>JGI20151J14362_10002576_pt1 | contig 12711 bp, 14 predicted proteins | sample COG_01_FD_14362 | JGI IMG/M metagenome (IMG submission 14362) | reverse complement strand
GAAGTTGAGGGTGAAGAAGGCGAAGAAGGTTCAGATGAATCTGAAGGTGAAGAAAGTGCTGATAATGCATCTGATGGTGCAGAAAGTCCTGCTGAAGGATCTGAAGAAGACTAGAAAGTGTCTAAATTATGTTTTGTTGGTATTGGCAACCCTGGTGCTAAATACGAGGAAACAAAACACAATATTGGTAAAGATTGGTTGAACAGAATTTGTAATGAGCTTAACCTTGAGTTTATTTTAAAAGAAAAACTTGAAGCACAGATAGCGAACTCTTCTCAAAGAGATTTTATCATGGCTATTCCAACTAACTTTGTAAACAATACAGGCAAAACAATTCAAAAAATAATGCGTTATTCGAATATTTCATGTGAAGATTTAGTTGTATTTCATGATGATCTGGACCTAAATCCAGGAGAAGTAAAAATTAAATTTGGTGGTGGGCATGGAGGTCATAACGGACTAAAAGATATATTTGAGAAAACTGGTTCAAAAAAATTTTATAGAATAAGAATTGGTATAGGTCATCCAGGAGATAAAAGTGATGTTACTAATTGGGTTCTAAGTAAATCTAAACCAAAAGATAAAATTCTTATTGAAGAAAGTTTTTACGATCTTAGTAAAGTTTTTAAACTTATATGTGAAAGAAAATTCTCTGAAGCTCAACTTCAACTTCATACATAAAAAATTATGGGTTTTAAATGCGGAATTATTGGTCTTCCAAATGTAGGTAAGTCTACTCTTTTTAATGCTCTAACTAAATCTGCCATACCTGCTGAAAATTTTCCATTTTGTACTATAGAACCGAACGTAGGAATAGTCCCATTACCAGATAAACGCTTGGATATGCTCCAGAACATTGTAGTCTCTAAAAAAATAATACCTACTACACTAGATTTAGTTGATATAGCCGGATTAGTTAAAGGAGCATCTCAAGGAGAAGGTCTTGGAAATGCCTTTCTATCAAATATAAGAGAAATGCAAGCACTTGCTCATGTAGTTAGATGCTTTGATGATCAAAATATCACTCATGTTGACGGATCTGTTGATCCTGTTCGAGATGCAGAAATAATTAATCTAGAGTTAATTTTTGCTGATCTTGAATCTGTTTCAAAACGTTTAATAAAAACAGAAAAACTTCTAAAAACATCTGATCAGCAAAATAAAAAAGATTATGAGATATTAAATAGAATTAAATTAGAATTGGAATCAGGAAAATTTATATCCCTTGAAAGTTTTGATGACGAAGAAAAAGTCTTTGTTAAGAGTCTTCATCTATTAACAATCAAACCAATGTTTTATATTGCAAACATATCGGATGATTCAAGTTCAAAAGATTTACTTAAAAGGCTTGAAGACTTTGCAAAAAATTTAAATCATGAAGTTGTTCCAACCTTTATAAAGATTGAACAAGAAATAGCATTATTGGAAGATGAAGAAAAGATTGAATATCTTGAATTAATGGGCATGGATGAGCCTGTATTAAACAAAGTTATTTTTAAAGGCTACGAAATACTTGGACTGCAAACATACTTCACAGCTGGTCCTCAAGAAATTAGGGCTTGGACTATCCCATTAAATGCTTCAGCTCCAAACGCTGCTGGAGTAATTCATACAGATTTTGAAAGAGGTTTTATCAAAGCAGAAGTAATTGCCTTTGACGATTATATTTCAAATAAGGGTGAAGCCGGTGCTAAAGAGAACGGCAAGTGGCGCTTAGAAGGAAAAGAATATATCGTTAAAGATGGAGATGTTATTCATTTTAAATTCAACGTCTAAGGTTAATTCAACAAAGATATTGACTCTGAAATTATAGCAACTATCATTCTACGCATGGTTATGTAGCTCAGCTGGTTAGAGCACGGCATTCATAATGCCGGGGTCGGTGGTTCAAGTCCACCCATAACCACCAAATTAAAATCAATATAATATATAGCTATCTAGCTTAATTTAAATGCAGTTATTTGGTAAAAAAGATAGTATCTTTTTTATGGAATCAGCAAATGCCTATTTTAGTCTTTTTTTAAGTAAGCAAGAATTATTACAAGAGAAACTAAAGCAAGAAGAGCATCCTCTCCCAACATATTTAGAATATCTGTTACATTCTTGTATACATCACCAACAAATGGAGTAGTCGGTCCAAAGATGATACCTAGTAATAATGAGACTATGACAAGTGGTATTAATAATTTGGTTACCTTATTTAAAAAAGTAGTAAGGCTTGCTAACGTGATTTTGAAGTTCATTTATTTAAAAAATGTTAAGAAGAGCCTAAGCTCTTCTTAACAAAAGGTTAAGTATTACTTAACAAGGCTCATAAGAACTGCTAGAACAAGAAGTCCAACAACGCCATTAGTAGCTAAACTTTCAACTAGTGAAGTTATGTTACCAATAACATCTAGTCCTAGCATGTCGCCAAAAGCTAAGCTTCCAACAATCCCTAGTCCTAAAATTCCTACTATGACACTAGTTAAATTACTAACTAAGTCGCCTATCATTCTCCATGCATTATCCATATTAACTCCCCCTATTTAGGTTTTATATATGATTTGCAGGTTATATAAGACCATAAATAAGAAAAAGGATCAAATTTTATATATAAATTTTAGTTGCTTAATTTGACTTTTATACAATTAGTCTTTACTGAGCAATGCTTTCATGGATAATTTCATTTTTCCACGATCAAAGCCAATAAGTTTAACTTCAACTTCTTGACCTTCTTTTAAAACAGCATTTACATCTTCAGTTCTTTCTTCAGCTATTTCAGAAATATGAAGTAACCCATCCTTTCCAGGAAGAATATTCACAAAAGCACCAAATTCAACAATTTTTACTACAGTGCCTGTATATACTTTATTTAATTCTGGATCTTCTATAATGCTTTCTATAATTTCTACGGCTGCTAACATTGCACTTTGAGTTTGACCAAAAACAGCTACTGTCCCGTCATCACTAATATCAACAGTTGCACCTGTTTTTTCCTGCATTCCTTTTATAACAGCTCCACCCTTACCAATAATTTCTTTAATCTTGTCAGTATGTACGACAAACTTCTTCATTGCTGGTGTATGCTCTGATAATTCTTTAGGCTGGTTAATAACCGCATTCATCTCATTTAAAATATGGTTTCTTGCTGCTTTTGCTTTAGTAAGAGCAACTTCCATAATAGCTTCATTGATACCTTGTATCTTGATATCCATTTGAAGTGCTGTTATTCCAGTTTCAGTTCCGGCAACTTTAAAGTCCATATCACCAAGATGATCTTCATCACCAAGAATGTCTGTAAGTACGGCAAAATCATCGCCTTCTTTTATTAGCCCCATTGCTATTCCAGCAACTGGACTAGTCAAAGGAACACCTGCATCCATTAATGATAACGATGTTCCACAAACTGTTGCCATTGAGCTGGAACCATTTGATTCAGTGATTTCTGATACAACTCTTAGTGTATATCCAAAATCATCTGTGTCAGGCAATACAGCTTTAATTGCTCTTTTTGCTAGGTTACCATGACCAATTTCTCTTCTTTTTGGGCCCATAGGCATGCCAATTTCTCCAACACTGTATGCTGGGAAATTATAATGCAACATGAAATGATCAGTATCTTGGCCTTCAATAGACTCGATTCTTTGAGCATCTCTTGTAGAACCTAAAGTTGCAACGACAAGAGCTTGCGTTTCTCCTCTAGTAAATAAAGATGAGCCATGAGTTTTTGGCAAAATACCTGTTTCAACAAAAATAGGTCTTACAGTATCTTCATCTCTACCATCAATTCTTGTTTTATTCTCGATAATACTTTTTCTAACAACATCTGATTCCAATTTTTTAAACGCACCCATAACTTTTGACATTTTCATGTCATCAAGGTCTTCGTATTCATCAACAATGATATTTTTGATAACACTCAATGCTTCTGTTCTTTCAGATTTGTTAACTATTTTAAAAGCTGCTTCAATTGCAGTTGTATGCTTATCTTTTAATTCAGAATAGAAACCAGGAGTTTCTTCATCTACAGCAACTACCCAGTCCTCTTTTCCAGCTTTATCTTTAAGCTCTTGGCAACCTTTAATTACTGCTTGCATTTCTTGATGAGCAAATAAAACTGCACCGAGCATTAAGTCTTCACTTAATTCTTTTGCTTCAGATTCAACCATTAAGACAGCTTCTTTTGTTCCCGCTACAACCATATCAAGAAATGAGTTTTCTAACTCTTCATATGAAGGATTTAAGACATAATTACCATCTACAAAACCAACTCTCGCTGCTCCCATAGGTCCATCAAATGGAACACCAGCAACACAAAGAGCAGCAGATGTGCCTATCATGGCAGCTATGTCAGGATTATAGTCTTTGCCTGATGATAAGACTGTGCAAAATACTTGCACCTCATTTTTAAATCCTTCTGGGAATAGAGGTCTTACTGGACGATCTATGAGTCTTGAAGTTAATGTTTCTCTTTCTGTCGGTCGAGCCTCTCTTTTGAAGAACCCGCCTGGAATAGCTCCAGTGGCATAAAATTTCTCCTGATAAAAGACTGCTAAAGGAAAAAAATCTTTCTTTGGATCTGCTTCCTTCTTTGCAACTACCGTTGCAAGAACTACTAAGTCATCTATTGTTACTAATACTGCACCTGTAGTTTGTCTTGCTACTTTATGCGTTTCTAATTTTACAGTTTTATTACCATAGGTAAATTCTACTGTTGAAGCTTCTAATTTATTTTTTTCCACAATATTCCTTTTTTAATTTTTATTATTTTTTATCCGCGTAATTTTAGGGCTTTTATAGTGTTTAGATAACTTTCTTGATCCTTACGTTTTAAGTAAGCAAGAAGCTTTCTTCTTAGATTAACCATTCTTATCAAACCAGTTCTGGAGTGATGATCTTTTTTATGTTCTTTAAAGTGATCTTGAAGTTTATTAATATTTTCAGTTAAAAGAGCAATTTGAACTTCTGGGGAACCAGTGTCTGTGTCACTTTTTTGAAATTTACTAACAATACCTGCTTTTTCTTCTGCTAATAGAGCCATTTTTTATCCCTGATATACATGTATTAATTGAATTCAAACCTCGTATATCTAAAGTCTGAGCGCGTAGCTTATTACTAAATAAGATATTAAACAAGCTGTTTGAGCTTTAATCCAGAATCGTTAATTTCTCCTAATCCCATGAATTTGTCTGAAAAAGAATATATTTTTGATATTTCTTCATTTCCTTTTATAGAATTAACGATTCCACCATTTTTATATATTCTTTCTTCTGATTCATTTAATTTAATTGAGTTAAATTGAGGGAAAGCGCTTTCAATAGAAATTATGTGNTCAACTGATAAATCCTTTATTAAATTAGAGTTTTTAATTTTAAAACATCCTTGTTGAGTTCTTTTAAGTTTAGAAAGATATCCTCCACAATCAAGAAGATTTCCGATATCTCTTGCTATAGATCTTATATAAGTCCCTTTAGAGCAAGTAATATCAAATTCAAGTAAAGGTTCTTGGTAATAGATATTACTTATATCAGTAATTTTTATTTTTCTTGGTGGTTTTTCTATTAGCTTACCTTCGCGAGCATACTTATAGAGAGGCTTACCTTTATGTTTTAAAGCTGAGTAGAAGGGAGCTTTTTGAAATGATTCTCCCAAAAAACTATTTAAAGATAAGGTAACTTTTTTTGAGTCTGGTAAATCTTTAGTAATATTCACAATATTACCTTCAGCATCATCTGTATCTGAAGTCCCACCAAGAGTAACTTCAGCAGAATAGGCTTTGATTTCATTAAGAAAGTATGATGAAAATTTTGTTGCTTTATTGACTGCAACGATTAGTAAACCAGTTGCCATAGGATCAAGTGTGCCTAAATGGCCTACTTTTTTAAAATTAAATCTTTTTTTAACTTCTTGAACCACTCCATTTGACGTGAAATGCCTTTGGCTTTTCTTATTAAAAGAAAACCATCCATTATCTTATTTTATTAAGCAGCTCTTCTATATTGCTTGAATATTCGATACTCTCATCAAATCTAAAACTCAATTTTGGAACTCTTCTTATTTTCATAATCTTTGAAAGTCTTGATCTGAGCATACCACTTAATTTTTCAAGAATTTTTGGGGTGATGTCTTCATTAGAATCATTTTGGCCAATAATTGTGTAAAAAACTCTAGCCTGACTAATATCAGAAGAAACTTTAACTGCAGTAATATTTAAATTTTTTAAGCGAGGATCATTTATTTCTGATGAGATCAGTAAGGATATTTCTTTTCTAAGAAAGTCGCTTACTTTTTGAGCCCTAATAGATGACATGGACTATCTAAAGCGTCTGAGCCTCTACTTTTCTATCAAAGACTTCAATTTTATCTCCAGCCTTTATATCTTTATAATTCTTAATACCTATTCCACACTCAGTGCCATTTTTAACTTCGCCTATATCGTCTTTAAATCTTCTTAAAGAATCTAGCTCGCCTTCAAAAATGACAATTTCATCTCTCAATACTCTAACAGGCTTACTTCTTAATACTGAGCCCTCAAGAACCATGCAGCCGGCTATCTGTCCAAATTTAGGTGAATTGAAGACTTCTAGAACCTCAGCAGTTCCAACAATTTCTTCTCTAATTATTGGATCTAACAAGCCACTTAATTTTGCTTTAATATCGTCAAGCAGTTCATAGATAATACTATGATAAGTTAAGTCAACTGATTCGTCTTCGATGATTTTTTTAGCAGCATTGTCAGCTCTAACGTTAAATCCTAGAATAATAGAGTTTACTGCAACAGCAAGATTAGCATCTGACTCTGAGATACCACCAACCCCGCTAGAGACAATCTTGACTTTAGCTAGATCTGTTCCAAGCTCATTAAGAGCTGCAACAATTGCTTCTGAAGTCCCAACAACATCTGTTTTAACTATAACATTTAGAATTTTTTTAGACTCTTGGCCCATAGTTTCAAATATATTTAAACTACCATCTCTTTGCTTAAGTTGTTTTCTTTCTTTATCTTTGTTAATTCTAAATTCAGCTATTTCTCTAGCTTGCTTTTCATTATCGACTACTTGGAATTGATCTCCAGCATTTGGAACTGAATTTAAGCCTAAAACTTCAACCGCAAAAGAAGGTCCAGCATTTTTGAGCTTAGCTCCATCACTATTAATGATACTTTTGATTTTTCCTACAGAATTTCCCGATGCGACTACATCGCCAATTTTTAATGTTCCATGTTGGACTAAAAATGTTGAAACTGCTCCCCTAAATTTATCCAATTCAGACTCAATAACAACTCCTTGGGCAGGTCCATCAAAGTGAGATTTTAACTCTAATAATTCTGATTCTAAGTATACTGATTCAAGAAGTTTATCGACCCCTTCTCCAGTTAAAGCAGATACTGGAACCATCTGAATAGTTCCACCCCAGTCCTCTGGAGTTAGTTCTTTACCAGCCAAATCACCTTTTATTTTTTCAATGTCAGTATCTGGGAGATCTATCTTATTTATTGCTACAACAATTGATACACCAGCGGCTTTAGCATGATTAATTGCCTCTTCAGTCTGAGGCATAATTCCATCGTTAGCAGCTACAACTAAAATTACTACATCTGTAGTATTTGCACCGCGCGCTCTCATTGAAGAAAAAGCAGCATGACCAGGAGTGTCTATAAAAGTTATCAAACCTTTAGAAGTTTCAACTTGGTAAGCACCTATATGTTGAGTAATTCCACCAGCCTCTCCATCTACGACTTTAGACTTTCTTATAAAGTCTAATAAAGTTGTTTTACCATGATCTACATGACCCATAACAGTAACAACAGGTGCTCTTGTTTGCAGTTCATCAGAGTAAGTAATTAAACTTGCCAGCTCTTCTTCAACATTTTCTGATTTTAATGGTATACCCTCATGACCCATTTCTTCTAAAACCAGTATTGCTGTTTCTTGATCAATAGCATCATTAATAGTTGCAACAACTCCCAAACTCATTAATTCTTTAACGACTAATCCACCTTTTACAGCGATAAGCTTTGCTAGCTCACCAACTTGAATTGTTTCTGGAACATCTACTTTTTTTGATTTTACTTTAGTTGGTGCCTCAAACTGATGTTCTGCATCAGCATCTGGAGTAACTTTTAATTCTTTTCTACTGTATTCTTTTGCAGCTCGCGATAATTGATCTTTAACATTTATCTTAGGTTGAACTGGAGCTGCTTTTTTTGCAGCAATCTGTTTCTCTCTTTCTTCTTTCTTTAATCTAGCAGCCTCTTTAATCTGATCTTCACGTTTTTTCTGTTGCTCTTTTAGCTGCTCAGATGCCGCAGCCCTTTTAGCCTCTATATTATCTGAATAACTTTTAGGTGCTTCTCCATCAGTAATATTCTTACCTTTAGAAACAACTTTTATTCCTGAATCAGATGAAACTGAAGATGTTTGTGATTTTCTATTTTTTAGCGATTTTAATAATGCTGATTTATCTGCTGGAGTTATCTCATCTGAACCAGATTTATGAGAAAGACCAGCATTTTGCATTCTCTCNAGCAAAGCAGCTTCTGAAATTTTTAAGGTTTTTGAAAAATCTTTAACGGTTAAAGCCAAAATAATACCCTCTATTAATTAAACCAATGTTCTCTTGCTTTCATTATAAGCGCGGAAGCATCTTCATTACTTATTTCAATAATATCCTGAAGCTCATCAACAGCTAGCTCAGCAAGGTCATCTTTATTTTTAATAGCTTTTGCTGATAATTTTAGAAGATTCTCATCACTAATATCTAAATCAGCAAGTGACTCAGCGTCTTCTTCTTCTGCTGAAATTTCACCCATTGCTTCCATTAATGCAGCATCTTCTGCTGTTGATTTTACTCTTTCCATTTCATTTGCATCTGAAATAATTCCTGAAAGAACAGATTCATCTGCATAAGCTATATCATCAAAAGTATTTAAACCCGCATTAATCAGCCCTTCCGCCACTTCCTCTTTAACACCTAAGCTCTCCATCATGTTCCCAAGGAATTCAGTTTGATCAACTTTTTCTTTAGCCTCTGCTTCTTCACTGCTAATAATATTTAAGTCCCATCCAACCAATTTAGAAGCTAAACGGATGTTTTGACCTCTTGATCCTATAGCAAGCGCAAGATTATCTTGATTTACAGCAATATCCATTGATCTTGAAGCCTCATCCATGACTATAGATTCAACTTTTGCTGGAACAAGTGCATTAATGACCAATTGAGCAGGATTGTCATCATAAATTATAATATCTATGCGCTCATTTCCCAGCTCAGCTGAAACTGCTTGAACCCGTGAACCTCTCATTCCAACACAAGCTCCAACAGGATCTATGCGGCCATCATTTGTTTTTACAGCTATTTTTGATCTAGACCCAGCATCTCTGGCTACACCTCTAATTTCTATAATATCTTCATTTATTTCAGGAACCTCAATACCAAATAACTCTGTAACCATCTCAGGACAAATTCTACTAAGCATTAATTGTGCACCTCTTCCTTCAACTTCTTGAATTTGAAGAATAGCTCTTATTCTGTCATTAACTTTATATATTTCTCCTGGCATAAGTCTATCTCTAGGTAAAATAGCCTCAGCATCATAACTAATATCAACAATAATATTATCTCTAGTAACCCTTTTTACAGTTCCGTTAACTAGATTATTATTTTGATTTTTAAACATGGAGACAACTTTTTCTCTTTCAGCTTCACGAACTTTTTGAAGCATTACTTGTCTCGCTGCTTGAGTCTCAATTCTCCCAAACTTCACATTATCAATATCTTTTGTATATGTATCATTAATCTCTAATTCGGAATCAGAGGTCTTAATATGAGTTTCGATATGAAATTCTGGATCATCCTCATCAGCAACAATCCAATTTCTATATGTATTATATTTACCTGTAACTCTATCTATCTTTACATGAAGTTCAGCATCTTCATGAAAATGCCTTTGAGATGCAGATGCAATAGCTAACTCAATTGCTTCAAATATTGAATCTTTCTCTAAACCTTTTTCATTAGATACAGAATCTACTACCGCTAAAATTTCATTGCCTTCCATAATTTTCACCCATCCTTAAAATATCATCAAAACTTGGATTCAGACGACATAGCTCAGTGTCCGAAAACTTAATAATATGACTTCCATTTTTACAATCAATAGTAAATTTATCTTCACTATGATTTCTAATGAAGCCCTCAAAATTTTTAATATTATCTTGAGCTTGTCTTAATTTAACTTTGAAGTTCTCTCCTAAAAATTCATCAAGTTGCTCAATATAAAAAATCTTTCTATCTACTCCAGGAGTAGAAACCTCTAAAACATAATCTTCAACAAAAGAGTCCTCTAAAGCCAATTCATAATTAAGATCTTTAGAAATATTCTCACAATCATCTATATTAGCGCCTTTATCAGATTCAATATAGATTCTGAGTGTGGGTCTCTTTTTTCCTCGTAATATTTCAACTCCCCACAAGAAACACTCCCTGTCTTCAATAACAGGTTTTACAATTTCTATAATGTCTTCTCTATTCATTTCTTTTGCATACAAAAATGGGGCATATGCCCCACAAAATATTATTACGTGGTAGCGGGGGCTGGATTTGAACCAACGACCTTCGGGTTATGAGCCCGACGAGCTACCAGACTGCTCCACCCCGCAACGCAGCGAAGGTGAAGTGTAATGAAATGAGGGTACTTAGGTCAAGTTAATTAAAACTTTTTTAGACTCAAAAAAATAACTTGTTTATAATCCAACCTCTTTAGCCGAAGTGGTGGAATTGGTAGACACGCTAGCTTGAGGGGTTAGTGAGCGAAAGCTCGTGCGGGTTCAAGTCCCGCTTTCGGCACCATATGAAAAAATTAGACCCTCATGATTTTATTTATGATTAAAAAAAATTATTGTCATATTTTATGTCAATTGTTATAAATTAATAAAAATATATAATAATTGAATGATTAAAACTCTTAAATATTCCTTTACATTAATGGCCTTATTGGCTGTATTAATTTTGATACTTTTAAAGCAACCTTTATTTCAAGATAGATTATTAGAAATAGGTATCAAAAATATGACTGCTCCTGCCTCCTATTTGCCGGCATATGATGCTTTAACAGCAGTTGTTTGCGGATCAAGATCCCCTATCAATGATCCAAATAGAGCTGAGGCTTGTATTTTAATTCAAGCTGGCAATGACATATACATTTTTGATACAGGAAATGGAAGTGCGCAGAACTTAAACAATTGGAATACGCCATGGAATAAGGTTAAAGGAATATTTTATACTCACCTTCATTCTGACCATATTTCAGATATAGCTGATTTTCATCAGGGTACATGGATTAATGGTCAAAGAGATGAAAAACAAAAAATATATGGTCCTGAAGGAATTCAAATGTTGACTGATGGCATTGAGCTTGCTTATACAAAAGATTATTTTTTTAGAAATCAGCATCATGGAGATAAAATTGCCCCATTAAATATTGCTGGCTTTAATACTCATACAGTAGATTTAGAAAATCCCATTTTGGTTAATGATGGTAATTTAAAAATTACTGCTTATAGCGTCTCACATGATCCAGTTGATCCAGCACTTGGATATAGAATTGATTATAAGGGGCGGTCAGTAAGTATTAGCGGAGACACTATATATGATGAAAACCTCATAAAAAATTCTAAAAATGTTGATGCTTTATTTCATGAGGCTATGTCTGTTGAATTATTAGAAGTTATTAATAAAAATGCTCAGCAAACAGAAAACTTTGTAGCCGAAATTGTTACTGTTGATATTCTTGATTATCACACTCCTATTCTAGATGTAGTCAAAGCTGCAAATGAAGCAAATGTAGGACACTTAGTTTTTTATCACTTACTTCCAGCGCCTAGAATTAACTTAATGGAAGATATTATGTATAGGGGAGTGGATGAGATTAGAGATAATTGGACCTCTGCGCATGATGGAACCATGGTGACCTTGCCAATTGGAACAGAAAAAATAGAAATTTCGTCTGTAAACTAATTAAATTTGGTTTATTAGCTGGTTGGAATTTCGTTTTCTTGAACTTCGTCAATTAAATTTTCTTCAGGAGCTATGTCTATGTCAAAAGTCTCTTCAGTATTCTGCGACTTTAATATAAATGCTAATGAAAGCACTAAGATCATCCATACTGCTACTAAAATGTAAGTAAGTTTTCCAAGAAACCCAGCGGGTCCGGTAGCACCAAAAACTGAATTAGAAGATCCGCCCCCAAAGGCAGCACCCATATCTGAACCCTTCCCTTGCTGAAGCATCACAAGTATTATAATTGCGACTGCTAATAAAATACTTACAACAGTTATAAAAGTTACCATGCTTATAATCCTCTATTTTTATGTATGTTTGCAATCTCAGCAAACTCTTTTCCATTTAGTGAAGCTCCTCCAATAAGAGCTCCATCAATATATTGTTCTTTAAATAAAACTTCTGCATTCTTACTCGTAACGCTTCCTCCATATAAAACATTTGGGGTGAAGTTATTTTTAGATGACGATTGTACTATATCTTTTATAAATTTATGAGTGGCATTTATATCCTTAACGTCTGGGATCTCGCCAGTGCCAATTGCCCATATGGGCTCATAAGCAATTGTAAAGCCATCTAAAAGCTCAAGATCGCTGAGGGATTCAATTATTTGCTTTTCTAAAAAATTATTTGTCGTGCCTGCTAATTGTTGCTCTTTAGGTTCTCCAA
>JGI20151J14362_10002565_pt1 | contig 12758 bp, 2 predicted proteins | sample COG_01_FD_14362 | JGI IMG/M metagenome (IMG submission 14362) | reverse complement strand
CAGGGCAACGTCTGCATAAAGGAACACCAGCACTGGATCCGCGCGCAGGCTTCCGCCCGGGACAAGGATGTGACCGCCCAGAACGCGACGATCGATCCAAATAATGGCATGTACAGGCGCCGGGCCGGTTTAGTCGGGGCGAAATACGGAAGCACGCCGGCGAACGGCAACGTGGATTTCCTCACCGCGATGGCTCGGTGCCCTCGCGACGACGCGTCGTTCATACTGAGCCACCTGGGGCGGGTGACCGCGGACGCGGGCGCCGCGGCGCGGGGCGACCTCGGGGATGATGGACGCTCTGGAAGCGGCTCTGGAAGGGCTCCGGACGGTTCGGATATCAGACCGGTTCCCGCGATGCGAAGGGCGCTGACCGACGCCGCGGGTTCCCCCGACGCCTTCCTCGCCATGCGACGGCGGTACGGCGCCACGTTGGCGGCGTCCAGCGTGTGCGGGTGGGTCGCGGGCGTCGGCGACAGGCACCTCCAGAACGTGCTCGTGGATCTCCGGGACGGCTCGCTCGTTCACATCGATTTTGGATACGCGTTCGGAACGGCGACGGCCATCTTGCCAATCCCGGAGCTGACCCCTTTCCGCGCGACGCCGGCGATGATGGGGCCGCTCGCGCCGCACGACGCGCACGCGGCGTTGCGCGGGGATATGGCTCAGGCCATGCACGCGCTGCGCCGGGGATCCGCGCTGTTACGGGGCGTCATGGACGTGTTCCTGCGGGAGCCGCTCATTGACTGGCAGCGAGAGGCTCGGTTGCAGTCGATGAAATCCGGTCGAGCGGCGGCGAAGACCAAGAACGAGGACGGCGGGCTGGACCAAACACAGCGCGGCGGTTCATCTTCCGCGACGATCGGGGCGGCTGGCAAGGTGGACGCCGCGGTGGGTCTGAGCGGCGACGAGGCGAGGGTGGTGGAGCTGAAGGTGGCGCACGCGTATCACAAGTTGGAGCTCGGGAATCCGTGCCACGTCACCTTGGCGCAGTGCGCGCCCAAGCACGAGGGCCAGGCGCACTGGGCCGGTATGACCGACCTCGTCTTTGGACGACACAACGGCGTGGACGGAGTCGGGGACGTGAGGGCGAACGCCGGTGAGGTTTGCGCTTCGGTCGAGGAGCAGGTTGAGTGCCTGCTGGCGCTCGCGACGGACCCGGGTGTGCTGGCCAACGGATGGTCGGGCTGGAGGCCTTGGCTGTGACGAAGACTCGGGTTTGAAGGAGCGACGCGTTGTGACATGACTTGGACACGATTCTACACATAGCACTACGGATTGAATACACTTAGACAAACACGAATCACTTCTTGGAGCCCCACATCTTCATGGCGCGTCCTATGACGGACTGCGAGGGATCGAGCTGGAGCTGCAGTTCGGTTGGCGTGACCTGGTACTTGTCGACGCACTGCTTGAACCTAGCGTCGCCCCGCACCGTCTCCAGGTCCGGGTCCCTCATGAGGCGAACGTAGTCCTCGTTTGCCTTGCCGAACCCGTAGAGCTGCGCCGAGCAGTACCCGGCCTGCAGCAGCGCCTCGAGCGCCTCCAACCCGCGATCGACGTCTCCTAGTTTGGAGTGCGCTGACGACAAGTTGTAGAAGATGGCCTGCTTCTCGCCCAAGGAGAGCTCAGCGGGCTTGGACCTGTCGCGCTTCGTTCCACTGCCGCCGAGCTTAAGCGCGCCCTCCAGGGTCTTCACGGCGCCGGCGAAGTCGCCGCCCTGGTACTGTTCCTGAGCATCCTCGATCGCGGCTGCGGCATCGCTGACCTCCACCCACTCCGGTTCGCCCGTGAGTTCATTCACCTTTGACCTGCCCACGTTGGCGACGACGGATCTACGTCTCTGTCGGGGGGATGAAACGGCGTTGGGGCGCGCGGCGATGGGTGCGCGCGAGAGAGCGGCGACGGCGAGCATCGTTCGCGTGTGTCGAGTGTGAGATGGCAGCGGAACGATAACAACGAAGATATTTCATTCTCCCGATCGCCCAGTTTTGCCGATCGGTTGCAGATACCGACACGCGCTACGCGCTAATTGGATAAAGCGCACTTTATTCCGGCGCTTCGAGAGTTTGAAATTCTCCCGGACCCTCTTCGGGTGGGTGCCCCTGCTGACCCCGCAGAGCTGCGCACGCGGACGACCGGTCCGTACGTTCACGCCCACGCTTCACCCGTGCACGTGATCCGAGCGCCGCCGACAGGGCTCGAGATCCCGACCGGACAGACCGTCGCGCACGGAGTAAAGACTCTTAACTAACCCACGCCGAAAACGAACATCGGCGGAGTGCCCTAACCACCAAACCGGGCGAGCATGGTGAGCGTTGCGGCGATGGCCTCCGCCAATTCGGCGGTCGCGTTCGCCCGAGTTCGCGCGGAGCATGGCGCCCGACGACCACGCGCGATCCCACGCGCGAGGCCCGGCGCCCCGAAGCTGATTCGGACCACGCGCCCATCCATCTCCGGGGCGCCCTCCCGAGGTACCAAAGCCCTCGGCGACGATTCTTACCACAACATCCCCGCGGATCGCCTCGAGCCCGCCGCGGAGGAGGCCATGAAGTACGCGGTCGACAAGTGGCTCGAGCTCGATCGCGTCCAGCAGGCGCAGTCGCAGAAGATTCGCGAGATGCAGGAGCGCGAGCTCGAGGAGGTTCGCCGCGCCGCACGCGAGGCTGTGGAAAAAGTCTCCTCCACATCCGAAGCCATGAGAACCGCCGAGTCCAACGCCAAGCTCTGGGAAGCGCGCGCCAGGGAGGTCCGCGCGGACCTCGAGTTCACGCAGCAGCAGCTCCAGGACGTCCAGTCCGAGATGGCGCGCATCTCATCGTCCGGGTCAGGCTCGTCTTATGGGTCATCATCCTATGGGTCATCATCGTCAGACGATACCAGGCGGCTCGAAGCGGAACGAGCCGCCGCCGTTCAAAAGGCGGAGGAAGCCTTCCACCGCCTGCGCCAGGGCGAGGAGCGCGCCAACGCCCAGCTGCAACAGGCGAAGGACGAGCTGGAGCAGGTCAAGCGGATGGCGACCGACGCCGCTCGCGACGGCGGCGCTCGAATCTCGCATCTCGAAGAGGGCGTCTCGGTGCTGCAGGCGCGGGTCCAGGAGAAGGAGGTCGAGCTGCAGCGTTCGCGCGAGAACCTGAACCACGAGATCGAGGGCCTACGATGCGACGTGGAGGATGCGCGCAAGGCGATCATCCAGCGCGACCAGCACCTCCGGTCCGCCATGCAGGAAAGAGACACGTCCTACGTCCAGCTGCAGGAGAGGGACACGCAACTCGACGAGCGCACTCGCGAACGCGACGAGGCTCGGAACGTCGCGGACGAGCGACAGAATCACATCCACCACGTCGAGAAGGAGCGCGACGAGGCTAAGCACACGGCGTGGGAGCGTGAGCAGACGATCGAGCACGTCGAAAAGGAAAGGGACGAAGCTCGTCACGTCGCCTGGGAGCGAGAGCAGACCATCAACCAACGCGTCGAAGAGGTTCAGACGCGCACGCGCGAGCGCGACGAGGCCCGAGGGATCGCGGACGATCGCCAACGCACGGTGGAGCACGTCACCTGGGAGCGCGACGAGGCTCGGAACATCGTCACGGAACGAGACGGGCAACTGGAGACGACCCGACGCGAACTCCACGAGGCCAACGCCGGGATCGCCGATCGCGAACGGCAACTCGAGGAAGCCCGCGCCAAGATCGAGCACGAGCGCCGGGAGCACGACGACAAGGTGAAGGAGCTGGAACAACGCGTCGCGGAGAGGGAGGAGCGCATCCGTGCGGCTGAGGAACGAGCCGGCGCCCTCGACCGCGAGCTCGCCGACGTCAAGCGGCAGCTCGACGAGGCTTGGGCCAAGGCTAACGACAACGAGAACCGCGCGAGGGACAACGAACACCGCGCGAACGACACCGCGGATCGCCTGCGGCAAGCTGAGGAGATGCAGAAGCTCGCGGAGGATGCTCGGCTCGTCGCGGCGGCGGCGGCGGCGGAGTCCGCNGATCGGCTGCGGCAGGCTGAGCAGGCGGCGCAGGTTCTCATGGAGGAGCGCAAGAACGCCGAGGCCAAGGCGCACAAGGCCATGGAAGCCGCGTTGCGCGAGCGTTCACTCCGCGACGACCTCGCCAAGGCTGAGCTCGAGGCGAACCAGGTGGCGGCGGATGCGTGGTCGCAGCTCGGGGGCGTCACCAAGCTGCTGGAGCAGACGGTGGTGCAGGCCACCGGCGACCAGGTTGAGCTCGAGCGCATGCGGGACTCGTTGAGCCAGGAGCGGGAGAACGCGCGGAAGCAGGCGGACGAGCAGGCGAGGCACCTGCGCGAGGCTGAGGAGCGCGCGAAAGAGTGGAAGGAGGCTGCCGACGCGAAAGCCGCGGACGTCGAGTCCATCAAAGAGGCTCTTTACGCGGCGCGCGATGAAGCCACGAACGCGCGCCAAATCCAAGAGGAATTGGACACCGTCAAGCGCCAGGCTGAGGAGGCTGCGACCGCCGGGCGGCAGCGCATTCGCGACGCCGAGGACAGCGCCCAGCGCTGGCAGGAGGCGTGCGAGGCGAAAGAAAAAGAACTCCGTGAAATCCAGTCGGATTTTGGGGACGCCCGGGAGGCCGCTAAGGCCGCCTCTCGGGCTAACGAAGAACTGGAGGAGCAACGCAGAAACGCCGAGGTGAAGGCTAGGGAGGCGCGAGAAGAGGCTGAGGACGCGTTCAGGCGTCTGAAGGCTGGCGAGGAGAAGGCCAACGCGCACACGATGCAGATTGCTCAGGAACTAGAAGAGATTCGCAGAGCCGCGACGGAAGCCGCGGACGAGGGCGGACGTAAACTCCGCGAGGCGGATGACCGCGCGCGCGAGTGGCAGGCCGCCGTCGAGAACCGCGACCGCGACTTGCAGGACATGCGCTCGAGGCTCGACGAGGCTCAGCGCGCGCAACGAGCCGCCGACGACGCCGTCCGCGATCTCGACGAGGTGAAGCGGCAAGCCACCGAGGCGGCGGAGAAGGGCGGCGCTCGCATCCGAGACCTCGAATCACGCGCCGAGAACCTCTCCTTCGAGATGTCCCGCCGCGACGACGAGCTCAACAGCATGCGCGAGGCGCTCGAGGAGGCGCTTCGAACCGCGTCCACCGCATCCGACTTGGAGGAGCGACTCGACGGGGCGAGGAGATGGCGGGGCGACAGCTGGAGGATATGGAGCGTCAACGCGACGAGGCTGTCGAGGCCCGCGCCGCCGCCGAAGCCGCCAAAGAGGAGCTCGAGCGACAGACGGAGGACCTCGAGCGCAGGCTCAAGAACGGCCAGGAGATGGCCGCGAAAGAGCTCGAGGCTGCCGTCAACGAGGCGGCGCAGGCGGTGATGAAGCTACGGGACGTCGAGAACGACGCTCGAATCGCCGCCGAGGAGGGCGGCGCGCGGATCCGCGCGCACGAGACCGAGCTTCAGGAACTCCGCCGCGAGGCTGCCGCGCTGCGCGAGGACGGCGGCGAGCGCGCGAGGGAGGCGCAGGACCGCGCGGACCGCGCCGAGGCTGAGCTCGCCGAGGTGACGCGTCAGGCGGCGGATGCCGCTTTCCACGGGCGCGCGAAAATCGACGAGCAGGCGTTGGAGGTTGACCGATTGAACAAGGAGATCTCGGGCGCGAGCGAGGCGGTGCGGGACGCGCGGTCCGAGGCTGACCGCCTGCGGGCGAAGCTGGACGAGATGCACGGCGAGTGGCAGGGTGCCATGTCGGAGACGAGCGGGAAAGCGGAGGACTTGGAGCGTCGGCTCCGGACCGGCCAGGAGAATGCGGCGAGGGAACTCGAAACGGTCAAGCGTCAGGCGGAGGAAGCCGCGGTGAACGGACGCGCGCGGATCCAGGCTGCCGAGGAGGAGATCGAGCGCATGCGACGCAACGCGATGGACGCCGAGCTCGCCGACGCCGCCGCGCGTGAGTTCCAGGAGGCGCTCAAGATGCGCGACGGCGAGCTCCAGAAGGTTCGATCCGAGCTCGACGGCGCGAGGGCCAAGGCCAAGTCCAACGCCACCCTCGCCAAGGAAGCCGCGGAGCGCCTGCGCAAGGCTGAGTCCGTCGTCGACGGCACCCGGCGCGCGGCGGCCAGGGCCATGGACCAGGTCAAGCTCGCGGAGAACGCCGCGAACCAGTGCGCCGTCGACGCCGCCGGCGCCGCCCGCGACAGGGAGGACGCCATGCGGCACGAGCTGGCGGAGGCTGAGCGACGGTACGAGTCGATGGCGACGCAGGCGCGCGACGCCTTCAAGGACGCCGCGTCCGCGGTGTCGGAACGCGACGCCAAGATCGCGGACCTCGAGTACTCCCTATCGGACCTCGAAAGGAAGAGCAAGGAGGCTGTGTCCACGGCGTCCAACGCGGTGGCGTCGGCGGAGAAGGCGCGTCGAGGCGCCGAGGAACACGCGGCTCGGTCCGCGGCGGATGCGGCTGCGACGTACATGCGCCTCGAGTCGTCCCTGTCGCAGGCGGAGGCGGAGGTGCAGCGGATGGAGAGCGCGATGCTGTCGGAGCTGCGGTCGCTGGCGGGGCACCGCGGTCACGGCGTCGACGACCGAGCCACGGGGCCCTCTGACGAGTCGGGATCGGACGCGAAGATTGCGGAGTTGGATTGGCTCTGCGGGCAGCTCGCGGGTTTGATTCGTGAGCGCGGGATGACCCCCGGGGCGTCGTCCGCGTCGACGCCGAGGACGGTGGACGCGCTGGAGTTGGTGGCGGCGCAGATGTGGGCGCAGCTGGAGGCGGCGGGCGTGGACCCGTCCAAGGCGTTGAGGAGGTGAGGTGACTCTCTACTATTCTGATATCGATACATTATTATTTTTGGCTCGCACCACCGCTCGTCGGTTGAAAGAGCGGTTCGCGCCCGGTGGCGTCGCTCGCGTGGTTTCGCCGGAATTTGTTAATCGGCCCGTCCGCCCCGCCCGTGATGTGGGCTTTACGGCGGCGGCTTCACTGCTCCGGCTACTCCACACGCGGCTCGCCCCAGGCGCTAAAGAATGAGGAGAGGAAAAACCGAGTCGGCATCTCCCGTCGAGGTCTTGCAGAGGCTTAGGGCTTCTGAAGCGCCGCGATGATCTCCTTCTGGGCGGGACGGCCGTTCTTGGCGAACAGCGCCTGCTGCCGTCCGCTCCAGATCGTCGCGTCTGCCTTGCTCACAGTCACAGTGATAGGGTAGGAGTCCACGCGGTTCGGCACCACCTTTGCGTTCTTGTGCACGCGTCGGATGGCGTCGCGAGCCGCGTTGTACTCCTGCTGCCCTCCGTCTCAGTTGCGGCAGTACGTGACCACGTACGTGTCCTTGTCCACGGGGGATCCCGCGTCGGCGGGGGTGTCGTCCGTCCCAAACCAACCCATGATGCGTGCCACCGGGTGTGGCGGCGTGCGTTTGGTTCGTGAGAGAGAAACACGTGACGACAGGAGAGAACCTGCCGCAGAGTCTTGGAGGCTCCGCAGTCTCAAACGTCTGCAAAGCCAATCGAGATGACCAATTGACACGTCGGATCGAACCCAGTCTGTTTAGCCGTGGGAACCGGGTCGCAATTGCTAAAAGTCCTTTCATTGGATAAGGATTTTCATTGGCTGCCGGCTGAGTAAACAGACCAACAACTCGAAATTCAAAAAATTTCAGCCTGCCGTAGACACCAACGAAGGCGCTCTCGATCCGTCGGGTAGGTTTGGCAACCAGCGGCGGTCGCGTGAGCGGACATAAGCAGCCGCGCCTGACGAGTTGTCGGAGGACGAAAGCGTCGGGTACTACGCGGCGAGGCGCATAGGGCCACACACGGGGCGGGCCACCACTTAAGGGACACCGCGCGGGGGGGCGACCGGGAGTCGGAACCGGCGCAAAAACCAAACCCGTTTTTGTTACCTCGGGGTCCCCGCCTTAGATGGCTGCGCTGAGCCCCGTTGGGACGTCGCTCGCGGGCCCGCGCGCGTGGCGCCGGCCCTCGGGACGAGCCAGGGCATTCGGAGGATCGCCCGATGAGTCGGGACGCGGGTGAGCATCGAACGCGCGCATCGATCCCTTCCTTTCCAATCCCGACGTTTGAACCGCTGTCAAACGATGTCATGCCCCGTCAGCGCGCCCCCGTTCGCCCCTTTCCCCGCGCCCCCAAGCCTCGCACCGTCGACCCGACGCACGAGCCTGACCTCACGTCCCGCGTTCCCGTATCCACCCCATCCGCAGCCTCTCGCGCGCCATCGGCGGCAGGAGCCTCGTCCCGCGCCACCAGCGCCTGCCGCTCCGCCCGTTCACCAGCGTCTCCCCGGATCCCTCGGGCAGACCGGGCGTGGGCCCTGGACCCACGCAAACACGACGCGGGCTCCTCGTTCGCGCGCGCTACGGCAAAGGCGGTCGACAGGACGTCGACTCCATCATCAAGGAGCGCGATGACGCCCGAGCGCAGCTCTCCGTCGCGCAGCAGGCGCTCAAGACGGCCAACGACCGCCTCGGTACCCTCGAATCGGGCGACGGCGATCGCGAACGGATGCAAACCGAACTCGACCGCGCCGTCGACCAGCTCCAGGACGCCCAGAGGGACGCCGACGACGCCAGGAAGCAGGCGCGCGAGGCCGAGGAGCTCTTCGCCGCCGCAGCTGATGAACGCGCCGCCAAGGTGAAGGAGCTCGTGCAGGAGATCGATCACTGGCACGACGCCGCGGAGACGGCGCAGCGAATGGAAGCGGAGGCGCGGTCCGAGCTGGAAGGCGCGCGGAACCGCGTGCGTGAGCTGGAATCGCGGAGTGGGGACATGGAGAACCAGCGGAACCAGGCGGGGGAGCAGCAGCAGGAGATGAACCGCCGCGCGGAGGATGCGGAGCGTCGCCTCCGCGAGAGCGAGAAGCGAACGGAGGATGCGCTCCACTGGGTCGAGGAAAAAGAGACGGAGGCGTCCAGGCTTCGAAACGAACTCGAGGGATTGAAGACCGCGCTGGATGCCACGCGCAAGAGCGCGGGGTCCAAGGAAGGTGAGGTCGCCGAGCTGCGCAGGCAGGCTGACGAGGCGAAGGCTGCGGCGGCCAAAGCCGAGCAGTCGCTTCGCGATTCGGCCAAGCTCACCGGGGAATTCGCCCGCCTCGACATCGATATCGGAAACTTGGAGGGTGAGCTCAACGCGACGCGGGGGAACCTCGAGGACCGAACCGCGGAGCTCCACGCCGCGCGCAAGGAGCTCGAGGAGCTCCGCGGCCGCGCGGAGCGGGCTGAGGATGCGAGTAAAAAAGCGGACGACAAGCGAGCCGCCGCGAGGAAAGAGATGGAGACGCGAATCGTGGAGCTCGAGGAGGAGGTTGGTAAGAAGGAGTGGTACCTCGGGGAGACCCGCGCCGAGCTCGCTGACGCGCGTGGCGCGCTGGAGTTATCGAGCGGGATGTCGGAAGAGGCCAAGCGGACCCTCGAGGCTGCGCGGGAGGCGCAGGAGAAGTTCCGGCTGCAGGTTAAGGAAAAGGATGATGAGATCAAGCTCGTCCGATCTCAGCTCGCGGAGGCGCGCATGGCGCTCGAGAGCGTCGCGGAAGGTGCCGACATGGCCACCAACGAGGCCACCGCGCAGCTCAGGGAGGCGGACGGTCGCATACAGGAGGCATGGGCCGCCAAAGAGCTCGTCGACGCAGAGCTCGAGCGAATCACTCGAGAGTTGGAATCTGCTCGAGCGACGATCGCCAACGACGACAGCGCGGGGCGCCTCCGCATCGCCGCGGAACGCCTCGACGAGGCGTGGGCGGCGAAGGAGGAGAAGGACCGCGAGGTTGAGAACGTCCGCGCGGAGCTCACGGAGGCTAGGCGGCTCGCGGCTGAGGCTGAACGCGCCGCCAGCCTCCGCGTCCACGAAGCGGAGCACCGCGGGGATGAGTTCAAACGAGCCTTCGATTCCAAAGAGGCTGAGGTGTCGCGCATGCGGAGCGAGATGCTCGAGGCCCGATCCGCCGCGCTGGAAGGCGCGGCGACCGCCGACGAGGCCCGCGAGAAGTTCCTACGCGCCGAGGAGCGCGCCAAGGTTGCCGCCGAGGACGCCCGAGCCGCCGCCGTCAACGCCAGCGAAAAGCTCGAGGCGGCGAAGCAAGCCGCGAAGGACGCCTCCTTCCCCGCGGAGAAGGTTCGCGAGTCCATGACAAAGCTCGTGGACGCCGAGGGCCAGATCGGCGGCGCCGCCGCGGCGAAGGATGAAAAGTTCGAGGAGCTCAAGGCGGCCCGTGCCGAGCTCGCTAAAGCCAGGGCCAAGGTGACGGACATCGCCCGGGAAGCGACCACGCGAGTCGAGGAGGCCAACGATAACCTCCGCGAAGCCGAAACGAAGCTCGCGGCGACGGATAACCACCTCGGCCGCATCGTCCGCGACCTCGCCAAGATCGCCGACGAGATTGAGCGATGCAGACGCATGAAGGACACCGAGACGGTGTACAAGCTCGAGGAGCACCAAAACCAAGGTTTCCGCGCCAGGGACGATAAGACCCAGGAGGTTGAACGACTGCGAACGGAACTCGAAGTCACCAGACGCCAAGCCAGCGAAGTGTCCAACAAAGCCGCGATGAAGGTTCGCGAGTCCGAGCAGACCATCGCGCAGGCCAAGAGCCTGGTGCACCAGCGGGAGATGGAGATGGGCGAACGACGAGCTCGGCTCGAGGAAATTCGAAGCGCCACCACCGCATCCGCGGCGGCGTACGACAAAGCCGCGCAGCAGCAGCTCAAGGCTGAGGAAAAGTCCAAGGGTGTGTCCGCGAGCGCGCAGCGTGCGGCGGTGACCGCCGTGGAGAAGATGCGCGTCGCCGCCGAGGCTGCGGCGGCTGCTTACGACGCGGCGGCGGAGCGAGAGCGCATCCTTCGCGACGAACTCGCCAAATCTGGCGGCGCCGACTCTGGGCAGACGGACGTGGCGCGCATGCGACAGCTGGCGGCGATCAAGGAGAAGATCACCTGGTCCAAGCAGGCTGCCGACTACGCCCACGACGCGGAGGAGACCCGCAAGCTCACCGCGGCCGCCGCGGATGACGCCCAGCGCAGGTTGCGCGAGCTCGAGGATCGCGTCGATGAACTGCGGCGTTCGATCAAGGCGAAGATGGCGGAGGGGACCGTGCACGAGGAGCTGGAGCATGAGCGCGCGACGTCACGCGACCTCCAGAGGCTCGAGGAGGAGCGTCGCGCCGCGTCCGTCGCCGCCGCCGAGGCTGGCGTGCAGCTCAGGCAGGCGCAGGATACCTCCCGCGAGATGCAGGGCAAGATCGCGAATCGGGAGCGCGAGTTGAGCGACGCCGCGCGCGAGATTGACCGAGCGGTTCAGGAGGCTGACGAGGCGAAGCGGGAGAACGAGCGCGCGCTCGAGGCTGAACGCAAGTTCGCGCGGGCCAAGTCTGAGCAGTCGTCCTACGGCGGCGGCGGCGGCGGGTCGGGCGACGACGAGGAGATTGCGCAGATGAAAAGGCAGCTGGAGGAGGGCGACAAGGATCTCTCGTGGATGCGGGGCCAGCTGGAGGAGGCTAAGCACACCGTCATGCGCGCCGCGGAGCTCGAGCAGCAGCGTCGCAAGGCTGCGGACGAGTTCAAACGCGACCAGCAGACGCAAGGGTCCGCGTTCGGCGGCAGCTACGACCAAAGCCAGGGTGGCGGTGGCTATGCGACTCAGGGTGGCTACGAGTCGCGGCAGCCGGTGGACTACGACAACATCGACCCCGACTTTGCCCCCAAACGGGAGACCGCCTCCGCCGCCCCATCCGGCGTACCCGCTCCCGCCGCCGCCGTCGACTTCGGCGGCCGGCCCCCGCCCACCCGCGAGATGCTACTGGAGCGTGAGGCTGAACTCTCCGCTCTCCGAGCCGCGCTTGACGTCGCCGGCAACGAGGTTGTCGCCAACCTGCGCAAGTACGACGAGATGTACCAGCAGCTCGATAACTCCTACGGCGCCGACCGTGAGCAGCTCACCGAGAGGCTCGCGACGGGCCACGAGTACATCGAAGGTTTAAAAGCGGCGGCGGACGAGAAGAAGGAGGCTGTCGCGGACATGGAGCGAAGGGTATCGGCCATCAAGGATGCGCTGGCGCAGATCTCCGCGACGACGCAGGATTCGACGTACGGGACGCAATCCGGTGCACCCGCGCCCTACGGCGGGTCCTCCTCCAACCACCAACAGCAGCAGCAGCAGCAGATGCAAGATCCGGACCAGTACGATCCAGACGCCAACCAAAGGTCGGGGTCCTCATACGCCGGCTCGCCGGCTCCGAGCTCGACTCGATCGGGCGCGTCCGCGGAGGCGGTCCAATACGCGCTCGAGGAGGCTGAATTCGTCCTCCGCGAGGCTAAGCGACGCGCCGAAGACCTCGAGGCTTCCTTCCAGGACAAGGAGCGCGGCCTCTCGACGATGCGAAGGGACCTCGCGGATCGCGAGCAGCGCCGATCTTTGTCGTCGGGATCCGACGGGTACTACGGAAGTTCAGGTTCAATGTCCGGGGATGTCGAGGAGCAACGCAGGGCCGCGGCTATGGCCGCCGTGGAGGCATCCTACGCCGCACGCGCCGCCGAGGAACGCGCGAACATGCTCCGCGGGTCCCTCGACGATAAGACCGGGGAACTGGAGTGGATGCGGTCGGAACACGCCAAGGTGACGTCGCAGATCGCGTCCCTCGAAGTCGCCGCGAGGGAGTCGGCCGACACCCAACGGAGGGTCGACGCCAAGGCTTCGTCCATCATGGAGGAATCGAGGCGCGCCGAGGAGACCCGCCGCGCCGCAGCCGCCGCGCGCGATCCTTACCCCGATCGCAACGTCGACGCGCAGCG
>JGI20151J14362_10002562_pt1 | contig 12763 bp, 14 predicted proteins | sample COG_01_FD_14362 | JGI IMG/M metagenome (IMG submission 14362) | reverse complement strand
TAACTACGTTTGAAAATATTAATGGTATACCATCTAATTCAAATAATATTGTAATTTCGAAAAACGGCGAACTAAGTAGTACACATTCCTACAACGGTCTTATAAAGGCCCTAGATGACCGCCTGACAGCTGTAAAGTCCCATTCTTTTATTAAAAAATTTTATAATTTAATCTAAAATTATAAATTCTAAGACTCTGCCGGGGGTCGAACCCGGATTGCAAGATTCAAAGTCTTGAGTGATAACCGATTACACTACAGAACCATATGTAGTTGAATTAAAAGAGTTTATTTAGAAATCGAGTTCAATGTCCTCTACGAGGTACTTCATAAAATTTTGACTGGTTTCCTCGGTTGTTTCTTTGAGACCCGCTTCTATACGAGCTTGTTTGTATTTTTCAAAGTACTGCCCGTCGTATTCGGGGTGCTCTTGGTTCATGTCGGCGATTTTCTTCCGGGTTTGAATGATCAGTTCCTTGACTTCGGCCATTTTCTTCTTGTGCTCTTCGTATGTCCAGACTAGCTGGGCGCGCTTTACTCGCATCGTTATGTATTCTTCGTAAGGGTCGTCTCCCGGCTTCTTCTTTACATCTTCCTTGAGAAGTGTTTCACGGTCCTTAATTTCCTGCATTTCTCGAGCATCCTTCTTTTGCTGACGTTTGATGGCCTCGCCCATGCTTTCGGCCGCCTCCTTGTTGATGTCGACCTCTCTGACATCATCCGAAAACTTTCTGTTCTCAGTAAGTGGGAACGGGCGACCTACATAGCACATCGAAATCTGGTTGTATGAGTCGTGATTACGAATGAGCAGTTCTGAGCGTTCGTCCGCCTCGACAACGCTGGAGTAATTTCCGCGCAACTTGGCAAACCCGAAGATTCCGTTCTTGTTAGCCTTTGCCCCGCTGGCCGGGACAAACGATATAAGACCCATTACCTGAGACGGCAGAACCGGGTCAGCATACGATCGTTCGGATCTAGAGTACTTTTTGACAAACTCTGTATCTAGGAGATCGGCCTTGGCTGCCTTGGTTTCCTCGTCGTTTAGAGACGAATCTCTAGAGGGGCGCCATCTCTTGGTTTGATCGCGGTCCTCGGGTGCAGTGAGAGAGCCCTCATTCTCAGGCGATGGGGCAGCGAGCATTTCAGCAATTTTTTTCTGGCGAGCCGCCTCGTCGTCTGAGGGGGTTTGTGAGTTTTTGGTTTCTGTAGCAGACATTTTCATTGAGATGACACTCTTTTAAGGCGAGTAATAAATGATTATAATTATTTGTAAATGAATAATTATACAAATGATGGACTCACAAACATTAGAAGAACGATGCGCCGACGTAATTTTAAAGGCATTGGGAGAAAAACCCGAGTTAATCCAAGAGTTGGTCGGGCGTCGCGCTCTTGAAGACTTAGAAGTGACTATTCGAAAGGAGGAAAAAAAGAGGGCGGTTAAACATTTGAAGAATAAAGTAGCAACCGAAATTGAAGTGTTGGTACCTTCGATGATCGCGGATATTATTGTGCATGGAATGGGGGTTGACACGCCATTTTTCATGCGATCAAGCTACAAAAGTGCGGACCCAGAACTAGTCGAGCGAGCGTGGGTGATCGCAAGGAAGGCTGTAGAAACTGTAGGGAATGAAAGATTTCATTTTAATTTCGCAATTTAAAGTACTCCAATTGTAGGAGTGTCGGACGTGTACCAAGGTTTGACAGCGGCACGTAGAGAAGGCGGGCCTGCTCCTCCGCCCCCGCCTCCGTAACCTTCGACAACTGGCTTTACCGGAGTTGCCGGAGAAGGAGCCATGGCATAAGGAAACCCGCCGTTTCCGCACGAAAATCTATTCTTAGAGTTCATACAACCGGCTTGCGTAACGCCTACTGTGCATCCGGGAGTTGTGTAACTATTTTTATTGCAATCGTTCATTTATTATCCCAAGTATAATAAATGAATAACAATTGTAACTCTGCTGCCTGTTATGGCCCCTTCCGTACATCGTTTGACCGAATGATGCAGACTAAGTTTTCACCGTTTTGCCAACCGTCGTCGCAGCTTGTCTGCAACGCTGCGGGAAACACTGTTCTCGATTCCAAGGGTAGCGCTGTAGAAGCATTCCAGGCTCGTCGTGCTCACATTGCTCGCGCACATGCCATCCGCCGTGCCCGTGCATGTGCCGCTTCGCGCCGACGCCCGCGCTCTCGTGAAGGGTTTGAAGGTCCGCAGCCTAAGAAGATTCCGGTGACTCCTACGGTCCCGCTTAAACCCAACGGCAATGGCAAGAAGAAGGTCCAGCTCGGCTTAGCTGACTGGTGCGGCTTCTGCACGAAGCTCAAAAGCGAGCTTCCCAAGGTGAAAAAGATGCTTGCCGAAGCTGGTATAGAGGTTGAGATTATCAAAGATAAAGCGGATCTTGATAAGATGATGAAGGAGAACAAGCAGAACGGTTTCCCATTTGCCGTCCTCGTCGACGAGGACGGCGTCGTTGTAGACAGTTTTGGAGGGTTCATGCCGGCCGAACCATATGTCCAGAGAATTAAGTCGAAACTTGCTTAATTTATAAAATATTTGCCATTATAATAAATAATGGCAAATTCAAAGTTTATTAAACTTATTAAAAAATTGAATGTACGTATGAGTGTGCGTAGGCCTATTCTACGTAGGTCCCCAAGAGTTAGACTCTGTCAAAATTCACCTGATCCGTTCGAGCAGCCCAAACAAGAACAGAAAAATAGTATAAAGAAATTAGTACGCAATCATAAATGATAGTTTTCTGTAAAAAATTACTACCTGATATATTAAGAATTTGGACGACTAAAGATTGGGACCAAGTAGGAGATTTCGATTTATTTAATGAAGTACTAGACGAGTTCATAGAAAAAGGTAAAAAGTTTATAATATTATTTTCAAACCCAAACGTTCCAGAGCTTGGACTGCCCATGCCTCCCATTACATCCATACTATATGTAGTTGCAAAGCTTATGATGATGAGAAGTAAGCTACTCGAAGGGGTTTATTTCAATGTAATTCATCTCCAGGATGAAGAAGCGCGTGATAACATGAATTTTTTACTCAAGTACTATACACCCGCTAACGAAACGCATGTAGTAGAATCAATGAAAGACGCTACAGAGATAATAAACAACCATTTAAAAAAAAAATCTAACTAAACAGCCACTTTTTTATGAGCTTCATAAAAAATATTTAACCAAACTTTTTATTAGAATTTTAATTTTTCTTCAAAGCAATTCGCAAGTGGTTTGAATAATACTGTGGTTGCAGCGGTCCCCATATGCTTGTACTCAATCTTGTCAAAGTCCCCTCTAAACTGGTGGATGCTCAGGTACCCTCCAAACTTTTCAAGCAATCTCCAGTGAGGAGCGGGGGGTGGGACGCTAACACCATCTAGACCTCTTACTTGGTTGTACATTTTATAAATAAGAAACGATGCTTTATCATAGTCTGGGTCTTTCTTATGAGCATCTGCCCACGCGGAGCAGCAGTTCACGCTGCAGAACATTCCGTCTGTGATATAGGCGCATTCGTTTGTTTCTATATTATTCTGGTTTTTTTCTCGTAGCGTGTATTTAGTCTTTGAAATAGAGGAAACATATGAGTATGTGTCGATGACTGCATTAATACGTAGAGGACACCCCCACGGGGGAGAGTCGAACGCGTGCTGGCACCACCAACACCACCGGTTCGTCTTGTCAAAGTCTACAGAGCATATCGTACACACCTTGAGACGCTTGGCTTCGTCGAGGAAAGTCATTTTTTCCGGCTCTTTCTGCTTGAGATGCGTAGTCTCACGCAAAGTCGACAGATCAGTCGTATTATCCGGGTGAATGTGAGACCTGCTTGGAATATTACACGACGAACTTATCCCATACTTAGTATTTATGCTCATCACATCCACGCCTTCTAACGTAAATCTGTACTTCGATTTAGACTTCCGCTTCGTTTTTGTGTCCGTCATTATTTTAATACTATAAATTAGTCTTAAAATCATTCATTTTTTATTTTTTATACTTTTTAATAAATGGGAAACATGTGTTCTAGTACTGATATTGAAACTAGGGTATTTCAACCTGCTCTTAGTTATACTCTTCCTCCACCAATGGAATTTTTATCCAGTGAACCTTACTATTACTACTACTCAGATGGAACGCCGATTGCTTCGCGAAAAAGTTCTAGTTAGAGACGAAACCCCTCTGCCTCCTTTGAGTTCCCATTTCTTGCAATCCCATTTAGGTTTTTTACCACGGTTCTTAGCTTCTCTTGCTTTTGCATAACATGCAGCTCTCTGTTTTTGGTTTACAAATGGCATTTATTATAAATAATTTATTATAAAGAAACAAATGACTTACCCTTTACAATTATTTCAAACGTTAGACCGCTACGCTGACAATATGGTTAATGAAGATATTGTGTATGATTATATACGTGCGTTGTGCATTTATATCGAAGGAGAAGAGTGGGAAGGTCATATTAGTGAAGATAAGTTTCTCGCTGCGCTAATTTTATTTGACAAATTAGTCATTGACAACCCTGAAATGCGAGGAACGAAGAATCCAACTGAAGAAGCCTATTATATTCGTGAATTATACTCTATAGCTCGGGTAATCCTCCCGACCCCTAGAGCATTTCGACGAATTCGTTTTTAAATTTAATCAAAATTTAAAAAAAGAAATTATTTATCGTTTTATTAGAAGTCTGCATCCAGGCTAAATCCCTCATCATCTTCGACGCAAATTCCGGCCTTTGCGTAATCTGAGGAGCGTGCCTCGAAAAAATTGACCTTCCTCTGCATAGAGAGAAGTTCCATCCATTCAAACGGGTTGGAATCTTTATAAAATTTGTCATATCCTAGGGCGTAGAGCAAGCGGTCTGCACAAAATCGGATATACTGGCACATGGATTCGGAGTTCATTCCGATCAGGCTGACCGGGAGGGCGTCGGACACAAACTCGCACTCCATTTTGACGGCCGAGTCCATAATTTCGTAAACGCGTTCCTTGGGAAGCTTTTTGACGAGCTGTGAGTAGAGTAGACACGCAAAGTCGCAGTGGAGTCCTTCATCCCGGCTGATAAGCTCGTTGGACGTGCATGTGCCCGGGAGCAGTCCTCTCTTTTTGAGCCAGTAGATGGCGCAGAAGGAGCCTGAGAAGAAAATTCCTTCTACAATCGCGAATGCAACTAGTCGTTCTGCAAAGCTAGCGTGATCTCTGTTTGTCCATTTGAAGCACCATTCTGCCTTCTTTTTGATGATAGGCACAGTTTCGATTGCCCTGAAAAGCTTTTCTTTCTTGGCCTTGTCTGCAATGAGGGTGTCGATGAGTAGAGAGTACACTTCGCTGTGTATGGATTCTATCATAACCTGGAACCCGTAGAAGCATCGAGCTTCTTGGGACTGAACTTCGTCCATGAAATTTTGAACTAGGTTTTCGTTCACAATGGCGTCGGACGCTGCAAAGAATGCGAGCACGTGTTCTACAAAGTGTCGCTCATTATCCGTTAGTTTTGTTTCGAAATCTTGTCTATCGGCGCTGAGATCCAGCTCTTCTGCAGTCCAGAATGTAGACTCGTGTTTCTTGTACATGTCCCAAATTGGCTTGTTTTTAATCGGGAAGAGCACGAGCCGTCCAATATCTTCCTTCAGCAGAGGCTCAACGAAGGCGTCCTGACTTGTTTCGTCGTGCTTGGACAAGAGTCGTTCTACCATCGATATATCAGAAGTCTGGATGGCTGCAATCTTTTCGTAATTCTTGTAAATTGTAAAATAAGGGATTTTTTCCCCTCCCATATTCCGGAAAGCGTCCCACGCCTTTGAGTTGTTCCTATCAGACACGTCCATAGTATAAAATTCTACACTTTTACACTTGTCTGAGAGCTTAACGTATCCAGGAGCAATCTTCTGACAGGGAGAACACCAACTGGCTCCGACTTTAACAATTTTCACATCGCTTGGATTGTTCCAGATTACGTTGCGAAGATCTTCTTCCGACTTAATTATGTGGATTTCATTGTTCGTGTTCATTGTTGAGTGTATTGATATTTTATTTAAATCAATTTATACAACCATTTTTGTTGTATAAATAAACTATGGAATCTACATTAAAAATGGAACTTGACAATATGGAACGCATTCTGGACCGTGTGTCGCCGTACTTACCAAAATCTGTAATAGAACAGCTCGAAGGCCACGAAATCTCTGCCCTGGACAGCATCAGACTACTTTCACTTTTGCCAGCGGACGCGTTTGAAAATTTTCCAGACATGCCGAGCACCGTGCTCACATTCCCGAGAGACCACAACCGGCATTATTTCCAGTCTTCGGAATGGTTCTTTCTTGCTTTGAACTTGAAAACTGTAGGAGACGAAGATATGCCGAGTAGACGTATTGGTGCGCTGGGCACAATCGTAGGACACACGGTTAATCCTCAAAACCCAGCTACTTTTGCCCTTGAGAAAACAAACCAGCTGTTCAGACACTCATTCCAGTTGACTACGGGGGCGACTGACAGCTCTGCGTGCGAGCACTGGTATATTAATGACAAGGGAGGATTTATTGGCGATTACCGCCCCAGCGTGCACGATGAATTGCCGGTGCTTTCGTTTGGAGAGTCTGTAGAGCAGGGACTCCTCCCTTATGGATCCTCGCCGCAGTTCGATGATGAAAGTGAGCTAGAGGACGAGTTGGACGTAGAGGATCGGAAACAAATGAGATGGTTCATGCAGGATGAGGAGTCGGGGGCAGAAATAGACATAATTTTGACCATACCGGATGACGTGCAACTCCTTCTCCAGGGATCGAATCTTACGGGAACAATTGTGAAACCAGATTTGGGATTAAACTGGATGTACTACTCGTTCCCGTACCTGGAAGCGCGCGGAACCGTCACATTCCCCGCCAGCGAAGATACCCTCCAGAGCACGGTAGAGGTGTCTGGTGCAGGATGGCTAGACCATCAGGGAGGCGTAGTAAAGTCCAAAAAAGGACTGCCTAAGCACATTGACGAATGGAAGACCCTGCTCGGCATGGAACAGCATCGTATGGCATGGATATGGACGATGGCTCAATTTCCTCAAAAAAATATATTTATCACCGGAGCGTGCGCCCCTATTAATCCACGAAAGGTGAAAAAGGAAGCAACGTTTACATGGCGCGGGTCGATCACGACCAAAGGTGGAAACACCGTCTACTACAAGGACGGTCAAATGACAATCAAAGCAGTCTACCAATCACCTTCAATAAAAACGATATACTACCCGACTGAAATTGAGATTGCAGTCGGGAATCAGGTGTTCTCCATCAAAAGTATATGCCCGGACCAGCGCGCGTTCCCCGCAGACCAGGGTGAAATTTACGAAGGGGCGTCTGACTCCCAGATTATTTCCGATAGTAAGACTGTCAAACCCAAAGGAGTCGGGTGGATCGAGTGCATGGGGTTTACAACCGAAAGACAGCTTGAAGAATACCAATTGTCTAAACTTGAAATTGCCCCTCTTCTGAAAGATCTTCCTACTATTCTATCAAACGCCAACTACTCGATTACCAACCAGACGACGACCGGTCCGATAATTGTGATTATTTTTATATTCGCGATGATTGGAACGGGAGCGTACTTAAGATTCAAAAAATAGAAGAATTTATAAGTAAACCAATCATTTAATTCATAAAAATGAATTAAATAATCAACTTAATATATTACAAATGACGACTACAGATAAGCTACGAACCGATCCTTCCTTTTATTTGTCACAATTAGCGCGTGACAAAGACAAATTTCGAAAAGGAGGCGTTAATAGGCGGTACCCGCATTTTTCTCACACGCATTTTACAGCTGGGGACGAGGAACAGTTTGAAACGTACAGGGAGCCTAAACTTAAGAATGCCGCTTCGCGTGTCGGAAGTACGAGTTTGTCGACTGATTCCAAGTTTCATGCAGACATCCACCCCATGTTTACCGGCAATTTATCACGCCCGGTAATTACAGACACATTTAAGTATATCTTTCACAAATTTAAAAAGGGAATCTATGTTAAATTTCGAAACGGCAAGTTGGTCACCTTCCTACCGTTCTCAAATGCTTATTTTGTAAACGAGTACTCGGACAAACTTAAGTCTGCATCTGGCAACATGAGTATGTTTCGAAAAATTAACCATGATTCTGGGTACAGGTTTAATTCAAATAATGTAAATGGTCGAGTAGAGACGTGGTTTGCAAATAATTGTTTGGTGCGGTATGAGTATCCTGTTGCTGAAAACGACACTAATATTCCGGCAATTCGAGATTTCCTAGACGTGCTGTCGAGAGAGAGGGACATTCCTGATGTAGATTTTTTTATCAACAAGAGGGACTATCCTATTCTTGCTCAAGGTAAATATGAACCTTATAACCATCTATTCGACTCTAAGACCTACCCTCTAGTGTCCCACAAGTACGACAAGTACGCGCCGATTTTATCGTTCAGCACCGCTGCTCGTAATTCCGACATTCTTATACCTACCATCGACGATTGGATCCGCGTCGCTTCTTCTGAGAGCCGATTTTTTAGAAAGGCCAGTAATGACTACTGGCCCCCTTCTGAAGAGGTAGGGTGGAATGATAAACGCGGCACGGCCATATGGCGGGGATCGTCTACCGGATCCGGTATTACGGCTGAGACTAACCAGAGAATCAAACTGGCAAAAATTGCGCAACGGTTAATGCTTACTGGATCTAGCGTAAGCATAGACGCGGGTATCACGTCTTGGAAACGGCGTCCGCGAAAGCTGGAAGGTATGAAAGGGCTGTGCACGATCGATGTCAAGTCGCTCAAACTAGAGTTGGTGAACAAAATTCCGTTTTCTAAACACGCCCAGTATAAGTATATCATCCACGTAGGAGGACACGTCTCCGCCTACCGTCTGGCAGCGGAATTCAGTCTAGGGTCAGTAGTAGTCATCGTAGAGGGCGAGTACAAGTTGTGGTTTCAGAAATTTTTAGTAGAAGGCGTGCACTACGTGGGAGTTAAAGCTGACCTCTCCGATCTTGTAGAAAAAATAAAATGGCTGCAGAGTCACGATGACGAAGCGTGCAAGATTGCAACCCAGGGGAAAGCCTTCTTCAACAAATATCTTCAGAAAGAAGGTGTCCTAGACTACATGAGAAACACTCTCATTAAAATTAGCACAAGGATGCCGCTTGACGAATGGGTTGACGGTGTAGAGGATGTACATTATGGTATGAGTATGCCTATGTTCGATACAAGCAATTTACGTATTGACAAGGAACTGAAAAGGTCAAAAAAGTCTGTAATCTACACGGCCTTCTCTGGAGACGACAAGCGGTATGCGATGAAAAAAATGTTAGAAGATAATTCCCTGATGAAAGAGTGCCGTATAGGATGCGAGATTGTAAATAAGTTCAAGTCCGTACATTTTGTTAAGACTGTGGGTGTAGATACGTCCGGACGTACTCTGATAACAGAATATATAGAAGGTCCAACGCTGCTCCAGTGGATTCATGGAGATGAATTTGATTCCAACACGCTTGGGGAATTTATACACACCATCGTTTATCAGATTAAGCTATTCCAAACCCGTAACAGATTTATGCACAACGATCTGTGTCCGACGAACATTGTGATCAGAAACGGGATTCCAGTGATTATTGATTTTGGAAGATCGAGAGGAGTTTCAGACGCAGGGGAACTTATATCATTTAATCTGGACAATTTTATACCGGGGCAAGACATTCTGCATCTAGTCATCACAACCCTTTTTCACTTGTGCAGGCGACGCGACGCCCTATCCCACATAGCTTTTATCAAAGTATTATCCAAGTTTATAACAAACTCAAATGTAAACCTTGATTGGGTTAAGCGATTTACCGAGCTGGAGTCTAAATTTTCAAGGCTTGTTTCAGTCGGGCAACGAATTAATTTAAGCATAGACTACGCCTTGCAAGTGCTCAAGAGTTGGAAACAACGATCTCCATGCACATGCTTGACCTCCATATGGGTGTCTGAACGGGAGATTGACCAAAAGTTGAATTGCATCCGAAACCCAGATAGAAAATTAATGGCAACGTACTTGTTACACACATGGGCCAATATACGCGCTACCCAAGGCAAGCACTTGATTGATAAGTTAATAAAACTTACATTGAAAGAAGTAGCTATTCTGGAAACGTGGGACCTGGATTGGTTAAAGTTGGGGTTGAAGAAATTGTACAGGGCAAACCAAGGCGATAAGAAACTTTTCGCGGACGTTGCGACAGAATTTGACACTCTCATAAAATTTAACCCACCCCGCAAATTATCAATTTCGACTTTTCGAGAATTAATGGGATGTAGCCAGATGAACGCAACTACCATAGTTGAAAAATATTCGATTTTTCTGGAATTTAAAAAAAATCTTTCGTATAAGAAAATATGTTTGACTCAAATAACGTAGCCGTAATCGGCGCTCTTGCGCTCGCAGTCGCAGCATTTACTATTGGAATGTCGGAGCATCCGACATTGGAACACTATGGTCAGGTCCAACTTCAGACTCGCGCCGTTCCAACGATGGCCACAAGTCTAGGCGCAGCCCGTAGAGGGCAGATGGTGTCTGCTCATCCTTCTATGCTATCGGCAGTAGCTGGAGCAGGTCAGATGAGGCCTGCGCGTGAAAACTTTACGCAAGCATCGGCTAGGCCCGCCGCTATTGGCACCGGTCCCCGCATGCAGGCGATGATTGCTCCCCGCTTTAATGGAAACGCGCCCCTCCCGGCCTCTATCACATACAAGCTGCCTAGCGTCGAAAACATGGCATACAACCCAAACACTCCCTTCACCGCCTCCAGAAACACGGCCCAGACCGCTCTTGGGTACGGATCCGGAACCAGAGAAAGATTCGACATGGCTGGATCCGCCCCAGTCGGAATAGACGGATCCATGATGGTTAACACTGCCAACCCTTCGCTCCTCGCCCCGGTTCTCTCAGGAACTGCGATGGGAATCTCAGGTTCACAGCTCGCGGCCGACGCCGGCGAAAACCCGGTAATCTTTGACCGCTTTATCACAGCGAATCTTAACTCTCGTCTTCGCTCCCAGGGCGACAAGATTCGCGGAGACCTTGCCATCGCCCCATGCAACTCAGGGTGGTTTCAGGTCAGCGCGAATCCGTCTTTGGATCTCGAACCTGGCGCACTCGCTGTTCTCGGAGGAACCTTCAACGAACAGGGCCAGTCGGTTGCTTCCCTTGTCAATATGTCTTCGGGTGGTGCGCGCACTGCCATATCGGGTGTAGACATGACTACCTCAATCAACACTTGCCTCGCCGGTGCAGGCAATGATGTCACGGCCGTTGCTTTTCCGTAATTAAATTTATTCTACAGTTTTCTAAATTTTTATTTAGAAAAATTCCAATATATAATAAATTGAATATGTATTGTACCCTCGCAACTATGAATAGTAATAGAATAAATCAGCCAGAAATATTTTACGCACTACCACGTGCTTATCAGGCTGATAACATCGCTCCTCGGGCTCAAGTCGAAAACACCGCTTTTAGAACCGAAGACAGGAAAAAATTTAACACACCTGCTCCTGCAGGTCTAGACTGGCGCACTATAGAACCGCAACGACAGCCTTCTCAGTTTGGCCCCCATTACTGGTACATGTTGCACAGCATGGCCTTGAACTACCCTGTAAACCCGACGGCGTTTGCAAAAACAAAAATGAAGGCATTCATCGAGGCGATTCCCTTTCTCCTTCCATGTCTCAACTGCACAGAACACGCAAAGGAATTTATGGCGAATGCAAACATTCAGGAGGCGTTGAACGGCAGGAAAGATCTCTTTACTTTTTTCTGGAATTTTCACAACCTAGTGAACACGCGTCTTGGAAAGCCTGAAATGAGTTTTGACGAAGCTCTAAATCTGTACAAAGGATAATTCTAGTACACCTCGTTTTTTATACTAAAAAAATTCTAATGTAACAATAAATGTCTAATTTAAAAAAACGGCGTTTAAAAAACAACAAGCTAGAAATGAAAAATGAAACTCATTACCCAACACTACAAAGACCGTTTCACAAAACTTTGCTTGATTGCGCAAACACACGACACGGACAAGTGCGCTATACGAAAAGAAGGGCATCGCGGAGATATGGATCCCGGACACTCCCATCCGTATTCTGTTTTTTATCACGACTTTTTAAAAGATAGAGCAAACGAACCCTTGAACGTAGCTGAAATTGGAGTGCTCACCGGCGCCAGTTTGAGGATGTGGAGACAATTCCTCCCGGAAGCTACGATCGTAGGATTCGACATTCATCCCAAGTACTTGAACATGACGAAAGACATAGACAATGTCAAAGTCGATATTATGAACATTCGATCAGTCCCTAGCATAAACGACGGTCTCGCGAAACACGGGCCGTTCGATTTAATCATCGAAGACACGACTCATTTATTCGACGATCAAATCCGCTTCATCAACGAAGCGCACAAGCATCTCACGCCCGGCGGACACATGATCATAGAAGACATTTTCAAAGATCGTGATTTCCGGACGGGACAATCACACGCGCCTGAAGAGTACGAAAAGCACATCTTACCGGAAGTCGTAGAAAAATTCGAAAATGTGTTCATGATTCATCTTGATCACAACAATCGTCGTTCAGGAAAATGGAACAATGATGGACTTATCGTGTTTCAATCGGCAAAGCCGATCTCGGATGAATCGGCAAAGCCGATCTCGGATGAATCGGCAAAGCCGATCTCGGATGAATCGGCAAAGCCGATC
>JGI20151J14362_10002556_pt1 | contig 12772 bp, 11 predicted proteins | sample COG_01_FD_14362 | JGI IMG/M metagenome (IMG submission 14362) | reverse complement strand
TACTGGTTGGAGCACAAGTTTTTCGAATCCAAACCCGACGAAAGGGAGCCTTATACGGTTGTCATTCCACCGCCCAACGTGACCGGTGTGTTGCACATGGGGCACATGTTAAACAATACGATCCAAGATGTTTTGGTTCGACGGGCACGGATGATGGGAAAGAATGCTTGTTGGGTCCCCGGAACGGACCATGCATCCATTGCGACTGAAGCAAAGGTCGTGCGGCGCTTGCGCGAAAAGGGCATCAAAAAGTCAGATCTTTCCCGTGATGCATTTTTGGAGCATGCCTGGGAATGGACGCATGAGCATGGGGGCATAATTTTGGAGCAGCTCAAGAAACTCGGGGCGAGCTGTGATTGGTCACGAACGCGTTTTACCCTCGATGATGGGTATTCCGATGGAGTCATCGATACCTTCATCGATTTGCATGAAAAAGGCTTGATTTATCGAGGAAAGCGCATGGTACATTGGGATCCTGTCGCGCAAACTGCTTTGAGCGATGAAGAGGTGATCCATACGGAAGAGAATGGCAAGCTGTATTATGTGCGGTACGAAGTTGTGGATGCTCCTGGAGAGTTTTTGACCGTTGCGACTACCCGTCCGGAAACGATTATGGGCGACACGGCAATTTGCATTCATCCTGAGGATGAACGATTCACTCATTTGCATGGCAAGCGAGCTCGTGTTCCTTTGAGCGACCGGGAGGTACCCATTATTCTGGATGATTACGTGGACCGAGAATTTGGGACCGGATGCCTGAAGGTAACGCCTGCTCATGACGTGAATGACTACGACTTGGGCCAAAAGCACGGACTGGAGTCCATTGATATATTCGACGCAGACGCCAAGCTCAACGCGCACGGTGGACAATTCGCAGGACAGGATCGATTCGAAGCACGAAAGTCGGTCGAAGGTGCACTGAATGAATCCGGACACTTAGTCAAGACAGAAGATTACACGAACAATGTTGGTCGTTCAGAGCGCACAAATGCGGTGATTGAGCCGCGTTTGTCCCTGCAGTGGTTTCTGTCCATGAAGGAATTGTCCAAGCCTGCATTGGATCATGTAATGGATGGTACCATTCAATTTCATCCGCCCAAGTTCAAAAATAGCTACCGCCATTGGATGGAAAATGTGAAGGATTGGTGTGTCAGCCGCCAATTGTGGTGGGGGCATCGCATTCCTGCTTGGTTCTATGGTGAGGGACCGGAGGATTTTGTCGTCGCCAAAACAGCGGAAGAAGCCTTGTCAAAGGCCCGTGAAAAGTCTGGAAACCCGGCGTTGATTGCTTCGGCCTTGCATCAGGATGAGGATGTAATGGATACGTGGTTCAGCAGTTGGTTGTGGCCCATTCAGGTGTTTGATGGACTGAATACAGAAGAGGAGGTCAGTTACTATTATCCTACAGCAGATTTGGTGACGGCACCGGAAATCATGTTCTTCTGGGTCGCTCGCATGATCATTGCCGGTTATGAATACCGGGGACAAGAGCCCTTCAAAAATGTCTACTACACGGGCATTGTGAGGGATAAGCAGGGCCGGAAAATGTCCAAGAGTTTGGGAAATAGTCCCGATCCGATTGAATTGATGAATCAATTCGGTGCAGACGGTGTTCGGGTGGGGATGCTCTTAACGTCTCCTGCTGGAAATGATCTGCCCTTCGATGAAAAGTTGTGTGAACAAGGCCGAAACTTTGCGAATAAAATTTGGAATGCATTTCGGTTGACGCAAAGCTGGGAGGTCGATGCCAAAGGAGCTGTTCCGGAGTCTTCCGCTGTCGCGGTGAAGTGGATGAACGCGCGTGTACAGCAGGTGTTGGAGGAGCTCGAAGGACAATTCGCTGAATTTCGATTGAGCGAAGCGCTGATGAATATGTACCGATTGGTCTGGGATGATTTTTGCAGCTGGTACCTTGAGCTGATTAAGCCCGCCTATGGTGCACCCATAGACGGACAGACCCTGGCCGATACTCAAATGATTTTTGGCGATTTATTGAAAATGCTGCATCCGTTTATGCCGTTTCAAACGGAGGAGATTTGGCATTGGATAGAGAAGCGTACTGGTCCGGAAGAGGCTCTATGTATTGCGCCTTGGCCCAAAAGGTTGGAATACGATCGGGGGATTTTGACCCAGTCGGATGCTTTTCAGCAAATCGTTTCCGAAATCCGGAATATTCGAAAGGAAAATCAAATTCCGATGCGCGATACACTGGAGATGAGTGTGAATTTGGGAGCAGAATTTCCAGAACTCTTCGAGGCGGCCATTGTGAAGCTGGGGAATGTGACGGAATTGAAGCGCACTGATGAAAAAGTGCCCAATGCATTTGGCTTTATTGTGGGAACCTCATCCTTTTATATCCCTTTTGGAGATGCTGTGGATGTTGACGCGGAAAAAGCGAAAATTCAGAAAGAAATGGATCATCTGAATGGTTTCTTGAAAGGTGTGCGAGGCAAATTGGGCAATGCGCGCTTTGTTGAGAATGCACCCGCAAACGTCGTTGAACTCGAGCAGAAAAAGGAGTCGGACGCCTTGACCAAATTGGAGGTGTTGCGAGGGAAGCTTGAGCAATTGGGTTGATGTCTTCGAACACGTGGGCGTCCTGTTTGTTGTACCTGCATGTTAGGAATATTCAAGAAAGACCCCGTAAAGAAATTGCAAAAGCGGCATGCAGCATTGTTAGCAGATGCCCACCGTATGAGTGCAATTGATCGAACAAAATCGGATGCATTGATGGCTGAGGCCGCCAAGGTAGAAGACGAGATATCCACCTTGCTCAACGGTTCAAATGCCTGATTTAAAGACATTCGCTGTTATAGGCGATTCCCGAGGAATCGGAGAAGCCATTCGACTCCAGCTGCTCAGCCTGGGGCATCGCGTAATCGGTGTGTCCCGAACGGGTGTTACGACGGGGCATCCGAACTACCAAAGTTTGATTTTTGATGCCGTTGCTCACCCTTGTGATCTGTCAGGTTTTGCAGACTCCCTTGACGGACTCGTGTATTGCCCGGGAACCATCAGGCTTAAGCCTCTAAAGGGATTGAAGCGAGAACATTTTCTTGAAGAATTTGAAGTCAACGCTCTCGGGGCGGTGCAAACGCTTCAGTCGAATGCCAAGTTGTTGCAAAATGCAGGCGCTGCATCGGTTGTTTTATTCAGCACAATAGCCGTTCAAACAGGTATGCCGTATCATGCGAGCATTGCGATGGCCAAGGGTGCTGTCGAAGGTTTGACGCGTTCCTTGGCAGCTGAATGGGCGCCAAAAGTGCGTGTGAATGCCATTGCTCCGTCGCTGACGGATACTTCACTGGCTGAACCCATGTTATCCAATGAAGCTAAACGGGAGGCTGCAGCTGCACGGCACCCGCTGCAGACAGTGGGGAGTGCTTCGGGACTTGCCTCTTTGGCGACCTGGTTGCTGGGTAGCGAAGCGGCTTTTGTAACGGGCCAGATATATGCTGCGGACGGTGGCATAGGAGCCATTCGAAAATGAGCAATTTCAAGACGCTCAACGACCTGGATTTGGACTTGATGCCACGTCGCAAGCGAGGGAGGTTGGTCAATAGCTTGAGTGGATTTAAAAGCGCGAATCTCGTCGGGACCACGAGCGTTGATGGAGTTCACAATTTGAGCATCATCAGTTCAGTGGTGCACCTGGGGTCTGACCCCGCTCTACTGGGAATGGTTTTCCGCCCACCCGTTGAGCCGAAGTTGGGCAGCCACAGCTATTGGAATATGCGAGAAACTGGATGCCTTACGCTGAACCATGTCCCGGCGTCGCTGACCATGAAAGCTCATCAGGCGAGTGCCCGCTTTCCTCAGGAAACCGATGAATTTGAGGCCTTGGGGCTCACACCGATCTTCAGATGTGGATTTGATGCACCCGCGGTGGAGGAAAGCCCCGTGCGAATCGGATTGGAGCGGGTCGATGAATGGGAAATACCTCAAAACCGATGCCGGTTTGTCGTTGCTCAGATTAGGTGGGTGGAGTTTCCTGAAGAAGCAATGTGTGCGGATGGATACCTGGATCTCGAAGGACTTGACGTGGTGGCCCTGAGTTCGTTGGACGGCTACCACCGCACCCAAAAGGTACACCGATTGGCCTATGCCAAGACCGAGGCTGCTTCTCCAGAAGCCATGATCGATTTCATGCAGGGATGGTCTGATGAGGAAATCTAGTTGAATTCATCGAAATTAGCGCATGCTAGAAATGGAACGAACGGCTGATTTGAAAGAACGTACGCTGCTTCATCACGAAGTCATCGCTGACAATCCCGATGCTCCGTGGCTGGTATTTGTGCACGGTGCAGGCGGTAGCATCCGCACATGGAAGTTTCAAGTTGAGGCATTTTCACCGCATTACCGGCTCCTGCTGATCGACTTGCGGGATCACGGGTATAGCAAGGACATCATGCCGGAATTCCCCGCTTACGATTTTGACATTGTTGCGAAGGATATTCTGGGGGTCATCGATTACCTGAATATCCAGAAAGCGCATTTCATGAGCCTCAGCATCGGAAGTGTGATTTTGCAAAAAATCGATATTGAACGGCCTGACTTGGTCGATCGGATGGTCATGGCTGGTGCTATTTTTGACGGGAGCAGGCTCATGCATTGGTTTGTGCATTCGGGCAAAATGCTGTCTCGATTGCTTCCATATCAAGCTTTTTATGGATTGTTTAGCTTCATCGTACTTCCTCGTCGCAATCACCGTCTGAGCCGGTATATTTTTCGTCGCCAAAGTCGACGCTTGTCCACCCGCGAGTATCTGAAGTGGATAGAGCTTTACAAGCCATTTTTCCATTTGATCAAGGACTATGTCAACCGGCCAGTGAAGAAGAAGGGTTTGGTGGTAATGGGCAGTCAAGACCACATCTTTTTTCGCGCAGCGAAACGGTTTACAGAAATTCAGAAGAATATGCGGTTAGCCGTCATTGAAAATTGCGGTCACGTATGCAGCATCGAGGCGCCCGAGTTGTTCAATGAGTTGGTATTGAAATTCTTGAATGGCGAAGAAGTTCCCCATGCGGTTTCAGCGACGCCTGTGCCAATGAGCTGGTCAGAACTGAAGGCGTTGCAAAAAAAATGAGCTAAACCTTTCAGCCGTCCAAAGGTTATACCGGTATGCGCCGGGTTCAATTTCCACCTGATAAAACATGCGTGGCTTGCCAGCGTCCATTCTCATGGCGAAAGAAATGGAAAGGATGTTGGGATGAAGTCCGCTATTGCTCAGAACGATGCCGAAGAAATAAGCCATGATGAATTGGAATGCTTGCATAGAAGATTGCTCAGACTTGCAACCTGCGGAAGAGCTGCGGTTAATTTGCGGCGATCAATTGAACCTTCGTCATTCTTGGTTTGATAAAGGTCCGACGCCACATCGGTTGTATGTGTTGATGGAAATTCGCACAGAGACAGATTATGCGGTTCATCACGTTCAAAAGGTCGTGGCCTTCTTTGGTGCGATGCGGCTCTTTGCACGGGCTCTCAAAGATGCAGGACACCGGGTGCATTACGTGCCGTTGGATAGTCCAGAGAACAAGCAGTCCTTTGCAGGGAATTTGGAGCGGATTATGCGGCGTGTGCAGGCGACTGCATTCCATTGGCAATTGCCCGATGAATACCGACTGGATCAAGTGCTCGATGCTTACGCTCAATCCTGCCATGAACGAGGCTGGAAGGCAACCTCCTGTGATACGGAGCATTTTTACACTGGACGCGATGACCTGGCGCGTTTTTTTGAAGGCAAGAAAACCTTCCGGCTGGAGAATTTTTACCGCTCTATGCGATCGCAGCACGATGTCCTCATGGATTCCTTGGGCGCTCCAGAAGGGGGGCAATGGAATTACGATGCCAATAACCGGCAACGAATACCGGTAGATCACCCCATTCCACCGCCCAAGTTATTCCCGCGCGACGTGCAACCTCTTGTCGAGCTGCTGGCTCAATCAGGTGTTCGAACAACGGGACGACTTGCCGCGAGCGGATGGGGTTGGCCCTTGACACGGGAGGAAGGGGAGCAGACGTTGGCTTACTTTGTGGAGACCTTGTTGCCGCACTTTGGAGATTACCAAGATGCGCTAACCAAGGAAAGTTGGAGCGTGTACCACTCGAGACTCAGTTTCCTGATGAATTCCAAAATCTTATCTCCAAAAGAGGTGGTGGATGCAGTGGAAGATGCCTGGCGCACCGATCCCAATCGCGTGAGCATCTCTCAGGTAGAGGGGTTTATCCGTCAAATCCTGGGTTGGCGAGAGTACATGCGTGGAATCTATTGGGCGAAAATGCCAGAATATGCCGAATTGAACTTTTTCAATCACTCGCGAAAACTGCCGGAGTGGTATTGGACGGGAAAAACGCGCATGGCATGTTTATCGCATGCGGTAGATCAAACCATGGAACACGCGTATGCGCATCACATTCAACGGCTCATGATCACGGGGAATTTTGCCTTGCTCGCGGGGATTGATCCCGATGAGGTAGACGCCTGGTATTTGGGGGTTTACATTGACGCGTTGGAATGGGTGGAGATGACCAATACGCGCGGCATGAGTCAATTCGCCGATGGCGGTATCGTGGGATCCAAGCCATACGTGAGCAGCGCACAATACATTAAGAAAATGGGTCACTATTGCAAGGAGTGTCACTATAAGGCGAATGAAAAAGTGGGCGAACAGGCCTGTCCTTTTAATGCGCTTTACTGGGACTTTCACGCGCGCCACCGGGAGGTTTTGGAGCGCAATCCGCGCATTGGAATGGTATACCGAACGTGGGATCGGATGGATGCGGATAAACAAGCAGCCTTGCTCGCAACAGCAGAGATGAATCTCAACCGAATCAACGAATTGTGATGCGCGCGCTTTATTGGTTTCGAGAAGATTTGCGGCTGCTTGACAACCCTGCGCTTACGGCGATGGCTGAACAGGCGGAAGAAGCCGCCTTTTTGTTTGTTCTGCCTGCAACGAATCGCTGGAGCAGGGGCGAGGAGCGCATGGGCGTGCACAGGCGCCGCTTCATGCTCGAGAGCCTTGTTGCATTGGATCGTTCACTGCAGGAACGAGGACATCGGCTCCTGGTGGTGGAGGGGGATCCCGTCGAGCAGGTCCTCAAAGTAGCAGATCAATTGGACTGTGCGGCTGTGTATTCGCAGCAGTGTCACACCTCAGAGGAAGTTGCAGCAGCGGCCGCTGTGCGGCTTCATGTTCCGCATCATTCTTACGAAGGAGCTACCCTCGTTCATCCGCAAGATCTTCCGTTTTCTGTTGAGCTACTTCCAGACGTATTCTCTCGATTTCGAAAAAAAATCGAAAAACATGGACTTGACATCCGCAATGAGCTCCCCGTTCCATCCCTTCCGAGTAGTCCTGAAATTGTCGCAAATCTCCCTGACACATGGAGCATTGCACGCATGGAAGCCCCGGAGAGGCTTGCGGGTCTTCCAGCTTCGACCATGCAATTCACCGGTGGAGCTCAGGCCGGCTGGGCTCGGCTCGAACATTATTTCTGGCAAACCCGTGCTCTGAGTGAATATAAGAAGACGAGAAATGGCATGATGGGCTGGGATTACTCGAGCAAATTCAGTCCATGGCTGGCTTGGGGCTGCGTCAGCCCAAGGTCCATTTACTACGCCATCCGTCGGTATGAAACGGATGAGGGTTCAAATGAAAGCACATACTGGTTGATTTTTGAATTGCTTTGGCGAGATTATTTTCGCTTCATTGCGATGCAGCATGGCGATCGCATTTTTGCGGCGAATGGGCTGAAGGAAGCTCCGCGCAACCCGATTTCTCATCATCCATTGCAATGGAAGGCATGGTGTTCAGGCACTACCCGAAGCGCTTTTGTTAATGCCAATATGCACGAACTTCGACTGACCGGATTCATGTCCAATCGCGGCCGGCAAAATGTGGCGTCCTATGCGGTCCATGATATGGGCCTCGACTGGCGTGCCTGTGCGGCTTGGTTCGAACACTGGCTCATCGATTTTGATCCATGCAGTAACACGGGCAACTGGTTGTACGTCGCCGGTATTGGAAACGATCCGCGTCCGCAACGTAAATTCGATGTAGAATGGCAGGCTAGTCGGTACGATGAAACGGGAGCATTTACGGCACACTGGAACCGGCAGGGTGAGATTTTCCCATGCAATCCCGAAAGCATTCCCGTATGATTTGGAACGTAACCTACAACGATGCTCAACGCTGGAATGAGGTGCATGCGATTGCCGGGGAACGGTTTCCTTGGATGAAATCAATCACTGAATCAATTCGGGGCCGCGCGATAGGTTCGCCCAAGTTGGACTTGGAAGCGCTCACGGGTTTGGAAGAATTGGAGCGTCTTCGAATTCCCTTGAATCAGCGGACTTCAATTAATTTCCAGCGCACCACCCATGGATTCATTGCCTACACGAAGGTGCGTCTGGAAGTCTATGCAATCCCGTTGCGCTTTGTCGAAGTGACATCTGTTCAAACCAAAGATTCAGGATCAACACAGGCCATTTTGGTTTTGGATTTTCAACGCAGCCACCAGAAAGTAACACTCACGATGAAAGGTGCGCGAAAAGTTGTCGATGCAGCAGCGGAATGGTTTAAGATGGCCTCCCGTTCTGGGGGACAACCATCATGATTTGGTCCAGTTGGCCATGCAGACCTCTCCGTTTTCTTGAACATGACGCAACGCATCGATCATGCGAATGGCTTCGTCGACGTTGCGGCCGATGGTGAAAAAGTTGATTAATTCGTGCTGAACCACACCTGATTTGTCAATCAGGAAACTCGCCCGCAGGGAGGTCATTTCAGTAGAACCCGATAAGAGTCCGTCCTCTGAATAATTGTAGTCGCCACTGATGACATCATAATTCGTGGTGATGCTTTTATTGGCATCACCGATGAGGGGAAAGGTCACCCCTTCGAATCCACCTTGACTTTGGGGAATGCGAGCGGCTGCGGCGTGCACGTCTGCCGTATCGGTGGAGCACGCTATCAGCGCGGTATCGCGGGACTCAAAGTCCGACAACCTGTTTTGGAATGCGATGACCTCCGATTGACAAATGCCCGTAAAGTCCTTCGGATAAAAGAGTAAGTACACATATTTCTTACCCAGAAATTGGCTGAGGGAGAAGTCAGAAACGATGTCGCCGTTGACAAATGCGCGAGCAGAAAATGAGGGAGCTTGTTGACCTACGAGCATGGTAGAGTTGTTCAATGGTGAGAGCCAACAAAGTTAGGCGGTGACGGGAGAAATCATGTTGCGAGCAAATATCTTTGCGTCGTGAGCCCCAATGTGAACACCAATCGGTATTTAAATCGCGAACTGAGCTGGTTGTCATTCAACCACCGCGTGCTGCAGGAAGCCGTCCGAACAGATAATCCATTGATTGAACGGGTCCGCTTCTTGGGAATCTTTTCCAATAACATGGATGAGTTTTTTCGGGTACGCGTAGCCAATTTACAGCGTGCATTTGCCGTTGATGAAACGGCCAAAACATCATTGGGATTTAGCGTTTCATCAACCCTTGCTGATGTCACTGTTCGGGTATTGGAGTTGCAGGAATTGTACAACAAGACCTATCAATCGGTGGAATCGGAATTGAGTGAGGCGCGCATCAGCATCTTAAATGAATCTGAGTTTTCTGAGGAGCAGACTGCATTTGTACTGAATTACTTCAAGAATCAGATACGGTCTCAGCTGGTGCCCATCATGGTGGATGAAATGCGTGCCTTTCCTGATTTAAAGGACGGCGTTCTGTACTTTATGGTGGGGTTGACCGTGGAGCGATCGAAGGGATTGGAGATGGAATACGCCTTAATGCAGATTCCGCCACATTTGCCGCGTTTCGTGATTTTACCCTCTGAACAAGGCGAGAGGAATGTGGCCTTTATTGACGACGTAATCCGCTGCAATTTGTCTCGGATTTTTCGGATTTTTCAGCCTGAATCGGTGGTAGCGCATACCATCAAGGTGACCCGTGATGCGGAGATTGATATGGACGATGATTTATCCCGCTCGCTGATGGACAAAATGGCAGAAGGGGTCGACCAACGGAAGCGGGGAGATTTTGTTCGCATCATCTACGACCGGGAAATGCCGGATCATATGCTGAGCCTGCTGCGCCGAAAACTAGACGCTGGGGATTCAAAAAACATCCTTTCGGGCAGTCGCTATCACAACCGCAAAGATTTAATGAGGTTCCCCGCCTTTGGGAGAGAGGAATTGGTTTTTCCGAGGCAAGAGCCCCTTCATCATCCCAGGTTGGCGGGAAAAAGCAGCCTGCTCCAGCAGGCATTGAAGCAGCCCATTTTACTTCATTTCCCTTACCATACATTTGGCCACGTCGTCGACGTTCTTCGCGAGGCCGCCATTGACCCTTGTGTTCAATCGATTGAAATTAATTTATACCGTGTTGCACCGCACTCAAAGGTGGTGAACGCCCTGATTAATGCTGCCCACAATGGCAAACGCGTCCATGCAATCATTGAATTGGCCGCCCGGTTTGATGAGAGCCAGAACATCAAGGTTTCCAACTTGCTCCAAGAGGCTGGAATTACGGTGGGTTTTGGTGTTTCGGGGCTCAAGGTTCATTCAAAGCTGTTTTTGATTACGCGCCACGAAGGCAACGTTAATCAGCGAATTGCGTACCTCGGCACCGGGAACTTTCATGAAAAAGCGGCTGAAGTCTTCAGTGATTTTGGATTGTTAACTGCCGAACCAGCGATGGTGCAAGAGGTGGCTCTTCTCTTTAGTTTCTTCTCGCACAATTACGAACGTCCTCAGTTCAAACAATTGGTGGTAAGTCCCTACGCTACACGGAAGAAATTCTCTCAATTGGTGAGACAAGAAATGAGAAATGTCGAAGAGGGGATTGGCGGACGGATTATCCTCAAGCTGAATAACTTGGTCGATGCCGCGATGATTGAATTGCTCTATGCTGCAAGCAATGCGGGTGTGAAAATTGATGTCATTGTGCGCGGCATTTGTTGTTTGATTCCGGGGATTCCAGGAATGAGCGAAAACATTCGATTGAGAAGCATCGTGGGGCGGTATTTAGAACATGCGCGGGTCTTGTATTTTGAAAATGGAGGCAATGCGAGATATTACATCAGTTCCGCGGATTGGATGACACGGAATCTGGATCGGAGGGTGGAAGTTAGTGTGCCCATTCACGATCCATTGCTCCAATCCCAGTTGGCCCATTGCCTCGAGGACCAATTGAAAGATAATGTTCGTGCACGTTCCCTCGATGCATCGATGAAAAACACTTTTGTGAAAGGACGAAAAAATCAACCTTTGCGCGATTCACAAAGTGAAACGTACAGACGATACGCGGCGGATGAATAACCACAGTCATCAAATTCTGGCTTAATTTAGTGCATGCGATTTGCCGCGATTGATATAGGATCCAATGCTGTGCGTTTGCTTGTTAAAGACATTGAAATAAGCAAGAAAGGAGTTATTCGCGAGGAGCGGATCGCCTATTACCGAGCGCCTTTGAGGTTGGGTGGAAAGGTGTTCGATTCTGGACGAATTTCCTCATCGAATGCAGAGGCGCTGGGTCAGACGCTTGAAGCGTTTCGTCTATTGATGGAGGTGCAAGACGTTGTTCACTACCGCGCGTGTGCAACGAGTGCATTGCGCAATGCGGAAAACCGGTGGAAAGTCATTGAAGCAGTGGAAGAAATTTCTGGCATCCACGTCGAATGCATCGATGGAGAAGAGGAGGCAGAATTGATTTTTGAGAATTTTAAGCATGTGGGTCTGGACGATGCTCAAGATTTGTTGTGCGTCGATGTGGGGGGCGGTTCAACCGAAATCTCCTTGTTGCGGGGAACTGAGCGGATCGCTTGGAGTAGCTTCCAAATTGGAACGGTTCGCCACATGAACCAAGCGATTGATCCAGCAGAATGGAAAAAAATGGATCGATTTTTCAAAAATAACCTCATGTCCAACACGGTCCGGGTGGCAGGAACCGGAGGCAATATCAATCGATTTCACAAATTGGCGCGTCTCAAAAAATCTGAGGACCTCAGTCTTGTCAAGTTGAAGAAATGGGTCGAGCGGATTCGCTCAGTGCCTTTGAGCCAACGGTCAACAAAATTCGGATTGAAAAGCAATCGTGCAGATGTCATTGTGCCTGCGGGAGAAATCTATATCCGAGTCCTGAAGTTGGCAGGGCACGACTCCATTTGGGTGCCTAAAGTGGGGCTCTCAGATGGAATAATTTTAAGCTTGGTATCAGCACATCATCCAGATGCCTGAATCCGCCCTTGAATCCCCGATTTCAAGCGCGCTTGCTCCATGATGCCGTCGACGACGACCAATGGCAGCAGGAAGACGTTTACTGAGAACCAGGTGCAGAGCAAAGGACTGACAGCCGACGACTAAATCTTTCGCTTCAAGCGGAGAGATCATGGTCCAGCGGAACCTTATGGTTTCGAAGTCGCACAAAGAGGTCCGCCTGAGGAAACGGCGGAGGAAATGATGATGGAATTGTTCAATCGCTCCAGGGGGCTCTCTCCTGAAGATTCTCCATCTAGAGCACAAGGATGAGGTGGCCGGTCGGATTACCTCCTGGTTGGGCTTATTTTTGAGCCATGAACCGATTCACAGTGATTCTTCTCATGGTCCTCCCGTTTGCTGCATTGAATGCCCAAAACGAGACCAAAGCCGAAAACCTCACAATTATTGCTGTTGGTGACATCATGCTGGGAACGAACTATCCCAATGCCTCCTATTTGCCACCGAATGATGGCAAGGACGTGATGGCGGCTGTAGGATC
>JGI20151J14362_10002555_pt1 | contig 12774 bp, 14 predicted proteins | sample COG_01_FD_14362 | JGI IMG/M metagenome (IMG submission 14362) | reverse complement strand
AAGTACAAAAAGTTTACGACAGAGCCGTCAAAGGAACGCCTTTCCAAGAAAATGGTACACGGATTAAACCCCGTATCCAGAAAAGCTGTGATAGAAGGATACGAGCGTTCAAATGGGAATCAGCGTTTCAATCTAAAAAATCTCAAGTGGAAGCGCGAGAATAACAACGCATACGTCAGGAATGAATTCGCACTCCGGCCTATAAATGCACAACCCATTCCTAAAAACTTAAATGTCCAGAATACGTTATACGGATTTAGGCCTAGAAGAGATGGTTGGGTTCCAAAACCTCTTCTCGAACGTTCAGCTGCTATACCTTTCATAGGTTTAAAGAAATGATACGTATATCTTACATAATGATTTACGATACAGTCGCCAAGGGTGAAGACGGCCTTTACCATGTTCGCGCATTCACAGACGAGCGTAAGCGTAAGTTTATTCAGCTTAACGATGTCAAGATTGTAGAGAAGACCGGTGACGACATAAGCTTTGAACCTGCCGACTTTACGAAAATCGACGAGCTTCATGAGGTTAATATTCAGAATGCTATCGAAAATTGCGAGGCCTGGTTTGGTCGAAAGCTTGCTGACAAGACTATCAAATCCGCTTACATCAGGGACGACACTATCTCAGCAGAGCGTATTTCTAACAGCAAGGTTTTTTCCGCCGATAAGGAGGCCGTCGATTTTGACGAGATTCAACCCGACGCCACATGCTCCCTCGTTCTCGAATTTTCTGGACTTTGGTTTGCCAAGAAAGCATTCGGTCCAGCCTGGAATGTTGTTCAAGTCAGGCTCGCCAAGCCCGATGAACCTGATCAGGAGACTTTCGATGAAACTTATCCCGATGAATATATGTTCGAGGATGATCAATAAAAAAAATTTGTTAACAGTATATAAAAGATGTCTCTTACTAAACGCTTGAACAGGGTTCCCTACGGTCGCGTCTTATTTGCTTTCGTTGTCGGCGTTATTATCATCGTCCTCCTCAAGAGGACTGGTAAGACTTCCACATACTCCGTTAAGGAGAGGTCTTACGCCCCCATCACCAGCGCCAGTGCCGGTGATGCCCCAGGCCCCCAGCCCATGGCTGCCGATTCTTGTGAGATGCGCGCGGGTACCGGTCTCGCTTCCTCTCTTCTTCCGCGTGAGGTGGCTTCTCAGGAGGAGTTCGGTGAGTTCGCTCCCGAAGATATCCTGGCTGGCCAGAGCTTCCTCGAGCCCCGTAACCAGATCGGTATCCCCGAGACTACTGGCGGCGCCCTTCGCAACGCTAACCAGTCCCTTCGCGCCGAGCCCCCTAATCCCAAGGAGCCGTTCACGTGGAATAACTCTACCATTGCCCCCGACACCATGCAGCGTGCCTTAATCTAAAACAACTTAAAGGTAATTAGTCTTTATTTAGTATATGTCTAACATTCAAGCCGACGATCTCACGAACAGCGTCTCTAAACTGGTTGAACTTAATCAGCAGATTAAAGAAGCAAGATCCGATATTAAAGTCCTTTCCCAAGCAGAAAAGGCACTTAAGTTACACATCAAAAAACTGATGGTAGATAACGGCCTCGACGTCATCAATACCAAAACTGGTAAAATCACGGTCAAGAAAAGCATTCGAAAAGTTGGTCTTAATAAAGACACCATCAGGGAAGGACTTAACGTATTCTTCGACGGAAACGATCAGCAGGCGGAAACTGCCTTAAAGGTAATCGTCGAGAGTTTACCAACAAAAGAAACATCTACTATCTCCGTAACCGGACTCAAAAAGAAGACTTCTGAATAATGGTTTGGAATCAGTACGTCTACGAGGCGACTACAGGAAACGACCCCGAATATGAAAGTGATAATGAAAATTATGATAGCGACTATGAACATACGATAGAAGACTGGGAACTCGAATACTCAGAAGAACTTCATCATATGTGGAATACCATGAATACCCTGCTCTATGATGCACATATTCAGCATTCAGGCCAGTTCTGCGATTTTGTTGAATTTTGCTATCTTGAACATGATACGATTGGAAGAACTACATGGGAATACCAGGAGCAAACAATGTGGTATGAGGAACGCCTGATTCATGTATGGAAGAACCTGGTCAGGATTATTCGAGAGAATGGTATTCGTGAGCAAATGATGAAAGGTGTATCATTTGACCATTTTCTGTCGTTCGCGAAAAATATTATGTGTATATATTAAATGCTTCCCCTACTTACCTCCCAGAAGGTAGCCATCCCCTCTGTTCTTTTTCTTGCGCTCAGCCCTGGTATGCTTCTTAAGACCAACGGCATGAAGCTCTCGTTCAAGAATGTCAGCACCGACAAGATGTCCGTGCTTTTCCACGGTCTCGTGTTCTTCCTGGTGTACTCTCTCATCGCTAAGTCCATGGGCCTCGTTCTTACCCAGAACGACCTCCTCGTGACCACCGCGCTCTTCATGGCTCTCAGCCCGGGTATGCTTCTTACCATCCCTCCCGGTAAGTTCATGTCTGGAAAGACTTCCCAGACCGCGATCCTGGTTCACACAATCGTTTTCGCGGTTGCGTTCGCTCTTTTACGAAAGCAATTTCCTAAGTTCTATTAAGTGATGCGACATGGAATATCTTGTGATAGGCCCAGCGTCTATGGGTCTTTTTGCTTTCATGGGCCGGTTAAAAAAATATGAAAATGAATTAAAAAATATAAAAGAGATCTCCGGTGCATCAGCTGGCGCTTTAATAGGCACGTTTTTAGCCATGGAAGTATCTTTAGATGATGCATTTGAAAAGTTAATGAGTCTGGATATCGAGGGACTTGCAAAGTACAAATTACGATCACTTTTAAAAAATTATGGACTCATAGATGTTGAGGCTGTTCGTAATGCTATAGAAAAGATGTATGGATGCAATCCCACGTTTTCAGACTTGAGTAAAAAGTTATACATAGCAGCGTTTAATCTAAACAGGGGGAGAACTGAATATTTTTCAGTAGATTCACATCCCGATATGCACGTGATAGATGCCATATGCATGAGTATATCTATACCTTTCATAGCAGCCACTAAATCGTACAAGGGGAGTATGTATTTAGACGGAGGCACGAAAGATATTATGCCGTTAGAACCTTTTTTTAATAAACCACATCATAAGATTATATCGTTTATTTTACATAACGAGCCACGTTATATAGAAAAGATAACGACGTTCACGGAGTACATAGGCGCATTTATGAATCGTGTAATCGATTTTAGGATCAATGCATACGATCCAACTAAATACAAAACTATACACGTGAACACGAGTGATTTCAATATCTTTAAATTCAATATGTCTTATGATGATAAATTACGTATGTTTTTACACGGTTTTAACCAGTAATCCCATCTGTTATATTATTTTATGTGATTATAACAAGATGGACGTTTGTGATCCTGATGCCAAAACAAAGAATATCAGGAAACTGATTAAGCTTCACACAGGGCACGCAGTCAACGTGTCCCGTGAGCGGATGTGTGATATTACTCGAGAGGCTAAGAAGGGGAATTTGCCCATGCCTCCTCTCGTGCTTACGAGAGATAAGCGTTTTCTTTTGGATTCTAAGTCGCCGCTTACCCAAAAGGATTATGAAACGCTTTATAAATCCAATACAACTTCTGCAGACGCGAAAAGACTCGCCAAGAAGGTTGGACTTGTGAATATCGACAAAACTATAGCCGATTTAAAGGATGCTATTGGTCGACGATTAGCGAGCACGAGTGTACGTGAGCCTATACTCTTACCGGGGTCTAGAGNAGTCTCNGNNCCGAAATCNGAAAACTTTTTCGTCAATGAGAATCGGAACAATGTTCAAAACGAGAATCGGAANAACGAGAATCAGAATCGGAATAACGAGAATCAGGACCGTGCTAATATTAATAGTGCGAGGCGAAACAATGGCGGCAGACCAAACGGTAACGCTGTGAAACCTAATGGTAACGCTGTGAAACCTAATGGAAATCGTCCCAAGTCTATGAAAAATACCATACGGAATAGACATAAGGACCGTATCAAGGATTTCAGTAAAAACCGCCGCGAACCTAACCGCCGTGAACCTAACCGCCGCGAACCTAACCGCCGCGAACCCAATGGAAAGAAACCCGGATTTTTTGGTCGGATTTTTGGGGGTAGCAAGAACACGTCCACGAACAAACTTAACACAGAGATGAAGTTGGCGCAGATGAAACGTAATACACAAAGACAGGTTTCGCATCAGAAAACGGTGCAGTCTCGATTACGTTTAAGAGAAGCTAAGTTGGCCAAAAACATGATTTCCGAAGCTGAGCGCGAAAAGCGTCAGGCTATAAACGACGTGACTAGAATACAGAACAATAAACACCTGTTAGAGGTCGAGCTGAACAGGCGCGCGAATAATTCGCGTAAGAAATCTAACGAAGCAGCCAAGGCTCGACGTGAATTGGCTAAGGAGAAATTGCACGCCGGGGGGCTCAATACACGAATCGCTGCGTTACGTCGACGAGCGACCATGGAAAGGGAGCAGGCCAAGAAAATTGAGAAAAATGCTCAGAATCGTATCAAGATTGCAGAGAAGAAGGTTACAAACAAGAATGAGAACATCGGTCTCAAACAGAGCGAAATTAATAAGATGAAGGTAAACTTAAACGCGGCATCTAAGAAGGCGGATGGGTACAAGAGGTCGGTGGATAGTCAGTTAGCCAAGATACAAGAACTCACGAAGAAACTGGAAGCCGCTGGTAACGCCGGTAATTCGGAGAAGGTGAAAACGCTAGAAACGCAAATTACTAAGTTGTTGAAGGAGCTTGAAGAACTCAAGAAGAAACCCGTCACGGTTGTCCAAAATGCAGAACTCATCGCTAAAAAGATTGAACTCACGAGGTTAGCTGGTGTACATGGTGTGAATTTTAGTAAGAATATCAACAATCTCACGATGAATAATGTGAGGGGAACTGTTCCAAAAAATAATTTTGGAAAAAATACACAAACTAAACTGGCTCCTATGGGAACACCGGCTATCGGGCCGGCGACTAAGAATATAATTAGTAGTATCAATAAGGCTACTACACTCACGGAACTGCGGAAGATCTTTCTTAAGGGTAGCCGAGAGCTTCATCCTAACAAGGGTGGAAATAAGGACGCTTTCAGTGTATTTAAGAATGTTCACAACAAAAAGCAAAAGCTTTTAGAAGCCGGAAATACGAAGAGTAATGCAGCTAACGGAATTGGAAATGGAACCAAAAACAATAAAGTACTCGCTATCGCTAATAAACCTGATATTTCATCTAAGGTACTCGCACTCGAAAAGAAAATAAAGGCCGCCGGTGAAGTAAAGAAAAAAAAGAAAAATGCCGAACTCGCAGCGATTGAAACGAAAAGACGAGAAGAGATGAATATAATCCGTGCCGAGAAAGAAAAGGCAATTACTAATGCAGCCCGTAATAAAGATACAGCCGTGAAAGAGGCTGAAGCTGCTGCTAAGGCACAAGCCATGGCTAACACGGCGGAGGAAAGAGATAAAGCCCTGGCAAACCTCCAAGCAGCTCAAGTTAAGATCAGCGCGGCAAATGAAGAAAAGACGAAAGCGTTGGAGAAAGCTATGGAGGAACGTGATCAGGCACTCGCAAAGGCTGCGAAAAATAAAGAGGCTGCTCTTGTGGCTGCTAAGACTGCGGCTAATGCTAATAAGGCAGCTGCCCTCACACAAGCTAATAGTCTTAAGCGTCGACGTATGTTTGAATCGCTTTTAAATGAGTATAATGTTTCTATGAATAAGCGTATCACACTTACAAAGAGATTCGAAAAGGGAAATCGTATAAGCGCGATAGCGGCAGAATTAAAAAAGGAAAAGGCTAATAAAAATAAAGCCAAACTTAATGAGATCCGTGAAGAGAAGAATAAAGCACTCGCCGAGGCTGCGGCCAATAAGAACAAGGCGCAATTTGAAGCGAATGCGGCACGTAAAGCACTCGTGGCCGGTAGATTTCAATCTGCGGCAAACAAAGCTGCACTCGAAAAGAGGGTTACTGAAGCTGAAGCGAACATTAAAAGGGCTGCGACAGAGAAGGTTGAGGCTCTTGAAAAGGCTGAAAGAAACAAGAAAAATGCGATCAAGGGAGCCGTCGCCTTCAATAGAATGAAAGGAGCCATAAACGCAAAGAAGAATGCTCGCACCTCTATTGAAAATAGATTACGTGCGAAGGCTCAACAGGCCCGTAACACTGTCGAAAAGAGAAAGAAAGCACAAGCAGAACTGAGAGCACTGGCCAAAACTAAGGGTGTAAATTTCACTAGCAACATCAACAGGGTCACGTTAAATGGAGTGAAGAATCTTACAAAACGGATAAAGATTGCGGGCATCGCGAAAGCCAAGACGGACGGTGAAACTACACGATTGGAGCGTCAAAAGGCAAACGAAAACAGGCGAAAACAGAATGCACGCAATGCCGAGGTGAATAAGGCTGCGACTGCTCGACGTATCGCGTTAGAAAAGAAACAAGCCGCCGCGAAACAGCGAAGAGAATTGCAAGAACAGGGTCGAGGCAAAAGAAACGCGGAAAAGATTGCCGCGAAGGTGAATGCAAAGAAAGAGGAGAACAATATGATCGCTCGAATGAAGGCGACGCGTAACAAACTCGCTACGAATAAGGCTGCGACTAATAAGGCTGCGGCTAATAAGGCTGCGGAGGCGGATGCGCGAATGAACGCAATTGTCGCGATAAAAAGAGATTATGCTAATACAGTCTACAATGCGGGTGGATTAATAACAAATAAGGAGAAAGCGTATTGGATTGAGCAGGGTAATCAAATGGGCCTGGCGATGAGTTATGGTACAAAGACGGAAAAGAACTTCAAGGGTCTGAAGAAGATGTTTATGGATAATCTCAACCGGGTAAAACGTAACAAAAATATCAAGAACGCTAAGAACGCTGCAGCTGTCAAAATTCAAGCTGCGGTAAAGGGTACACAAGTGCGTAAGAGTGTGGGTGGTAGTAGCATGGGTCAAGATATTCTGAAAAAACACATTTCGGGTATAAATGTGATGGCTGGTCAGTCGATTCCCGGTTTCACCGGTAAACGTCTCGAAGATGGGGGATATGAAAAAAAGTGGTTACAACGAGTAGACGAAGAAGGTGATACAGCTGTAAAACGCGCAAAATTAAGAAAGATGTTTGACGACAAATTCGAACTTAAAAAGACGCTGCTCAAGAACGAAAAGACGAATGTCCGAACTGGATATAAAACCTTCCCACATCCAGCCTCATTGAAAAGTTTGAAATCTCAAGTTATGCGTCCTTTTTATAGACAGGATTCTTCTACAAAGGGTACTGATAGAAATGCAGCGGTGTTGAACGCCGTGAGAATAGAGAAACAGATAGACGAAGCCAAATCTGCGTATGCGAAAAAGATTCTGGAACAACAAGCCAAGAATATGAAGAAAGCTGGACAAAAATTTAAGACGTATAATAATCCTGTATCGAACAATACCAAGATGCCCAAGAAGACCACTTCCAACCCTTTATTTAAAACCTCGGGTGGATTCAATGGTGGTATACGTCTCGGCGCGGGTGGTAACAAGAATATTAACGGTGTGAACATGACTTTAAAACGTGCAAAACCTTCTCTTAAGAACATTACAACCCGTAAAGTAATTCGTCCCGCGCGTATGGCGGGTAATAGCCTACTCAAGGCTGGGCAAATTACACAAGCCAAGAAAAATGCAGTAGGAAATGTAGCGGGAGCGCGAAAGGCGTATGCAAATCAGGCAAAGTTCGCTATAGAGCAAAAGAAAAAGCGGGCTAAACAACGTGTCATAAACAGCTTAAAAGGTAAGGCGGGAAAGAACCAGGTTAGATATATGAAAATGATAAACACGGGTCAGATAAACCAGGCAATGAAAGAGGTCGATAGGAAAGTGATGCAACATCCCGGTCTCAAAATTCAACCTAAGTTGACGTGAATAGAGTAAAAAGTAATTCAAAAAAAATGGATATGACCGAAGAAATTATTGAATTTATTGAGGAGGGACTCCGTCGTGACATGACCGATCATGATATTATTGAGTGGTGTGAAGACAATACCCCTGACCTCGCTGATATATACCACAAGTATGTTGATACAAACTTGTCGTACAGAATGGCATCTATGACGATGTTTTTTATAGAATCTGTATACGGATGTGACGATGATTACGATAAGATCAGGCTGTTCATTGATCACATGCAAAGAGAGGAGAGTGTAGTAAATTAGTAAGATTCCAGATTTGTAATTTATGTAAAGGGTTTTTTATATGTTCTATGTTATTAGCGTATTCTAAGATTCGCTCGTTATCGTCCGGCTCAGAAATGACACGTGGATCTTCGTGATTGCGAATGTAATCGGCTATGATATAAATGATTGCATCCAATAACTCCTCACGTGCCATTTCTACCCACGAATTAGTTGAAGTACCCCACTCCGTCGTATCTGAATCTACTCGAACACCGTGACCGTAACGACTTTTACCAATATTGAGCCGATCGACGAGTTGATCCTCTAGTTTCATATTTTATATATTTTTCAAAGCTTTAATTACTCATCAATCTCACAGTCCTCCTCGTCGTCGGCAGAAGCATCGTCTTCGCTACCCGAGTTAGGCATACCCGCGACACCCTGGAAGGCGAATGAGGGTAGCTTTTGCGACTTCTCGCAAAGAACCTGGGAAAGGCGGACGCTCACACCGAACTTGTTGTCGATAAACCAGATCTGATTAAAATCCACGATACACATGCATCGCTGACTCTTCTCAATACTATCGACAGTCATGCTCTTTTGCTGAGCGTCATAGGCTTCAGCGAGAAACTCGCCAGTAGGCTTAGTCATGACCTTAAGTTTGAGAGTCGAAGGATAAGCCTCCTTACCGGGACGAACGAGTGGCTTGTAAAGTGCCTCTCGGATGACGTCGATGTTGTACGACTTGCCGAGCCAATCCTTAGAGTTCTTGGCGACAGTTTCGATGATAGTCTGGTCGAGTTGGGTCAGTTTGTTCATAAGAGAAATAGCTTCTTCATTATCGGTATCAAAGGAAAGATCGAGTGAGTAAGATGTCTTGTTAGTAGCCTCGTCAGTGAAAGCACTCAGGCCGAAAGGAGATCTCATGAAAGGAAGCTGAAGGTAAAGCTTCTTGTTGTCTTGTGCGTTAATGTATACGGTTTTCCCACCGTTCTTGTTCTTCTTCATGTTGGAAAGAACGACGGTGGAAGGATCAAATTGCTCATAACGCTGAATCATAGTCGACATTGTTGGTTGGTTGTATTTGATATACGGGGCCAAACTTTAAGCCCGTTTTTTTTTCTCAGAATATATTAATATTACGATGGGTCTCTTTAAAGATTGTGGATGTGGGTGTGATGGTAAAAAGCAGGAGAAGAAGCTCGCCATTTCTTTCATGGCGGCTTTGACCTTTTTTATCATCGCTAACCCCAGCATGTATCGGTTTATGCGCCGTATTCTTGGGAAGTGGGTGTCGGGTCCTACCGGGTGCCCTTCTTCCTCCGGCTTACTTTTGCACACCGTGGTGTTCATGTTCGTGACATGGGGAATGATGAACATAAAGTACGAGGGTTTCGAGGTTAAAATGACCCCCGACGAGGAGCCTGTTCCCGAGGAGGAGCCCGAGGAGGTTTCTATGGAAGAGGTCGAGCCCGAGGAGGAGCTCGAAATGGAGGAAGAGGAGGAGGAGGACGTGTCTATGATGCCTATGCCGCCGCCGCGCATGGCAGAGGTTGATTCTCCTTTACCAGGCATGGCTGAGTCTCCTATCGGTTTATACGATACAGGTATGGTTTTCTCACCTATGGACATCAATGAAGAGGCGGATACACCCGCTTCCGTTAAATTTGGAACCGGTGGATTAAGTGTGTCGTGCGCTGATGGCAGTCGACCCATCGTTAATTAGAATTCTTCGTCGAAAGTTAAATCGGTCGTTTCATCGATTTTTCCATAGTCTCCAACTCGTTTTTCAAAAAAATTCGTCTTACCATCCAGGGAAATATTTTCCATAAAATCAAAGGGATTTTGTGTATTCCAGATTTTATCGAACCCCGCTTGTTTCAAAAGTCTGTCCGACACGTATTCGATGTAATCGGACATCTTTTCGGAATTCATACCGATTAAACTACATGGGAGAGCTTCAATGATGAAGCCCTTCTCGATTTCAACCGCTTCACGCACGATCTCGTGGATAGTATCACGCGCTGGTTTATTTTGCAACATTTTGAATAATTCAATGGCAAAGTCGAGATGAAGGCCCTCGTCACGACTGATAAGTTCATTGCTAAAGCATAGGCCAGGCATGAGCCCACGCTTTTTAAGCCAAAAGATGGCGCAGAAGCTACCTGAAAAGAATATACCCTCCACACACGCGAACGCCAATAAGCGCTCAGCAAAAGGACGTGATTTGTCAAACCATTTCATAGCCCAATCTGCTTTTCTTTTTATAGGATCAATAGTTGTGATAGCCTCGAACAGTTTCTTTTTTTCTGCGCTATCCCGAATATACTTATCGATGAGTTTACTATAGGTTTCTCCGTGAACCATTTCATTGTGTACCTGATACGCGTAAAATGACCGCGCTTCGGTGAGTTGAACCTCATCTGCAAAATTGTTGTTGATATTTTCAAATACGATGCCGTCTGAACCAGCGAAAAATGCAAGGATATATTTGACAAAATGCTTCTCGTTATCGGTGAGGGACTTCCAGTCTTCCATGTCAGCACTCACGTCAACTTCCTCAGCTGTCCAGTTGGACATTTGGGCCTTTTTGTACAAGGCCCATAGGTTATCGTGTTCAATGGGAAACACGGTGAACCTGTTCATAGTTGGTAAGAGCATGGGTTCAGCTTCTTCGAGATACTCCTGAAAAGCGAAGTAATCTCCGATGTGTTCACCGTTGATCTTAATCTGAGGGTAGGTGACAGCGCGAGGGCCGCAGAGTGTTTTCAGTTCATCCTTCTCAACGAGTAGTTTTGAATAGTCCAGGTTTAAGTCCTTGCACATGTTTTCCGCGTAAGTACAGTATTTACAGTCCGGCTTTGAAAAAATCTCAACTCCCATATCGTGTGTTATTAGCCTACAATATTTTTGTCCGAAATCTTTAAACGATGATACAGTTTTCCGAAATCGAATTTTCGGAAATTCAGCCTGGAGATTTACTCAAAATTTTAGTGAATATTGATGATGTAGAAGATGAACAGTATGCGAAAGTAGAAGAGAATCGCGATGATTACCTAATAATACAGTACTATTCGGAGTCTTCGTTCTCGTATAAAGGCGCTCCCGTGTACACTCTCGACGAAGAAACGAATTTGATCAGGGGAGATAGTATTTTAGAACACCACGCAGATGGAGATACCGTGTTTACTTGTATAAATGATGTAGATAGGATGTACGTAATAACCACGGAACAGGATAGCGAAGTAGAGAGTGTATTATGTAACGAATCTGACGAAGATATGAGTAGTACGGATACTTTTATAGTGTCTGATAGCGAGATAGAAAGTATAGAACTCCCTCCCGATCACGCGACTATTGATAGACAGTGGAACGAATGGCAGCCTCGAAGCCCTGGATCTACTAGGTTTAAACAAGCAGTGGATGCTATAGAAGAAAAAGCCCGTCTTCAAATGGACGAAGTGAATTTTTGACCTAAGTGCGCTCGATTTAAAATAAAAAAACAACTTATATTTTCATAATGGATTCAGAAACTTTGGCTGCTATTTGGTCCCAGTGCGACCGCTTACAACAAAAACCAACAATCAAGCCAATAGATAGTCGATTATGTAAAGAATGTTCTATATACAAAACGCTTACAAGGGAAGGAATGGTGTGTACGGAATGTGGAAGAGTCGACTCAATTTACGTCGACGATTCCGCGGAATGGACGAGTGGAGTTACAGACGACGGACGCGTATCCGATCCTTCGAGATGTGCCGTACCCGCGTCTAATCATGAACTGTTTTCCGACTCGTGGGGTAAAAGTACCGTTATTGCTACAAAGTACAATTCGACATACCAACAGAAGCGCATGGCTAAAATCACATTTCACAACTCAATGAATCACAGAGATAGATCTCTCTACCATGCATATCGTAACATAGATGAAGCGTGTGTAGATTTACCAGAGAGTATCTTACGAGACGCCAAGACGTTATACAAAAAATTCAACGAAGGTAAACTTACTCGAGGAGCTGTACGATCTGGTATCAAGGCAAACTGCGTTTTATATGCGTGTAGAATTGCTAATGTACCTCGCACTACGAAGGATATAGCGGATATGTTCGATATCCAATGCAAGGATATTAGCCGGACGACGAGTATTTTTACCCAGACTGTCGACAACGAAAAGACGGAGAAAAATTACGTGACCAAACCATTCGATGTCATGTCCAGACTTCTAAATACGTTCGATATCACACGTGAAGAGCGTTTGGCGTGTAATAAGATGTGCTACAAATTGGAGAGTTGTGTTGAATTGATGAGTAAATCACCGAATAGTGTGGCTACAGCTGTTATTTATATGGTTCTTAACTCGAGGGTCACTAAAAACGAGATATGTCAAAAATGTTCGGTGTCTGTTCCTACACTTAATAAAATCGTTACCATCACAAAACGACACTTAGAGGAATAATTTGTAATAGAAACTAGTATGGTTAAACTCTTTCTCAGCACTCCATGTTATGGGGGTTTATGCCTCGAAAAGTACATGAAGAGTATCGTCAATCTTCAGATGCTCTTGATGCGCGAAGG
>JGI20151J14362_10002552_pt1 | contig 12778 bp, 15 predicted proteins | sample COG_01_FD_14362 | JGI IMG/M metagenome (IMG submission 14362) | reverse complement strand
CATCAGAAGCGCCCGGTGACGGACTCGTTCGAGACGCTGTATCGCCGGGTCGAGGACGTGTGCCTGCACAAGCTCGGCGCCGGGCTCTACGCCCGGTTGAGGGCATCGTGCGAGAGCCACGTCAAGGCGAGGGTGGCGACACTCTCCAACGGAGGCGCGACGGAAGATCCCGTCGCGTTCCTCAACAGGGTCGACGAGGTGTGGAACGACCACTGCGACGCCACGTTGACGATCCGCTCCCTGTTTCTCTACCTGGACCGCACGCACGTCGCGCACCAGGCGAGCGGTGAAGGCCTCTCCGGCTCAAACACGTCCGCCGCGGGTTCGAGACCCGGCGGGAGCACCGAGTCAGTCCGATCGCTATGGGACATGGGACTCGCGTTGTTCCGAGCCTCACTTCTTTCCGACGACTCCTCCGGCGCCATCCCAGGCGCGACCACCACTCACAACGACGTGCTCGGAAAGGCGACGCGCGGACTCCTCGCGCTGGTGGAGAAGGAACGGAACGGGGAGGCTGTGGACAGGGGAAAGGTCAAGCGACTGACGCGCATGTTCCAGTCCTTAGGTGTCTACTCAGATCGGTTCGAGCGGCTCTTCGTCGAAGCCACTCGATCCTTTTACCGAGCCGAAGGAACCCGGTTCGCGTCGACCGGTGAGTGCGGGGAATACCTGGAGCACTGCGAGCGACGCCTCGATGAGGAGCAGAGGCGGTGCGACGAGTACTTGGAGGCTGGGACGCGTCGCGGGCTGATTCAGTGCGTCGAGAAGGAGCTCGTGGATCGACACGCCGGGAGGATCGTGGAGAAAGGTTTGGACGCCATGGTGGATCGCGTCGACGTTCATAACTTGAAGCGGATGCATTCGCTGTTAAGGCGCGTGGATGGGGGTTTGGACAGGCTGCGCGCGGCGTTCGGGTCCGCGGTGCGCGCCAGGGGCGTCGCCGTCGTGAAGGATGAGGAGAACGACAAGGACATGGTGCGTAAGTTGTTGGAGCTGAAGAAAAAGGCTGACGACGTGGCGACGGAATCTTTCGGCGGCGACGAGCAATTCGCGTCCGTGGTCAAGGAGAGCTTCGAGTCGTTCGTGAACCAGCGGGCGAACCGGCCGGCGGAGCTCATCGCCAAGCACATCGACGGCAAGTTGCGGGGCGCGGGTAAGGGCGAGACGGAGGATGAGCTCGAGCACGTCCTGGACCGAGCCATGGCGCTGTTTCCGGCACATTCAAGGCAAAGACGTCTTCGAGGCTTTTTACAAAAAAGATCTCGCCAAGCGCTTGCTGCTGGGTAAATCCGCGAGCGTGGATGCGGAGAAGAGCATGATCTCGCGGCTCAAAGCCGAGTGCGGCTCGCAGTTCACCACCAAGCTCGAGGGCATGTTCAAGGATGTGGACATCTCCCGGGACGTCATGCGTTCGTTTCGCGCCGACGCCGACAAATTTCAAAAGATTGAAGCCGCCGGGGTTGAGCTCTACGTCAACGTTCTCACCGCCGGGTACTGGCCCACGTACCCGACCCAGGAGGTCTCGTTACCACCCGAGATGGATGTAATGCAAGGTGCGTTCCGCGATCACTACCTCGGCAAACACGGCGGCCGGAGGCTGGTGTGGCAGAACTCGTTGGGTCACTGCGTGTTGCGCGCGGAGTTTCCAAAGTGCGGCACGAAAGAACTGGCGGTGTCCTTGTTCCAGGCTGTCGTCTGCCTGTTATTCAACGGCCAGAGCGAGTCACTGACGTTCGAGGAGATCCGCGCGGCGACGGGGATCGAGGATAAGGAGCTCAGGCGGACGCTCCAGTCGCTGGCGTGCGGCAAGGTGCGGGTGTTGGTGAAGGAGCCCAAGGGTCGGGACGTCGAGGACGGGGATGTCTTCGCCGTCAACGAACAATTCAACGAACGCCTGTACCGGATCAAGGTGAACTCCATACAGCTCAAGGAGACCAAGGAGGAGAACGCGGCGACGAACGAGCGGGTGTTCCAGGACCGGCAGTACCAGATCGACGCGGCGATTGTTCGAATCATGAAGACGCGCAAGACGCTGTCGCACCAGTTGCTCATAGCGGAGCTCTTGGCGCAGGTCAAGTTTCCGGCTAAGCCGACGGATTTGAAGAAGCGGATCGAGAGCCTGATCGACAGGGAGTACCTCGAGCGCGATCGCGCCAACGCACAGGTGTACAACTACCTCGCGTAGGTAGGCCCGTGACGAATTGTCAATTCACACGGCTAAAGGGTAGTTACTCGAGTCACACTGTGGATATTTATACATCTCGTCGCTAGTTTTAATTAATTTCCGGCTCCCACGTTGAACTTGGGGGCTCCGACTGTTGGATCCGCCGCGTTCCTCCTGCTCGCCGACCCCGCGCCGCCGATCACCCTCTTCGCCGCTCCCTGCGCGACGGTACCCCTCGGCCACGCGGTGGTCGCGAGGTACCCCAGCATCACCTGCATGCCGATGAAGGCTAACGAAACTCCGTTGACGAAGACGTCAATCTGCAACACGTAAGTAGCCGAGAACATCGCCCACAGGTGATAGGCCACGATGGGCGCGCCCAGCAAAATGGACGCGTACATCGTCAGGTGATGCGTCCCCCGGTTCGCCTTGTTCAGCAGCGACATCCGCGGCCACTCGAACATGATGAAGACAAACAGAAACGCAAACTCGATGGACCACACGGATTCGTAGTCGCGAGTCTGGTAATCGTATTTCGGGTACGGCAACTTGATGCCCTTCCACAGCATGACGACAAAGGTGAACAGGACGAAGGTGACGTCCCAGCACACGCCGAAGTAGTAGTAGTACTGCAGCGAGACGCTGGTGAGCAGCGGGCCGCGTCTGCCGGCGGCCATCGCGGTAGGCCTGGGCGCGGCCATCCGTTGCGCCGCCGCCGCCATGCCTCGGTTGAAAAACGAAGATACGCCGCCTCCACCGCCGCCGCCCGCGTCACCCTGCGCGCCACCGCCCTGTAGGCTGCCCTGGTTGTAGAACCTGCGCGGTGACTGGTCGTTCGGGTCGGATCCTCCGATGTCACCGCCGATGCGAAACACGGGCGGCGGCGCGCCGGGAGGACGCTCCGCCGGCTTGGGAATCTCCCTCGGATCCGAGTCCCTCGGTACGCGGTTGGGGTCCGGCTGCTGCTGCTCTTGCTGCTGCTGGCCCTGGAACATTTGGCCCCGCTGCGCGCCCCCGCCTCGGCCGAATGATTGTTGTTGTTGTTGCTGCTGCTGCGCCTGAGCGCCGAAGGTTGGCATGGCCTGCTCGCGCCCGCCCGCCTGGAACTGGGGGTTCCTCTGCGCCTGGGGCGACCGAGGGAACGAGGGCATGAAGCGACCGGCGCCCTGAGCGGGCTGCTGAGCGGGAGGCTGCTGAGCGGGTGGCTGCTGCTGGCCGTAGCCGCCTTGGGGCTGGAATCCGCCCTGTGTGGGTTGCGTCTGCTGGCCGTAGCCGCCGTATCCTTGCTGCGGCTGCTGCGGGGCTTGACCGCCCATCTGGAATCTGGGCGCGCCACCGCCCGCGGGCGCGCCGGCTTGCTGCTGCTGCATGGCGCCACCGACGGAGAACGAGGGCGCGCCGCCGCCTCCGCCGGTGTTGAACGGCTGCACCGCGTCGTTACCGCGCGATCCGCCCCACATCTCGTGAGTCCACGCGCGCCTCTCAATGGCGCGAAGGCGCGTCAACAACGGCTTTTTGCAACGGCCATTTTGTGTTTTGGTTTTCTCTCCACGTAAAACTTTTGGCAATCGAGGTTTTGAACTCGCCCGTCACAGCGTCTGGCGCCGGTGTCATCGCACACGATACACGATGGCGGGATACGACGAAGGGAACGTGTACTACACGGACTTGGGCGACGGCGAGGGTCGACCCGGTGGCGACGGCGACGGCGTCACGCCGGGCCAGGCGAGGCGAAAGTTTGCCGATCTTCTGAGAAACTTTAGGAGCGAGCCCACCGCGGAGTACCCGGACGGGCGTCTGACGTACAGGGACAAGCTGGACCAGGACCAGCCGCCGCGCGACGTGACCGTGCTGCTCGACGATATCATAGGTGCGTGATGATTGACCGATATCACCGCATTCGGCCGTGCGCGAAGGCCGATATCCACCCGCACCCGCTTCGAAGTTCAAACACAAACTCCTGGGCACCCTCTTCGCCAGATCGCGCGTTCCCGTCACCCCACCTGACCCCCGCATCCCACACCCGATCCATCATCAAACGCAGCGCACGACCCGGAACTCGCGAAGGAGGTCCGCAACCAGCCGGACATATACATCCCGTGCCTGGAGCAGGCTGCGGTAGCCGTCGTCGAGTCCCTCCGGAACGAGGCGGGGCTCAACCCCCAGAAAGATGGTGAGTCTATTTTAATTATCACATGGGCATACGGGCAATTATACTGACGACACGTGTGTTTTGTTAACAGCCCTCGTCGCGGGTGTGGGCGGCTCCAAGGACATGTTCGACAAGTTGGAGATCCAGGTGCACTTAATCTCCGACGAGACCCCGGCGTCGGTGCGCGCCCTCAACAGCGCGCACGTCTCCAAGCTCGTGTACATCCCCGGCATCGTCATCGCCGCCGCCAAGGCCAAGACCAAGGCGACCAGGCTGTGCCTCCAGTGCAAGTCGTGCCGATCGCTAAAGTACGTGGACGTCAAGCCGGGTTTCGGGGGCGTGGCGCAGCCGCCGAGGCGATGCGAGGCGGGCGGCGCCGTCGCCACGAGCGACGCCAACGGGCCGGGCGACCAGAACGGCGCACCCATCGGCGCGCCGGGCGGCAACGACTGCGGCCTGGACCCTTACGTCCCGATGGCCGAAAAGAGCAAATTTTGCGACGTGCAGACGCTGAAGCTGCAGGAGAACCCCGAGGACGTCCCCGCGGGTGAGATGCCGCGGCACATGATGCTGCACGTCGATCGCACCATGGTCCAGCGCATCACGCCGGGTACCAGGGTCAAGGTCATGGGCGTGTACACCTTACAACGCGGTATGGGTATGGGCAAACGCGGTCGAGACGAATCGTCCACGATTTCGACGCCGTACATTCGAGTCGTGGGCATGACGGAGGAGAGCGAAGGGGCGCGGGGCGACGCCCACTTCACCGACGCGGAACACACCGAGTTCAAAGCCTTCGCCGCGAGGCCGTTCAAGGAGGTCATCGCGGACATCAGGCAGAGGATCGCGCCCGCCATCTTCGGCGCCGACGACATCAAAGCCGCCGTCGCGACTCTCCTATTCTCGGGATCTCGTAAAACCACGCAAGACGGCGCTAAGCTTCGCGGCGACGTCAACGTGCTCCTGATGGGCGACCCGTCCACGGCCAAGTCCCAGTTTCTCAAGTTTGTCGAGAAGACCGCGCCCATCTGCGTGTACACCTCCGGCAAGGGTTCATCCGCCGCGGGTTTAACCGCGTCGGTGGTGAGGGACTCGGACGGGGGTTTCATGCTCGAGGGCGGCGCGATGGTGCTTGCGGACGGCGGGTGCGTTTGCATCGACGAGTTCGATAAGATGCGCGACGAGGACCGCGTCGCGATCCACGAGGCGATGGAGCAGCAGACCATCTCCATCGCCAAGGCTGGGATCACCACGGTGTTGAACAGCCGGGCCGCGGTGCTGGCGGCGGCGAACCCCCCTTCGGTGAGTCGTCGTTGTTTTTTTCATTTTTGTTTTTTGGGTTTCTCCCGGCTCGGCCGATGACGAAACGATATCGATTGCAGTGTCATCCGAGGTTCGCCCCTGACGACGCTGTTTCGACCGTTAAGGTCGAGTATCCATATCCGAGGCTAGCGCACCCTCCGTGTCCTTCGGACCCACCCGCGCTGACCTTTTTCGCATTTTCCAAAAAATATTCTTTTCAGGGCCGTTACGACGACCTCAAGACGGCTCAGGAGAACATCGACCTCCAGACGACCATTTTATCGCGTTTCGACCTCATCTTCATCGTCCGGGACGAGCGTTTGTACGAGCGCGACCTCGCCATCGCGGATCACGTCTTGGGCATCCACGCGGGCCACGGCGGCGAGATCGCCACCGACGGCTCCATCGTCCCCGTCGGCCAGGATAAAAACCCAGAGGCGGAGAGGCAGGTCAAGTTTCTCAAGCGCTACGTCGAGTACTGCCGCGCGACGTGCTCGCCGCGTCTTGTGCCCACGTCCGCCAAGTTGCTCGAGGACTCGTACGTGCGGTACAGGCAGGAGATGCGCGAGCGCGCGAAGAAGGGCGGCGCCCCCGCCGTTCCCATCACGGTTCGTCAGCTCGAGGCTATCACGCGCGTGAGCGAGTCGCTGGCGAAGATGACGCTGCAGAAGCAGGTGACCGAGGAGCACGTGCAGGAGGCACTGCGGCTGTTCGAGGTGTCCACGATCGACGCCGCACGGTCGGGCGTCGCGGAGATGGTGGTGCTGACGCCGGAGCAACGGGAGGAGCTGATGTTGGTGGAGACGCAGATTAAGCAAAAGCTGGCCATCGGCGCGACTGCTTCGAAGAGGCACCTCGTCGAGGACCTCGGGCGGCTCGGGGTTAACGAGTGGGCGGTGATGCGCGCGCTGATGGTGATGAGCCAGCGCGGGGAGATTCAGGAGCGCGCCGAGGGAAGGAGGGTGACGAGGGTGCACTGAGAGGGCGAGTATCGATTTTATACATCCACGCGCTATTATTGGCTACGACACTGCTTACAGCTATAGCGTATACGACCGTGCTCACAGATTGCAGATCCGCCGCACTCCTTGCACTGAGGGCGCCGACGACCGTGCTCGCATATTCCTGCACCACCGCACTCCTTGCATGTAGAGCGCACACGACCGTGCTCGCAGATTGATGCCCCACCGCACTCCTTGCACGAGGAGCGATGACGACCGTGCTCGCAGATTGATGCACCACCGCACTCCTTGCAGTGAGAGCGTACACGACCGTGCTCACAGATTGATGCACCACCGCACTCCTTGCACGTAGAGCGCTCACGGCCGTGCTCGCAGATTGATCCCCCACCGCACTCCTTGCATCTATGGCGCTGACGACCGTGCTCGCATATTTGTGACCCACCGCACTCCTTGCATCTAGTGCGCCGACGACCGTGCTCACAGATTGCAGACCCACCGCACTCCTTGCACTGAGAGCGTATACAACCGTGCTCGCAAATTGATCCCCCACCGCACTCCTTGCAGTTATAGCGGTTACGACCGTGCTCGCACTTGCGGCACACCTTGCAGTTCGAGCGGTACTTCACCCCGTGCTCGCACGGCCCTTTTGTTGGAGGGCCTCTCTTCCGCTTCTTGCCCTGCTTCACCCCATCACCATCACTTGCCTCGACCTTCACCTCAGCCTCGAGCTCAGCCTCAGCCGCGATTTCGGCGCGGATTCGCTCGAGGTCGGGGCGCCACCACGTCGTCATCCAGCCGCGCGCCCCTTGAAGTGAGACGAGCCAATCCTACTCAGCCAAAAAGCCGACAGTTCTGTTGGTAAAAACCCATCCTCCGACCCAGGGTTTCCCCATCACGACGCGGACGCCGCACGTCCACGCATCGCACCGATGTTCGCCCTCGCCGCATCCCCCGCGCTCGCCCGCGCTTCCGCCGCGTCGCGCACACACCCCGCCACCACCCGCGCGGCGCGCGCCCGCCACGGCATCGCGCGGCCCCCCACCCGCCGATCTGGAATCATCACCCACGCCGACGGGGACGCCGTCGAGGGCATCCCCGTCTCCGGCCCCGGCGCGCAGCCCGACCCGAACGACCTCAAGGCTGTCGTCGACGCCGCCGAACGCGTCCCCGCGAACATCTCGCAGGAGGACTTCACCAACTTCTACGGCATCCTCCAGGCGCAGTCCGCCGAGGAGGCCGCGACGAAGGTCACCGAGCTCGTCGATTCCGGGCGACTCACCGAGGGAGTCGTGGAAGCCGCGCTCTCCACGCTGACCAAGGCTGAGGAGAAAGGCGAGCCCGACGAGGTGATCCAGACGCTGCGCGCGGTGTTCGAGTACCTCGTCGAGGCCTACTCCTACGTCTCCGCGCCCCCGTCACTCGAGGCGGTCGACGAAGTCGTACGCAGGCTCGGAGACATGGAACAGCTCAAGATGAAGGATGAGCTGAAGATGTCCGACGACGAGTACGAAAACAACGCGGTGAAAGAGGCGGCGAAAGTGGCGGAGATCACCTTGGAGCAGTTCGCCGAGGACGTCGGTAAGTTCCTCGCGTCGATGGAGGAGCAGGACGCGGGGTTCGAGGACCAGGTGAAGCAGCTCCTGGCGCAGCCCGGGGCGGACACGCCGGAGCAACGGGAGCAGCTGGACCAGATGCGGGCCATGAGGAAAGGAGCGAAGGAACAGATGGTGAGGGTGAGCGGCATCCTCGGCAGGTGCATCGCCGCGTAGGTGTGCGTGTGTATGGGGAGATGCGCGTATCGTGTTGACGGTGGGGGTGATGATGATGGGTGTGTTGCGGTGTTGGAGGGGCGGCGACGGGCGCCGGACCTCGCGGCGAGAGATTGTTTTGGAAATGGAAACTCGAAATCTGAGTGACGAAACCGCGCTGTGGTCGTCATGCACCACCGCACTCCTTGCAGTGATAGCGCTGACGACCGTGCTCGCATATTTGTGACCCACCGCACTCCTTGCACTGAGAGCGTATACGACCGTGCTCGCAGATTGATGACCCACCGCACTCCTTGCACTGACGGCGTATACGACCATGCTCGCAGATTCCCTTCCCACCGCACTCCTTGCACCGAGAGCGCTGACGACCGTGCTCACAGAATGCAGACCCACCACACTCCTTGCATGTAGAGCGCTGACGACCGTGCTCGCAGATTTGTGACCCACCGCACTCCTTGCATCTATCGCGCCGACGACCGTGCTCGCAGATTTCAGACCCACCGCACTCCTTGCACTTAGAGCGCTGACGACCGTGCTCGCATATTTGTGACCCACCGCACTCCTTGCATATGGAGCGCCGACGACCGTGCTCGCAGAATGATGCCCCACCGCACTCCTTGCACTGTTTGCGATGACGACCGTGCTCGCATATTCCCTTCCCACCGCACTCCTTGCAATTATAGCGCTGACGACCGTGAGGACAAGCGCGGCACACCTTGCACTGCGAGCGGTACTTCACCCCGTGCTCGCATGGCCCCTTTGTGTAAGGGGCTCTCTTCCGCTTCACCCCCTTGTTCGCCCCATCACCATCACTGGCCTCGACCTCTACCTCGTCCTCGAGCTCAGCCTCAGCCGCGATTTCGGCACGGATTCGCTCGAGGTCGGGGCGCCACCACGTCGTCATCCGGTGCCGAACCCTTCCCCTCCAGCCGCGCCCGCCCGGAAATGTCAGCCGAGAGCAAACTTTTTGGTTTTTCCAACACAACATCTGACTGTTTGCTCACTGCTGCTCTCCACCAATCAGCGACCGGCGTTTCGGCGAATCGCACTTGGCAAGATCTCCGATTTCTCACCCCTCTGCTTTGGCCTCCTGATCGCAGGGGACACACAGCGAAGCGCACAGCCTTCGTCCAGTCACCGCACACAAACAGTCATCATGGCCGCTTTCACCGTCGGCATGTCCGGTGCGTACACGCCCACGCGTCCCGTTCATCGCGACGCGTCGCCACCACATCGCACGTCGTCTGGAAGGCACCGACCGTCGGAATCGACCAAACCCTGTAACATCGATATCCATTTTCCCGATGGCGAACGCACCCACCAACCTTCCATCCCCCGTCCCGATTCAACAGCCGCCACCGCCTCCAGGGCCCTCTCCTTCAAGTCCCGCGCGGGATCCAAGCAGCTCCGCGCCGCCAAGCCCGTCGCCCGCGCCGCCGTCCGCGCCAAGGCTGCGCGCGCCGACCTCGAACCCGACAACATCTCCGTCCTCGTCGCGGGCGGATCGGGCGTCGCCATGGACGTCGTCCGCCAGCTCAAGGACGCGGGCACGTGGGTGACCGTGTTCCAGCGCAAGGAGGACGACAGGTCCGAGATCGAGAAGATGGGCGCCTTCCTCTCCAAGGGCGATGCCCTCGACAAGGCCACCGTCAAGAAGGCCTACGACATGGTGCGTGAACCGCCCGCTTCTATCCCAACCAATTCACACGTCTCTCCTCGAAGGACACCGGCTGACGGATCCGCGTATCCATTCTAATCCCAATTAAACTCAGGTTGAGGAGTACGACGCCGTCGTGTCCACCATCGGCGGCACCCCCGCGGACCCCACCGCCGACTCCGAGGGAAACATCAACCTCATCGAGGCGTGCATCGCGAAGGGCAAGGAGCAGGTGCGTTTATTTTAATCATCGTACGGGCAATCAGGCTGAGGCTGAGTCGTGTTTTGTTTGTTCACAGGGCCGCATGCCCAAGTTCGTGCTGGTCACCTCCATCGGCACCGGCGACTCCCAGGGCGCGCCCCCGCCCCAGGTGTACGAGGCCCTCAAGCCGGTGCTCCTCGAGAAGGTGAAGGCTGAGGACAAGCTCAAGGAGCTCGCGGAGGCTAACGGTATGGAGTTTTGCATCGTCCGCCCCGGCGGGCTCAAGTCGGAACCCGCCACGGGCACCGGCGTGCTCACCGAAGACGTCAACATCTGCGGCGCGATTCACCGCGCGGACGTGGCGTCGCTCGTGGTGAAGTGCGTGCTGAAGGACAGCACCAACGGGAAGGTGCTGTCCTGCGTGGACAAGGAGCAGCTCTTCGACCAGCCCGCCTTCGAGGAGTTCGCCATCTAATAAGCGCCGCGTCTCGATTTTGGTTTTCTAAATATTTGTGAGTTTTGGTTATTCGTTGAGTGTCAGCACTGACGACGAGGAGGAGCGATTCGGTTCTTGTGATGATACGCATATTATGACACTCGTGCTCTCTTCCCCCGAATCGACCCGAATCGACCGTACGACGCCTAAGGCAAACGGACGTACTCGCCAACCTCGATGTTGTTGGCCCTCGCGGCGAGCTCCGGGTTCATCCTTTCCACGATGCCCGGGTCCACCCCGTGCCGCACGGCTATCCCGTACAGGCAGTCACCCTCCTTCACCTTGTACCCGCCCGGCATGGGTCCCAAGTCCGCGACGCCGTCGACGCCGCGCGCGCCCATCGCGGCCGGGTTGGGGGCCGCGTGCGCGGACCTGGAAGGCGGCGGGAGGTGATGCGGCGCCGGCGTCGCAGACTTGTGCGGCTTTGGGTGTGATCGCTCGGTGTGGTGCGGTGTGGACGGGATGCGGTGGGGCTTGGGCCGGGTGCCCGCGGGTGTGGTTCGCGATCGGAAGCCGTTCCCGTCGCGCTGGTCGCGTTCGATCTTAGCCTGCGGTGTTTGGTGTGGGCGTGGGTGTGTGGGACGGTCGGTGAGTGGTGGGGACGTCGCGTCGGTTCGCGCGGGCTTCAAATGGTCGGGGTTGAAATTAACGGGATCGGCTCAATGGGCGGGCTGTGGGGGGCGCGCGCGCGGGCGTTCAAATCACGCGAGACGCGCCGCGAACGCCCCCCACACCCAACACTGAGCCGTCGATACGAACGTATTCGCACACGGCGGGTCGGCACGCACCAGGATCGCGATGGCGACGACGGCGGAGCCCGCCATTAATGTTCGCAGGATGCTGCCAAACAGCGTCGGCCCGTCCTCATCTTCGCTGTCGTAGGAGGAGTGCGATGCGACGCTGCCGGGCCCGCGTCTGGGCGTGCGGGACCCGGACCTGCTGTAGTCGCGGTAGTAGTCGCGCGGGGAGGGGCTTCCTCGGCGCGGCATGGCTTCCGTGGGAGGTCGTTCTCCGCGCGCCCTCGGTTTGAACTTTCCAAGAGATTCCAGGGTGTCAAGGCGAAGATATCAACGTGGTTTTTTTAACTGAACACTTCACACGTCCCGCACGCGCGGGTACGCGTCGCGAGGGATAGACCCAGCCTTCGGTGCATCGCGACCGCGGCGAGGGACATGTCGGGTACGACCGCATCGCTCGTCGCGGCGCCGCATCAATCCGTCAGATCGAAGCACCGCCGATCGGGGGCACAGATCCGTCCTCGTACAGTCAGAACCAACAACGCACATCATCCCCGGCGCTCGTCGCCGCTCGTGGCGTGTGCCTCCGACCGACGACGCGCGTTCATGGACGTCGAGATCGAGGGCACCCCCGCGGGCAGGCTCACATTCAACCTCCGACCCGACCTCTGCCCAAAGACGGTGGATAACTTCGTCGCGCTGTGCGCCGGAACCAACGTCGGCATCGACCCAAAGCTCACGTACAAAGGCTGCACATTCGAGGCGTACAGCGGCAAGTACACGTACACGTGCAAGGGCAACGGGAAGCACATCTACGGCCGAGGTAAGTTCGTGGAACGCGACGCGATGAGCGCGACACGAAACGGCACACCCGGGGCGGGCGGAGGGACGTACTACGGCGAATGCGTCGACCTGATGAAGGATGAAAACAGTGTCGTGTTGGCGGTGCCAATCGCGGGACCGGGGTTCGGATCCTCTCGGTTCGCGGTGGTCAGGGTGGGCGAGAGCCCGGGTTCGTTGAAGCAGCGGCTGCTGGCGAACACCATGGTCATCGGACGGTGCGTGGACGAAGTGAGCTGGGAGACGCTGAGGCTCATGACGGTCGCGGACGGCCGGGCGAAGATCGTGGACTGCGGCGAGTTGGACTCTTCGTGAACGTGCAAGACTCTTACTCTTCGTGAAAGTGGACTCCCCGCTTGGGGGGTGCCGTTCCTTTACATAACACAGAGTCTCCGGCGCCTCACGCCTCTCTCTCTCCCCTTTAGTTCCCGTTCTACGCGGCGGCGCGTCGACCCTCCGTCGGTACCCGCCGCGTCTCGATTCCCCCCCCCCCCCCC
>JGI20151J14362_10002549_pt1 | contig 12805 bp, 11 predicted proteins | sample COG_01_FD_14362 | JGI IMG/M metagenome (IMG submission 14362) | reverse complement strand
GAGGAGGTTAGCGCAATTCACGGTGACGCTGAGAAATTCGACCCCAAAACCGAGGAATATTTCAAATCGCTCCAAGTATTTACCGCAATATGTGGTTCGTTCAGTCACGGCGCGAATGATGTTGCGAATGCGATAGGACCATTTGCCGCAATTTATATGATTGGTCGTGACGACGTCGTTCAAAAAAATAACGAGCTAGGTGATGACGGATATTGGATTTTGGGAATGGGAGGTATTGGAATTACATTAGGTCTTCTGCTATACGGATATAAAATCATACACGCAATTGGACTGAAACTATGTAAAATTACTCCATCGCGTGGCGTGGCGATTGAACTGGCGTCGGCAATGGTAATTATTGCCGGTAGTCGGTTGGAGATTCCGCTCTCTACAACACACTGTCAGGTTGGGGCGACTGTTGGTGTAGCTGCGTTGGAGGACACTAAAAATTTGAAGGGAGTAAATTGGGTTATTGTAGGAAGAACCGTTGTCGGGTGGGGATTGACGCTCGTTGTAGTTGGTAGCACAACTGCTATTCTCACAGCACAAGGAACATATGCTCCCGAAGTAGGTAGATACGATTGTAATTCTTAAATATTATTAGACTTAATAAAATTTAATTAACGCGGTAGTAAAATAAAATCTGGTAACTGCTTCTGAAATTCCACAGAATAGGGGTGGACTTGTTCTCGTTGAAATTCGACCCTTCGAACGTCCATTCCTTATCCTTATTTATATATTTTTTCCAGGAGAATTTGTTAAGGCGAGACATGCTGGCACCGTCGTAGCCATACTCTACGCCCCCGCACGTAATCATCGCACAAAAGTGAAACATATCCTTGTCGCGCATAATTACCGAATCGAGGACATACTTAGACCCGTTCACGGTAAACGATAGGACGCGGTCGCTAAAGTTCTTAGATTGGTCGTCTATCAATTCAACCGTGTATATATCGGCTTTTTCGACGAGGTAATTGTTCATTAGTAGATTATAATACTCATTATATTCGAGCCTTGCGAATTTGAGGTCCGTATTGTTTTTGCGCGGATAAAGATATCCAATAATCGCATCATAATAGTCTAGCGGATTGTTTGCCGCATCAACGTCCATAATTGGGCTGGTGCGCTTTGAATACGGAATGGAGTTGAATATTCGCGTAATAATATTGTTAGTGTCCATAGTGAGTGCCAGATTTCCCACGTCGTCGCTGTTGGTTTTATTGTAGGATGCTTCGATTGCCGCATTTAATAAAAAAAACGAGTCCGACAAGATTTTGGGTGTTATCTTTACCTTGTCTGCGCGCTTTCCTTCAATCATCAGTTGCCTAAAAAAACGGAAGAATTTCCGGCCCTTGTCACTTACAAACATACAGGCGAACATGGTGTTAAACCAGCAATTAGATTTGAGCTGAAGAGGCATGATTATCCTCCCATAGTTAAGCGACGCGCTGGATTTCAGGTTGTTCAATAAGACCGTTTGGGCGCGCGGGTCGTTACGGTCGACGCAATCCAGCGAATCGGTAGTGCTAATGTTTATCTCCATCGTTTTTTTAAACAGGGACTTTTGGTTGCGGTGCATGTTAGGTTTGAATTTTTTACCCTTTAGCGGGGTATCTAACCCACACCCGAATATGTTTGTCGTGGTTGATTTTTTATTCATAGATACCAATATCCCGTTGACTGCTGGAGAGAAGGATTTTTTCGCAGACAAATCTGAACGAATTAGTGGAACCAATTCGTCGATTGGCATTAATCCTTTTATCTTATCGCGCTTCTTTACAACTTGGTGAATGCTCCGACTCACCAGTCTCTCTTCAAACGGCGTTTCGTCTTTGATAATGACCGTATTTTTAGAGATGCTCTTCGTAGTGTTGCTTCGCGCAGAGTTGCTTCGAGTAGAAGACTTGCTTCGCGCAGAGTTGCTTCGCGCAGAAGACTTGCTTCGCGTAGAAGACTTGCTTCGCGCAGACTTGCGGAGTGTCGGTTTACTACCCAGTCTTCGTTTTTGAATTTCTAAACGCGCAAATCGAGGAGGTGTTTTGCGAGTCCTTTTTTCGGAGCCCACCATTATAATATGTCCCTATAATTAATTGGCAACAATATATAACGCCATATATATATATAGCAATGTCAAAGACAAATGATTTAGAAAAAATAATTTCAAGAACGACTTTCGAGAATATTCGGTCCAATAATATTGCCGAGTCTATGACACCCAATATTGAGGCGACCGGAATGAACCGAAGCGCCATTATTAAATATGGCTTGATTATTCTGATTTTAGCAATTCTGGGGTTCAATCTCTTCACATATTTAGGTATGTTTACCGACGCTACCGCGGACATTTTAGCTCCCCTGGCAAAAATATTCGGTAAATCCAGCGGGGACATTCTAAAGCAAACCGCCGTCGTTTCTGGAGAAGGGAGCAAGGGACTGATCGACGTTGCCTCGGGTAGCATAGTAGGTGGGGTAGACGTATTACAGCAGAACGTTGCGGATAGTAGTGTTCGTAACCGCATTACGCGCAATAAAATTGACGACAACAGCAGAAGCGACGAAATCTACTACCGACCCACTAACAATTTCATTCCAGTCGCCGACGACGCTGGAAGTAAAACACAAACATCGCAGAGCAAATCCGGCTTTTGCTATATTGGCGAAGACCGCGGGTTCAGAAGTTGTATAGAGGTCAACGAGAACGACTCTTGTTTGTCTGGCGAAATATTTCCGTCGCGAGCCATATGTATCAATCCCAATCTTCGCGAGTAATCAAATTTTAACTGTATAAAAATGTTTAAAATTTGATAGGTTTATAATGGCAACCAGAACCGCTGCTGCCACCAGTGTCTAATATTTCGACAGCTGTGCTCACAATCGAAACTAGCTTCATAGCAGCCTCTGTATTCGTCGTATCATCTGTCGGTGGTATTGTATCGAGGTGACGACGCAGGCTCTCACTTGTATCCGTATCCACTTCGTTGATTAAAGATATAAATGCGTTTTCGTCGATATCCTCGTCCCCGCTTTCTTCCGTATCGCTTGGGTCAATAAGAAGAACCTCCTCCTCCTCACAAGAGCGGTTCCTTTGTGGATTTTTAGCCATGTTTGAAAATCGCTGATTGTTGGTTAATCCATCGTCGGTAGACGATTTCGTGTCCCGCAGGCAGAACCCTGTGTCTCGTGACCCTTCAGTGGTAACAATAGGGTTCGTTGGGCAAGTGCTCATATTAATATTATATTTTATTTAAAATTCGATGTATGGGGGAGGGAGATTTAACCAGTTGAGCCGATTTTACTTACGAGGTAATGTCGTTTTCTAAATAGTTCTAGATATTTCTAGATATTTCTAAATATTAGTTTTGAATGTCTTGCGCCTCTTCGAAAAACCACCTGCTCGATAGGTATCTTGGTGCGGTCTTAGTTAAAGATACGGTTTTACTTTTAAGATTCGGCCCATTTGAGACGAGGTCATATATTTGCGCGGTTCCAATGGCCGAATTAAAGTAGCGAAGCTCGGAGGTATACCCATCGAATCCGCCGTTCATCGATAGATAGACGTCCTCGTAGTTCTGTTTTGCGGTCCCGCTCAACATATGTCTTTTCGTAAGCGTGCCGTTAATATATACGTCGAGTTGATTTTGTTTGTTCAGTCTAATAATGACGTTAACCCACTTACCAATCGGAAGACCATTGATGACGATATCATCCTCAATCTCTTCGTACGTGTTCATCTTGAGGAGGAGGTCGTTAGAAAGTCCGTCGCTACCCTGGTCTATGTAAAGACCGGGCGCATTGTTAGGGTGGTATGTTCCCTCGCTGGTCTCAGTTTTCTTGTCCGTCCCCTTGTGGAATATATGCTTGTATCGTTCGGTGCCGGATTGAAATGTGGTACCCTCTACAAAAATCCAAAGCGACCACGTGAATTCCATCCCATGATGCTGGTTATCGGACCTGATTATTGATACAGCTCCCTTAATACGCGGGTTCTGTGGTATTACCATCATTTTAGTAGCGTCGATCATCCCGTCTAACAATATTGGATTCTCGGAGGGCGTAAAATACCACGCCAGCATCGCCGTTCCCACGCGAAGAACAACTATAAATACTAAAAGAACCATCACTAGAAAGGCAAACTTAGCAACAAGCGAGTTTGCCTGATAAAAAGCACCCATCGCACCATAACTAAAATTTTGTGATCCATATCCAACCATCTTATATATTATATAACATAAATTATATAACATATATTGTCACGTAATGTAAGAAAGAGGGCGCAGGTGGCAATGTCTAAAGTTTTACATCTCAAATCCACCCGTTACCTCATTGTCGCGTAATACCTGAACCCGAAGGCGGTATTTGTTGAATAAGTTCCCTAACATACTGCCACCATAACCCTTCTTGTAAATATTATACGCCTCTTGCGGATTAGTGGGTCCAGGGCTGTAAAGGAAGTTGGTTGTCCAACCGCTAAAACCACCGCCAGGTGTGATTATGACCTCTCCACCGACATCTGGCATAGGGAGGTTGGGTAGCACATCAGTTTTATATAGCTTACCATTAAGGTATATGTCAATGGTTTTGCCGTATGTGCTAATGGTTAGATTAACCCACTTTTGTAGCGGAATATTGTAAACGGTCGTATCATGATAGCCGCCGCCGCCAGTCTGCGACTCTGGGTCGGTGCCTATAGGAAAGTGTTTCACGGTGACGATTATGTTGTTTTCAGTTTCGCCTAAACTAACATTTATACTTTCATTGCCACCATCACCCCTTTTAAGTATTACCTTATTCTCCCCATATCTTTTATTCCAATCGTTAATGTAAAACCACATTGAATATGTGTAATTACCTGCCTGTGTATTTTCGGGCAGGTCGTCCGACGAAATTGTGTGTTGAATCGTTCCGCTCGACATGGAAAGCAATTTTTTTGTTTTTTTAAAATACCAATTTACGATAAGGTATACGATGAATAACAGAACCATCGCCTTGAGTATAGTTCTTAATATTCCACCTTGACCATAATTCATATTTCCATAATTACCAAATGAACTGAAATTATTCATCCCAAACATATCTATATAATGTATCATAAGAAATTATCTAAAGTAAAGGGGGGGTTAACTCACTAAGCAATTTGTAATTAATGTCAATCTCACCCTTACTTAATATTCGGTCGTAGTATACCACATTACATATGCCTCCCTCAATGCCTCTATTGGCACCGGCACTAACAACGTCAAATTTCATATACGGAGATACGGTGCCCTTGGTTCCGACCAGAACACCATTCAAGAATACGTCCATATACCCCGAATCATAATTTATTACTATATTGTTCCACTTTTGTAATACTATATCGTTCGTGATAAAAACATCGAAAGTTTTGGACCCTGTTGAGGTTGGTTCTGTAGGACTCCGCTTGCCGTGGTGTTCTTCGGGGTTGGCATCGTGCGAGTGGGGGTGCATATGGTGGCTCAACTCCGTTTGTATTCTTAGCGTATTTGTAGAGACGTTAAACTGGATTTTTGGTTTATTGGAGTAGTTTATGATATCAGTGAACTCATTGGCGCTCGCGCGCATATTAGGAGCCATACCGTATATATTGAACCATGATGAAATGGAGTAGCTGTAATTGAATACGTCGCCCGTGTTATCGGCTGGGTTCAGATTCTGGTATGTCCCCAGCTCATACTTGTTGCTTAGGTATTTTGGCTCTCTTAGAAGAATTTGTCCGTCGTGTGTAACTAATTTCTGGTAGATGATTGGTAATACGTAGCTCATGCCGATGAATACGACCTCGCCGCCTAAAATAAGCCATTCTGTTTTCGTTGTTATTTTCCATTGGGCTTTGATGAATTCTACGGTGTCAATCAGAATACACGGTATGTAGAGAAATATATCTATCAGCAATTTGAGGAGGCGATTATTTTTGCCTGGAATGTCTTTTGCGTTGGTTTTGAATTTTTTGTATAAAATATAGCAAATCGCTACTACTCCAGTGACAACTACCGCCTTAAAAATAAACGCTGTAATATTAGTAATCTGTGGAACGCGTTTAATAATCCAAAGACCAAGCAGAACCACCCCAACAATAGCGAGGGCGAGGGCGATTAGAGAGAAAAACTTTTTCACGAAGATTTTCCAGAGACTTTTATCGGTGGTTAGTCCAAGCGACTTTCTATGGTCGATGAAGAAATATGTAATAAACATTAAGAAAAATATAAACAATACACCCATAGTAACGTGTAGTGGTTTGTCCGCATATAAATCGTATGGGTCTCTTAATACAATGACCATAATTAAAATGACAAATATAATACTCTGTAGAATCGCGTAATTAAATGGCTCCGTCGTAAATTTTTTAACGAAGGCAGAAACCTTAGAAGCTGATTCCATTATTTTAGGCGGAATCTTAGCCGCCTTTTCTTTTAATTCTATTACTATTTCGGTGAATAAACCTGTTGTCATAGTTATAATAATTAAATATTTTATAAATTTTCGGTGGTTTATAAATTTTCGGTGGTTTATAAATTTTCGGTGGTTTATAAATTCTCCATTGCGGTTTTCTCTCCGTGGCAATCCCTACATAGCGCTACTAAATTGTCAACGTGATTAGAACCACCATATTCTAATCTGGTTTTGTGGTCAACCTCGAACCAAGCTGGCAACTGCCGTTTACATTTCCCACAGGTCCACCCTTGCTGTGAAGCAACATATTTCTTCTTCGTCTCGCTTACACTACGCTTCGTGGATTGCTTTCCCGAGTTCATCATGCGTTTTTGCTGCGGTGTTATATTTCCTTGCCCCTGCTGTATCGAGTGGCCCTGTGCCGGATTCGCAAATCCTTCTTTGGTCATATTAAGCAACGGGGTTAGTAAATCGCCCGCCTCCTTATCTATCGGCATATGCTTAATAAACCCGTTTGCGTGCGATACTAGCGATTGGCTTTGTCCTGGGAATTTCTTAAGATATGCGTAGGCGGATATTCCAGCAAACGCAATCCCCGCCATTTGATAATATTTTTTCCACGACTTTAGTAGCTGAACGTATTTGCCATCGTAATATGTGTTGGCAACAAAAAAAGCTGTTATTGCTATAATAAGGAGTTCTATTTTCATATTATAATATTGAAATAAAAAATATTATACTATATTCGTTTTACCTTTTTACTTTTTTTAACTTTTTTTAACTTTTTACTTTTTGCTTTTCTTTTTACTTTTTTGCTTTTTATTTTTTGCTTTTTACGGTTAAATAAAATCGCGCGCTTAAAGGTTGGACCGATTAAACCACGGATTGCCGGACCTTTCGGATACTGACCGCATGCGGATACGCTCACCCATCGAGACATTCTCACGGATGATACTCATTGGCGCGTCCCCACCACCATACTCGCTTGTCCCAATGACCGAAGGAGCGATTTCGCTATACAGTTGCTCCCTATACTCGTCGTTCGTAACCTTGTACTTGCGAAGGTAGGTGAGAACCAGCTTGTCTTCGCGCGAGGCGTTCACGATGAGCTGCGCCGTATCGTTGCGCGGAATGTAGGTCAGCACGTGACCGACGACGCCGTCCGGAAGCGAGTGAATCATACTGATAAGAGAATTTGCCATTATATGCTTGTAGTTTGTTTTGCCTATATATCTCTACGATGATATTCATTTCAATTTTTTTCTGCGCTTAAGTTCAGTCTGTCCCGTCTCCTTGAGCCCGCTCATCATCTTCATAAACGCCTCGTAAAATGTGTAATTAATATACGGAATGTTATTGTCTTTGGAATATTTCATTACGTCGGGAACAATGAGGTGCATATTTTCCGCGGGCATTTGTGGTGCGAGGTGATGTTCTATTTGAATGTTCAGAAAACCCGAGATTACCTCGGCATATCGGTTTCCTACGCCCCAATTACACGTGGCGTCCATCTGCCATTTTTCCCACGTTGTCTCGACGTTGTCTATGCGGTCCATGGCAAAATGATTGAGCGCAAACATAATTCCTAAATAAAATCCTTGAATGCTATAGCCAATCATATAAAAAACGACGAAATCCTTAATGTTATTTATGAAAAAACTGCTGAAATAAAAATGGAGAAATATGATGGCGAGCTCGTCCCAATACTCCTTGCGAATTATGAAGAGCTTTGTGCTAACGAAGAACACGGGGACATAGAGAAACATAATCGGGATAAATATGAGATGTTGGATTCGCAGAAGATATGTAGGGACTTTTCGAATTAGAACCGGGTCCCACGCAAAGAACGGTGTAGTTCTCAAATCCCCGTCGTGTTCGATTGAATTTGGCATCGCGTGGTGTTTATTGTGTCGATTTCGCCACCATCGCGCCGAACCTCCCTTGAGAAGCCCCTCGTAAAATGTCTGAATCATTATGTCCAACTTGTTATTTCCGCTGAATCCCAGATGCCCTGAATGGTGTTGTATAAATCCACATTGTGCCCAGGCGACACCTACCATAACCCCGCCTACAATCGGATAGCCACAATACATTACATAGTAACTGGCGAGTGTAGATAGAAAAACCGCAGCCGCCCAAACAATAAAGAAGTTGTATTTCGTTTTGAAATATCCCTTTGCCTTCCACGTAGAGATTAATTTTTTAAACTCGGCATTTCCCACAATATACTCCTCTTTGGAGAGAGTGCGGACAACGGGTAATCGAGCGAGGCGTTTGGCTGCGTGTTTTGAACGAAGATGAAACGTATTAAATGCGTCGGTCGCATCTACGTCATTCTCAATACAATTGTAAAATTTAATAACATTTCCACCAGGGTGGATTGATTGAAACTCGCCCGCGTCATATATTTTATTGTTGATTCTCACGTGTAGCGGTTTGTAGGCGGATATTTTTCTGGTGGGATTCTCCGGAAACAGCTCGTTATGATATAAATACAGCAATATCGTAATGTAATATAGATTGGCGAATCCACCAATCGCGTGGTCTGTATTATGTAATACGCGGATAACGCTGTGAATTGATGCCATTAATAGTGAACATAGTTGTGCCCCTACGAAGAGCGGTTTGGCCGGATTTTTATATCCCGTGCTAGTAATGGAATAATGAACATACATAAGTATGTTGTAAAATGCTTCCATAAGCATAGCAAAATAAATACCGACCGACCCCCCGAATTGTGAATGTTGGAGGACATATAACCAACACAATCCCGACGTTCCGTGGTGAAAAATATGTAGTGTTGACAATTTGTCCCATTTGTGCGCTAAGATAATTAGAGACGAATCGACAAATCCGATACTGTTGGTCAATATGTGTAGGTATGCGTTAAATTTAAAGTTTCTATCATATTCTACATCAATACCAACCGTTGTATCTGAAAAATATGGATACATTCCGCAGATTGTGTAGTAGTTTAGAAAAACGTTGAGTAAATTATATAGCAATAGGCAAGCTCTCGATGGTTTAAGGGGTGCGTCGAGTAATTTAGAATACACGGATACAGGCGATATGACGGACATATACATTATTGGATATGTGAATGGTGTAATCATATTACTAAATCTGTTGATATATATTTAACTTATTTATTATAGAGAATTGCGCCGATTATAAATAGGATTATAATTATAAACATAAAGACGAATTTCTCTCGGTGTCTTCGCGTCTCGTTATCCTTTACAGCCTTCGGTTTATAGTTTTCGTAGTAATCAGACATCGCCTTGTCCATACTTATTTCGTCCTGCCCCGTCGCAACGTTTATCTTATTGTGGATAAAATGCATCCATTTTATGAACGACTCGCGCGAGTCCAGATATGGTGTGATGGGATATGAGTCTAGATACTTGCTAAACGTGTTCCCTATTTCGTCTACGGGCAGAAAGAGCGGAAGGTTCTGAATAAAATCATAATATTTCTTTTTAGTTACGTCATTGGGTGATAGCGGATATGATATGGCAATTGTGTGTAATACGAACCAATAGTGTGGCCCCCATATTTTAGGATCTAATGCCATTTATTGTAAATGATATAAAAATTAACAGATAATAACAAATAGTATGTCAAAGCAATATAATTTTTGTAATAATTGTGGTAAAAATGGCCACATGTTTCATCAATGTAAACAACCTATAACGAGCATTGGCGTTATTGCGTTCAGATATAATAAAGGTGAGGCAGAGTATCTTATGATTAGAAGGAAGGATTCGTTGGGCTTCGTCGATTTTATGAGAGGTAAATATCCATTACACAATAAAAACTACCTTATGAACATCATTGATGAAATGACCGTGGGTGAAAAGGAGCGCTTGGTGACAATGGACTTTGACGAGCTGTGGAGTTATTTGTGGGGTGATAACATTGGCATACAGTATCGAGGAGAAGAAAAAGTATCTAGGGACAAATTTAGCTCACTGAAACATGGAATAAAAACGAACAATACATACTTCACACTTAACAGTCTAATTGCCAATTCCAAGACTGCGTGGGAGACGCCCGAATGGGGATATCCTAAAGGCAGACGCAATTATCACGAAAAAGACCTGAATTGTGCACTCCGCGAATTTGAGGAGGAAACTGGGTATTTGCGTAACAATTTAATGATAGTGCAAAATATATTGCCTGTAGAGGAAATATTTACCGGTTCAAATTACAAATCATACAAACACCGATATTATATTGCGTATCTGGATAATCTTCGTAACTCTGACACAGAATTTCAGAAAAGCGAAGTTAGTAAAGTGGAATGGAAGCCATATTCTGACGTTTGTAAGATGATACGTCCATATAATTTAGAAAAAATAGACGTTATAACTCGTGTAAATACAGTATTAAGCAATTTAAGATTATATATGTAATATATAATATGGCTCCATCTCAAAATATGGGAACTAAGAAAAAAAGGACCAGATGTCCTAATGGAACACGAAAAAACAATAAAACTGGATTATGTGAAAAGAATAAAGGAACNGCATTACCTAATAATAACGTTGAANNAGCACCGNCAGCACCAGCACCNNCAGCACCGACAGCANCACCACCAGCACCACCAGCACCNCCAGCNCCACAACTTAGCAGACAATACGATACTTCACCGCCTTCACCGCCACCTGGTATTACAAAAGAAGAAAGTAGGAGAACAATAGCTGAAATGAATAAAAATAATAACGTAGAGGAGACCAAAACCGAAACAGGATTTTTATCTACAATTCGCAATACAATACAAAACACACTACTACCTAATCAGGAACCTACTATTCTAGAAGTAGAAGAACCTGCGGTATCGACAGAACCTGCGGTATCGACAGAACCTGCGGTATCGCCAGAACCTGCGGTATCGCCAGAACCTGCGGTATCGCCAGAACCTGCGGTATCGCCAGAACCTGCGGTATCGACAGAACCTGCGGTATCGACAGAACCTGTGGTATCGCCACAAGAGGAGTTTAATGAAGACGGGGAGAATAAAAGAGAGAGAAAAGAATACCAATCGTTAAATAACAAATCGGATGAATTTAGCTATTTGTATCCGTCGCTGAATGATCCTAATTTCAATGTTAAGATTGCCGAGAAGAAAGAATTTTACGACACGCGATACGATGGAAAGATATTCGACATCGAGGAACACGCAAGAAAATTATGCGATGCTGATTTCGAACTCGCGCCCCACCAGTTATTCGTCCGTAATTTCTTGTCTTTCCAGACGCCATACAACAGTCTGTTGCTTTATCACGGACTAGGTTCTGGCAAAACTTGCTCTGCTATCGGTGTTGCCGAAGAGATGCGCGACTATCATAAGCAAATGGGTATTACAAACCGAATTATTGTCGTGGCGGCCCCGAACGTTCAAGACAACTTCAAACTCCAACTATTTGATGAGCGCAAATTATCACTAATAGACGGTATGTGGAATATCACCGCTTGCGTAGGCAATAAGTTAATAAAGGAAATTAACCCGATGAATATGAAGGGGCTCGATAAAGCGAGTGTAGTTAGACAAATTAAGAAAATAATTACAAAGTCTTATTTATTCCTAGGATATATAGAATTTGCCAATTATATTAAAAAAAAATCATCCATCGCGGCCGACATTAAAGATGAGAGGAAATTATCTTCGTTAGTAAAGAAAAAATTAAAGCAATTATTCAACAATAGACTAATTATCATAGACGAGATTCATAATATTCGTATGACAGACGATAATGTGAATAAACTAGTTGCAACCGAACTAACCAAATTAATTAGAGCCGTTGACAATGTGAAATTGCTTATGTTATCGGCGACGCCAATGTATAATAGCTACAAGGAGATTATATGGTTGATAAATATTATGAATATAAATGATAACCGCCCCGAAATGGCAATAAAGGATGTTTTTAAAACTGATGGAACATTTGTAACCGACGATAATGGTAATGAAACGGGAAAGGAATTGCTAGAGCGTAAGGCAACAGGGTATGTATCATATGTTAGAGGCGATAATCCGTATACGTTCCCATACAGAATATGGCCCAAAGACTTCTCGCCCGAAAATACGTTTGAGCAGCGAATTAAGCCCGAGAAACAATTGAATGGTTCAAATATTTCTCAACCATTAGAAATATTAGATTTATTCTTATCCGACATAGGAGAGTATCAAAAGAAGGGATATAAATACATAATTGACCAGATTCGTACAAAAGCTAACCGCAAAGACGGGCCTGACGTGAAAATACCCGACGAACCCGAGGGAGTGGAAGAAACAAAAGGCGATGATATGCCACAAATGGGAGGAGCCGTCGAAGAGGAGGATGCCGTCGAAGAGGAGGATGCCGTCGAAGAGGATGCCGTCGAAGAGGATGCC
>JGI20151J14362_10002543_pt1 | contig 12828 bp, 8 predicted proteins | sample COG_01_FD_14362 | JGI IMG/M metagenome (IMG submission 14362) | reverse complement strand
CCGAAATAACTGAAGACCAATTTTGTCTGGCCATCATACAATGCAACGCTGTACTGGCCCATGGCATCAGTCAACGTTCCTTCTTGACCGTTTAAAACAGTTACTGAAGCACCTATTACAGGGTCTCCAGAATTATCTGTTACGGCTCCAGTGATTTTTTGCTGGGCCCATCCAGATTGAGCGAACCCAATGAATAGAAAGAGAAAAGCAATAAAATGTGAATAACGATTTTGTCGTTTTCGCATAATTAATGTTGTTTAAGGAATTAAAATAAAACCACGCTAAACCAATCCTAAGGGCTTAGCGGAACGACAGAGTCTCTGTCAATAAGAGTTAAGGTGAGGGTACTAATAAGTACTTAAAACACCCCGTATGTAAAGGGAGTGGAAATTTGGGCGCCAAAAGGAAAGGCGTGCTTTGAATTTGTCTGAGATTGCGGTTTTGACGTATAGTCGTCTTCGGCAATAAGATCCACGGGGTCAACTTCTGAGATATAGTCTTCAATGGGAAATGCTTCCGCGACTGTATCAGTGTGATCGATAGTAATGAGGAGATTTTGCGAGTCTTCCATGGGTGTTCGAAGGTATGAAAAGTAAAGGAGGTATGCAATTATGATCGGGTGCTATGCAGCAGATGGACCTCTTAATTCAGGACTTGAGTCGTATCTTTACCGACTAGACTCACAGTTAGCCTTCTATTCCATTGAAACCTATTGCTCCAAAGGCCCTTCAACAGGTTCTTCATTATTTCAGTTTCTTTAATCATGCGTTGTCCGCTAAAGAGATCTTACGTTATATCGCTGTTCCTGCATCGCTTGACAGAGTTAAGGAAGGATTGCGATTGCTCGCGAGCGAAGGTTTAGTTTACGAAAAGCAAGGTTGGTTTGCATTAGATTCGGAATCGCCTGAGTTGCGTATCGAGCACGAGCAGTTGAATAAAAAGCGACTGAAATTGGCGCGACGAGTCGGGAGATTTATAGCGTTCTTTCCGTTTGTAAGAGGCGTTTATTTAAGCGGTTCACTCTCAAAATCTGGCGTCCAGTCAAAGGATGACGATCTTGATTTTTTCATATTAACGGCTTCAAACCGTGTCTGGACCGCGAAGTTCTTTTTGATTGCTTTTAAAAAAATATTCCTTTTGAATTCGGAGAAGTACTTCTGTATCAATCTTTTAATGGATGAAAACCAATTATCTTTGACTAAACGCAATCGCTATACCGCCACGGAAGTAGTATCCTTGGTGTCACTAAAAAATGTGCAGGGCCTGGAGCAATTCCTCGCAGCAAATCATTGGGTAAAAGAGTATTTTCCGAACGAGGCACTTCCGGATACAAGTCCTGTTGAGTCAGGATACAGGCGAATAGTAGAACGCTTTTTAGACCGCCTATTGGGCGGGGCCTTTGAGCAGTGGTGTAAAGAGCGGTTCACGGTTCACATGCGCACCCATACGGATTCGGAAGTAGGCTATTTTGAGGCAGAGACACACAGTTCTGCCTATTTTCCGAAAAGTGTGGAGCAACGTTTAATGAAGCATTTACAGAATTTTGAAAATGAATAGAAAAGAATTAGTCATTGCATTACTCTCTGGAGTGATGTTTTTTGTAGTTGCGATGATTCGTCCGGTACAATATGCCGCAGAAGCAACTTTTTTTGTACCGCTCACTTTGTTGGAAAAGCAAATTGAGCAAAACGGTATTGGTTTTGGGTCGCCAACAGAAGTTGATGCGCACATTGAGTTAATGCAGAGTCCAGTCGTATTAAAGACTATAGAGCATCGATATGTTGAACCATTTAGCCTTTCGGTTCGTAAAACTAGAAATGGTGCCGTAGCCGTTGAGGTGCGTTCTGCGGCAGCTGACCTTTCTGCAACTATTGCCAATCATGCCGTGGCAGTCACGGATTCGATCAAGCAGTCCATGTTACGTCAAAATGTGGGTATGAGTTTCGATGTCATGGCCGAGCGTAAGTTCAACCTCCAAGCTGAAGAACGTACATTGCGAATAGCATTGGACTCTTTAAGGTTTGCTGCACAATCCGATTCACTGGCCTATGTCGCGCTCATTTTTAGAAAAGAGCGCCAGTATGGAACCGCAGTAGTAGAATTGACTAATGTGGAGCGCAAACTGGAAGAATTGAAATCTTATACGGATGGCCCGGCGCCGAAATCATACAGTATCTCACCTGCAATGCCAGTTGAGAAACCGGTAGGTCTTCCTGCATGGGTCATTGGAATTCTGGGTGCCGTTCTCGTCGCAGGCGGATTAAAAGTATGGACTGCTAGCACATCTTAAGGTGATACCAAAGTCCACCACTCCTTTTGTATTCAGTTTACTGTTCCTGCTGCTCGCTTGTACGCTGTATTGGGACGCGTATTGGGAGTTGATTTGGAGTGCGTTAGCCATTACCGGCTTAGCTTACGGCGGTGCAAAAAAGCAAGCGTTAGATCAATGCTTTTAGCGGTAGCCTGCATCGCACCGCTTTCGATAAAGCTTAGTTTGCCGTTTGCAGAAGTTTATTTGCCGATAGAATTTATCGCAAGCGCAACTGCCCTTTCTGTGCTTTTTTCAGTTGTGCCTCTAGGGAATGTGAGATGGTTCATGAAATATCCGCTGCCGTTGTTCTGGTTGATTTCTTTTCTGCCGGGTATCTATTGTTCGGATTTATTAAATACCAGCTTAAAATTCACCGCACTGAATGGGGTATTCGTTATTGCATTTTATTACGGGGTTGTAATGGTAGCGGAACGCGGAAAGTCAGTGCCGTACTTTACTTTTATTGCGGCATTGGTGCCAGTGACTTTAGTGGGAATCTATCATTTTGCTCAGTATGGTTTCAACCCAACAACTATCTCAGGCATCTTTAAACCGTTCTTCTACAGCCACACGATGTACGGCGCAGTGATGGCCTTTATTGCTGCTATTGCCCTAGGGAATCTTCGCCAAAAAAGTCTTTGGAAGTGGATTTTACTAGGAAGTATCATTCTGACGTTATTTAGCGGATCTCGTGCTGCACTTTGGTCGCTGGTGTTCATGTTCGTCTTGTATGTATTGGTCCAATTTCCACCTGTCTATCGCTTCGCTTTGCCTGTATTAGCCATGGGAGCGTTCTTCTTTTTAGGTGGGGTATCAAAGATGGAAGAAGCCTTTACCTACAACAACTACGAAAGCCACGACCCACAAGCCTCGCTGGTTGAAAAAAGCATGTCCGTCACCAATGTGCAAACCGATGCCAGTAATATCGAACGACTCAACCGATGGGTTTCAGCACTTCGGATGTTCGAAGAGCGTCCGTATTGCGGCTTTGGTCCAGGTACCTACCAGTTCACCTACATTCCATTTCAGGAAAAGCGTTTAAAGAACCGCCTAACGGTAACAAACCCCAATGCTCCGCCTCCAGGCTCTGGTGGAACAGCTCATTCGGAACTGCTATTACAGCTTAGTGAAAACGGTATATTGACGCCATTGGTTTTTTTACTCATGTGGATGCGTTGGTGGTACTTTGGTTTTTTTAGTATTGCCAAACGAAGCCCATTACTCCCGCTGTTTCTGGGGCTGAGCACCTACTTCTTTCACATGCAGTTTAATAATTTCCTGAACCAACCCGTATTTGCCTTTTTGTTTTGGGCAACCGCGGCCTATTTTGACTTCCAACTAAGCAGCAAAGACGATGAGTTATTACGATAAAGTAGGCACCTACTACGATAAAGATGCAGTAGATTTTGAACAACGCTACCATGAAAACCCGGCGCTTCAGCGTATCCGTCAAAGCTTTCGACAGCATACGAAATCTTACGAACAAACCACCGTTTTAGAGGTAGGCTTCGGCCCAGGATTTGATCTCGTACATTTTGCAGAACAGTTTCCAGATCGGAAGTTTTACGGCATTGATATTTCTGCGGAAATGGTGCGTTTGACGCAGGAAAAGATCGATCGAATGGGACTTAAGAATGCATGGGTGGCAAAAGGCAGTGTGGAGGATATTAAAGTGCTTTTTCCAGGGGTCCAATTCGATATGATTTATGTTTTTTTCGGTGCCTTAAACACGGTGAATGATCTCGAAGGTGCGTTCACAGATATGCGTGTGGTCTTATCATCCGGCGGCCGCATGGTCCTTACGTTCGTGAACAAATATTACATCGCGGGAACGCTCATAGAACTGCTGAAGTTAAAACCAAAATTTGCCTTTGCGCGATGGAAGAAGGTATGGGGAGGCTATTCGCCTACAAATTTCTTGGCCAGCCGCTGTTATCGGCCAGGGCAGATAAAGAAATTGGCCCAATTAGAGTGCACGTATGCGCGTGGATATAGTATTTTTTATCCTGCTTGGTATTACCATAAATTCCATAGGTTCATCCCGAAAAGTGTGCTTCACCTGCTTTGGCAGTTGGACGAACGTATTGCCCGCACGCCAATGGGCAAATTGGGAGAATATATGCTCTACACCTTCGAGAAAGAGAATTAGGATTTTGCTTGGAGTCGCCTGACGGTCGATTCAACTAAAGCTTTGAGATCTGTGTGCAGTGGCTTGTAAGCTGCTCGCCAATCCTTGTGCTTTGTTGATACTGGGGTCGAAGAAGTGAGCGCTTCAAATACTGTTTTACCAAATCGGCTTTCTATTTCGCTTGCGGGTATGTTCATTGTTGTGGTTTCCATGCATTTTGCGACCAGTACTGCGAAATCTACTTGTTTAATAGGCTCAAATCCGAAAAGATTCGCGCTTTGGTTGGGCACGCCGCGCTCCATAAGATGGGTAAGTTGGCCGGCGCAATCTTCCACAGAAATGATGGACATGTATTGTTTGCCATCGCCGTAGATGGGAACTTTTCCGTAGCGTAGAGCAGGCTTGTAAAAGAAGTGCTCAAACCACGAATCCGGTCCTAAAATCCATCCTGGACGAGCGATTCGAACGTCCATTTCTCCGCTTTCTGCCGACTGTGTCCACGGACGCTCAGCATATTCATAGGCTTTAGCATAAGCAATAGGGAGAATTTCGGCATCCTCATCTATGCGATCTTCCGTATTTCCGTACATAAGTGTGCCGCTGCAATACACCACTGGAACAGTGGGTTGTCTTTCTTTGATTAACGCTATCAGATGTTGATTCGCAGCATGTCCTTTACGAGCAGCAATTTGGCGGGATCGGTCGCTGTTTCCAGCCATACGCGCACAATGATAAATGGCATCTGGAGGATATTTTTCAAAAAGTTTTAGCGGAATTGCACGCAAAGGAAACAGGTGAAAGTTAGTTCGCTCCATGATCCACGGCACAATAGTTTTTTGAGCTAAGGTTATGAGTTGGCCGGTCCAATTCGCATTCGCCCGTTCTGTAAACAGCCTGTGCGTGACCAATTGGCCCACATATCCTGTGGCCCCTAATACCCATTTATTTTTACTCTTTTTATCTTCCATATCCTTGCGAAAGTAATGGAAAGCGCCGCTGACTCTTCGCATTAATCTGTTCGAATGGCAGCGTATTCAAATAAGGTGTCGGACTTTCAAATCTATTATTAGCAAAGGCAGGACCTATCGTTTTACAAATGTCGCTTGAGAATTGTAAGTACTGCCTTTTAGTACATAGCTGTATATCCCTGATGAAAGTTGGCTAATATTGATTTCTGCTCCGCTTTCGTAGTCTTCGATTTCTATCACTTTTAATCCGGTATTGGTAAAGATGCTTAAAGTCGCTTCCCCTAAATCGTGATGAATCTTGGCGGTTCCTTCCGTAGGGTTAGGATAGAATTTTGACTTTCCACGCGATGATTCTTCGATACCTATAGCGGCACTCTGATAGACTCTAACATAATCGACAATCATCGGACTGGATACAAAATTCGCATCTATACTGCTTTGAATAGCGATGTTCAACAATAGGTATTGTGGTGCATCGAAAGGCCAGCTGCTTGCAGTTTGCGTGCTGGGTTCGTAGGTATAGTGTACTATGCTGTCAACACTAAAAACCATTTTATCCGCACTCCATTCTAACGCATAAACATGGAAGCCCGTGGACACCCCGTTGACATATTGGGTACCTTTATTGGAGGTATTACCAAAACTTGAAGGGGTATGCATAGCGCTAGAGACATAGTTTTGATTAGAGCCCCAATGTTCCATGATATCTATTTCACCGCAGGCCGGCCATCCTGTGGTTGCATAGCCTTGAACGTCCCAATAGGCACCAACTTCATAAATATTTTGACCCAGTGTCCAAATCGCTGGCCAAGTTCCCACACCTGTGGGCAATTGAGCACGAACCTCCACACGTCCATATGTAAAGGCGAATTTCGAATTTAAGCGCGCCGAAGTATACTCTTTGGTCACATTTTGATCGGTGTATGATTCTTTTAGCGCAGTTAGATATAACGCCCCGTTTTGCTGGTAGCTGTTTGTGTCGCGATCCGTATAATGTTGAATTTCCCCATTCCACCAGCTTTGACCGGCGTTAGGAAGTGTGGTTTGATGCCACCACTTTGAAGTATCTATGCTACCAGTCCCGTTAAATTCATCCGCCCACACCAAAGTGTCGTAGACTTGCGCATTTAGTGAGTGGAGCGAAAAAGTAAAAAGGAGTAGAATTAATGTTCTCATGTCGCGATTTTATAACTCCGTAAAGCTCGTTGTCCTGCTCAATGTAAAAAAGTTTTTTTTGCGAACATTTGTACTATAAAGAAACCGGCCCGAAGGCCGGCNTTCTATTTATAACCGTTTGTAGTTTTGGACCAATTCCTCCCCGGTTGCTGCGTTAACGTAAGTCTGTTGAATCATGTCTGCTCCAACTTTTGCATAATTCACAGACCATTCTCCTTCATATCCTTCTATTGAGCCTGCCTGAGCAACTTCCATTACGTTTCCGTCTCCGTTGTCAATAAACGCACCATAGCCGAAGTCTGCATGTTCTACAGAATCATCAGACCATGTATGGAACCATACGAAATGCCCACCACCTATCATTTTAATTTCATTGAATTCACTCACGCCTTCAACTTCGTTTCTCGAACTGAGCTTCCATAATCCATCATAAGATGAAGTGGCACCCTCAAGCGCATTCCAGCTTTCATAAAGGTCAATGCTTGAGCTGTCTTCTAGTTGTATTCCCTTGATTTCTTGCTCGAATCCTAAGGTTGTTTTGACTATGCTTAATTCAAACACGGTACCTGAATCTACAGCCCCATTTACATCATAAACTGGGGTTTCATAGAGTTTGCCATTTTTAGTTTGAGCAATACCAGCTGAAAATGACGGGGTATTATCCGCAGCGTTCCAAGACGCGAACATATACCTTCCTCCCGAATATATTTTAATTTGCTGAGGCTCAATGGTAGTGCTTGAGTCTGAANACGTCCATACGGCTTTATCTAATAAATAAGCGCCGTCTTCAAGAATGGGAGGTTCTGGTGCGGACACGAGGTCCTCTTGTGGCGCTGCACAGGAAATAGCGAGTAACCCTGCAGCCACCAAAAATGTGGTTGTTTTCATAATGTGTTGGTTTTGTTCTTACTAAATATAAGAAAATAACCAATTGATTATGAGGTGTTTGTTAATGTGATGCAGGTGCTTTAATCCCTGCGTTCACTTCAAGGTCAATATAGTTTTCTTTAGGGGTGATGGGGCATGAATACCCACCAGTATAGGCGCAATAGGGATTATAGGCATAGTTAAAATCCAAGACCATCGTGGTTCCCTCGGGCTTGGTAATGTCCATGAATCGGCCCGTGCCGTATGTGCTCACCCCTGTAGTTTTATCCATAAATGGAAGGAAGAGGTGGTCCTGGTACTCTTCTATGGCCATCAACCTTTTGCTTTGGTAGAGGAACAATTCTAAAGTTTGTCCGCGCAGTTCAAAGGTTGCCTTGGCATATCGGCGGTATTCTCTGCTCACCCCTGAACTGGTCGCCATATTGAACCACGGTTCATTTTCGAGCACCCTAATCTGCGTCTCAACAACCATCTCTGGATTATAGCTAAAGAATTCATGTCCGTGGAAGGCCGCCCGCTCTTCAGGTTTGAGAGGACTCGTAGTGGAATCGGTATAAAAATCGTCCAATTCTTGTTGGTACTTCAATACCTCAATACGTTCCGGTGTGGCCAACGGAACCAAGTCCCCAACGACTTCATTGGGTACTTCAAAGCTCAAGCTGTAGTGGTCTATTTTCAGACGATTCCCTGTTGCGCGTACAACACCAACGCCACGGCACTTGCCCATGTGGGGTGAATCTAACCGTTCATTAAACCATAGCGTATTTCCCTTTCTGTACCATTGGCGTTCGAAGGCCTCGAAGGTCCAGGCGCTTTCTCTTCGGAAATACGGTACGGCCCAGGCTCGGAATTCTCCAGCAGTCCAATATTCACCACCGTCGGTGCCTTGGAAGATGCTTTCATCATTAAAAAAGGCTCCGAAATAACCAGCCGAATCTGCAGATGCCGCTGCCAGATGCCAGTTGTCTATAAACGAGTTTAATATATTTTCTTCATGCGGTGCAAGGCTAATTACTTTTCCTATGAAAGCGCCTAATCTTGCATTTCCTTTCTCATTTAGATGGAGCATATCGGATATAAAGCAGGTAGAGTCTACTTGGCCATTACCGTCGGTAAGATATGGCCAGCAATTCAAGAAGTGGTAATCAAAGACAATCTCGCTTTCTGCACATAAGAACTCGTTTAATCGCTTGTACCTAGCGAGGTGTTCCCAGCGAGCTGGAGAGGGTTTAGGTGAAAGAATATAAACAGGAAGTTCAGGATGAGTTAGTTGAATCCATTCTTGCAACTTAGNCGCGTCATTCAGAATAGTACTCACTGATCTCAACTTGCCACCCTCTTTATTCACGATATCGTTATCCCCTTCATAAATCACTAGGATATCTGGGTTGGTGGCTGAGATCAGTTGTTCTTTGTAACGGAGGAGATCGTCGAAACACGAACCTCCGATACCGGCATTGACGACCTCATAGTCAGGGAAGCTTTCGTCCATGTTGTCCCAAAGTCGGAAGGTGGAGCTTCCGGCAAAAACGATTCTAGTTTTCTCGTGAGGCAGTTTTTCAGCTTTTTTGACAATCCGACGCACCTCGCGGTCGTAATTCTGACCACATTGCCCAGAGGCGATCGGGGTAATTAGGAATGAAATGAAAAGAGTAAGTTGAATACTTGTGCGCATGGTGAATATGTTAAGGCGAAACCTTAAAGTTAATTTCTTCAAGATTGTCTTGTAGATTAAAAGGTGAATAAAACCCCTTTAGTCTACGAAACAGCGTTTTGTCCTGTAATTGTCCGGCGTTGGTCTTAAATGTAGTTATTATCATTGTCAACGGTAAACCTAAGAGCTCTGGAAGCCTTGATTTTACAACTATTTTAGTCAGTTTTGAGTGCGACGTATGTCGTGTTCACGCCGCTGTTATTTAACAATCCTTTCGTTTACGAGGGGCTAACTGCCTGAAACTTTGATTAAATGTATTTCCGACCTATTAAACTTAAAAGTCCTGCGAAACGGGAACTTTAGAATGAAGACACACAAAGAAATTTACTTAGGCGCACAAAAATTGGCCACCTCCTTCGATGAAGTTAGCGGAACGGAGGTCAAGGTTGATGGTGAGACTTTCTATAAAATCACGAACTACGATGCGATGCGCCCCTTCTTCATGAGTATCGTAAGTAATTCAAACCACTGGATGTTTATATCCAGTACAGGCGGTCTAACTGCGGGTCGTAAGAACAGCAACTTTGCATTGTTTCCGTATTACACTGACGATAAAATCACAGAGTCTTCAGAGACTACGGGATCAAAGACATTGTGTTTAGTTTCTCGCTCAGGAAAAACGAGTCTTTGGGAACCCTTCTCCACAAGATATGAAGGTGTCTACGACCTTAGTCGTAACCTTTATAAAAACTCTTACGGGAATAAGGTGAAATTTGAGGAAGTGAATCACGATTTAGGTTTGACCTTTAGTTACGAGTGGAATTCTAGCGATAAATTTGGTTTTGTACGTAAATCAGCTTTAATCAATCACGGCTCAGAGGCTGTCTCAGTCCAATTCATCGATGGACTCCAAAACTTACTTCCATACGGAGTTGAAGACGCACTTCAAAATGCAAGCAGCAATCTAGTAGATGCGTACAAGAAGTGCGAGCTAGAAACATCCGTGGGTTTAGGTCTGTTTTCGCTTAGTGCAATCATAGTAGACAAGGCAGAGCCAAGCGAGGCATTGCGTTCAAACGTGGCATGGTCGCTCGGTAGACCTAATGCGATTAGATTGCTTTCTTCAAAGCAACTGAATGCTTTTAGAAACGGCGAAATGCCGAAACAAGAAGTAGATATCAAGGCAGAGCGTGGCGCATACATGCTTTGTGATACGGTCGAACTTCCTGTCGGTGTTGCGGAACACTGGAGCATTTTAGCGGATGTCAATAAAGGACCCGTAGAGGTGGCTGATCTGATGGAAGCATTAGAGCGCCCCGAAGATTTACTGGCAGAAGTTTCTGCTGACGTGGAAGAGGGTTCAGCGCATCTCGTGGAATTGGTTGCCGCTTCAGACGGTTTGCAACTTACGAATGATCGATTATTAAACATTCGCCATTTCGCAAATACCATGTTCAACATTATGCGTGGCGGGATATTTGACGACAATTATACCATCGAGAAGGCCGATTTCACCAACTACATTCACAAGGCAAATATTGAAGTATTTAGAAGAGTTGAGCCCACCTTAGAAGGGCTTGAAGAGATCTTTACGCTTCAAACACTGAAGAGCATCGCTGCTAAAGCAACAGATGCAGATTTCAAACGTTTGAGTTACGAATACCTCCCGCTAAAGTTTAGTCGTCGTCACGGTGACCCATCTCGTCCTTGGAATAAGTTTTCAATCAATACGCGCAATGAAGTTGATGGCTCTAAGATTTTGGATTATCAGGGAAACTGGCGTGATATTTTTCAGAATTGGGAGGCGTTAGCGCATTCTTACCCGGAATTTATGGAGGGTATGATTCATAAATTCTTAAATGCAACTACATTCGATGGATACAATCCCTATCGCGTCATTAAAGACGGGTTTGATTGGGAAACTATCGAACCAGACAACCCATGGTCTTATATCGGCTATTGGGGCGATCATCAAATCATTTATCTCCTCAAGTTCCTTGAGTTTATCGAAGAATATTATCCAGGAACACTGAAGGAATACTTCACGCAGGACCACTTTGTTTATGCGAATGTTCCTTACCGTATCAAGGAGTATGGAGATCTCCTAAAGGATCCTAAGAATACCATTGATTTTGACCATGCGGCTGAAGAGGCTATTCTAGCGAAACGCGCAAGCCTTGGTATTGACGGTGCCTTAGTTGTAAATGCGAATCAGGCCATTCATAAGGTGAATTTCATTGAGAAAATCCTAGCCACAGTACTCGCGAAGGTTTCAAATTTCATTCCAGAAGGCGGCATTTGGATGAATACACAGCGTCCTGAATGGAATGATGCGAATAATGCCTTAGTTGGTAATGGCGTTAGTATGGTTACGTTGTACTATTTGCGTCGATTCCTAAGTTTTATGGACGGATTGCTTGTTGATGCAGGTGAAGAAGTGAAGATTTCAGCTGAATTGGCCACTTTCTTTACGAGCGTGAAAACAACACTAGAGGCCCATCAAAATTTGTTGACTGGTTCTATTTCAGACGCCGATCGCAAGCTCGTTTTAGACGGTGTCGGCGAGCCAGCGAGTGCCTATAGAAAACGCATTTACGAAAACGGCTTTTCAGGAACGTATACCTCAGTTTCTTTAGCTGACGTTCGTTCGTTTGCACAGACCGCAACTGCCTACATGGAGCATTCAATTGACGCAAACAAGCGCAAGGACGGATTGTACCATGCCTACAACCTAATGACGGTCACAGAATCGGGTGTTAAGATCAGCTATTTGCCAGAGATGCTTGAAGGTCAAGTGGCCGTATTGAGTTCAAAATATTTGAGCGCACATGAAGGTGCCGGGGTCTTAGACGCTTTGAAAGCCAGTGCCCTGTTCCGTGAAGATCAATACAGCTACATTTTATATCCGAACAAAGAGCTTCCCCGATTTGTGGATAAGAATTGCATTCCTACAGCACGCGCTGAAGCCTCCGATCTCGTTAAAGCATTAGTTGCCGACGGAAATAAAACAGTGGTATTGAGGGACCGCAATGGGCAATACCACTTTAACGGTATGTTCAATAATGTAAACAGTTTACATGCAGCCTTAGATGCACTGCCTGCAAAATATGTAGCTCTTGTTACTAAGGACCGTACATTGCTAGCAACAGTATTTGAGGAAGTCTTCGATCATAAATCGTTCACTGGACGTTCGGGCACATTCTTCGGTTATGAAGGACTGGGATCCATTTACTGGCATATGGTATCAAAACTCCTTCTCGCTACTTATGAAAATACGAACGCAGCACTCAGTGGCGATGATCCGAACCTGGTAGGGAGAATGTTTGACCATTACTTTGAGGTTCTCGCGGGTATCGGTGCTCATAAATCGCCTGAATTGTATGGAGCATTCCCGACAGATCCCTATTCACACACGCCAGGTGGAAAGGGTGCGCAACAGCCGGGTATGACCGGTCAAGTCAAAGAGGATTTGATCAGTCGCTTTGGAGAATTAGGTATTCATGTTACGGGAGGCCAATTATCCTTTAAACCAAAAATCCTTCGCAGCGAAGAGTTTTTATCTGAGCCGAAAACATTCAACTACATCGCTTTAAACAAAAAGAATGTGCAAATTGAACTGCAAGCAGGTTCATTAGCCTTTACGTATTGTCAAGTTCCTGTCGTTTACAGTTTGGGAGAAACCTCAAGTATAACAGTGGTTACA
>JGI20151J14362_10002537_pt1 | contig 12845 bp, 10 predicted proteins | sample COG_01_FD_14362 | JGI IMG/M metagenome (IMG submission 14362) | reverse complement strand
GTATTTATGGGGCCGACTGGCCCCAATGGCACAGCTATTTGCGGGTCCTTCCAAGCGGTAAGATCTACCCCGAAATCCTTAAGGATCTGATCGGGCCGCCTAGAAGCTCTGTAAATCGTGTCTGCCAATACGCTTTGGCCTGTTTCAACAAAATCCTGATACGCCTCGTAAGCGGCAACGTTGTTCAAATAGTCCCTTGCAGTTGTAGAGTCGTCAAAAAGAGTAGGTGCCCCATCAAGCAGCTGCCTTGGCGTCCAATTCCCCGCCCCAGGCACTAAACCCAAACCGTTATCTCGGAGGATATGGGTGGATTCTAAAGCTTTCAAGCCTTCAACAATGAATCCGACAGAAAGCCTGTGGGTTAACGGGATGCTTTCATCGTCAACGAATCCGGCTAACGCCTTGTTGCTCATACCTCGAGTGAACCGCTCCTCAGGCTTCCTTGCTGGATCCTCAAAATATTTAAGGAAACTGTCCAGAGCCTCCCTCATGACAAATTTGCTTTCTTCAGCAGCCTGCCCAGCTTCTATCACAGCTGCCTTTAGGGCGTTGGCGTCGGCGGCAGCTGCAACGGCTCCCTCAGACAAAGGCGATGCGGTAGGGTCAGTTACAGCGTCCGACTTGTTGCGCTTGAAAAGTGTTTCAAACCGCCCCTTGGGGGCATTAGTGATGGACTGGACAAACTCCGAGTCAAGCCCATCCATTATTTCTTTTTCTGTTTTACCTTTAAACAGCGTGCTCTCATCCAGAATAGAGTGCATCCTGTTTGTAGCCCGGCTCATGTAGTGTGGGACTTTTATGCCAGAAGCGTCCCACAAAGCCTGCTCAGAGATAGCATCCATATAGGTCAATTGCCCGCTCCTGAGCCTTTCCCTGACGCCTTGCGCTCCAGCCCCGCCACGAAGCATGTCCCCGAATCTCCCCATTGCGGATACGGTGCCCTGCACAACGCCCAGGTCCTCACCAGCCGCTGGCTTTAAACGCCCAGTCCGCAACAAACCTAAAAGGGACGCCCCCCTTCCCCCAAACACAGCGCTACCAAAGGTGAAACCGTCATCAACACCCATGTAGTGAAGATGCTTAAGCGTCAACCCACCTACCCCACGCCTAGCGTCACGGAGAAGGGCGGTCCTCCCGCCTTCAAAAATCGCTTTAGCCCCCGCCTCCGCCGCAGTATCGGGCATCTCTGCTTTTAAAGGCGCAGGAAGATTGTTGTAGTTGCTGCGCCACGTCTGTGCGGTTTCCGCCCTGCTAGCACGGGCTCTAGCCAGACTGCCCCCAGTGCGGCCTGTGCCTTCTAAGACAAACTCTTCTGCCCCGTCGGCAGTTACACGCCGCACCCACTGCTGGGTCCCACGGCGGGCACCGGTAGTTGCAGCCCCAGCGGCCAGCACCTGACGCACGCCCGGTCCCGTCACATAGTTGACAGGGTTAGTGGCCTCATCGAAAGCAAACTTCAAAACTTTGACAGGGTTTATGCCTAGCCGGTAATCATCTAAACCAAGCCCCAAAGGAACATTGTCGATAGAGCCGATAGGTAGACCGGCCCTCCCTGGAAGAGATGTGACAGCGCTAACGGTCTGATTGAGAGAAGGGAGATCAAACAGGTTCCCTGCTTCCGAATCAAAAGGTATGAAATCGTCAGCGGTAAAAGGGTCGCTGCCAACAAATTCTGGCAGCACCCCATCTAATACGTCTTCGATACTGCCCTGGCCCGCTCTTTCAAACGCCATGTCTACGCCCGGCACCAACCCGGCGGCCGACCCTACTCCGCTAGCGATATCAACCCCACTAAACGAGCGTTCCCAAAAATCCCCTTCACGCTTGGGAGCGTATTCGAATTCCCCGTCTTCGCCTTCCTGCCAGCTACCCCCTGGCACAAGGACCGTCTTGCCCACTTCTGCGCCAAGCTGAAAAACGCCCCCAACGTCTTTGGCGAAATCGACTAAAGCCCTGCCCAAAAATCCTTGAGGGTTGTTGTCTTCGTACTGGTAGTTTCCGGCGTCAAGCTTGTCGAGTAAACTCTGCTGCCTGTTCCATTCGTCCGACCCTACTTTGTAGAGGTTTTGCCGTTCTCGAATAGAGTTTCGTAGGGGGGTGACGGCGTCTTCTGGAATCCTGTCTCGGCGGCGCTCAGACGAAAGAATAGCAGCAGCAGTGGCACCGGACGGGGTAGCTGGAGTAACGGGATCATCAGTAGTCTCCTCGTCGTCCTCCGCTGTGCTGTTGCCGGTCCTAGTAGGGGGTGGCCTGCGCTCGCGATCTGCAAAAGGGTCTTGGCGGCTCACTGGCCAGGCTCCAGCGTAGTAGTCCGCTCTCCAGTGACTCGCCCATAGTCCCCAAATGGGCCAAACAGTTGCCCCACTTCTTCAGGCTGCCTCGCCACATCGGCAGATATGTTTTGTCTAGTTCGATTGTAAATGTCATCTAACGCTCCCTTTCTAACAAAGTCTGAATTTACAATTTCACCAAACCTGCTAAAATAATCGGAGTCATAGATGTCGTCATTGTTCATGTAACTTTCTATGGCATTCAGCAAAAGGATACGCATATTTTCAGGAGTTACTTGAATAGTTATTTGACGGGCTGGCACCCCGTTGGTAACAAAATTATCATATGCTTTCTGGTTGTCAGGGATTTCTGCGACCGCTATTTGATCAAGGAATAGTTGTGCATTGTTTGCAAATTCTTCTATGCCAATATCTCCTTCCTTTAGTTTGGCGAGATCTCCCCCTGTCATCAACGGCAGGTTCGGCTGCAGTGGAGAATAATTGAACAGGTAGCCGCCAAAAAAATCTTGGAACTGACGTGGCTTTGTAAAGTTCTCAAAGTTTGCTACAAGTTCGTCTTCGCCTTGGTACTCGAACGGGCTCACTAGTCCAATATCGGGGTCACGTAGATTCAACATGCCGTTAGCCTCATACCCCCAAGCAGAATTATTAGAGTATTCGGTGGGCCGGGCTCCAACCTCACCTGCTTCTGCCAACGCTTCTTCTGCCAACGCATCTAGTTCTTTTTGCCGCGCCTCTTCCCGTTTGTCATGCGCTGCTTGCAGGCCATTCAAAGATTTTGTCGTTAGTATCTGGAAAGCCGTAGGCGGCAATGACGCAATCTCTTCGTAAGTTCTGTTGCCGCTATATTGGCCCTGTATGGCTGCTTCGGTCAAGATATCGTTGAACCAGCTCAAGCCAGGTTGCAACTCATCCCTCATCTGTTCTGCCCGTTTTACCAGATTCTTATGATTCATTTGGTTTAAGGCAAGCAACTCTGTCATCTGGTTTGCCTGTTCTAAAGTTATCGAGCCTTCTTGAAGGGAATCCCTAAGGTCCTCCATTAGTTTTGCAACGTTTTCATCACCAAACAAATTTTCGCCTAAAGCGTTGTATTCTTCAAGGCTGACCAACTCTTGGGATGAGCGACGCAAAGTCCCTATTTCTTGCCCGAACTCGACTGAGTCTCCAGGGGTAATGTCCCGATGTATCGGGTTGAAAAGAAACTGACCTTCTCTCCGGGAAAGCATGGCGAGTGGGGGTATGGTCGGGCCGCCTGCGTCAGCTTTCTGGATTGCCATCATGCTGTCAAGCGACGGGTCCCCTGTTGCCAGGTTGTTTGCCTGAACAAAAGCTATTCCCGACTCGTCATCCACAACCTTTGCGAAATCAGGCGAGTCTGCAGCCACCCCGATAGGGGCATTGGCCCAAGTGTTTCCCGCATTCAGCCTTTCTTCCATCCAGTCAGAAGCCCCCGCCAACTCGGCAGGAGTGAGCGCAACCCCTGCCCCTGGAGTAAACCCGTTGTCGGCAATACCTTTGGCCAAATCTTGCACCCTCCCTGATTCTCTATTCCAAATCCTGTTACGGCTAGGGTCAGGCGGTGTAGGAAACTCCGCAAATCCGTCACCCGAAAAAGGTTCAGAAACGTAGCTGCTGCCCGGAAGCGGAGTGTCAGGCAGTTCGACAAAACCTTCCCCAGAAATAGGGTCAGGGCCGTAACTGCTGCGAGGAACAGGACTGTCAGCCATCTCCAAAAAACCACGGCCCGCAACAGGGTCAGCGCTCGGCGGCGTCAGCCCAGGCAGAGGCACTTGCGGTCGTGACGGCAGCCCCGCCCCTCCACCCAAAAACGAATCTAAATCGCCGACAAAATCTGACGCCGTAAACCTTCCCGGTCCCGGAGCAGGCTCAGGCACAAGCCCGTCGTAAGCGCTCTCCGGCGGAGGGCCTAATACCCTAGTATTGCCGTTAGCGTCTTGGATGTATCGATAAGTAGTGAACCCCATCAGCGGCCACCACCCTTGCGTTTCGTGCCAAACGGGGCACGCATGAACTCACGATTCAAACTGTTCTGCTCAGTGAACACGACCCTTACCCGGCCATCCGTGCTATCCGACACATTCCCTGCTTCCAAATACTGCGCCATCTTATTAAACTTCGCCCGATCAGAAGGATGGACAACCCACCCCACCTCATACTCGCTATCCCCATTCGTGGGGAACGCTCGCAGCCCTGCCTTGCGGGCCGCTTTCATCAAAGCAGCGTGGGCAGCAACCCCATCCTCAGCTAAGAACAACGAACCCGACTCCCCCCAATCAGACTTCAACGCCAACACCGTCGCCCCTGAAGCAGACTTCCGCACACCCTTGGTTTGCGGGTCGATAGCATGGTCTACCGCTTCGAGGCCAGTAGAACGCAAAGCCGAGTTCCGTTGCGCCGGTGACAACGAGGCATACTGCGTGTCCAAAGGCTGCTCAGGCAGGCGATCAGGACGAGCGGTAGGCGGGGCATCGAAATCCAGGACGTCCTGGTTGAGCCCTGCAGGCCCCGCCGCCCCTGCGACCGCAGCGTTGCTAACAGTATTGGTTATGCCAGGCAAACCCTGCGGCTGCCCCGACGGGGCACCGAGGCCGGTCTTGTCAGTCTTCAAAGCTGGCTTCGGGTTCATGACATCAGAAAGGTTTGGAGTCAGCCTGTTGTCGACCAAAGACTGTTGCCGCTTAACCGCTCGAGTAGCGAACTCGCCAAGCTTGGAAGCTTGCACTTCCACCGACCCGCCCTGACGCACAGGTGCCGGAGTACCAGCCAATGTTTCGTATAGTTCAGCCATCAGTAACCCCTAAATGGTGGCGGCTCATCCATAGCCACATCGTCCAAACTTGTAGCCGCCATGAAATCAGCGGCAATGTCCCGTATCAAAGGTCGAGAAGCTTTACTCTGCTTCTGCTTCTTCTTGGCAGGTTTAGGTGCCGCTTTCTTAGACGATTTCCGATCACCCACAGTCAACGGTTCAACCATCAAAATGTCCCACACGTCGTCGCCGACAACAGGCAGGTTAATCAAATCCATCAACACCTGATTCACATCAGGAGGCTGCTTAGGGACCTTCAGCTTGCGTTTCTTCTCAGGGTTCTCAGACCTGACACGAGCAGGCTTCTTGTACGCAGGAGGAGCCATGAACATCGGGTCCATGGTGTCCCCGGTCGGGGCTGCAGGTTTCCCAACTTTAGGGGTAGGGGACTGCTTGTACGGTTTCCCGCCTGGCTGATCCCAACCAGCGCTACCGGACTCGACAGCCAGTCGGTGATCGACTGCTGTTTGTTTTACTCGAGGAGGAAGTTTCTCACTCATTAGAAGACCCCCGATCCCTGATTGCGAACTGGCGTCTCAGTTGGAGTGCCGATTAACCCGTCGAAAACGTTTGCTCCAGGAGGGGCAGGAGGCACGTACCCTCCCTTGACTATAATTGGGTTCTCGTACCCTCCCACCTTCTTGCTAGCCCCTACAGTTCCGTTTACCGCGTCGTCTAACACCGACCCTGTTGCGCCTGGGGAATCAGAAAATGTTCCCATTTCTGATGGGTATTCCATTTGTGCAGCGCCTGTTGCCACGTCCGTTCCAGTCCTAATCTTTCGTTCCCGCAAAGAGTAAGTACGAGCAATCTCGTCAAGAGACCTACCCTGCCTTGCAGCTTCTACAGCGTCGGAGCCGTATCCTCGTATCCAAGCCAACGAGGCGTTGTTTTCACGGTTTATCAATTCTTGTTCGTCTATTATCGATTGCTGGCGCTGGGCAGCCAAAGCACCCTGCCTAGCTGCTTCCTGTTCCGCTGCAACTTTCTCGTTGATACGAAGTTTCTCTTCATCCGAAGCAATGCCCAGATCCATAACTCGCTTAGCGTAAGCAGCCAAAGGCGAGTTAGCCCCCACCGACCCAGCCCCCAAAGCCCTGAAAGGATCGGCCGAAGTCGAGTTACTCCTCTCAAAATCGGAACGCTGGTTTGCTAGCCCCTCCAACTGCAATTGGAATTGGCGGTCAGACTCTGCCACTTGACGGTCTATGGATTGGATCTGGACCTGTACCCGCTGTTGTTGGTAGGCGTTGGCCTGCGAATCTGCTTGTCTTTCAAATGCCGCTTTAGCCTCGAGGCGTTCAATCCTTGCAAGATTGTAATCCCGGGTAAGGTTGTAGACTGCGTCGTCGTACTCTTCTGCGTTCTTTCTTAGAGCGGCAGACTGGGCCGCCGCCTGAGCAGCAGCAAACTCGGCAGCTTGAGATTCCCGACTTTTCAGTGAACCAGGATAGCTGTCTGCAAGCCCGGAGCCTAGCAAATCTAAAGCCATTCTGTTGAATAGCTCGCGGTCAGCTGTTTGCTCTTCGATCCTCCCTAGATCAAACTGCCCTTCCCCTACAGCTGCACCTAACGGGTTCTTTGGAGCGGGGATAAGGGTTACACCGTAGCCATTAAGGACGGCATCTACTTGGATACCTTCCATGTCTGCCGTAGTGGTCGTCGAGTTTACGGTGTGCACTGTCGTGATACCGTCCCCTTCGTCCACTTTTATTACGGTCCCTATTGGTGGCACCCCAGTTGTCGTTTCACTCATATCAGGTCCTAATCAGCCAGCGTTCAAAGAACAGAGTGAGCCTGTCCAAGTTCCATTTACCTGCTTCAACAGGCTCGACCCGCACGCTCACACAACGAGACGCACAGAACCTGTTAATCCGCACAGGCTGAGCCAGCCGTTCAGAACTCACAGGCACAACAGGGTCATACTCCCCATCCCGCCCCTCACGGTCAACTAACGTCGGAAACAACACCGAGTTTTCTTTCCACGCCCCAGCCACCGCATTAGGCGCCGCCGTGAAATTCGGGTAATTGCCTGTAAACGATGTAGGCAAAAACCCGCCATCATCCCAAGTCCCACTATTTCCCACATCCTCAACCACGCTCAACGCAGGAGAAGCCGGGTCCCAATCCCTAGCCGCCGTGACAGAACAAGTTACATCAGGCAGCGTGCGAAAAAACATTTCCGCCCCAACCCAATCCTTCGTCTGCTCGGGACTCCCCGCATCAAACCAAGCCGTAGTCACATAAGACTCGATAGGCACCATGCCACTGCCAGCCACAGTCGAAGGCAAATAGTAATCGTTAGCAAAATCCACCGGATCATAATCCAACTGAACAATAGAATTTTCTACGTCAAGATTGTCAGCGTGCTGATGCAACCAGCCAAACAGCCGGTCTTCCCCGTTCTCCAAATGAGACCGGTAGAAGAAAAACCTGTCAACCCCATAGTTGTAACGGGTCCAAGCGCCAGTCTTAATGTCGTACACGTACGTGCGGGTATTGCCGTCCGGTGTGGCGCTGCCGCCAGGCAGGATTTCAGGGACACTAACCCACACCCGGTCGTCATACAAACCTAAACACACAGAAGACTTGTCACGCAGCAGCAACGGCATCAAACCGTCAATCTTCTCCATGTGGTTTACCAGCCCTCCCTCAGAGTTAATTTCCATCAACCCTTTTTCCTGGTCAAAGAACCAGACAGAGTTCCCGGAAGCAGCCAAAGCATGACGGCTAGCAAGGCCGATAGTGGACCTGTACTCCTGCACTTTGTAAAACAATTCTACAGGTTCAGCAAAGTTTGGAGTGACCACATGGATCTTGTTATCACCAAACACGAACAGGCGTTCACCCAGCGCAGCTAACCCTACAATCTCGCCTACACCATCGGACTCAAACCGCAGCGCCCAGTTAGCATAGAAATCTTGCGGCCCTTCGTCTTCCCGCTGCCCATAAGCAAACGAAAAATACAGCGTGGAAGTGTCTTCATAGAACGAAGAAGTGGGACCGGCGTCAGGAGTCCACACAGCTTTGCCTAACGCTGCGTCATAAACGTAAGCGCCGTCTTCAAGCTCGACCTCCCCACCCCATACCCACAGGCGGCTGTTCCAACTCAAACAACGTTTGCCTCGAGGCGTGCCTGTCAGATGGAACTCTGAAAAGTTTGGAAGACCTGTTCCCTCGTAGTCGTCTTCACGAAACTTGTTCCGCACATCAACCGCTGCGGTACCGTCCCACAAAGACCAGCCTCTGTTAGGGCCATTGGCCGTGCGGGCGTAAAGCTTGTCCCCCACTTGGGTGCCAGTAAACGACTTGCCGGTACCAGGCGGCACAAACGCAGACGTAGCAAGCGTGTCCGAACCGTCGACAAACAACTGTTTCTCGTTTGCCCCTTCCGTGCTCCAATACAGATACACCCCGGTAGACGTCCGGTATTCGACGATGTCGGTTGTAGTTGAGATGCGTTCGCTGGTTGCAGCCAGAGGCCACACAGCTTTGCGTCGTTCAACCCCGCCGGTAGCAGGGAAGTCGACGTTCATGCAATCCCGCACTTCGTTCGGCTGCAGCTCCATGCCCGCAGCCCCAATGCGCAGGCCACCAGTAAAATCTACCTGGACAGTAGCCTCAGTCTGGTTAGGCTGTGCTCGCGCATCAAGAAAATTCCTAAACATTTATGTTGCTACTTGCAGGTAGTACGGCATTATCTGAGAAGGCTTACCGTTGATATATGTTTTTCGGATTGGTGTGCCGCCCATGCGCAAGGGCTCGTCTTCGTCAACAGGCATCCTGTTCATTGCGTTGCCGCCGTTAAGCAACTGCAAAGACTGCAGTTCGTCGCTGGCCGCACGCAACCATTTCTCTGCACCAACATGATCGTTAGTTGCAGTAAGTAGGAACCCCAACACGCATTTCTGATACGTTTCAATGTAGGCGTCCGGCAGATCTACAAGCTGCCAAGTGGTCGTTGGGGCAGAGTACGTCCAGATCGAGCGGTTCAGGATGCGGTACCCGAAAGCATCATAGATTTCTGCCCCTGTCGAAGGGGGAGAGACAACAAACTCGTCGCCCCAAGTAAACCATTCCAAACGTGCAGGTTCAGCTACAGATTCTACAGGCGTGTCCAGCCCCGCCATCGGGATCTTGGGATACGACTCGGCTCGGAACAGTTCTTTGTGATCACGGCGTCGCTGTATCTTGTTCAGCACAGCAAACATGGGCGAAAAAATGCCGGTAGTGATTTTGGGGGACCCGGTGCCGTCGTCTACAAAGTAGCCGTCTGCAGCAATAGTGAACGACCATTTGGCTTTGTACTTGTCGTGATCCCAGATCTGAGAATGTATTGTTTGCAGACAGTCCAGGAGGAGCGCATCCATAATTTCTGGAGGGACAGGGCACGTAGTACCCCACCCCCCTACGTCCAACGCCCAATCACGGACACGGTCGTATGTAGTCGCTCCCCCTGGTGCCAACACTGTCATTCTTGATCCTTATTTTTTCAGGTGAAGGTGAGTGCCGCACAGCGGCTTCTTGCCTTTACGGCAACGGGTCCCGTTGGAAAGACGGCCCATGCAACCCGAGTCAGTTTCGGATTGAGGTTCAAAAACTTGTTCCACTCCCTGATTCGAAAGCTCACTATTGACGTCGATTAACCCTTCGCCGCCGTAGTAAGGCTCAGAACCGGGAGGCCCCTCAAGGTAAGGGACCCCCCGGGTCTTCATCGCAATCCGCCGAAGCACACCCACACACGGGAGCCAGCAGCTTGAGTAGAAGCGTTGGCAACTTCGCCAGCGTCGTCTTCAATTACAAGCTTTGGTGCCGCAGGGTTAGTGCTGTCAAGCGTGAAAGTCAGTCCGGTAGTTACATGGGTGACGTCAGCAGAACCGTAAGGGTCCTTGCCTCCCAATACCATCATGTCAAAGATGCGAGAGTAACCGCAGGTGCCTACCGGAATAGGCACACCGCCAGTCACATACGCAGTATTCTCCAGGTCGATCAGATATGAACTCCACCAGAGTTTGCCGACACCCGCAATTGGGGCACCGCCAATACCGATGCGATCCATAGCACGACCATGTGAAGTGCCCGGATTGGCGTTGCCATCCGTGGCCACGAGTGTAAGTGCCATGAGATCTCCCTATCAGCCGATGTTGTGCATGAGGCCTTGACGTGAACGGTTGTTCACAGTCTGCTGGCCACCCAGCAACACCTGAGCGTAGATAGCATCCTGGTTATGAGGACGCACGAATGGGGTAGTAGTAAACCAGGTGCGACGGTTAGGACGCAGCTTCAGGTACTTCGAGTTCAAGAAATACATGTCATCGTCGGCGACGTTTCCGTCGTAAACAATGGGGATGTCCTTGTACAAGAGGTTACGGAAACCGGCGTTAGCAATCGACTGGTCACGGAACATTTGCTGAGGGGTGATCAAAGACTCAAACGCTTCAAACTGCTTCTGCGAAGTCAGAATAAGGTCTGGTCGATCAACGCCATTACTGCAGTTGTTCACCATAGTGTTCATGTCAGACAACACCAGAGCGCCAGCGCCGACATCGTCGACCTGTGAACGCCACCAAGCGTTGTCAGCAACAACAATGCCGCCAACAGTAGCTGGGCCTACAGTGGCATCACCGACAAGAGCTGCAAGCCCCAGCCAATCCTTGCCACTGTTGCCAGTGCCATCAGAAGTGATGAGCATCTGGTCCATCTCTTCCGTGATGGTCTCAGTTGTCTGCATCATCTTGGCTTCAAGGAGGTCAATGACCTCTTCGGGGCCAGCGTTCACCATCTGGGTGTAACCATCGATAGCGATAGAAGCGTACGCCTGCTTAGGCGCAAACGTCGCTGCCGTGATGCCTGTCTGAGCGGTAACATCCAAAGTGTCGTAGCCAGAATACGAAGAGAACGTGCTGTTCCCTGCATAAATAATCGGCTCAACAATCTGCTGACCACCAGCAAAATCTTTTACTCGACCAGCCTGGTTAATGAAAAACATGTACGGCTGGTTCTCGAAAATGTTGTTAGCGAGCATCGAGGCGTGCTCGTTAAGGGTCGTTGAAGCGACCTCTCCAAAATCGGCGTGTCCTACTGCCATGAAAACTCCTAAATAAGGAAGTGCTCAAACATTAAACGGAACTAAGTATCTCGTCCATGTCAACGCCTGCCTTAGCGTACGCCCTGCGGATAGAATCTCGTTCGTCCTTTGCAGGACCGAGATCGCCTTTAGGTTGCACGGGTGTGGCAGTCGGGGCTCCTGGGGCAATCTGCCCCAGAGTCTGGACAGCATCATCAAGCAAAGAGTTTGGAGAAGGGGTTGAAAGTCCTTGATCGAAACGCCAAGCCTTGAACGCTGTTTCCACATTGTCAATGTTATTAACCAATGCGTAATTGAGAACTTGTTCCTGATCGAAAGCATCACCATGGAGGGTTTTAAGCCCCGAAAGTTTCTTTTCGATTTCGCTAGTTTGAGCGCTAGTTGCTAGCTGGTTTTGCAAATCCGCAACAAGGCGGGCCTGCTCAGCCATCTGCTTCTTAACTTCCACCAATGCAGGGTCTGCATCGTCATCAAGGTAATCATTGCTGGCCTTGGGAACAGATATGCCGAAACGATCAGCCAGCCCTGAAACGATCCGTTCTGGATCGGCCTGGAGTTGGCTCTTGAAGCGGTCAAATGCTTCAACTTGTTTCTGAAGTTCGGCAGCCCGGGTTGTTGCTTGCGTTACCATTTGTCTCGATGCGTAGCCGTTAGCAGCCTCTTGCAAGGTCACTTGGGTAGTTACGCCATCGATGGTCACAGGCACCATCTGGTTCATATCAATACTGGAAGGCGTCGAGTCTGCGGTGTTGACTAGTCCTGAGTTCACAGGGGTCACTCCTATAGATAGTTCGAATGTCCGATTGTACGGACTAACGAATTATTACACAGCTACGACTGCTCACGCCACTCTTAATAAGGAGGAGGCTGCGAAGCGCTCAACGGCGGCCCACCACCAGGCTGCATGACCCCACCAGCCACAGACGGCACACCAGTAGGCATGCCGCCACCCATGCCAGGCTCCACAACTCCGCCAGGCAACCCTGCAGGAGACGGAGCAGGCTCTTCCACTTTTATGAAATCTGTAGCATTCGGGATGCCAAACCCGAACCGCAACACATAAGTCAACAATGCGTCAACATCAATCTTGCCCATCTGCAGGAACGGGCCAACCGTGGCCAGCATTTCCTGGATCGAGCGGCGGCGTTGAGTCTCGTTAAACGCAGTAGAGGAACCAGCTTCGACAATCAGATCGTACTCGCCAACAATATCTTCAGCGGTATACGACGTAAACAGTTCGGTCGGGTCTTCCTCCCCCTCCTGCCCTAGCTCAACACCTGCATCAGTGAACCTCTGCTTGAGGGCGGGGTTCTTGCCCAACGAAATGCGAAGCATCTTTTCAGATTTCAAATACTGCATCTTTAACTGCAGTAATTTGCGTGCAGTATCACGCATCAACTGTTCAATCTTTGATTGCTTTTCGGTCATTCGAGCCATCGTGCCATCGTTGATAATGGCTGCTTCGGTGGCTGTTGACCCACCGCCAGACTGCCCCCGCTGGAAATCCGAAATGCCGCTAACCTCGTTCATCAGGTTTTGCAGCGTGGCCCCCACGCTATACAAAGCGGGGTCAAGGTTTGGAGAAGGCACCCGGGCAATGATGTCATCCATCCTAATGCCCTGCCCCTTTACA
>JGI20151J14362_10002532_pt1 | contig 12866 bp, 8 predicted proteins | sample COG_01_FD_14362 | JGI IMG/M metagenome (IMG submission 14362) | reverse complement strand
CTCGAGTTGATGACTTTCGGTCGGCATTATTGTGACCATGCGATGATTGGTCGGTTGCAAACACTGACACGTGCTACGCGCCAAACATTTTTGGCTCAGCGCGCGCGCCGAACTAGGCGTCATAGGGAAAAAACACGCGAGACCAAACCGCTTACTAAATTACTGTTCGGTGCCAAACACGGAGGGCGTCATCATCAGTGGCGCGCATCAACGTCACCCAGTTCGCGTCGTTAGATATTGCGTTGCAGTTGAACAAGAAGACCGTGCCCGCGACCCAAGAACATACGGTTTAATTTATACGGCAGTGAATCCAGAACATTTTAGACCGATGTTTCTTGAGTTCTTGAGGCAAAGCAAAACATCGCTGTTGAACAGTCAGGGAAAGTGCGCAAAGCTCATGGACAATAATGCGCGACACAATCGGAGTTCGTACTCCGTGTTTGGCGCCGAGCAGCATCTTTGCAAGCGGCCAAGCGCGCTCGCCGTTCTGCCTAAGCGCCAAACGGGGGAAAACACGCGCGACCCTAAATATTTGGGACGAGTCAGCTCACTGACGAAGTCACATTTAGCAACACCATCCAATAGGATCCAACCCGATCATTTTCCCAAATGTCCCACTTTATACGTCTTCTGATTCGTCGAGAGCTCGATCATTTTCAAACGTCATAGACTATATCACCTTACGGTCTGTGAGTGATACTTTTTCTCGGGCTAACAACTATGTGCGGCGCCTTTTCGTTCTTCGGACGCCGGCTGTTCAGCGAGACGGCCTTGTCATTGCGTTAAGCGTACACTTAGTCGTCGTCCGGACATGTACGCCACCGTTGAACGAAAAGGCGCCGGCAAGCCGTTTTCTGAAGACGCGCTAGTGGATGTCGAAGTTGACCGATGTATCGATGAAGATTCGGCTTCAAACCTAAAATATCGCCTTTCTTTCAACAGAGCTTCATCGATCAAAACCGAAGCTCCATCGCTCAACTTTGGACGGCAACTGTTCAGCGGGACGTCCGTATCGTTGCGCTTGACGTGCACGTAGTCGTCATATATGCATGCACGTACGCCACTTCTGAAGTAAGAAACGACACTAACGCGTCTTCCGAAGAGGCGGTGGTACACGTCGAAGTTGACCGATGTATCGATGAAAATTCGGCTTCAAATCTTTAACTATAGCCCTTCTTTCACCGAAGCTCTATCGATCAAAACCGAAGCTCAATCGATAAAATACTCCGTCTTGAACCCGCAGCGGCCGACCCCCGCGAGAACCGCGTCGAGAACTCGAAGCCGCGAGACGCCCGATGCGGATGCTCCTTCGCCGCGACGCCCACGAGGCGCGGCTTGAAATGTACACAGTGCTAGCGTGCCTATCTAAGACTTGTCCCAAACAAGCCTCCCGCGAACCCCGATTTTATCATTTTCCAGTCACCAGGGAGGCACCTACCACGGATATTACAACCGACCAAACTCGGGTCCGACCGCGGCGATGTGAGTTAGCGATCTATCTTATTAAGTGTTACGAAGGTATATATTAGGTCTATTGTTGCCTCCGATAACTTTCAAAATATCTCTTCTGCTGTCTGCACCCGGCACTTTGTCAGTCGCCATGGATATAGATACATCGAGTGTGGACGACGGCGAAGAGATAACGCAACTTTTTCTGACATTCCTCAACACTTACAGCTCTGGGTCGTTCGACGTAGACCGCGCGAAGTATGGAGACCTGCCTTCTCGCGATTACGTTGAACAGCTGAGCGATATGTGCGACCGCAGCGGGACAACGTTATATGTTGATTTCAGACATCTCGTTAGGTAAGACCGCTGATGGCAGATACCTTCATATGTTTGTTCTTCCTCGGTACATCTAGCATTCCTTAGCCAGAATGTTTCATCTATATTTCCCTTTTGCTTTTCCGGTCCTGGTCTGTTCCAACTCTCCTTTGTTCACCTCTTCTCCCTCGCATCAGGTTTGACAGCAACCTCGCTCACGACGCCATACAAACGAACTTCTTCAAATATCAAAAATACCTTCGCCGAGCAGTCCAGAAATTTGTCCTTGAGCACCGACCAGAGACAGCAAGGATGGAACGTTGGCATGAGAAGGACTTCTGGGTTTCGTTTGTGAATTTGCCGAGTGTACTCCGCCTTCGTGAGCTTAAAGCCGAGGCCATAGGCCAACTCGTCGCATTCAGTGGGACGGTTACCCGCACGTCGGATGTCAGGCCAGAGTTACTTTTCGGCAGTTTCAGGTGTGTTGACTGCGGTGTTGATTGTCCAAACATCGAACAAGATTGCCGGTACACCATACCTTCAATCTGCGCAAATGCCTCTTGCACTAACCGGGACAAGTGGACCCTGAAACGCGAAACCTGCACATTCGTAGACTGGCAGAGAGTCAGGGTGCAGGAGAACAGCGAAGAGGTCCCGGCGGGGTCGTTGCCTCGCTCCATAGAGGTGATTCTTCGCCACGAAGCTGTGGAGGAGGCACGTGCTGGTGATAAGATGATTTTTACTGGAACTTTGCTTGTTGTCCCCCAAGGTGCACCAGCAAATATGGCTGGCGATCGCACGGAAATGGGCCACGGAAGAAGTGGGCACGGTGAAGGCATAAGTGGCATACGCACTCTTGGCACTAGAGAACTTTATTACAGAACAGTTTTCATCGCGAACTCTGTTGTCAACACAACAAATTCATCCGAGCCAAGTGGAGATGCCTATGATGGCGCGAGTGCTATCAAATGCGGGATCGGCTTATGCGGAGATGAAACTGGCAGGGATATTTTGCAGAGTTTTTCGAGAGAAGAGCGCCGGAATTTCACTTTGATGGCTGAAGATCCGGCTATCTATGATAAGTTTGTCCGCTCGATCGTCCCGACTGTTCATGGGCATGTCGACATCAAGCGCGCTATAGCACTCATGTTATTTGGTGGCGTTCACAAAGAAACAAATGATGGGATAAGTCTCCGTGGGGATATCAATGTACTTGTCGTCGGCGATCCATCATGTGCAAAGTCCCAGTTTCTAAAATACATCTCGTCTTTCTTGCCCAGGGCAGTCTACACTTCAGGAAAGTCGTCATCAGCAGCGGGCTTAACTGCAACTGTGGCAAAGGACGTCGAAACAGGAGAGTACTGCATAGAGGCTGGAGCATTAATGCTGGCTGACAATGGCGTGTGTTGCATAGATGAATTTGACAAAATGGACGCGAAGGACCAGGCTGCCATCCACGAAGCAATGGAGCAACAGACAATTTCGTTAGCTAAAGCCGGAATAAATGCAACACTGAATGCACGCACGTCAATTCTTGCCGCTGCAAATCCTAATGGCGGGAGATATGATCGCAGCAAAAAGCTTAAGCATAATTTGAGTCTCCCGCCTGCGATCCTTTCACGTTTCGATCTTGTTCATGTAATGATTGATGAACCAGACGAATTTCGAGATTACAATCTTGCACGTCATATTGTCAATTTGCACCAACGACAAGATGAAGCTATGAATGTGGATTACACGCTGCAACAGCTTCAAAGCTACATTCGTTTCGCTCGATCTATACGCCCCAAACTTACTCCTGAAGCACGACAAGAAATAGTTCACGCGTATATGAAACTCAGACAAGGAGACGCTCAGCCTGGCTCACAGACTGCTTATCGGATCACAGTTCGGCAACTCGAAGCCCTTGTCCGTTTATCTGAAGCCCTCGCGCGTCTACACTGTAGATCAGATGTGCAGCCTTTGCATGTGAAAGAAGCACGGCGCCTATTGTCTGAATCAATAATCGCCGTCGAGGCGAGGGATCTTACCTTTGACGAAGACAGCTCCTACAACAGAAATGTTCTAACTAACTCGGACGAAAACGAACCAGCTGAGCTATCTGAGGCGCGTAACCTTGTCCACGATTATGCACCACAAAGTGGATTCGGCAGAAGATCTTGTCTTGATGGTGCCATAAGCTTACCCAAATCTGCAGAATGTGGTGTTAATCAGACACACTCAATCGTTGAGGTGAAATCACCAAATTCTGAACCGCAAATCCTCATGAAATCGTCTAGAACAATATCTTTCAAGAGGTATCAACAGATCCGCAACATGCTTGTCAAACGTATGAGACAACATGAATTTCATCAGTCAGAAGATTTCGATCGTGCCGAACACGTTGCCGGGCTCAATGGTTTTGCGTCTGGCATGAAACAGGCTGACTTAGTCACATGGTACATTGATCAAGTCGCAGCATTCGAGGGCATCTCAGACTCTGGGAAGCTGCTCGATGAGCTCAGGGTAGTACGTTGCATCATTTCCCGCCTCGTAACACAAGAAGGGACACTAGTGATAATCCAGGAACACAGTGGCGCAAAGGGTCATCACTATGGAAATGTTGACCCGAGTAACAGTTCAGTCATTTCCCAAGTGGAGGGAAACGCCCAAAAAGTTGATGACCGTGTACTCGCCGTGAATCCTAATTTTTCATTCGAAGATTGACTGAGGCACAAATCTACGGAGAAGTTGCAGTGATCAACTCTCAAGAAGTAGTAGGCGTTGCCTGCATTGAAACAATGCCGTTTTTAAGGTGGTCTACTCAACTTGACTCTGACCTTGCCGAGTGTGTTCCTCATGTCCCCCGAGTAGGCGCATGAAAGCATTATACGAGTTCTCGGTATCGTATAGTAGTTGTCTGATCTCATCATCCCCTAGCTCATCACTCGCGCGCATCTTGTCCAGCCGGACAATCCAGTGTCTGACAAGTATTGTCCCCGCGAAATCTGTTGGGAGTTGCTGAACTCTGTAAAGGCTGGTGAGAAGATCTGAAAGATACGGGGCAACTTGGTCCTTTGCTGCCAGTTTCAAGGGTCATGTAAAAGTTGCCAATCGCAATCAATCCAACGGAAAATATAACGCGAGGCAGCACGCAGGGGGAGTAGGAGCAGGTTTGCCCGTTGGGAAAAGTCAACAAAAGCAAAAACAAAGCTTTAGCAGTTGGAAATGCAACTTTCAATACGGAATAATCGTTTCCCACATATTTAATTTAAGAGTGTCTATGAGGCCGATGTAGTTATGAACACACTCAGCAACACTCACTGCCGAGGGCTGTTCATCTAAACGGACAACCCTGTGCTCAACAGTAGCCGGCATGCCTATCTGCAAGCGATGTCGTGCCGTTGCGAACTGGATTGAGTACGTTGACGAAAAGAACGGTCGACATCAATCCCAACGCAAATTAATGAAGAAACTTGGGTCACCGCACGAACTAAAAGCCAGCAGGGTGGACCGCATGTATCAGGGACGTGAGTGCACCCTGTTAAAAGGGTCAGCACCGCAGAGTAGATACGTGTGAGTCTTGCTCGCATAAAACCGGGGGGAAAACTTCAACTTGCATGAAGTGTTGTACATCTGGCACCGTGTCCACGAGAGCATTCCGCAAAGTTTTGAACCTCGTGATTAGCTCGGAACAAGCGGATTCATACGCGCCGGCGTGTGCGGTGCTGTTCAAATAAGCCGTCTCGAGCTTTTCTACTGATTTGATAAGTGCATACAAATTTGCAAGTCTTTCTGTACGAAAAACTAAGTTCTCATGAACAAGAAGTGGAAGAATTCTGCGCTTTTACCGTATTGGTTCCGTCCGTGTTTATCGCTCCAGAGCCTCGTTTTCTGAGTTTGGTCTTCTAGCATTCGAAAAGATGTGCTTACGTGGCTGACCTGACCTGACCTACAAGATTGTGAACGCCACCCGCTTCGTAGACTACGTAGACTACGTACGGACAAATAAACGGCTTGCTTAAATAATAAACTTATTACAGAACCAATAATCTTAATAATAATATTAATATTATATAATACGAAGTAAGGTATATACCTTCGTATTAAATAATAATCTTATCTCGAATAAAAAGCTTATTATTAAGATCTGAAGCCTTCCGTATGCGTATATGAATGTCATAATAAAATATCGTGCTCGTGCTAAATATGTAATATCATATTTAAAATTTAATAACCCTATACGCAAAAAAACGATTTTCGATGAATTCCTATACGGGAGCTACAAATATATTATTCACGAACGAACGAAATACGAAGGTGATAGGTATTCGAGGGATTTCGAGTAATAACTCATCATCATCGATATACGAAGGTGATATATATATCCCTTCTAGTCCTGAATATACGAAAATCGTACAAAAGTCGTGTTTAGTCCTGAATATACGAAAATCGTACAAAAGTCGTGTTTTTCAGCCCATAGCGCGCGAAGAGCCAAAAGCCTGTGCGACTTCGCGAAAGGTTTTGGGCCTGGGGAATATTTTCCCGTTACCTTCATCGACCACCAGCAATCATCCAATTTTTCGCAGACTCGTTCGCTGAACTCCCGCTCGGCTAACTCGCATCTACGTGATGATGCATTCTTCGGCACTTGGCGAGGGCCAAGTACGTACGCGATTCATCGCCAGGTGGTGTGCGACTTAGCGGAGCCATCCGACCGTCTTCGGACGTGATTCAAGAGGTGCGCGATCCCCCAGGAGGTGAGGAACTCGGGAAAAATACGCGACGGGCGTTACCTATTTTTTGAACTGTTTGGGCAAGCATCTGGCCGCGATGAGGACGTTATACAGGCGTTTCCTTGCTTGATTGCTTAGTGATTCGCGCTGCACATCGTGATGATGTCTATTCGTACATACACGGACAAATGCGCATCGGTTTCGTGTGTATATCTGGACATCATAGCCGCCCCCGCGCACTTTTTTGGCCTCGTTTGGACTTGCCAANCTTTTCTTACGTTTGAATCGAAGCTACAAATCTAACCACACATCTTTACTTTTTGCAGGATGGCTGACCAATCTATAATAAGATCGGCGGCGCAATCGTTTGCTGTCCTCTCGTATAATGATACACCGATTTACCCCACCCCGTCGGACCCGCTCGACCCCCCCGAGCAGCCCCAGCCCCCCGAGCAGAACGATGGCGCTGGCGACGTCGAGGAGAATGCACCTCCATCACCGCAGGATGAAACGATGCGCAAAGCTCGCAAAGATCGCGCTCCTAATAAAAAGGCGATTGCTATAGCGGAGCATGTCCGTAAATGGCTTACTGAACAAGTGGAGCAAGAGCGAAAAGAGTTTGAAGCGATCTGGCTAGGAAAGGGAGATGTATTATCATCAAGTGATGACGCACGAAATCTTACCGAAACAATCGTCGCCAAGACTGGTTTTGTTGTACCCGCCGGGGATGTGAGGGCATGGCTGACTGCATTCACAGGGCTTCCCAGGGCTTTAGATTGGATATACAAACATGACCATCGCACCCCGCAGCCCACATCCGATTCCCCCCCCCCGCCCCCGAACAACCTCAACGACGTTCCCGACACCGACGCCACCACCGCTGCTCAAGGGCCCGTCCCCGCTCACTCTGTTGGTCCTCGCGACGACATTAACGTCGCAGATTGGGTCGCGCAAATCATCAGCAAAGTCGTGGGGGGTGATACGACCGACGTGGTACAACCAGCGAACCAGACTGCGATTCCTGAGATGCGGCCTCGAGGTCGCCCGCCAGGAGGGCGGGGCAGAGGCCAGAGAGGTACAACCCAGCCTCGCCGGCAGACGCAGCGGAGGAATGGCACAGACAGCTCCGAACGGCGAATAAACGTGCGCGAACATAATATTATGCATCGTCTTATTATTATTAATTATGACAACTAACGGAATGGAAAGTACGTATACGTAGTACTTTCCCAATATTTAATTAATACCTTCGTATAATTTATTTTACTTCGGCTTTATTTGTTTTCATCTAATAACTAAAGTTACCTTCGAAGCACACATGTAACTTTTAAGGTCCCAGCTAAAACTCTTTTTATTCGGCATGATCTTAGCAAGATTGGTTCTTCTGTATCTATTTACTGTCCTTTATTATCCGAGACCTTCACATGCATATATGCATGGATGTATGCAAGTAAGTGGGGCATATCATATTTATGTGTACGAACGAACGAAACTTTATATAGTACATACAGTAAGCTGCATTCGAAACTTGCTTATTGAGAGTTACGAAGGTAGTATAAATTCTGCGTTTTAATATTCACACTTATGTATTATCGAGATCTCCACACCCTCCGCTCCTTTAACCAATCTGCGGAGGCGCCGTTCGCGCCGACCCTGCCCTGCGCGCCGTCCTCTGAGCCTCCGGGCAACACCCGCCCGCGACTCAAAAGAACCAACTCCGTACACTGTACCTCCTTGAGTTAATAGGAGGTACAAAAAATCACGTCAGGTGAGAAGTTCGCTTGCTTTGAAATCACCAAGTTCGGCTGAAGCAGCGACGCAAAAATATATAATCACGCCTTATCATTTATTAGTTAGATATATGGTACAATAAATAAATGTTAATCAAATATAATGCAACATGTGGCTAGATATATAGGCTTGACATCATCATATCATCTATCACACGAACTTTTTGGATGATATCACTATCTATCTTCATTCTAATAACCCTTCCTCTTTTAAAACTTTTCATGTACGAACGAAACTTAACTCTAGCTAGAGCTAGCTAGTAGCTAGCTAGCTAGCTAGCTAGCTAGATAAGTCTTACGGATAACGAGGTTTGTGTCACGACCTAGGTCACGAAAACTTATGATGACGCAAACTATATTCTCCTCCGTAAGCACCGTTTCAAACCGTCGTCATGTTCGCCGAAATATCAGCGTCAGAGCATGTGCTAAGCAAGTTTTGACGCCGCCGCCGACGACTTGTCCGAAGAGACGGGAAGCCGTCTTCCTAGGATCTTTCGGCCTTCAACTGTCTATCGCTACAAACGCACGGGCTCTAATCCCCGCCAATGACGACGATGACGAAGAGTAAGCTCCCACGCTTTCCTTTATGCGTTTCCAACCTGCACAACTAACAACGTTTAAATGCGTTTCCCTGCGATCAGACTTCTCGCGAAGGCCAAGGCAGGTCGTGCAGAGCGCATCCAAGCCGAGAGAGCACTGGAGAAAAAATATGTGGCAAAAAACGAACTGAAATTTGACTCGGATACATCACGAGTTCAAGTGGCTGTTTACAAGCTGAGCAAAGCAGGCTCTCTCATCGAGTCTGGTTATCTAGCTCTTGCAGCAGAGGAGTTAGGACGGGGAAGCTGGGAAGAAGACCTGCAAGTAGCAGGAGACAACCTTGGGTATCAGCCGCAATCTTTCATTAAAAATGTCGCAGAATTGAGACGCGCGTGCATGGCTGGCGAAGTCGATAAGGCAAAATCGGCCTACGTTGCATCTGCTCGTTCGCTTGAAGAATATGCCCTTGCGTCAAACGTAGCTGGATACCTTAAACTTTTGTGACCCAAGTCTGAAGTGATTCAGCTCACGCCGTGCTTCGAAACTGTTGGCCATCAGTTACTGACTTTCCATCATCCCTGCCATTCCGTACATGATAAATCCAACGGGTATCGGTCAAAGTAATATGAATTTCAGAACTTTGTCTTTTCACCACTCGCATACGTTTCACAGCCATCCGCTAATTCACTTTGGTCTTCGGCTTTCAGTTGAGTTAACGATCCGACAAGAAATACGGCTGATTTAACACTCTCAACTCTTCGTCAACAATTGGATTCATCACTTAAGCTCACTTTGTTGAATCAATTTACTCGAGCTTTGCATCGGGCCGCACATACAGAAAGTGTAAAGAAATGATATTTAGAACGTCGCGTGAATCGAATAAGCTAAGTGTGTTCGCATTAGCATCAAAACACAAACCCGCAGTCAACAGAAATTTCGCTTTCCTCAAAATCTAGAACGCGCGACCACCACAACTAGCCAGCTGGGTACAACGTGACCCTTGTGCCTTTAACACGTGTGTGTGATGAGGCATCGCTACACGCACATTTCCGATTGGATCCATGTTTCATGGCCAGTGCTAGGGGAACCATGAGCTTTGATCTTACTCGACTGGTCTGAAGTTCCGCAGCACACTGCAATTAATCAAGTGTTTTCGAAAGTATCCGCTGAGAGGGCGTTCTCTGTAAGCCTGTGAGCCTCACACGATATTCTTTTCAGTTTGTCTTGTGTAAAAGAAAATGTACCCATCACACTGCTTGACTTCCTCTGGTGTAACTTGCACGACTTTGTCGTCGTTAAATTGAAGCCACTCTGCCTTGGAAGCCGCGGTAGACATCTGCGAAACGTTGCCTGAAGTATTTTGCAGAGGTCTCATGGTCTTGCAGCTATCACTTCTCGTGAAAACAGTGTAGTGACCACTCGCTGCACCAGGACCATGATGCACGACAACCCCAGAAAGATCATAGAGAACTGGAGTAGATTTCCTCACATGAGCTTGCTGCCTTGAAACTGTGGCATCTGACCAGTGATTCGTCCTTCTATCTGCGCATGCACATGAAGCGGGAGCTGTTTTCAGGACTCCTTGCCAATCGGGCGATTTCGAACCTCTTTCTTGCCAATCAGGCGAGTCCGTCTTGCAAAGACACACAGTCCCATGTATTTCATCCTTCTCTCTTCTTAGTTTTGCTGTTGGGTGCATGCCTTTCTCGCTCTGATGGGTTCCTGCTGCGACGCCGATCGAAGGACTCTCGCCATCTTTGCCATTACAGTTCACTGACTCCATGTATGGCGCCAGGTCCAAGTTCTCAAGTGGAAAGTCTACGTGGGTGTTTAATTTCGACTTATTTTCTGAGCCCCGCCAGGTGAATCGTTTTATATGCAGGCATAGAACAGGCGGCAATGACTGAAGCTTGGTCTGTTTTGAGGTGCTAGCGAGGCTGCCACAATGATCACATGCATACATTGCTGATCCCGACAACTTCTCGTCTCGCGTGTACACCGCCAAGCATTGCTGGAGAGTGGCACAACCATCAGGCCCCTCACCCATCTCTGCCACCTCGCAGGGTTTTTGAGAAGGACAGCTTGCTTTCTCAGAGCAGCAAATTTTGGTACCAGCCTCAATAACCGATGGTATTGTCAAAGAGATGTCAAGGAACGGCTCTTGACAACTGTTTGCGTGGCCACATCGAAAGCAGTGGATCTGATTTAGGGCCATTCCACCAAATAAGCGCCAAACTGGGTCCGAAGGCAATCCAAAGTCACAGTCAACATCAGATAAAAAGGCACCCGCGTTGGACTCGAATCCACCTTGATGCGCCTTGAATGTGCTCGGACCAACTCGTGTCTCGGTTCGAAGCCCAGATCTGCCCGAATTTGATTCGCGATGGGCAGCTACATCGTCGACGCTCTTTCTACTTTCTTCTTTGGCGAGAGACTCAGATGAATGCTTGAACGCTCCATACGAAGATGCCGGGTTTTCATTAATTCCCTCCTTTCTTCTTCTTGATTGGCACGGACGGCAAAGGCAGCCCCTCCTGTGGCGTACAGCACCCCAGCGCGAAATTATGACATGTCCATCATGTCGGCCATTCCCATCCACCATGATGTCTTTGTTTAATGGCGTACTCTTTTTTGGGTGTCCCAATCCCACAATAAGAGATTCTAAACTGGCAACTCCCACTGCGTTGCCGCCACAATGCTGCGAAGGTATGATAGAATGGTTGATATTACTACCAGTCCATGATTTCCCACACAGCTGCTGCCTGCACCTCGAGGTTCGCGTGCGTCTCATCGGGACAGGTATGCCGAGATCGCCCATCACATTCGCGCCTATACCATGTTCATTTCCACGAGGTAAGAGTTTCCCATTTTCTTTTGCAGCTTGCGTGGCGACCAGTTGAATGCCTCGTACAAACTCCAAGCGTAGGCGCTCTAGCAGGAATCTTGTCAGTTCGTGCGCATCTTGCTGCTGGTTGCCAGCAAATGAAGGCACTAACGCCCAAATTGCTCGCAGCAGCCGATACGGCGGGAAAGCCGCGTATTCACCTGGAAAACAAATTAGTTCAGGGTTTAAAGTACAAGCATCACATGTCGCATCGTTTTCAAGCAGTAAATGTTGACGTGACAGAGCTCAGAATTGTTCCGAGGGCCTCTCGAAAGATTCATGACCTAGCCGTGGATTGATTACTCACCGGACCAGAGGGTTCTCAGTACTGCTCGTAATTCCCCTGCGTGAAACAAGTGAAGCATGAGGAACAAAGAAATAAAGTCAACGAAAGTTTCGTGGCCTGTGTTCGGTCAAAAATTGCTATGCAGTATCACGCAGCAACGAGATATGTTGCCGGTAGAGTCGAAACGATAGACATACCTCCAAGGCAAGCATGATCCGCGGCAGCTATACTTGCCTTTCCAGTCCTAGTCATCGCTGGTGGACGAACTGGTGCAAATTGGTATTAGAAAAATGTCAAAAATAGAGTGGAAAAGAGTTGGCAACACTGTTTGTATAAAGGAGTCGAAAGCCGGGAGCGAACGTGTACACCCGCTTCGTGTCATCTGACAGGCGTGTCACGTAATGGGTTGGACATATGGGTTGGACATGAGAACGCTTGACCGGGTGCCACGCAACAAAAAAGGAAGCATTTGGAATTTGGGGTCCTGGGTTCGAAGCTTGGATCACTTACGGACGGGCACAATTGCCTCCTCAAAATAACTCGCTTCTCCGCGTTTTCGCTTCCGCCGCTTTTTGAATCCCGGAAACGAGAGGATCTCATCCGTTAGATTGGGACTCGCCGCCTCGAGTGACCCTCCTGTCCCGCTTGCTGCGTAAAGATATGTCCCTGCCTCGTCGCTGAGCATGCACTCCCGAAAACCTCTCACGTGACAAAGAGCTTGAAGAACGCTATTAAGATAACATGTGTTGCTGACGTTATAGAGTCCCGTGCATTGAACTGCAGTGCCGCCATCTGTCATGGTGCTTGTCCAAGGAATACGTGCAACGAGCTCAACACTTGTGGCCAAAACATGTAAGCTGGGAACGATTCTGGCTCAGCTCGCAGCT
>JGI20151J14362_10002530_pt1 | contig 12867 bp, 9 predicted proteins | sample COG_01_FD_14362 | JGI IMG/M metagenome (IMG submission 14362) | reverse complement strand
GTGGTGTCTGCGCAGGCCCAGCGTTTGCAAACGCCCAGCCTGTTTCAAGCGCTATCCACAACAGGAGAGGCTACGCAGGAACGACTCGGCGCGTGCCTCGATCGTTTACAGGCGCGTTTGGGTGCACAGGCGGTACGTCAACCCGCCGAGGTAGATGCGATTGCGCCTGAGCATCAACAGTGTTGGTTGCCCCATACACATCAGGCATTGCCCATTGCGGCGTGTGCAGAGCCGGTCAAGGCGAGCCATTCCACCGACGTCTGCGAAGCGGCGTTTAGCGCCGCAGTAGACCCCCGCCAAGCGGTGTATGTGCATCACATAGAGCGCGTGGAGGCGATGCATCGTTTGCGCCCACCTTGGTTGTTGGAGTCACCGCAACGCTTGGCAACCAAAAGTGAACGGCCCGTTTACGGTGGCGATTTAAGTCTGTTACTGGGGCCTGAGCGTCTCGAGGTGCTGGACTGGTCCAAGCCCACCAATGCGCAATCGATGGCGTTGATGCGGGACTACTACGTGGCGCGGAGTCCGAAGTGGGGCTTTGTCTGGATTTATAAAGTGCCACAAACTGCCCATTGGTATTTGCACGGGCTGTATGAGTAATTCACGCAACATCAACCCAACCCAGCCGATGGCGTATGCCGAGTTGATGGCGGTGAGTCACTTCAGCTTTCAAATGGGTGCGTCATCACCCGAGGAGTTGGTGCAACGTGCACACGCTTTGGGTTATCAAGCGCTCGCACTAACCGACCACTGCTCGGTGGCAGGCGTCGTCCGTGCACACATTAAAGCCAAGGAATTGGGCTTGGCGTTTATTCCCGGATCGACGCTCACTTGGCCGGATGCGTGGCGGCTGGTGGTGTTGCCGCAGACGCTCAGCGGCTGGTCTGCCCTGTGTCGGTTGATTACACACGCGCGCACCGGGATGGCGTCCGACGCGCACAGCGGTGCGGCGCAGCGGGTTGAGAAGGCACATGTTCACCTACCCATTTGGTCAGCGGTTGCGCCGCAGTTGGATGACTGCGTGTTGATACTCGTTCCGCCACGCTTGCCCTTGGATGATGGCGATGCCGCGATGCATGCGGTGCTCGCGCGGTTGTTAGATTGGAAAAAGGTGTTGCCTGACACCCAACGCCTCTGGCTAGGTGCGGCCCTACACCAAGCGGCGGATGACGACTGGTGGCAACAACAACTGCGCTGGCTAGAGGTACAAAGCGGCGTGCCTGTGGTGTGTGTGGGCGACGTGCGTATGCATGCGCGCTCTCGTAAGCCCTTGCTCGATGTGGTCACAGCGATTGGTTTGGGGCGAACCTTGTCGCAGTCCGGCGCCGCGCTGACGGCCAACGCGCAAATGCACTTGCGTCGCCGCTTGCAGTTGGCGCGCATCATGCCGCCCTTGTGGTTGCAACGCAGTGTGCAGATTATGCAGACGTGCGTGTTTTCACTGGATGACATCAAGTACCGCTACCCGACTGAGTCTGTCTCGCCAGGCGAGACGCCAACACAAACCTTGCGCCGATTGACCGGCGCAGGCCTGTTACAGCGTTACCCCAACGGCGTAGCGCCTGAGATACAGCAACAGATCGAGCACGAGTTGGTACTGATTGCTGAGTTGACGTATGAAATGTATTTTTTGACCGTTCACGATCTGGTCCGATTTGCCCGAGAGCGCGGTATTTTGTGCCAAGGTCGGGGCTCTGCAGCCAACTCTGCGGTTTGCTATGCACTGGGGATCACCGAGGTCGATCCCGCGAAAAGTACCTTGTTGTTTGAGCGATTTATAAGCCGTGCGCGCAAAGAGCCTCCTGACATTGACGTTGACTTTGAGCACCAACGGCGCGAAGAGGTGATTCAATACATTTATCAAAAATATGGTCGTGACCGTGCAGCGATTACAGCCACGGTGATGACCTACCGACCACGCAGTGCATTGCGTGATGTGGGTAAGGTGTTGTGTGTGGATGCGCGCTTGGTTGATGCAATTAGCAAGGCACACCCTGGGCTGTATACGCGAGAGATACAAGCCGATTTACTCAATGAGGGCCTGCGCCGAGCCGGCATAACAGCGGCCAGCGTGGCGCAATCTGCGCAGTGGCATCAGTGGCTGGCGCTATCGGCGCAGCTGATGGGCGCGCCGCGGCAGCTAGGACAACACTCGGGCGGCTTTGTCTTAACACAAGGCCGGTTGAGCGATTTGGTACCCATTGAGAACGCGCGTATGCCTGAGCGCAGCTTGATTCAATGGGACAAAGATGACTTGGATGCGGTGGGCCTGCTGAAGGTAGACGTGTTGGCGCTGGGCATGTTGAGCGCATTCGGCGTTGCTTGGCTTTGGTGGGACAACGCCGTGGGTTAACCGCGCCCTTGCGCATGCAAGATATTCCCTCAGAGGATGCGGCGACTTACGAGATGCTTTGCCGCGCCGATAGCGTGGGGGTGTTTCAGGTGGAAAGTCGAGCGCAAATGAGCATGCTGCCGCGACTTAAGCCACGCTGCTTTTATGACTTGGTGGTGCAGGTGGCGATTGTGCGGCCCGGCCCCATACAAGGGGGCATGGTTCACCCATATTTGCGTCGTCGTCAGGGCATGGAGTCGGTGACGTATCCTGGTCTGGCGCTAAAAAAAGCCTTGGGGCGTACCTTGGGCGTACCCATTTTTCAAGAGCAAGTCATGCAAATTGCGATGCTGGCGGCAGGCTTTTCTGCGGAAGAAGCCGACCAGTTGCGTCGCTCTATGGCCGCTTGGAAGCGCAAAGGCGGTGTCCATCATTTTTATGAACGCATCGTCTCAGGCATGTTGGCGCACGGTTATACCCCGGCGTTTGCAGATCAAATATTTAAACAAATAGAGGGCTTTGGTGAGTACGGTTTCCCAGAGAGTCATGCGGCGAGTTTTGCCCTCTTGGTGTACGTCAGTGCGTGGTTGAAGCGACATGAACCGGCTTGCTTCTTAGCGGCCATGTTGAATAGTTTGCCTATGGGGTTTTATGGCCCATCTCAATTGGTTCAAGATGCGCAACGCCATGGCGTAGAGGTCTTACCCGTTGACGTAGCCCACAGTGAGTGGCTGTGCACAGTGATAGGCAGTACGGTGCCGAGCGTGCGTTTGGGGCTGTGTTTAATTTCGGGTTTGTCGCAGGCGGCCGTGCAGCGTCTGCTGTCTGCGCGGGCGTCTGCGGCGTTTGCTGATATCGCCGATTTGGCGCAGCGATCAGGCCTGGCTCAGCATGAACTGGCTTGCTTGGCGAAGGCGGATGCCATGCGTCATTTGGCAGGACACCGCCGCTTGCAGTGGTGGGCGGCGAGTGCGGCACACGATGGCGTGCCTTTGCTCGATAGTGATGTTGGTGTTGGTGTTGGCGTCGGTGCAGATGTCGATGTAGAGAGTGATACAGCCAACACCGATTGGTTGCCTGCCGCCTCTTTGGGGGAGGAGGTCATACAAGACTATGCCAGTACACAACTGAGCTTGCGTGCGCACCCGGTCGCTTTGTTGCGCGTACGGCTTACGCAGAAGCGTTTGATGACGGCTAGCGTTTTAAATACCTACCCAGATCGGCGTTTGGCCAGAGCGTGTGGGTTGGTAACGGTGCGTCAGCGACCCAGTACGGCTAAGGGGGTGTTGTTCTTGACCTTAGAAGACGAGACTGGGCAAGTGAATGTAGTGATCTGGAAAGATTTACAGCAACAAGCTGAGCAACGGCGGGCCATGATGGGGGCTCAGTTGCTAGCGGTTTATGGGGTTTGGCAGCGTGATACAGACACCCAAACGGGTCTACCCGGGCAGGTAACCCACTTGATTGCCAAGCGGGTAGAGGATGTGAGCCATTGGCTGGTCGACTTAAATGCGTCGCCGCTGATTTACCCCAAGCACGAGTTCCACTAATGGCGGATGAGCTCACCGGCGTACACAGCGACAGGCTGTGTACGCCGGTGCTTAAGCTTACATGCCGGCAGCGGCCTTCAGGATGGCAGCCTTATCGGTGCGCTCCCATGTGAAGTCGGGCTCATCACGACCGAAGTGGCCATAGGCGGCCGTACGTTCGTAGATGGGGCGCAGCAAATCAAGCATCTGAATAATGCCTTTAGGACGCAAGTCAAAGTGTTCACGCACCAGCAACGCCAATTGGTCATCGGAGACGACGCCTGTGCCCTCTGTATACACCGTGATGTTCATTGGCTCTGCCACGCCAATGGCGTAAGCAACTTGAATTTGGCACTGTCTAGCCAGACCGGCGGCGACGATGTTTTTTGCGACATAACGTGCGGCATAAGCGGCAGAGCGGTCCACCTTGGTTGGATCTTTGCCGCTGAAAGCGCCACCGCCGTGTGGGCAAGCGCCGCCGTAGGTGTCCACAATAATCTTGCGACCAGTCAAACCGCAGTCGCCTTGTGGGCCACCGACAACGAAACGGCCGGTTGGGTTGATCAGGTACTTGGTGTCTGCTGTGATCCACTCGGAGGGTAGGACAGGCTTGATCAGCTCTTCAATAATGGCTTCGTTAAACGAGGCCTTCATTTTGGTCGGTGACTCGCTTTGATCAGGGCTGTGCTGGGTTGACAGCACCACGGTGTCAATGCTGTGTGGCTTGCCGTCCACATAGCGCATGGTGACTTGACTCTTAGCGTCTGGGCGCAAGAAAGGCATGCGGCCGTCTTTACGTAATTGCGCTTGGCGCTCGACGAGACGGTGCGCGTAGTAGATGGGCGCAGGCATCAGGTCGGGGGTTTCGTCACAGGCGTAGCCAAACATCAGGCCTTGGTCGCCAGCGCCAATGTTTAAGTAGTCGTCACTGGCGCGGTCAACGCCTTGGGCAATGTCATTGCTCTGTTTGTCATAACAGACCATCACAGCACAGCCTTTGTAGTCGATGCCGTAGTCCGTGTTGTCGTAGCCAATGCGTTGAAGGGTGTCACGCGCCACTTGGATGTAGTCAACGTGTGCGTTGGCGGAAATTTCGCCTGCCAGAACGACCAAGCCGGTGTTGGTCAGAGTTTCAGCAGCGACACGTGCAACGGGGTCCTGCGCCAAGATGGCGTCGAGGATGGCATCGGAAATCTGGTCTGCTACTTTGTCGGGATGACCTTCCGAAACAGATTCGGAAGTAAATAGAAAGTCATTGGCCATGAAAAGCTCCTAGGTAAGGTTGGTTAATCAGGCGTTGCCTGAGCCTCGGGAGCACATGGCGAACGCTTTAGCAACATTTATAAATCGCCTTGCAAGTTGTTCAGTAACTCGGCGAGCCCCTATTATAGATAGGAGTGGGCGCTATGATCAAGGTCGCCGTCCTTACACTTTGCAACCTGTCCTTTTGTCCCGCGTGGCTGTTATGTTGATACGCTTTTTTAACCTGTTGTCGCGCTGCCCTCTGTGGCTGTTGCAGTTGGGCGGCAGTGCGTTGGGTGTGGGGATCTGGCTAGGTTCTCCACGCCATCGGCGGCAGCTACGAGAAAACGCAGGGCGCGTGGGCCTGAGTCGTTATCAGCGGTGGTTAGCCATCNTACATANNGGNCGCATGGTGGCCGAGTTGCCGCGTTTGTGGCTGGGTGAACCCATGCCTTTTGAGTGGTCTGGTGTGGACTTGCTGCATGCCGCTGTGCAGCGGCAAGACCGGATTTGTTTGTTGACGCCTCATATGGGGTGCTTTGAGATGTGCGCGCAAGGCTATGCGCAGACCTTCGCTCATCCTGCGCTGGGCGATGCAGCCAAGCCCATTACCGTTTTATACCGGCCCTCGCGCCAGGCGACGCTGCAACAACTCGTACATCGTGGCCGTGAGCGCAGCGGCATGTTTGCGGCGCCGGCGACACTCAGCGGTGTGAAGCAGCTCATCAAGGCCCTAAAGGGTGCGCAGACCGTGGGCCTGTTACCCGACCAAGTGCCCCCGGATGGCATGGGTGTGTGGGCCCCATTTCTTGGCCAGCCCGCTTACACAATGACCTTGGCAGGTCGCTTGGCGAGAGAGGCCGATACGGTGTTAATGATGTGGGGAGAGCGCCTGCCTTGGGGGCGTGGCTTTCGCTTGCACGTGGCCAAGCCCGTGGGTGTGTTACCAGCGGACCCAGAGGGTGCTGCCGCCATGGTGAATGCCTGGGTCGAGCAGACTATCCAAGCCTGCCCCGAGCAATATCTGTGGGGTTATGACCGCTTTAAAGGGCCACGCCGCCCTTAGGCTGCTGGATCAGCATCGCCCAGACGCTGGTCGCCAAAGTCGGCGTTCTTATCGTCGCCACCGCCTGCTTGCGCTTCCGGCTGCTGGCCATTCCCTTGCCATGTGGGGTCGTGCGCCCACTGATGCAGCAGCTGTGCCACCTCGTCCACGCCTTGCCGTTTGAGCGCTGAGAACAACTTTAGAGAGCCACCTGCGGTTTGCAGTTTTGCGATGGACATGGCCTTGTTGGCCTCGACGCGTGTGAGTTTGTCGGCTTTTGTGAGCAGGACCAAAAAGTCCAAGCCGTCCATCACGCGCGGTCGAATAACGTCTAACAAAATTTCGTCTAGTTCCGTGAGGCCGCGCCGTGGATCACACAACATGACAACGGCACGCAAGTTAGGTCGCGTCATGAGGTAATTGGCCATCACACGTTGCCAACGAAGTTTGGCTTCCTTGGGGACGGCCGCATAGCCGTAGCCAGGGAGGTCTGCCAAGACGGCATCCGTCACCCCATGTCGACCCAGTGAGAATAAATTGATACTTTGGGTGCGCCCAGGCGTTTTGGATGCAAACGCCATACGCCTCGTTTGTGTCAGGGTATTGATGCTGGTCGATTTCCCCGCATTGGACCGCCCGACAAACGCTATTTCGGGTACGTCCAAATCGGGCAAATGGGTTAGCTGAGGGGCAGTGGTCAGAAATTTGGCGGTGTGTAGCCACCCGAGTGCCGCTTCTGGGGTCACCTCTGCGCTTGAATCATCCGGACTGACAAGGTGGTCTTTATTGCCCGATGTGGCGTTTGTAGGTGCGGGATAGTTCAAAATTAGGCCTAAATTAAAACCCCTTGGGGTGGGCGTCCTGGTTTGGGCGCTCGCTCATTGTAAAATCAGAGGTTAAGCCGGTTGCAGGAATGTCTTGCAGCCCGTCTCTTTTGTACATCAACTTGTCGCCGTGGGCCCAATCGCCATGAAATTGTTTGTCTCTATTGTCTCCGTAATTAGCGCCTTTGCGCTGCAGTCCGCTCACGCTGAAACGGGAAAGCCAGATTTGGCCGCCGGCGCAGCGAAGTATGGTCAAGTCTGTGTGGCCTGCCACGCTGCTGACGGCAACTCTATGGTGCCAGCCAACCCCAAGTTGGCACAGCAACACCCCGAGTACCTCATAAAGCAGTTGCAAGAATTTAAGTCCGGCAAGCGCGCCAACGCGGTGATGGCTGGTTTTGCGGGCATTTTGTCCGACGCGGATATGCGTGATGTTTCCTACTGGCTGGCCAAACAACAGGGCAAGCCCGGTGCAGCGACAGATAAAGACTTGGTTGCTATGGGCGAGCGTATTTATCGCGGTGGCATTGCGGAGCGCAACATCCCCGCTTGTGCCGGTTGCCACAGTCCCAATGGCGCGGGCATGCCCTCGCAGTTCCCGCGTTTAAGCGGTCAGCACGCCGAGTACACCGCTACCCAACTGCGGAACTTCCGTAGCGGTGTGCGCAATAACAACGCGGCAATGACCGGTGTAGCCGCACGCATGAATGACAAAGAAATAGCGGCAGTCTCTGACTACATTGCGGGTCTTCGCTAGGTCTGCTGAGAAGCCCTAGGCTTCTGAACGGTTTATACTTAAATATAAGCAATAAACCATATTTAGCGTCAAAATAGCAGGAACCTTTAGTGGTTCCGACCATCACATAAGGCGGGCCTTCACATGAAGCCCGCTTTTTTGTTTGATCGCGCACGTAGTCCCTTGTTGATCGCCTGTAAAAGTACCCTTTCATGACTGTTTCCACGCAAGGTATCGAGATAAAAACCCGTCGCGCATGGGTGCGCCAGGCCATGGAGTTACTGTCCTCCATGCGGTTCGCGATCTCGCTACTCAGCATTATTTCGATTGCGTCTGTTATCGGGACCGTACTCAAGCAAAACGAGCCGATCAATAACTACGTCAACCAGTTTGGGCCTTTTTGGTCTGAGCTGTTTGTGACCTTCTCTTTGCACACCATATACAGCGCGTGGTGGTTCCTACTCATTTTGGCGTTCTTGGTGCTCAGCACCAGCTTGTGCATTGCGCGTCACGCCCCAAAAATACTGGTGGATTGGCGCGTATTCAAAGAGGGAATGCGCTCACAGAGCCTGAAAGCATTTGGCAACCGCGCCAGTGGCGCATTGTCCGAGCCCACGTTGGAGGCGGCGGCGCGTGTGAGCCGTCAATTGCGTGCGGGTGGTTGGCGCGTTAAGACGCAAACGCGTGAGACCCCACATGGCCAAGGGGTGATGGTGGCGGCGAAAGCGGGTGCCGTTAACAAGGTGGGTTACTTGGCGGCCCACAGCGCCATCGTGTTGATTTGCATCGGCGCATTATTTGATGGCGACATGGTGGTTCGCGCGCAAATGTGGCTTGGTGATAAGACCGTTTTTAAGGGCGGTGGCCTCATCGCCGATGTCCCGGCAGAGAATCGCTTATCTCTAAATAACCCCACCTTTCGCGGCAACATGCTGGTGCCCGAAGGCGCGCAAGCCAGTACCGTTATTTTGAGTCAGCCGGATGGGGTGGTGTTGCAAGACTTGCCCTTCTCCATCGAGCTGACAAAGTTTGTCGTTGAGTACTACGACACCGGTATGCCGAAGCTGTTTGCCAGCGATATCGTTATTCACGACAAAGAGACGGGTGCCCAGTTTGCGGAGCGGGTAGAGGTCAACCATCCTGTGAGTTACCGGGGTGTGCAAATCTACCAATCCAGTTTTGACGATGGTGGCTCAACCGTCTTTGCCAACGCCCTGCCTATGGGCGCGTTGACCAAGCCTTTCAAGATTGAGGGCGTGATTGGCTCCAGTGTGCCGTTGGTTCGCGATAACGAGCAGTTGACCGTTGAGTTTACGGGCCTGCGCGTGATTAACGTGGAGAACATGGCGGGCGCAAAGATGGGGCCCGATGACGGCGGCAGCGCCACCGATGTGCGCGCTGTTGATTTGGGTGCGCGATTAAAAGACCACCTAGGGTCAGGTGCCAAGTCCACGCGGGAAGAAGAGTTGCAAAACGTTGGCCCCAGCTTTAGTTATAAATTGCGCGATGCATCTGGACAAGCGATCGAGTTCAACAACTACATGTTGCCTGTGGGGTTGGGTGCGCAGCGTGCCTACTTAATGGGGGTCCGTAACACGCCTGCAGAGCCGTTTCGCTACCTACGAATTCCGGTGGATGAGACCGACAGCATCAATGGTTTTATTGCCTTGCGTTCGGCATTGGCGGATCCCAGCATGCGGGAAAAGGCCGTCGATCGTTACATGGTGGAGGCGGCGCGCGGACGTACCGCCGCTGAACGTGAAAACTTACGTACCTCAGCGACCCGTATTCTGGGCCTGTTCGCGGGGGCGGACCCTTGGTTGGATGCCGCTCCATCGCCGGGCACGGGCTTGAACGAGCGGCCTTTGCGCTTAGGTGGCCTTTCAGCGATGTCGTACTTCTTAGAGCAAGTGGTACCAGAGAACGACCGTGAGCGGACCAGTGACGCGATGGTTACGTTGCTAAACGCGCTTATCTTTGACTTGATTCAAGAAAGCCGCGATGCCGCTGGGCTGGCGCCATTGCCACGCGATGAGACAGCGCAGGCCTTCTTAAGCCAGGCTGTACTGGCTCTGAGCGATTCTTTCTTTTATCCCGCGCCCATGACCTTTGCTATGGATAACTTCGAGCATGTACAGGCCAGTGTTTTCCAATTAGCGCGCGCACCGGGTAAGACCGTGGTGTACTTGGGCTGCTTGTTCTTGATTATTGGTATCTTCGCCATGCTCTATGTCCGTGATCGACGGGTATGGGTTTGGTTGTCTCCCAGGGCAGATGGTGGCACCGAGGCCGAGATGGCCTTGTCGACCAATCGTCGGACCTTGGACGGTGACCGTGAATTTGAGCAACTTTCTAATCGACTGTTACAGGTAAAACCATGACTGCAGCCACCACGACCAGCCTCCCAACCAGCGGGGGGGGCATGCCCCCAGAGGATGATGAGCCCCAAGGCTACTTTGCCAAGTTGAGCCGATTCGATTGGTTCTTCGCCGTCTTGTTGTTGCTGGGAACGGCATCGGCATTCGGTTTGTATCACCAAGCGATGGATGGCTACGAAAAAAGCATTTTGATTGGCGTAGCGCCTGCGGCGATTGCGCTCGGGTGGTTTTGGCGCCCATTGGCCAAGCTCATGATTGGCACAGCCGCGATCGCATTATTCGCGATTTGGCTTTATCAGGGACCTGCGGGCGCTGACCTAGCCCGTGCGGAGACGGCCTTTCTTTTGAAGTATTTCCTCTCCAGCCAGTCTGCTGTTTTGTGGATGTGCGTCCTGATCTTTATGAGCACGGCCTTTTATTGGTTCGGTATGTTCATGCAGAAACACAGCGATGCGATGGAGACTATTGGTTCACGTATGGCGTGGGTCGCGGTGGTGCTGGCGGTGGTGGGGACGCTGGTCCGGTGGTATGAGGGGCACCAGATGGGCCCGGACATTGGTCATATTCCTGTGAGTAATCTTTATGAGGTGTTCATCCTGTTCACTTGGATGACGACGACCTTTTACCTGTACTACGAGTCCCACTACAAGACCCGCGCGTTGGGCGCCTTTGTGATGTTGGTGGTGAGTGCTGCCGTGGCGTTCTTGGTTTGGTATACCGTGGTTCGAGAGGCTCAGGCGATTCAACCGTTGGTGCCTGCCTTACAGAGTTGGTGGATGAAGGTGCATGTTCCTGCTAACTTTATTGGCTACGGCACGTTTGCTATTGCCGCGATGGTGGCGTTTGCCTATCTGATCAAGCAGCAAGCCAATGAGACCCATTGGCTCAAGTTGGCGCCGCTGTGGATATTGGGTGTCGTTTTGTGTTTTGAGCCTATTGTTTTTAGGGTGTCAACGCAGGATGGTGGAACGGGCTATTGGGTGGTTTACACCGGTGTTTCCGCGCTGATGGTCGCGGGTATTTTGTTTGGACGTAAACGCATCGCCGCACGCCTCCCCAGCCTAGAAGTGTTGGACGACGTCATGTACAAGGCGATTGCGGTTGGTTTTGCCTTCTTCACGATCGCGACTGTTTTGGGCGCCCTGTGGGCGGCAGAAGCGTGGGGCGGCTACTGGAGCTGGGATCCGAAAGAGACGTGGGCCCTGATCGTATGGCTCAATTACGCCGCGTGGTTGCATATGCGCATGATGAAGGGCCTACGTGGGACGGTGGCCTCTTGGTGGGCATTGGTGGGTCTCGCAATCACCACATTTGCGTTTTTAGGCGTCAACATGTTTTTGTCGGGACTGCACAGTTACGGCGAATTATGATGTAATAATTAGAACTATAGGACTATTACCGCTGTTTATTTGGGTATAGTTACCTATAGTTGCAACAAAGGGTGCCGCACCGGCATGCTTGTTCGCACGTTTGACAAAAACTGAATGAACAGGATATCTCCATGTCAAGAGACCTTCTAAACATCACCCCTGAATCTGTCTGGCTTCAGCGGCGCAAATGGCTTCAATGGGCTGGGGCCGCATCCGCGTCGGGGCTGGTTATGGGGCCTGGTGCTTTGGCGCAAACCCGTACACCGCAGGTCCAGCCGATTGTGGCGATGCCATCCGTGCCAAGCGCGCTTGCCGGTGCGCAGGCAAGCGACAAGGTGACGCCGTGGAAAGATGCGACCACCTACAACAATTTTTATGAGTTCGGGACCAGCAAGGAAGACCCGTACGAGAAAGCCCATGGATTGATCACCGAGCCTTGGCAGCTCCGTGTGGAGGGTTTGGTCAATAAACCCATGACCTTCGACATCGATGATCTGCGCACCTTTGCGCCCATTGAGGAGCGTATCTATCGACTGCGCTGTGTTGAAGGCTGGTCTATGGTCATCCCATGGTTGGGTTACTCATTGTCTAAGTTACTCGCGGCTGTGGAGCCACAAGGCAGCGCGAAATATGTCGCGTTTATCAGCAAGGCTGATCCGAACGTGATGCCAGGCTTGGGGTACGCTGGCTTGGATTGGCCTTACACCGAGGGACTGCGTTTGGATGAAGCCATGAATCCACTCACGCTTTTGACGCTGGGCATGTACGGTAAAACCTTGCCAAATCAAAGTGGCGCTCCCGTTCGTATCGTCGTGCCGTGGAAATACGGATTTAAGAGCGCTAAATCAATTGTGACCATTCGCTTGACTGAGAAGCAGCCGCCAACCGCTTGGAATGCGACTGCGCCGCAAGAGTATGGCTTTTACTCCAACGTGAACCCCGATGTGAACCACCCGCGCTGGAGTCAAGCAACCGAGCGCCGTCTGGGCGAGGGCGGTCTGTTCGCGAAACGTTTGAAGACGAAGTTGTTCAACGGCTATGAGGATGAGGTCGGTCAGTTGTACGCAGGTATGGACCTGCGCCGCTACTTCTAAGGGATGGCGACTGTCTCTTGGCGGACGCGCTTCCCGCGAGGGCTTAAGCCCGCCGTTTTCCTGCTCGCGTGTACACCGTTTGCCTATCTAGTCTGGGCAGTCTTTGCTAATGCCTTGGGGGCGAACCCCGCGGAAGCGCTGATTCGCTCGGCAGGCGATTGGGCGCTTCGGTTTCTGTGTCTAGTGCTCTTGGTCACGCCTTTGCGCCAATGGACGGGTGTCAGTGCGCTACTGAGTTTGCGCCGGATGCTGGGACTGTTCGTGTATTTCTACGTGCTGGTTCACTTGCTCAGCTACGCGTGGCTAGATATGTCGTG
>JGI20151J14362_10002527_pt1 | contig 12871 bp, 10 predicted proteins | sample COG_01_FD_14362 | JGI IMG/M metagenome (IMG submission 14362) | reverse complement strand
ACACAATAGGGATTATATGCTTTGTTAAAGTCAATAGAAATTATTGAATCTTTAGTAACTTTCAGATCAATATATCGACCACCTGAATAGGTGGTAATTCCATTAGTATTATCATAAAAAGGAAGAAAAAGTTCATCAATATTGATTTGTTCATTGGTTAATTCTTTATCCTCATAAACATTAAGTTCAAAAGATGAGTCGTTAAGATTAAATTTAATTTTACCAAATTTATTATAAGTATGCATTCTATCTGTATTCGTTTTCATATCAAATATGCTATCTATTGTATAAGGGGTTAAAACAGCATTAACAACATAACTTGAGTCAAAATCAAAAAAATCTAACGAAACAAAATCTTGTCTATCATTTTTTGAAAGAGGTGATTTAGTAACATCTTTAAATGAGGAATTTAATTCTTTTTGAAATTCAGTCAAATTAGGAATATATCTTTTTTGTTCTTTACATGAACTCAAGACAGTAATTATAATTACTAATACAACTAGATTTTTCATGCCAACAATTTATAAATAATTATATTTATAAACATCAATTAATAATATTTATATGAAAAACTTAAAGTTATTACTAGTCTTTATACTATTAAGCAATGTTGTAAGCAGTCAAAATTATTTCCTGGAGAATTATAAACCATATAATAATTTAATTTTATCACCAGAAGAATTTTTGGGTTACGAAATAGGATTTCAACATACAAGACATGACCAGATTGTTAGTTACCTAACCTACTTGAGCACTGTTTCAAATAAAGCAGATTTAATTAACTATGGCAAAACGCATGAAGGAAGAAATCTTATTATTTTGACTGTCACATCTGAAAGTAATTTAAATAGATTAGATGACATCCAAAAAGAACATCTAAAAAATACAATTCCTGGAGCATCTGTTTCTTTAAATGATGATCTGCCAATTATTGTTAATCTTGGATATGGAGTACATGGAAATGAACCTTCCAGTTCAGAAGCTGCTTTACTAACCGCTTATACACTTGTAGCGTCAAAAAATAAAAAAATTGAAAAATTTAGACAACAATCTGTTGTTTTTATTGATCCAACAATTAATCCTGATGGACGTGATAGACATACTCAATGGGCGAATCAAAATAAATCGATTAATCTTGTAGCAGATCAATATGATTCTGAACATAATGAAGCATGGCCAAGAGGAAGAACAAATCATTATTGGTTTGATTTAAATAGAGACTGGTTATTAGCAGTTAACCCTGAAAGTCGTAATAAACTAAAATGGTTTCACACTTGGTATCCAAATGTTGTAACTGACTTTCACGAAATGGGAACTAATAGTAATTACTTTTTTGAGCCTATGAAAACAAATGCATCAGTTAACCCATTGATTCCTGAAGAAAACTACAATGTTCTTAGTCCAAAATTTGCTGAATATTATGTTAAAGCATTGGATAGTATTGGTTCATTTTATTATACTAAAGAATCATTTGATGAAACATACCCTGGATACGGATCTTCTTATCCTGATGTTCAAGGTGGATTGGCTATATTATTTGAACAAGCTAGTTCTAGAGGGCATTTACAAGAAACAAATTATGGTACAATATCCTTTGGGTTTACAATTAGAAATCAATATTTATCTAGCATTGCAACAGTAGAGGCTGCTGTAGATAATAAAAAAATGCTTAGAGATTATCAGAAAAGATTTTTTGATTCATCATTAAAAGAATTTAAAGATGAAAAAATAAAAGCTTACGAATTTGGTGATTTATATGATCAAAATAGAAATAAAGCTTTTATTGATAAATTATTAGTTCATAAAGTAAAGGTTTATAAGAATAAAGGAAAATATGTTGTTCCTGTCAATCAAACGCAATCAAGAATGGTTAAAAATTTCTTTGAAACCTATGATAAATATGTAGATAGTGTTTTTTATGATGCGTCAGCATGGAGTATGTCAAATTTCTATAATATGAAATCTAGAAAACTTAAAAACTTTACAGCTGAATCAGAGATTTTGTCAACTAATGACTTAGTGAAAAATATAAAAGTTAATAAATCTAATTACTCTTACATATTAGATTGGGACGATTATAATTCGGTAGCTGCATTAAATTATTTACAAAAAAATAATTTAATTACATATTCTGCTTTTAAGCCATTTTCAGTAAAAGTTAATGAAACAAGTGGTATAAAAAATTTCAATTATGGATCAATTTTAATTCCCGTAAGTAAACAAAAAATATCCTCTGAAAAGTTATATGAAATAATTAAAACTGCCCAAGAAAAATTTAATGTACCAATATATAACTCTAAGTCTGGTTTTAGTATTAAAGGAATTGATTTAGGTAGTAATAATTTCAGAATCAATAAACCTGTAAAGGTTGCATTACTAATTGGAGAAGGTGTAAATTCATACGAAGCAGGAGAAGTTTGGCATCTCATGGATACAAGAGTTGGAATGCCTATTTCAAAAATAAGGTTAAGCCAATTTAGCAGAGTTTCGTTAGATAAGTATACTACATTAATAATGGTTTCTGGATCATACAATCAATTAGCCAAAATTGACATTGAGAAAATTAATGACTGGGTTAAAAAAGGCAATACACTTATAACGATTGCTAAAGGATCTAGCTGGGTTATAGAAAAAGAATTAGTCAAGGAAACATTACTAGAACCAAGTAATGATTCAATTTTTTCAAGAAAAAACTATGTAAGTGCAGCAGAAAACATTGGAAGAGAAAGAATTGGTGGCGCTATTTTAAACGTTGATCTGGATTTAACCCACCCATTAGCATTTGGCTATAGAGATTCTTCAATTCCAGTTTACAAAAACAACAATGTATTTATTAATATAACTAAGGATCATTATTCTTCAGTTGGAATTTATTCTAAAGATCCTCATATTGATGGATATATTTCTGAAAAAAATATGAAAAATAATTTTAAAAATACTGCTTCTTTGATAGTTTCCAGATTAGGTTCTGGTAGAGTAGTAATTTTTGCTGATAATCCCAATTTTAGAGGTTCCTGGTATGGAACTAATAAATTATTTTTGAATGCTATATTTTTTGGTGATAATATCAATGTTCCAACAAATTAAATTTAATTATATGAAAAAATCAATATCATACATACTTGCTTTTCTATTATTCAATATTAGTTTTTCACAACTGTCTGAAATAGAAAACAAACAACATGATCAACTGATCATTAGAGGGGTAACACTCATAAATGGAGATGGATCACCACCTAGAGGACCTATTGATATAGTTGTAAGAAAAAATATTATTTCTAACATTCAAGTTGTTGGATATCCAGGAGTTGAAATTAATGAATCCAGCAGACCTAAATTAGAAAAAGGAGGTGTCGAAATTAATGCAAATGGAATGTATTTAATGCCTGGATTTATTGATATGCATGGACATATTGGTGGAGTTGCTCAAGGAGCTAGCTCTGAGTATGTATTCAAATTATGGATGGCTCATGGTGTAACCACTGTTAGGGAACCTAGCGGTAGAGGAATTGATTGGACATTGAATTTAAAGAAACTTAGTGCAGAAAATAAAATAATAGCACCAAGAATTTTTGCATATACAGGTTTTGGTCAAACTGGAAATGATTTCAATCCATTGAACGGTGCTCCAATTAGTACTGCTGAAATGGCTAGAACTTGGGTAAGAGCTAATGCAAAAAAGGGTGCTGATGGAATTAAATTTTTTGGAGCTGAACCAGAAATTATGGCTGCAGCTTTGGACGAAAATAAAAAATTGGGGTTGGGATCTGCTTGTCATCATGCACAGTTAAGTGTTGCTAGGTGGAATGTGTTAAATTCGGCAAGAGCTGGACTAACTTCAATGGAACATTGGTATGGGTTACCTGAAGCTTTATTTACAGATAGGACTGTTCAAAATTATCCATTAGATTATAATTATCAAAATGAGCAAGACAGATTTGAAGAAGCTGGTAAACTTTGGAAACAAGCAGCAGAACCTTATTCAAAACATTGGAATTCGGTAATGAACGAATTAATAGAACTAGATTTCACTTTAGATCCTACATTTAATATTTATGAAGCAAGTCGAGATTTACAAAGAGCCAGAAGAGCAGAATGGCATGAAGATTATACCCTACCAACTTTATGGGAGTTTTTTGAGCCCAGTAAAATTTCACATGGGTCATATTGGCATGATTGGGGAACAGAGCAAGAAATAGAATGGAAAGAAAATTTTAGACTCTGGATGATATTTATAAATGAATATAAAAATAGAGGAGGAAGAGTAACTACAGGGTCCGACTCGGGATTTATATACCAACTATACGGATTCGCTTACGTAAGAGAATTAGAGCTACTTAGAGAAGCTGGGTTTCATCCGCTGGAAGTTATTAGATCTGCAACTTTAAATGGAGCTGAAGCACTAAAAATGGATGATAAAATTGGTTCTGTACAAGTTGGTAAGTATGCAGATTTAGTTATTGTTGAAGAAAACCCACTAAAGAATTTTAAAACACTTTACGGCACAGGAGCTATAAAACTTACTACTGATAACGAAGTGGTTAGAGTTGGAGGTGTTAAATATACAATTAAAGACGGGGTAGTCTATGATGCAAAGAAGTTACTTAATGATGTAAAAAAAATGGTAGACTCTGAGAAATTAAAAACGAGTTGGAAGCTTAAACAACCTGGAGTTAATTAGCAGCAATTTTCACTGGAACAAGAAATACAGGTACAATTTTTACAATCTCCGTTTTTACATGGTTCACATGAACAAGTACAAGATAAATTTTTCATAGTAATGATTTAAATAAATTTACAAAAAATATTTTAAAGGGATAGCTGATCTCCAAATCTTGCAAAGTTATATCCCAACTTTGTGATACTGTCTATAGCAGAATTGTTTTCTTGTAATGAAATATTTGTGTGATTAAAATGAATGAAATATATTTTATTTTTCACTCCTTTAGATTCATTTTTAAATAAATTTAATGTTTCCTCCATAAAAGGATGAGGAATCTCATCCATAGATCTATCCACCTCTCCATCTTTAAAAAATGTAGCGTCTAAAAAGGCATAATCTACATCTTTAACTTCATTTATTATGTCTTTATTCCATAAATTCCATTTGTTAATATCAGGTATAAATAATGCAGACTTGTTGGGTCCCATTATTTTATACCCAACTGTTTCAGAAAACTCATCCCTGTGTGGAACCGTAAATGGAACAATTTTTAAATTATTAGAAATTGAGATTTTTTCATTATTAAATATTTCAGTTAAATGAATATTCTTGAGATCAATCAATTGATTCCATGGACTATTTGATTCAAGAAAAATTTTCATTTTAGGCATAACGTATACTGGAACTTTATAAGCCCCCAAAGCCTCTCTTCCAAAGTACATTAAACCAGTGTAGTGTCCAATATGTGCATGAGTAATAAAAACTCCGTCGATTATAGTAGAAGAATTATTCTTATTTTTTAAAAACTTTAATTGCATACTAATATCTGGTGTTGCCTCTAATAAATAAGATTTATTATCAACTAAATCGGTTACACCTAGACTAGTTACAAAGTTTAGAGCTTTTGAATTAAAATTTTTGTTGCAACAAAATTTTTCACACCCAATGTGTGGATAGCCAGCATCTTGCACATTACCTAAAACAGTAATAAACTGATTAGGTAGTTCCTGTTTTACACATGAAAAAAAAGTTAGAGATATAAATAGAAATAAGTATATAAGTTTATTCAAAATAATTATTTAATCAATTTATAGATGATAAAATATCTTCCATTTGGGATTGAATTTCTTGAGCATTTTTAGCAGCATATATATCAAAATTAGTGTCATTAGAAGCATAAATAATTGACCTGGACGAATTGATTAAAAGCCCAACTTCATTATTCAAACCATTATCACAAACTTCTTTTAAATCCCCTCCTTGAGCACCAACTCCAGGAATTAACAGAAAATTATTTGGCACTATATTTCTAATTTCCTTTAAATAAGAGGCCTTTGTAGCACCTACTACATACATTAATTGATTGGAGTTTTTCCAGCTANTACTTGTTCTGATAACCTCTTCATAAAGCTTTTTAGAATTATCTGCTATATTTTTTGTTTGAAAATCGAATGCACCAACGTTGGATGTTAACGCTAAAATAATAGTATGTTTATTTTGATATTCTAAAAATGGTTCGACAGAATCTTTTCCCATGTAAGGATTAATTGTAATACTGTCAAAATTAAGAGTTTCAAAATATGCTTTTGCATACATGGAACTTGTATTACCAATATCTCCTCTTTTAGCATCAGCAATTGTAAATATCTCTGGGTAATAGGAGTTTATGTAATTAATTGTTTTTTCAAGAGCTTTCCAGCCATTTAAACCCAAAGATTCATAAAACGCTATATTTGGTTTGTAAGCAACACAATAAGAATTGGTAGCATCAATAATTTTTTTGTTAAATTCAAAAATAGGATCATCTGTATCTAATAAAAATTTAGGTATTTTATTTATATCAGTATCAAGACCAATACATAAAAAAGATTTTTTTCTTTTTATTTGACTTATTAAATCCTCTTTTTTCATCTAAATATTTTCATTACTAGCTTTTAATATTTCCGTATTCTCAGCTAACATTAATTCGTCAACAATTTTTTGAATATCTCCATTAATTATGTTGGAAAGATCATATAAAGTTAAACCAATTCTGTGGTCAGTAACTCTTCCTTGCGCATAGTTGTATGTTCTAATTTTAGCACTTCTGTCCCCAGTTGAAACCATACTTTTCCGCTTTTCAGAATCTGCTGCTTGCTTTTTTGCTAATTCAATTTCATACAATCTTGATCTCAGAACCTTTAAAGCTTTTTCTAAATTCTTATGAGATGATTTTTGATCCTGACAACTTACTATCATTCCTGTAGGTTCATGGTGTAGCTTTATAGCTGAATAGGTTGTATTGACAGACTGACCTCCGGGTCCTGTTGAGGTTGTTCTTTCAATTCTAACGTCTTGCATATTTAATTCAACATCAAACTCTTCAGCTTCTGGTAAAACAATAACTGAAGCAGCACTTGTATGTACCCTTCCTTGAGTTTCCGTTTGAGGGACTCGTTGAACTCTGTGAACACCAGCTTCAAACTTTAATGTTCCATAGACTTCAGCTCCTGAAACCTCAAATATAATTTCTTTGTAACCTCCAGATGTACCTTCGTTATAATCAACTAAATTAATTGTCCAGCCCCTGCCTTCGCAATATTTCGTGTACATTCTATATAAATCTCCGGCAAAAATACTCGCTTCGTCACCTCCAGCACCAGCTCTTAATTCAACAACTACATTTTTAGCATCATCTGGGTCTTTTGGAATTAACAACACTTTGATTTCTTCTTCAATTTTAGGTATTTCTTTTTTAGCTTCATCTAATTGAAGCTTAGCCATTTCNATCATTTCTGGATCTTTTTCGTTGGATATTATTTCTTCTGCTTCTGAAATATTATCTAAAAGAGACTTATAAACTTCTCCAATATCAACAATGGTCTTTATGGTCTTTATATTCTTTAGTTAATTGAACATATTTTTTTTGATCAGAAATAATATCAGGTTGAATTATAAGGTCGTTCAACTCATCAAATCTCTGATTTACTATATTTATTTTTTGTAACATTCTTTAATTTGAAATGTAAAAATACAACAATTAATAATTTTATTAAATGATAAAACTAGTCCTTATTTATATGAAAATTCTCCATACTTTGAAGTAATGGTTAATTTTTTTTCTGATGATTTTTCTACTCTACCAATTATTTTCGCTTCAATATTAAAGCTATTAGAAATAGCTATAATTTTATCTGCAATTGTTGGGTGAACATATAATTCCATTCTGTGACCGCAGTTAAAAACTTTATACATTTCATGCCATGAAGTATTAGATTGCTTTTGTATAAGCTCAAATAAAACTGGAATTTCAAACATATTATTTTTAATTACATGTAAGTTATCGTTTAAAAAATGAAGTATTTTTGTTTGGGCTCCTCCACTACAATGAACCATTCCTTTAATGCTGGATTTATCAACTTTTGAAAGAATTTCTTTGATCACAGGAGCATATGTTCTTGTAGGCGATAAAACTAATTTTCCAGCATCTAAAGGAGAGCCTTCAATTTTTTGATTTAGTTTGATTTTTCCTGAATAAATTAATTCACTCGGAATAGATTGATCAAAACTCTCTGGATATTTTTTAGCTAAATATTTATCAAATACATCATGTCTAGCTGAAGTTAATCCATTACTTCCCATTCCACCGTTGTACTCATTTTCATATGTCGATTGACCAGAAGATGAAAGACCTATTATTACATTTCCATCATCAATATTAGAATTATCAATAATATCCGATCTTTTTATTCTCGCAGTTACAGTTGAATCAACTATTATTGTTCTGACCAAATCCCCCACATCAGCGGTTTCTCCACCAGTAGAATATATACCTATACCATATTTTTTTAAGTCTTTAATTATTTCCTCAGTACCATTAATTATAGAAGAGATTACTTCACCAGGAATTAAATTCTTATTTCTCCCAATTGTTGAAGAAAGCATAATATTATTTGTTGCGCCAACACAAATTAAGTCATCAATATTCATAACCAATGCATCTTGAGCAATCCCTTTCCAAACTGATAAATCTCCTGTTTCCTTCCAATACATGTAAGCTAAGGAACTTTTAGTACCGGCTCCGTCAGCATGCATAACTATACAATATTCATCATCATTGGATAAATAATCTGGGACTACTTTACAAAAAGCCTTTGGAAATAATCCTTTGTCAATATTTTTAATAGCCGCGTGTACATCTTCTTTAGAAGCAGAAACTCCCCTTAAATCATATCGATTGTTTGATTTTTTATTAATCATTTATTAAAAAAATATTTTTATTCAACAAAAATATTAAACTATTATAGTTTTGTAATTATAAAAAGTAAATAATGATTAATTTAAATTATTTATTAAAAATATAAAGAGTTTATTAACAAATTCTAATAAATAGAAACAAATAAGTTAGTTTTGTTTTTTTTAACGATTTTTTCATTTATGAGCAACAATATTTAAATATTGTTCAGCGAATATTAAAATATATTATGAAATAGTCGTTTATATTAATCGTTTGTTAAATTATGTTTAATTTTTTATTTAAAAAGTAATGAGTAAATCAAAATTAGAGTACATATGGTTGGATGGCTACAAGCCAACACAAAATATGCGAAGTAAAACAAAAGTAATTGAAGGTTTTAGTGGGAAATTAGTAGACTGTCCAATATGGTCTTTTGATGGGTCCTCAACAAAACAAGCAGAAGGAGGTTCTTCTGATTGTTTACTAAAACCAGTTGCAATTTACCCTGACCCAGCCAGAGATAATGGTTTTTTAGTCATGACAGAAGTTTTAAATGCAGATGGAACCCCCCACGAGTCTAATGGAAGAGCTACAATTGACGATGATGATAACGATTTTTGGTTTGGTTTTGAGCAAGAGTATTTCATTATGGATACTGCTACTCAACTACCACTTGGATTTCCAGTAGGCGGTTATCCAGGACCACAAGGAATGTATTATTGCTCTGTAGGAGGCAGAAACACCCATGGACGTGATTTTGTTGAAGAACATGCTGATCTATGTATTGCAGCAGGATTAAACTTTGAAGGGATTAATCAAGAAGTTGCTAGTGGGCAATGGGAATTTCAATTATTCGCAAAAGGTGCGAAGTTAGCAGGAGATGAGATGTGGATAGCTAGATACCTATTAGATCGTCTTACTGAAGGTTATGGCTGGTACATTGAATATCACCCAAAACCAATTAAAGGAGATTGGAATGGTAGTGGTATGCATGCTAATTTTTCTAACACATTACTTAGGACTTGTGGATCTAAAGAAACATATGAAAAAGTATGTGAGGCCTTTAGACCTGTAGTAAAAGAACATATCGAAGTTTATGGGGTTGACAATGAACAAAGATTAACAGGCCTTCACGAAACAGCTTCAATTAATGATTTTAGTTATGGTGTTTCTGATCGTGGTGCTTCTATAAGAATACCTATAATTACAGTTGAAAAAGGCTGGAAAGGATGGCTTGAAGATAGAAGACCTGCTTCTAATGGTGACCCTTATAAGATAGCTGGTAGAATTATTAAAACAGTTAAATCTGCAGAATAAATAACCTTGGAAAATTTAAAAAAACCATATAGAAATATATGGTTTTTTTATTTTAAATAAGTTGACAAAATAAATCCTGAGTAAAGAACTACAAGTAAGAATCCTTTTGTTTTAGTTATGTTATTCTTTTTAGGAAACAATGATAGAATCAACACTAAAAATGCAAAAACTAACATCCAAACAATATCTCTATCTAAAATATTAGAATCTGTAATTAAAATAGGCTTAATTATTGTTGTTAACCCTAAAACGGAACCAATATTGAAAATATTTGATCCAATTAAATTTCCAATTGAAATACCTTTTTCATTTTTGGCAATAGCTATGACCGATGTAGCAAGCTCAGGAATACTTGTTCCAATAGCAATAACAGAAACTGAGATTACAGCTTCACTTACACCTATTGACTTAGCTAAATCAATAGCGCTAGAAACAAGCCATTCAGCCCCATAATAAAGAGAAAAAGATGCGAAAATTATCCAAATCAATATCTTAAAACCTGATGTTTTATTTAGACTCTCATCAATAGCATCAGCAGCTGACAAATCTTCAGCGTTATACCTAACGACAAAAAATAAAAAAATAATGAGTGAAGTAAATAATATTAAACCCTTCAAAACTACTAAGAAGGTTATCATTGTACAAAAAGAAGTATAACATTAATGAAAAAAACATCATTACCGGCCAATCTAATCTGTAAAAGGATTTAACAACTGGGATATTTCCAATTATCGCTGTCAGACCTAAAACCATACCAATATTGGCAATATTTGATCCTATTACATTATTGATCGCAATTGAAGAAGAACCATTTACAGCTGCTTTAAGACTAACTAAAAGCTCAGGAAGAGAAGTTGCAAATGCGACTACAGTCATCCCAATTACAACTTTAGAAATGTTAAATTTTAAAGAAATGGCTATAGATGCTCTTACTATAAACTCACCCCCAAGCACTAACAGTAGAAACCCTAAAAACATCCAAAATAAAGTCATAACATTTTTTAATTAATAATTATTTTATGATTTGAAGACTTACCTTCCTTGTAAAGGAAAATCAAATATAATCCTTTTTCTAAATTGATTTCTAACATATTTACATTTTTAAAGCTTAATAACTTCTGTCCATTTAAAGAATATACTTCAACTTTGTCTAGGTATGAATTAAAAGATATATTACCATTGGTTGGGTTGGGATAAAATTCAAAACCATTTTGATTTACAGAAATATTTAAATTATCAAACCAAACTTCTCCATAATTTTCTCCCCAAATATAATTTACTATCTCAGGTAAGTCAATAAGTGGGTTTCTGTTATTTTGCCAATTATAAATAATATTATTTCTATTTTTTTCAAAATCATCAACTGGGTCTAATTCATTCCAAGATAAAATAGTTTGAAGATCACCTAACTGACCTACTGTATCAGGAAAACCATCAACAATGTCTAAGCCATTATATCTTAAAGAAAGAAATAAAACACTTCTAGCTACATCTCCTTTAAAACTATTTAAATTCCCAGTTGGACCGTTATAATCTCCGTAATGCTTATTACCACGAGAACTATTTTCAGGACCATCTGAAGCTCTTATCCCATGAGCATCTGAATTAGCATGTCTTAAAGAGTCAATACTGGTTTGCCAATATTGATCAATTCCATCTGCATTTGAATCTGCAGAAATATTATTAAACCCACCTCTAGATCTTGGAAATGTGTGTTCTCTGTTCCATTTTCCTATATTACTTGAAGTAGTTTGAAAATCAATTTTAGATCTTGCCTGTTCAGTATAAACTAACCAAACTTGATTACTGTTTTCAGGGTTAACATCAGCTTGTTTTAATATTTCTTTGATATCTGAATAGCTATGTGCTCTAACTAATTCCGGATTAGAAATTATTTCTTTTAATGCAATTATTAAATCTTCTCCGGCTAATCCATTTAAATTTGAATAATAATTTTCAGAAAAAAGGTTATTAACATTTGCATACGTGGGATTTATTGGAGTCCCGTAATCAGCAATGATAAAATCATTGTCATTCACCCTAATAATTTGATTGTTATTTAATAAAATAAAATTCTCATTTTGAAAATCTAAAGACAACATCAGGTCCTCATCACCTTCATCAATTTCATCATCGATAATATCAATTAATACAGATGCAGAATCTTCACCTGACTGAATTGTTACATTGTCAATATCTGAATAGTCGTTAGAATCAAAGTTTTGATATTCTAGATTAAAAAATATTGTAATCGACTCTTGCAAGGCCTCTTCTGTAGTAAAGTTAATTTGAATCTGATCTCCTTCATTATAAAAATCTTGGTCAAAACTGAAATTTATTCCATTTAAAAAAACTCCATTACCTTCATTCACTTCTCTTGGCGTGGGAGTATCAACAAAATATGAACCATTATTGGACCTTTGAATAGACTCGAAGTCTTTATTGCCATTTTCATTCTCATTTATCTGAATATTTACTCCTAGTAGTTGCATTAAATTTTCATCATCACTGTCAGAAGTATCATAAACTAATGCGTCAACCAAATTAGTGGTAGTCGCGAGAGTTGAATTAGGGAAATCACTTAAAGGTGCTTGATATATAGCTACAGCATCTGCTCCATTTTGAATAGAATTATTTGGAACTATAATTTGTGCGGATGGAGACACATTATTATT
>JGI20151J14362_10002526_pt1 | contig 12879 bp, 6 predicted proteins | sample COG_01_FD_14362 | JGI IMG/M metagenome (IMG submission 14362) | reverse complement strand
TCTATTGTGCTATTATCAGGTAAACCGTTGATAAAATTAGAGTAGTTTGATTTATATGATTTAAGACCTCTTTGAACGAGTATCAAATCATCACCACCAATATTACCAATGTCGGATAATTGACTAATTAATTTTAGTTGAGTGTTTGTTGTGATTGTTGCCATTTTTAATTATTTATAACAAATTTATATTAATTGGGATTAACGCTTAGATCGACTTTGCCATTTGAAATATGTTCTATATCAATCGTGTTTATATTTATACCTTACGTCAACTGAGACACGCCTACGATAGTCCATCCCTGTGTTTTCCCAGAGCTAGAAGAACCATTGGAATTCATTCTTAATTTAAACTCGGTCTGTCCAGCTGAAAACGGGATGAACACCATAGCGCTTGACCCTGCGTCTTCATACTCATATTGTGACTTTATTATTGTCCAGTTCGATCCACCACCAAGGTTTGTTTCAATGTATCGTTCAGTTCTGCTTCCATTAGTTGACCGTGTATAACATACGACGTATACGCCCAACACCTTAGATGGATCAACCCCTACCCCAAATGTCGCAACGTCATAAGAATATTCATCACCCGATATTTGGTCATATTGTTCAATAGATGTAATATCTAAATATCGTGGAACTTGTGGTTGTGAATTAGAATCAACATATTCTTTAACAGCTCTACTACTAACTAATGATTGGTGATTATTATTTATATCATCAGAAAGATCTGTATCTACGACCCAATTACTTACTGGTGTAGAATTGATTGGTTCATCTGGATTAATCTCTTGTTCACGTTTCCACATATATACTGTGGTATATGGTTGGATATTGTTGTGAGGTTGGTCACTACCTTCAGTAGATGTTTTACCTACATTAGCAGAACTTGTTGTACCGTGTAAAATATATTCAAAGTTTGGATTACCTGGTTGTTGAGATCCGCTTTCCTGGTAGTTATAATCGCGTTCTAGTTGATTATTTGCAGTCAATGTACCAGTACCATCTGAACCAGTTGATGCAACGTAGTGATTATGACTAGGTATCTCATCTTCAGTTAATTGATGTTCATACTCACCACCTGAAGATCCAATTGGAAATGATTTAGATGTTTGTTTAACATCTGTTCCAACTCCTTCACCTATCAGAACTTTACCTTCACCTATTCTTGACCATATCCCAAATCCTAATATTTCTCTAGGGTTTCTATCATCAAATGCATTTATATATATTGACCCTACTGGATACGTTTGTTTAAGAATAGATCCTTCTACTTTTAATCTATTTGTAGTTGGGTCCACTTTAATCGTATCATTGTCAGGAATAGATGCTATTAAACTACTGTGAGATAATTTAAATGATTGGGTATTTGTTTGAGATAAATATAAATCAGAACCGCTAATAGAAGTCTTATTAGGGAGCTCTCTTACCAGGATTACATCCTCTACATTGTTAATTGAATCAGCCATTTTAATTATTTATATATCATATTGAATATAACTGATTTTTATTATAAATAATTGAAATGGCGTTTTTCATTGATTTTAAAATTCTAAAATATTCAATTGTTAATACAATTGAAACAGTAGAGATAAAAAAAGATTCATCTGAACCTTATGAAATGATAGATTTTGTTAAAAATCTTGATATTGATAATATAGGTAATCAGTTTGTTGTCGATTCGTATAACAAATATTTAGTTGAATGGACTAAAATAAAAAATCAAACCACAGAAAGTTTTGATAGTATTCGTAGGCGAAAATATGTTGAATTATTACAAAATATTCAATTAAACTATTTAAATCAAGACGAGCAACGTATTTTGGGTAATATAGATTGGAGTAATGATTTAGAGTTAGAGGTAGCTATACCATTTTTTGTTGAAAAAATTAAAGATATTATTGAGTATTATATCAATAAAAGGCGTGATGTTAAAAATTCTAAAGTAAAATGGTCAACAAAGGGTTCTAAAGAATATTTAGAAAATTTTATTTCACAATACATAATCGATAATTATACAAAGAATCCTAATACTTTTCAAAAATATAAGCAAGATTATCAAGAATTGAGCTCATTTCAATCTGATTTTAGAATAGAATATGATGGTCTTTATGATTTGAATGATTATCGTGCTATAGAATTTGAAATAACCCCATCAACTTTTTTAAGTTCATCAAGTGATTATGATCTGAGTAACTTACCTATAACAAGCTTTTCTGACTATAATAAAGATGAAAAAACAGTTATAGATGAACTCAAGAAAGAATTATATAAAAAATACATATCAGTTGATTATACTTTTTATCAAAGTGTGGATAATAGTATAAAAGATATTAAAAGTACCACACCATTTTACGATCCATATAATTACCAAATCCCTTATATTTCTAGGATATCTAATACGGATAATTTATTAAGGGATAGTGATATTGGGTATTATTTTACTAGTAAATACTTATACACTAGTAATTACTTTTCACCATATGGTATATCTATTTCAGATGAGGATGAACTTGATGGGTTATTTCCAAAAATAGACACATATCGAAGTGTTGATTATAGAGATTATTATTCGTGGAGTAAGTATGGTGAAACGCATCAAGGTCTAGTCGGTAAACCAGTTACAGATAAAAGATTAAAGCGTTTTTATGGATACCAAAGTCGAGATCTAAATATTGATGATAGTGTAGGTGGGGTAGAACGATATACTGATAATATACAATTATGGTCTGGTGATAAAAATGAAAAATGGAGCAATGATGATATTTTTGATAAATTTAAAGGTATTACTTTAAATAGAGAATCAAAAAATGATTTCTTCTTTACATTAAAGGATAATGAATCGTTATATAAATACGCTTGTGATATATATGGTAATCAATATTATTTAATTAAAGAAATAAATGTTGCTGGATATTCTTCCANTGGTGGGGATCAATTTTTTTCAAGTGAATATATATACCCAGTAAGATCAAAAACATATATTGGTGGTGATATCGGTTCAGCTAATTTCACATTATTAGGGCAAAGATTAAATACCCTAACTGGTTTACATGCTATAGAAATACAAGAGAATATTGTTTTAGGTTTTTCTATATCAGCTGTTAATATAGATGATGTTTCTTTAAAAAGTGTATTTGATTATAATGTTATATACACTGATTATTATGATTTATATTCTAATATTTTTGGTACTAATTATGATCCAGAAGATATAAATGATACAGGTAAATCATTATATGAAAATCAATATACACTTGGTAAACTATATATACGAGATGTTAATAGCCAACAAGTTAAACCAATTGGTGAATTTTTAGATCAATCTGAAATATCTCTAAATATATCTAATAAAATTATAGATATTGATATAATTGAGGATTTTGTTGTTTTTACTACAGAGTCTGATATATCTACAGGTAAAATAAATTACGATTTTTCAACAGGTTATTTGTATTTTTCTGAATTGAATAAAAATGTTGATAGTTTTTTCAATAAACCTAAATGTAAAACATCATCATATTGGCATGATTCTAAAAACGATGTTATATTATATTCAAATATTGATCATCAAGAAAATATTTTTAATATATCATATATAGAAACTAAAACAAATGTTAAGGTTTCATTTATTGTTGATAATTCTAATATAGATTTTGATTATGAAAATATAATTAGTTTTCAGAATATGTCAAAGCCACAAATTATTAGAGAAAATAATTATATATATTTAGTGATATTATTATCAGATTTGTGTGATAATTATTATTACCAGATTATAAAATATGTAATTAAATCTAAAAATAATATTTGTGCATTATATAATCGTGTTTATCATCCATCAAAATTAAAGATAACTGAAAATATAAAAAATGAACCTGTTGATTCTAGAAAACCAGAATTAGAGATATTTTATAGTAATGATACTATTTATACTAATGATATTGTTTATTATTGGTCTGAATATAATAATACTAGTGAGACGTATAATTTACCATACGCTGAATCAACTTTTGAGAAACATTATGATAATGATTTAAAAACTCATGTGCAGAAAAGTAAAGCACCTAAAAAATATAGATTAAGTTCTTTAACCAATAATATAACACCTGTACAAAATTTATCAGAAAATGAAGATACTTATATATTTAATGGTGATTATATTTATACGCCAGTTGATATAGAATTGGATTTTAGAAATATATCTGGGTTCGAGGGGTATATTCCCAAAGGTGAACCTATTTATAAAATAGAATATTCTCTAAATGGGAGTATAAAAACTCAATATATCCTCCAAAGTGATCAAATTAGTGAAGATGATGAATTTTATTATTCTGGTATAACTAGTTTATCTGCTCTTGGTTCTGAGTCCGAATCATCGCAATCTTTATCAGCAATCTCTGAAAGAAATCATAGCGACACGCCAGCAACCAATGATCTTTATAAATCTGTGATTGGTTTGAGTAAACCGAATGAAGAACCTAATATTGGTATTTATAATAATACTTTCCAGATATCTCCGCTGAATATGAAATATATAACATTTCAAAATGATATTACGGATTTTTCTATTACATTTTTCTCTTTGTCTGGTAAAAAATATAGATTTGACTTTAATTTTAAACCATTGAATTTTTCTATTTCCGAAAAGTACAATAAATTAGAACTTCTTGACGCTAGACTTAAACATAATAATACTAATAATAATTTAGATTGTATTCTTTTTTTAAATGCTAGAAATCCTGACTCAATTATTGACACAAGTGTATTAAACGTAGATCAAAGTTTAGAATATATACAATCAAGAATATCTGTAATTGAAGAGGAAGAAGAAGTTAGTGTTGAAGATGTAATTTATCTCACAGATAACAATGATAATAAAATAATCGCCAATGGTGATGAAATAATTGTTGATATTTATGGTAATATTTTGTAAAATATCTACTTTTAAACATTTATTTGAATAGTTTGTACTATGCTATAAATATTTAAAATGGCTGATAAAATAACAATAATTGAAACTGAGACAGTTGATTCTGTCGATATTAATTATCACGGTAATATAGATTATAAACAAACCTCACAACTTTTTAATTCTGGTGAGATTTTTAATATTAAAGATGTATCTGAAAACCCTATCAGTTATAGTATATCTAAAGATGTTTTTTCACTAATTACTGACAACAAATATTATAATGATGTTTTTGATAAAATACGTGAAGAAAAACAAGGTGTTGGTACATCTAATGTTAATCTATCAGCTTTAGCATCTAATGATTATAGTGATGTTGAATCATTAGATGCTGTATCAGAAGATATTAGTTATGGTAGCGTTATAGCATTATCTGATTTGAAGGACACCGATGCATTTTCTAATTTAGTTGTATATTCACTTTCAACTAAAGTTAAATTTAGTGCAACATCCAATTATTGGGTATATGATAATGATTCATTATCAAGTGATCTTGAGCCAGAATATTTCACCGATTCACATTATTTTTATTTTAAATTTATAGATGGTGAATATTGTAATATAATTAAAAAAACACCTTTAGGTGATAGGTGTTTGAATTTTGATAGTGATCAACAAAAATTTATATTTGAAGATGTAACTGATATTGATATTAAAGATTACCCTAAATTTATATATTCTTATAACTCTTTAAATAGTCATATATTGATAGCATTAGATGATGGTGATGTAATAGGTTTTAATGAGCAAGGTGAAATTGTTAAACAACCATCCACTTCACTTATTAATGAGAATGTTAATTCATTTAAATTAGATTATAAAAACTCATTAAGTAATGATGTCTCAATTACTAATTCTTTTTTACCGTCATATGGTATCAAAAATGATATAGTTTCAACATACTATAATAGTAATATATCATTAATTACTCATAATTATAAATCATCGTTAGAGAAAAATTCAAATTATATACCACTTAAGAGTAATGTTGTATATGATGAAAAATATTCATTAATTAATACTAGAGGTAACACTTCTTTTAGGGAATATAATTCAATATCTTCGGGTATTAGGGGTAGTAGTGGTTATAATAATTACATCTTAGGTTATAACTCTGAATGGTATAAATATGATTTTAAATCAGATGAGCAGACATTTTTCAATGTACCATTCGAATTAGGTAAAGGTTATACTAAAATTAATATAAATGATTGTGAATTACTTAACAATGGTGCAATAGGTGGAAATTCGCCTCTAAATTCTGATAAAATATATAAGAAATTATATGAATATTCTGATTTTACAAATACTGGTGAAACATCTGATATCGATAATTCTAAATATATGTGCTCGTGGTTGTGGTATAATCCATATGAACCATCAAAATCTAAATGGTTAGATAGGTACTATAATCCAGATGTTGTTACTAAATTCAATGCTCTATCTGAAGAGGGTTGGAATAGTTTAGAAACATTAGAGTCATTTTCAACTTCAAATGGGTTAAAAGACCCATATGAAACATATTATAAAGAGTTTGATAAAACTGTTGGTATTTTTGATGTAGAAAGTAAATTAACTATTGAACCCAATTGTCTTTATATGTATGAAAGACTTGGTAAAAAAACATCTATCTCATTATATAATGAATTGAGTTCATTTAATATTGGTGATAAAACTAGTGAGGTTATGGATTATGAAAATAGTTTCCACCTTCTTACGGATACTACAGAATATGATGATGAATTTAGTTTAAATATCGCTTTATCTGATTTTGATATTGATAACTTTAAAGGTAATAATATTTTTGGAAATAAAAACATATCTCTAACTATCGATAAGGATTTTTCACCTTATACTCTGTCTGTAAATGATAGCGAAATTAGATATTATGATTTTGATTATAATATTATAAAAACTTTCGATATTGGTGCCACTATAGATGACATCATATTTACAGATGATTTTAATTTATTTTACGTTGATTGTGGTGGTGTGATATATACTATTGAATATTTAGATTTTATATCAAATAAAACCGACACTTTAGTTGGTAAAAATATATCAGATATTAAATATAGTGATAAAAAATTATATGTTCTAGATTCTGGCACAAACTCTATCTCAAGTTATGTACCAGAAGAAGATATATTAGAGTTCAAATATACTGTACTAAATACTGACCATGATCTATTTATTAAACATGATGATGGGTTTTATACTGGTGAGGGTGATTATATAGATTATTCAAATTCTGATGAATATTATATATTAAGGGGTAATGATATATATTATAAGGATATACCCACACCAGTGATTAAATTAACTGGTGATGGTGAGATTAAAGATTTTTATGTAGATAAAGATAATATAATATATGTTTTAACATCTGACCATGGTCTTAACAAACTACTTAAAATTTCAAATAACGGTGTACCTAAACTAGTTAAAGAGGTTATTATTCATTCTACTACTATAGTTTCCTTTAATGTTGTTCGATATCAAAGAGATGGTAAAATATTTGAATATATAGATGTATATGATAAATATACTAATTTAAATGTTTATAGATATGATAAAGATTTAGATTTAGTTACAACAGTGAATGATAAACCTATTGTTGGTAATCTAATTAAACCTAAAGTTAGATTTAATACAAAATTCTTAGAAAAACGATTTACTTTAAAAATTTCTCTCTTTAATATATTTAATTATCATAAAAGAGATTATATTGAATTAGAAGTTGATCGTAAATTTATCGATGAGTCTAATGAACCTATTATTAATTTAATATTTTCTAATAAGTTTGGTACAATTACTACATATTGTAATGGAACAATTATTGATATTCAAAAATTTGATAAAAATAAATATGCTTTTTCAAATACGTTAAGAGATAATAAGATATTTGTTGGAGGTACAAATATTTCATGCGAGGAAACAATTGATTCTCAAGTGACATCAAGTAGCAATGATATGATATCAGGTAGCTTTAAAATTGAAAATATATCTATATTTAATTATACATTCAATTATTTTGATGTTATTAACTACAATAGAATGTATAAGAAACTACCTGAAGCATCTTTAATTATCCCAATTAAAAAGAGATCATATATTGAAGAAATTGCAGGTTTCTATAACCAGAATAAAAACATCAGAAAGAGTGAATATGGTTCCGTAAAATTATATGGAACAGAATTAACTGATGATATGAATGATGATGTATTCAATAAAATTGAAAAATTATATGAAGATACATATATCAACCTCAGATTACATCGAGAGGAAGAAGTTGATGTTGTTGATACCAGTGTATACGAAATACCTGATATAATTATAGAGCCAGAAACTGGTTATATCTTACGTGAAACTGGTGATTTACTACTACAAGAAAATAATAGTGGGTTGTTACATTAGTAGGATAGTTTTCTATTTATTAATTTTTAATGACCGATGGCTTGCCAATAGGCGTATGCGCTACCTGTCTGTAAATCATGTTCACCAAGAAATGTTACCGAGGAGTTATTAAAACTCGTAACATATACATTCCAAGTTCCGCTAACGGCGGCTGTGTGATTGACGGTGGCGGTAACGTTTAAGCACCCATTAGGGAACTGTAATGGAAAATCTTCGCTGACTGTTGTTTGGGTATAATTAACCTGAACTCTTCCCCACTGCATAATCAAACCCGATGGTAGAATTTGATAACCATTCTCTGATAGATTAGATGATTGTTCAGCTTGGATTTGGTTTTCAACCAAAGATTCAATTTCGACTCTTGTTAATAACTCGTTACCATCTGGATCTTGTGGGTCTTCATCACCAATAGAAGCGCCATTTTGATTTAATGTTAATAGTCTAGTGTCAGATGTGGTATTAAATATGTGTTGGGTACCTTTATAATATATTTGATTACTGGTATTACTATCATTAGAGTGTAATGAAACCATAGCCCCACCAGATGCACCACTTGGATCTGATTTCAAAAACAATGCGTCAACATCAGCAGATGCTTGCACAGTTCCTGTTTTAAGAGTTAAAGCTTCACTTAACCCATTTACAATTTTATTTACAGATGCTTTAACTGTTGAATTGTTTTGAACCATTGGTATTGGTTCTTCTCCAGTTAAAGATGTAGTATTTAATAGTTCACTTATTTTTTTATCAGCCATTTTAATTATTTATATATGAAATACCGTATTATATTTTTCACAATCAAGAAACAACTTTCTCGAATTTCTTCTAAACTGATTGGTAATAATTGCTGACATAGTGTTATTTATAGAGTTTTATTTTTAATCAATAACTTGTTATCCATAGAGCATCCCCAGGTTGTGGAGTTAACGGAAAAACTGTATGATAGTCTATTAGACCACCATGATCCCATGAAACGTGTTGATAATAATTACCATTATAGTCTTCTGTTCTAAAAGTTATATAATATGTGCCAGCTGGTAAATCTATACTCTCATCTGTCGCACTGAATAGTGAGGCAGATGTGTTAACAAATATTTCAGTGCTGTCCTTGAATATTCTATATATGTCATTACTCTTTACCTTGAAATTTCTAGTGACTGTTGTCGGAACATATACCTTTATTGAATAATTTGTAACATTTTTAAAACTGTTGTCGTGAACTGAGTTTAAATTACCTCGACTGATCCAATCATAAGGTCTATTACCATCATCATTTGTATCCCAAGAATTTGGGTCGAGTATAATAGACCCGTCGTAATCATGGTATGCTACCCATATAGGTGACTTTGACCCACCTGTGCCTTCACCAGCATTCGCATCAACATATCGTTTAGTAGCTAAATCAAAATCTTGTACAGGGTCTTCTGTTTGTTGACCTATACCCCAAATTGATAATGATCTTTCATTATGTTCACCACCTATAGTTACATACGCATAATCTGCTGAATCAGATCCAGCTATATTATTCTTAGGATCTGGGGTTACATAACCAGCGTCTTCTAATTGAGTTTTTGATGGTAGAAAATGATGACCTTCTGCTTTATGATAAGCGTCACTTTGAGCACCATTTTCATCGTCTGGGCCAGATTGTAAACTAATACTAGCCCCATCTTCTGCTGATTCTAAAATTAAGAAAGGGTAATCATCACCACCAAGCACGGTATTACCAACCTTCATGAGACCAAGGTTGTCACCAGTATAAATCTGAACCCCATTTAAATCAATAGTACCATTCTGTTCGATTGTCAACACACCTTTATCAATCAGATTGTCTTCATCAACTTGCTGTGAAGTTGCGAGTACTAATTTATTTGAGTGGTGATCGCCAGTTTGTTGTATTCTTAACTGACCAGCTCTATCAAGTGTCAACCCATTTGAATCAGGTCCTGTACCATAACGTATAATACGTGCAGCATAGTCATTGGCTACAAGGTTATTGTTCGCATTTGAAGATATATTGTGAGATGCATGAAAATCTAAATATGACCCATGTAAGTCTGGGTCATCGCCTGCTCCATTATCAAACCCTAGTTCAATAGCTGCAAGATTACCAAAACCAGCAGCCCCTTGATAATTTTTAATATATGTACTATTTATATTTAAATTCCCACCACCGTCCCACACAGGAGCCCCGTCAGTTAAACTATTTGGTGGTACAAGATTAGTCTGATTTCCAAAATTATCTGTGGTTAAATAATTAGTAATAGATGTACTATTTATTGATGATAATTTAATATTTCCAATATCATAAGTTATATTACCACTAGATGNTATACCTAAATAACCACCAGCTTGATCTTTATCTATTGTAACCTCAAAACCAGTTAAATCATACCCAACAACAGTTGTTGCGCTAACATTAGTTAAATTAGTTCCATCACCAATTATATTACCTGTAACAGTTATATCACCTACAACACCTAAATCAGTAACACTTAGAGTAGTTATAGGATTATTTATAGTAATATTATCAACTTCTAAATTCGATAATTTATTAGAAAAAACAGCAGTTTCAGCATTAAGTGAACCATCTAGTATAAAATCACCTTTAAATGGGTTCTCAGTACTAGCTATAGGATCTGATGCTGAATCTGGGTATCCATCGGTTGGTTCAGTGTGATGATTTTTATTATGATATTTTGAATGAAAGCGCATAGTATTTTTTAATTATTTATTATATTAATAGAGTATTAGTTGAATTTTCAATGACACCGAATTCTATTAGTTTTAATATTTTTTTCTGTATTGAATATATTTCTTCAAACGCTCTATTAAATGTTTGAAATGAAAAAACCTCATTTTGTCCATAAAAAATATTATTTTGTTCAAGAACAACAGTATTAACTAAATTTTCTAAATGTTTAAAAACTAAAACACCGTTATCGTCAGTTTCGATAAATGATTTAAAAATTAAACTATTATAAAGCAAAAATGTATTGAATAACGTCTTCTGTAAAACAGCATTATATACGAAATCTTGCTCTAATTCTAAATTCTGGATATAATGATCACTTATATCCGACTTATCTAATAAATTAACTTCATCATATAATTTAAAAGTTACTAATTTATTTCTAAAAAAATGTATTTTATTTTCATCTAACCCAAAAATAAAATCACAATCTGGGTGATCTGAAATACAAAAATTAGTAAAGTTTTTACCACCCATAGTATTTATTTTAAAATACCCAACAAATGTACCATCGATTATGTATTTATAAATATACTTGTCACTTAATACATAATATGTGTCATCAATTTTAGATTTTTTAAAATTTAAAATCGTTTCTGTAGATTGTCCCAATAATATTAGATCAGTTTGTTTAATAAATTCACCAGTTGATGAATCATATAACTTAATATGGTCATTATATAAAACCTGAAAATTATCACCATTAAATATGATATCTATAGGATTAGGTGATACATCATATTGTGATATTATGTTAAAATCCTTATTAAATATAAAAAGTTTATCAGAAGACACTGCACATATTTTATTGGGTATAAAATCAAATGCAATTAAACCACGGATTTTAAAAAATTGTTTAAGAAATTTAACATTCAATATAGCAACATCATCTGTTATAATAGGTAGAATGTTGTAAACAATCATAGATTCTAAATTACTATCATATATATACAATTTTTCATCATATATTTTCATATATGCGATGTTTTTAAAACTCAATGACCCAGCGTCTTTTATTTGAGTATAAGAAAACATTAACGATAGATTATTAGGCGTATTTATATCACCCTTATAAAAATCAATTGTATCATTAGTTGCACATATAATAACAACATCTCCATCATATCTCTCAATAATTTCAATGTGAGAGTAATTATGATTTGATGGATCAATTCCATTTGTTGATATATTGTATTTTAAAGAATCACCATCTTTATAAAAATTATAATCATATGTTGTTGGAAGATTGTTATCAACAACATCACAATGTTCTAATAATTTTTTAAAATTATCTTCTAATAATTCCAACTTTCTATTAAATGTAATATTATCAGATATTCTATTTACTGGAAACTTAATATCATCAAATGAGTGTGGTAAAATCAATTCGGTTGTTGGCAATCTATAAGACATTTTAATTATTTATAAGCTTACTCAAAAAACTCAAAAAAATATAAATAATTCAAATGAGTACTATTCAAATCCAAAACCTCCCAGCTACTACAGGTGTTTCCGAAATTGATGGCGAAGAATTTATAGCTATCGTAAAAAACGGTGTAACACGAAATTTAAAACTAAAAGACATATTATTTAATGTTAATATAGCAAGTTCAGCTGATTTAGCTTCTGCTATACAGAGAATTGAAGCCACAGAGAGTATCGTTGATGGTGGATTAAATACTTTTTATCAAAACACTGAACCAACAGATAAATCATTAGGTGATTTATGGTTTAATACA
>JGI20151J14362_10002520_pt1 | contig 12898 bp, 9 predicted proteins | sample COG_01_FD_14362 | JGI IMG/M metagenome (IMG submission 14362) | reverse complement strand
AATGCCCTTTCGATGTGCAATGGTGTACAGCCAAGTTGAGAATTTGGATCTTTCTTCGAATGCCTCAATCGACCTTAGCAATTGAATGAACGTCTCCTGTGTGGCATCATCCGCATCATCGTGGTTTCCCAAGAGATGAAGCAAATGGGAATAAATCTGTTTTTGCCAAACATCCATCATTGCTTGGAACGCACGATTTTTCAACGTTAAATCCGAGGACTTTAATCCTGGGAGCCATTCAGGCTGATCATATTTCTGGATTTCCTTCACCCTTGACAGTTGAGAAGCTTCGAAACATGAAAGGTTTAATCGTCAACGGAAATGTTCGGAAAACACCTTCATTTGCGAGTGCGCAAGAACCACAGGAGGGTGCCGCCACCTAAAAATGTGATGGTAGAGATTAATTCGGCTTGCGTGAATTCCAAACCTGCGAAATCCATAACTGCGTTTACCCGGATTTTTTCGATGAAAAATCGCTCAGCTCCGTTGAACATGCAGTACAGAGCGAACAATGTGCCAGGGNTNTTGAATCGCTTTCGAACGGACCAGAGCACGCAGAAGATTCCAGTTGCCATGAGGGTTTCGTAAAAAGCGGTCGGGTAAACACCGGGGTCCAAATAGGTGCCGTAACCTTCAAAAATGGGCCAGGGATCTGAGGGGCCAATGAGCTTCCCCGTGTAGCCGGCCANTCGCTCGCCAAANACTCCATTCACATTGTTGGGGAATGAATACGACCACATCCAGTCCGGCAGCCAACTGAGCCAATCGGGCAGTGGATTGGAATTTGGGATGCCCCAGTCACCGTCGCCACTGATTTGGCATCCAATGCGTCCGACGCCATACCCGAGCATCAATCCGGGAGCAACGGAGTCAGCCAAATGCAAGAAGTGAATGCCATTTTTCCTTGTGTAAGCATAAACCGCAAGTCCACCAACAATCAACCCGCCGTAAATGGTGAGGCCACCGAGGAAATTGGAAAGAGAAGGGTCTGTGAAAAATCGAACCAGTTCGTCAGGGTACTCAAACAGGTGGAATAGCTTGGCACCTGCAACGCCTCCAATAGCCGCTGCAGCTACAATTCCACCGACATGGGTATGGGCTGGAACCTCTAGTTTTTCGGTTTTTACGGGCTTCGAACGGGTTGCGCGGGTTTCCCACCATTTCCATCCAATCATTAGGCCGGCGCAAGCAATTCCGAGTCCGATACTACCTTCGAAACTAAACAAATGGGACTGAGGTAAGCCACTGGAAAATAACTCTTTAGAGTTGTAAAATAAATAAATAAATTTCCAACCGATGAGGAATCCAATGAGTCCCTGCGTCAGCCATTCGACAGGCGATACAGGCCCGCCGCTTTGAACGGTCACGGTGGAAGCTTCGAAAATTCCTAGCTTTTGTTTGCGGTCCATCTCCCGTTTGAGGGTGGCTGCAGCGGTGACGAAGGCCAGTGCGACGAAAAGACCAAATGAGTTGATCAACTTGAGCGCAGGCAATTCCCATCCAAAGAGGTCAAAGAAGGCGTGGTAGAGCGTTGGATACATTGAATCGGTGGCGTTAATGGCGATGGCCTTGCATGAAACCAGCTGCGCGAATGGTTTGTAGGTGAATTTCCGCGATTTCGTTGGCGGCTACTTCTGCAGCGTCAACACCCACGCGGACATATTCGGGCGTGTATCCGAATCGCAGTCCGTCTTCGACAGAATCTTCAAAAAGCACTTCACGCGATTGCGACAGGAATTGTTCGTAGTGGGCGCGTTGTTTTTTCAAAGAAAGAGTTCGCAATATTTTCGTGCGCTCTTTTCGAATGTTCACGGGAACGGACTCTTCCAAACGCACAGCCGTGGTTTTTTCACGTTCCGAGTAGGTGAAGACGTGAAGGTAGCTGATGGGCAGCCCTTGGAGGAATTCGTATGTCTCTTGAAATGCGTCTTCGTCTTCCCCAGGAAAGCCAGTGATGACGTCAACTCCGATGCTTGCGAGTGGCATATTTTGACGAATACGAGTGATGCGTTCCGCGTATAAATCCGTCCGATAACGCCGGCGCATCGATTTTAAGATGCGATCCGATCCACTTTGCAACGGGATGTGAAAATGTGGCTGGAAGCGTTCACTTTTGCTGACATAGTCAATGATGGCTTCATCCAAAAGGTTGGGTTCAATGCTGCTGATTCGCATGCGAGGAACAGCGATGGCATGATCAAGTTCTTGCACTAAATCCAAAAAAGTCTCCCCAGTACTTTTTCCAAAATCGCCAATATTCACGCCGGTCAAAACGATTTCCTTCGCACCTGAATCCAATGCTTTGCCAGCCATCCGAAGGGTTTCCGCAACCGTTGCATTCCGTGACCTGCCGCGTGCGAGTGGAATGGTGCAAAAGGAGCAAAAATAATCGCAGCCATCTTGAACCTTTAAAAATGCACGCGTTCGATCATTGCTCGAAAATCCAGGGACAAAAGCCTTTACTTCCTTGATGGGATTGACTTCAATGGCAGCGGGATCATCCGGCTGCATCTTGATCAGATGCTTCGCTAGGTTGAATTTTTCCTGCGCACCGAGGACGAGGTTAACGCCCTCAATTTGACTGATTTCCTGAGGTTTGAGCTGCGCATAGCAGCCAACTACGGCAACAAATGCATGGGGATTTCCATTGCGTGCTCTCCGCACTGCGTTTCGGCATTTGGCGTCAGCTTGATCGGTAACGCTGCAGGTGTTAATCACGACAACGTCAGGAGCATCATCAATTCCGACGCGCGCATAACCGGCGTCTGCCAAATCACGGGCTATCGTCGATGTTTCGCTAAAATTCAGCTTGCATCCAAGGGTGTGAAATGCCGCTGTTCCTCCGGGTGTCATGCAGCGAATTTAAACCAGAATTGAGGTGCTCATTCCCTAAATTGACGGCTCATTTTGAATTTTTGCAACCATTTGCGGAATTCGCTGTTATATTGCAAGACTTGAATTCTGAAACCAATTCTCATGCGTAATTTTTTATTTGGTGCATTAGCACTCTTGTTTGCGTTAACATCTAACGCTCAGACCTTCTCCAACGCTTCTTCGTCTTTGCCCGACAGTTACAACAGCGGCAACTGTGTCGGCTTCACCGACATGGACAACGATGGATATGACGACATCGTCGTTTTGGATGGATCTACAACGGTAAAAGTTCTGTACCAGAATGGTTCGGGCGAATTTACCGAAGTAAATTACGGGGATGTTTCAAACAATAACCAGTGGGGCATGACCATTGGGGATTATGACAACGATGGACACAAAGACGTTTTTTCGGGCGGTTCATATGATGGCGTGCACGTTAAGCACATCGACGCGGTAGGGCAGTGGTCAGACTTCGACCTCGAAAATGGTTCAATGTTCATGCAAGCCTGCAATTTTGCGGACATTGACAACGATGGTCAGCTTGATGTTTTTGGATGCCATGATGATGCGCTCTCGCGCATTTGGAAAGGAAATGGTTCGGCATTGGATTTCGATGCAGACCTCATTGACCTCACAAATTATGATTACAGCGACTATCCATCCACCGACCACAGTGGAAACTACGGAACGGTTTTCTGTGATTTCGATCACGATGGCGATTTGGATCTAACCATTGCCAAATGCCGACAATTTGTTTCGGACCCGAATGACCCACGCCGCATCAACCAAATCTGGATGAATAACGGCGATGGTACATGGTCAGAAGTTGCTGAGGAGCGAGGTTTGGTGTTGAATGAGCAGAGCTGGACCGTGGATTATGCGGATTATGACAACGATGGTGACTTTGATTGTTACCTGACCAACCACTCCACCACGATGAAGCTATTGCAAAACGATGGCAGTGGATACTTCACCGACGTCACGGACGAGGCGGGCTTGGGGGCCAGTGGTTTTGTGTTGCAAGCAAAGATGACTGACTTTGACAACGATGGATTTGTTGATGTTCTGATCTCAGGAGGTTTCCATTCATATTTTCACAACAATGGCGACGGTACATTCACAGAGGTAAATACCTTCGTTGCCGGCGATACCATGCACAGCTTTGCTGTTGGAGACGTCAACCGAGATGGCTTTGCAGATTTGTACGCGAGCTACGGCAATGGATACAATAGTCCTGATAACAACAACGATGACATTTTGTGGTTGAATCAGGGCAATGCCAATCATTGGATCGCTTTCGATTTGGAAGGCATTGAATCCAACAAAGACGCTGTAGGCGCAACCGTAGTGATTACAGGCGACTTCGGCACGCAAATCCGAGAGATTCGTGCAGGTGAGAGCTATGGCATCACTAACACATTTGCGTGTATGTTTGGTCTGGGAGAAAATGACACAGTCGAGACGGCAACGATCAGCTGGCCAAGTGGCATGGTGACAATCATTGAGAATCCGAGCATCGACCAATACCACAACTTGCTCGAAGCACCGTGCATGACGGATTTGATTCTGACGGTTAGCGGAGAGACATCCATTTGCCCGGGAGAAACGGTTGATTTGATTGTAGAAGGCGAGTTCGCCAGCTACGCGTGGTCCAATGGAACTACGGAGTCTACTTTGGCAGTAGGTGAAACAGGAAACTATAGCGTAACCGCATACGACGCAGATGGATGTGCAGCTGTATCAACAGTGGTGTCGGTGCAGGTTGTAACAGCTGAGGCTCCAGTCGTGAATGCACTGGGAGAATTAAGTTTCTGTGAAGGCGGTTCTGTTGATTTGGTTTCAGAGAGTTCAGGAGACTGGACATGGTCCAATGGGGAGGAAACACAAAGCATTAACGTCACAGAGTCCGGCACGTATTTTTTGACGGTCACGGATGTCTGTGGAAATGCGAACCCATCGGCGGAATTCATCGTGCTCGTGTTGGAAGCACCTGAGACACCGGTAATCACAGGACCTTCTGAATTAGACGGGCCGCAAGTCATCACATTGGAGTCCTCTTCTGAGACAACCCATTGGTATGATTCCGAGACTGCGACGGAAGCAATGGCTGTAGGAGCAACGTACGAGTTGGATGCACAGTCGTCAACCACGGTATGGGTCGAGGACATTTCAGCTGAAGATATGGTCGAAGGAGCAGGAGGCCGTGCTGAAACAGGCGAAGGTCAATACCACGACAACAGCATTCGTTGGTTGCTTTTTGATGCATACGAGGACATCGTGATTCGCAGCGTTGACGTATACGCGAATGGAGCGGGAGACCGTGAAATTGGCGTTGTTGATTCCGAAGGCAACGTGGTAGCGTCTGCTGTTTTTGAAGTTGCTGATGGAATGAATACACTTGAGTTGGATTTTGAGTTGGAGCAGGGCAATGATTATGGCTTGCGCAGTTTGGATAATGATCCCCAGCTGTGGCGTGACGCTCCTGATACGGATATGGCTTATCCGTATGCTATCGGAGACTTGGCTTCAATCACACAGAGCACAGCCGGTGGAAACAATGCCTACAACTACTATTATTTCTTCTACAATTGGGTGGTCCAGACTCCATCGATTGCCTGCGCATCCGAACGCATTCCTTTCACCATCAATGTGACCGGAATTTCAGAAGCGTTGGGGATGACATTGGATTTGTACCCGAATCCATCCAATGGACGGGTGCAGTTGAATTCGAATGAAATGTCAAACACGCCATTCGAATGGAGTTTGATGTCGACTACCGGAGCGCTTGTTGACCAGGGCATGGCGTCATCAGGAGAATGGTTGGATTGGTCAGGATTGGCCAAAGGCACATATGTGTTCCGATTGAATTCAGAAGAAGGCACCATCATCAAGCAGGTGATTTTGCAATAAAACGGTGAGCTTCGCATGAAAAGAAAACAGCGGCCTTCTGGCTGCTGTTTTTTTTTGATCATAGGCCAAGGGTTGGGGTTGCCCTTATTGGATTCGGTCAATGGCCGTGCCGAATATTCCCTGGGATGCGCGTTCAAAGGCGTCGGCTTGTCCCCGTCTGATTTCCACGATGATGGTGCAGGATTCCAAAAATATTTGTTCTTTGGGCTTTGCCTGCCATTTATCGAGGTGATTCATAATGGTTCCCATTAAATCATACGGAAACGAAACCTTGAAGGAAGCCAAAATGATTTCTTCTTTTATTTCTGCGGCCTCAAGTGCGCAGCGCGTAGCCGTGCGATAGGCTTCAATTAGCCCGCCAACGCCGAGCTTAGTTCCTCCGAAATATCGAATTACGACTCCGAGGCAGTTGGTGACGTTCATGCTTTTGAACGCTCCTAATATGGGTGGACCTGCGCTGTTGCTGGGCTCGCCGTCGTCAGAGGTCCGCCACGTATCGCCATTCATCCCAAGCCGATAGGCATATGCGTGGTGTCGGGCATCGTGGTACTTTTTTCTGAGGCTTGTCAAATGACCTTCGACTTCATCTTCAGTTTTGATCGGAAATACATGGCCAAAATGCTTGGACCCTTTGACTTTATGCATTCCGGACGCTGGCTCTGCCAATGTCAGAAATGAGTCTTGAGGTTGCGTGTTTTCCGACATTATTGGGCGGTAGCTTTTACCCGTTTTGGCTGGAACTGTATTCGGGAATGAGCGCGTGCAAAAGTGATAGTGTCTCTGGATGTGCGCCTTTAGTTTGAGACAAGGCAATGATGCGTTCGAGGTCCGCGGCCTTCAAGGAAGGTGGGGTATTGGCGCGCATGATTTTTGGATGGTGCGTAGGCAAGAGGGACTCGCGGTTTGAGAGCAATTCCTCGTGCATCTTTTCGCCAGGCCGCAATCCGGTGATGGCGACTTTAATATCTTTTCCTTCTTCCATTCCGGCCAAGGCGATCATTTTCTTAGCAAGGTCCATGATCTTGATGGATTGGCCCATATCAAAGACAAACACATCGTCTTGCTTTCCGATGGCTGCAGCTTCAAGCACGAGAGAGACGGCTTCGGGTATGGTCATGAAATAGCGCGTGACTTCCTTGTCTGTTACTGTGATGGGGCCGCCGGCTTCGATTTGCTTTTTGAAAAGTGGAATGACGGATCCGTTGCTGCCCAGCACGTTGCCAAAACGGGTGATGACACACTGGGTTTTGGAAGTCGATGCACGTTGAAGCACTAAGAGTTCAGCGAGACGTTTCGTGGCTCCCATCACGCTTGTGGGATTCACTGCTTTGTCGGTGGAGATGAAGACAAACCGTGGACACCCCGATGCTTCAGCCGCCATTAGTACGTTTAGGCTTCCCATGGCATTGGTGTCGAACGCCTGCCAAGGCTGCTTTTCCATCATTGGCACATGCTTGTATGCGGCCGCATGAAACACCACATCCGGTTGGAAAGACTGCAGCGTAGCAAGGATCTGTTCTGCATCGCGGACGTCGCCAATTTGTAGATCCACCATTTCCTCAACTCCCAACTGTACGAGTTCCAAATGGAGGTCGTGCATCGGGGTTTCCGCTTGGTCAATCGCAAGGAGTACAGAAGGTTGGTAACCAAGTAGTTGACGAACCAATTCAGAGCCGATGGAACCTGCGGCACCCGTGACGACCACCCGTTTTCCCTGCATGTTTTCAAGAATGGGATGGGAATTCAATTCTATGGGTTCCCTTCCCAATAAATCCTCGATGCGCAGCTCCTTTATTTGTCCAAATGATAAGGCGCCATTGATCCAGCGTTCCACTGGAGGTACGTCCAAAGGACGAACGCCATGACGCAGTGCCATATCGACCATCACGCGCCGCTTTTCTTTGTCGAGGTTTTGGATTGAGAGGATCATTTGATCCACGCGGCCATCGGCAAACAGCATCTCGGCCTGGTGGGCATTGAGGATGTCAATGCCTTCGATTTTCTTGCCGATTTTATTGCGGTCATCGTCGATGAAGGCAATCAATTTCATGCCTGACTCACCCAATTCTCGATCAATGGCCTCTTTTGCCAAAAGGCCCGCTTCGCCTGCGCCATAAATGGCAATTTGGGTCTTAACCCCTGGATGCCTCTTGTTTTGGAGGTAAAGCCATTTGACGGCCCAGCGACTGGAAACCATAATTGCCGTGGTCAAAATCCACTCAATGCCTAGAATGCTGAATGGAATCCAGTAGGGGGCATTTCCCATTTGAGCTGCGATCAGGTTGGCGCTGGCGAAGACAATTGTGACCGCGCTCGTGCACATTGCAATTCGTTTGACATCTTCTAACCCCGTGTGCCTGATGATTCCGGCGGATGTACTGAAGAGTAAAAATGCTGCCAGTCTTGCTGTGATGAAAACAGGCAGAAAAGCCTTCCAAATCAGCCATTCTGCTTCGGGGATTCGAAATTCAAATCGGAGCAGAGCAGCGGTGTAGAGTGCAAGAATGCTCACACTGATATCCACGACGGTCACCATCCAGCGCGGTGCATGTCTTTTGGGCAGGAGAGCGTTCAGCATTTTAGCATCATCCTTCGAAACACAATGACAGAATGAAGGAGCGCGTTTTCAGTCCGTCCAAAGGGGCCGAAAATTCGGATTCGTCTTGGATCAAGATGTTTCTGCGGCCCATTTCAAATTTGCCTTCAATGCTGAATTTGAAGAAAGGCAGAAAAAAATCAACCCCTGCACCAATGTCAATGGATGAGTTGCCCGATTCCAAGCGTAAAATGTATTCGCTCTGCAATTGCTGATTCGTTTCTTCTTGCGATTGCATGTCCTTGCTGAGCTTCCCACCGACTAGTGCAAAAGCAGCCATATTTCCGATTCGATCCGTGCGTAGCTTGAGAAGCAAGGGGAAGTCAAGGTAAACGGCTTCGGTTCGTCTGCTTTTTATGGACACATCATCTTCTTCCTGGAAATGGTATTCCAACGTGCGATCTTGAAAGGATAGTCCGGGTAAAAAGCGCAAGCGAACATTTTTAGTCATGTTCCATGAGGCAACCAAGGCGAGATTGAAACCGGCTTGGGGTTGGTTCACCAATTGAACTAAGCTGTCCGAAAATGTAAAATCAGGACGCTGGATAATGTTGAAATCACTTTGGTTTCCTGCCAAGCAGAATCCGAAATGGTATTTCTTGGCATCAAATGCGGCAAGATTTTTCCGCCCATCTTGTGCTTGGCTTGCCCACGAAATAAGGAATATGAAACCACACAATGTCGCCGTCCTTGTCATGCTGCGCATGACGGTGTTTTGGGAAGGTTCGAAAGGAGTTGGCTGCATGCGTTGGAAGCGAGATGTGAGTTACAAAGCTATAACGGAGTGAACGAAGAAAAAATTGGATACGTGCTAATTTAGGTGGCCCAAATTTTAGGCCAGATAAAGGCGAAGATTGCAGCAACGAAGAGTCCGGTAAACGACCAAGCCATTGCTGCCATGCCGAGATAAAAAACGGGGGAGAAGAACACTTCGATATTTGATTGTTGCCGCTGTACAATGCTCGCGCGATCAGATTCCAGTAACACCGGGTTATCCCCCGCCAACTTTTCAAAGCTCTCATCGTTTAGGATTTGAGCTTCGACTTGCTGCATTTTTTGGGTTTTACGCGCTTCCAATGCATCCGAGGCAATTCCGTAGTACCAAAGGCCCAACCCCAGGGGAAGCAACAAGGCGAAAGAAAGTGTTTTTCGGGAAGCGTGCTTCCACCGTTCCAAAAAGTCATTGCCATACCGTTGGTAAGCCTCGTGTGTTCCAAAGGCTGCAACGGAGGTTAGTAAGGCTAGATTTAGGAGGATGCCATATTGGGTAGAGTCCTCCCACGTCCAAGTGCCCAGTGCATAGTATTTCAGCGCGAGCCATGCCAACGGCCCGCCGAAATAGAAAAGCCGGAGCTTATCCATTCATAGAGGATAAGAAGTCCTCATTGCTCCGTGTCTGTTCCATGCGGTCTTTCATGAATTCCATCGCTTCGACGGAGTTCATGTCAGCGAGGTGCTTGCGCAATATCCAAATGCGTTGCAAGGTCTCCTTGTCCATGAGCAAATCCTCGCGCCGGGTTCCGGATGAGAGGATGTCGATGGCCGGGTAGATTCTACGATTGGAGATGCGCCGATCAAGCTGAAGCTCCATGTTTCCGGTGCCTTTGAATTCTTCAAAGATCACTTCGTCCATTTTCGAACCGGTCTCCGTCAGGGCCGTCGAAATGATGGACAAGGATCCACCGTTTTCTATATTACGGGCAGCTCCGAAGAAGCGTTTGGGCTTTTGCAAGGCATTGGCCTCGACACCACCACTCAAGATCTTACCGGAACTCGGAGAAACGGTGTTATAAGCACGGGCCAAACGCGTAATCGAGTCGAGTAAGATGCAGACATCGTGTCCGCACTCCACCATACGCTTGGCCTTTTCCAAGACCAAATTGGCGATACGGACGTGGCGATCTGCAGGCTCATCGAATGTTGACGCGATCACTTCCGCATTCACACTTCGCTTCATATCGGTCACTTCTTCCGGACGCTCGTCAATCAACAAGATGAGCAAGTATACTTCTGGGTGGTTCAACGCGATTGCATTTGCCACATCCTTGAGCAAGGTGGTCTTTCCTGTCTTAGGCTGCGATACAAGCATTCCACGTTGGCCTTTGCCAATGGGAGCAAAGAGGTCCATGAGGCGAGTACTGATGTTTCCGCCACGCGTGCTCAACTTGAATTTCTCTTGTGGGAACAGTGGCGTCAGGAATTTGAAAGGAATTCGGTCCCGCACCCATTCGGGTGACCTTCCGTTCACGCTCATGACGTCAATTAAAGGATAGAATTTTTCTCCAAGTCGCGGAGGGCGCACTTTGGCTATGACGGTGTCGCCTGTTTGGAGGGAGAACTGTTTGATCTGCCGAGAGGTGATGTAAACATCGTCCGGTGAATTCAAATAGTTGTAGTCCGCGGATCGCAAGAAACCAAATCCCTCTTGCTGGATTTCCAGCACTCCTTCTGCTGTGATGATGCCATCAAAGTTGAAGCCATGTTCTTCCGGCTCGCTCAAATACCGGTCCTTCTTATCGTTCCGTCCATTTTTGCGATCGTTTCCGCGTCGGTCATTGCCGCGTCGATCGCTGTCGCGTCGATCGTTGTCGCGTCGATCGTTGTCGCGTCGATCGTTGTCGCGTCGATCGTTGTCGCGTCGATCGTTATTGCGTCGATCATTGCCGCGTCGGTCATTATTGCCTCGATCATTGTTCCGTCGTTCGCCGCGCTCATCGTTTTGCTTGTCATCTACGCGCTTGTCGTCACCGCGNTTGTCGTCACCGCGNTTGTCGTCNCCGCGNTTGTCGTCNCCGCGCTTGTCNTCACCGCGTTTGTCGTCACCGCGTTTGTCGTCACCGCGTTTGTCGTCTCCGCGCTTGTCTTCGCCTCTCTTATCATCTCGGCGCTTGTCATTTCGTTCTTTGTCGTTGGACCGTTTTTCAGATGAGCTTGAGCCTGCTTTCGTTTCTGCCGTTCCGTCTTCTTTTTTCGCATTAGAAGAAGGAGCGTCCTCCGCTGTGGCATTTTTCTTGGCTCGGCGCTCGCGAATGGCATCACCGGGTTGGCGCTTGCCTTTGGATTCGTCACGCGCTGTAGATTCGGCCTCTTTGGAATTTGTGGCTCCTTTTTTGGCTGGACGTGGAGTTCGGGAAGTCTTTGGCTTCTCCTGTTCTTCACTTGCTCCTTGAGCGGTGGATTTTGTGGACCGGGTGGCGGCTGTTTTGGGCTTCGATTCAGCCTTTTTGTTTTCGCCTGGCCGCAATGCCTGTTCGTCTAAAATGCTGTAAACAAGATCTTGTTTCTTCAGTTTTTCGAGTCGGCTGATTCCGAGTTTTTTTGCGATTTCCTTGAGTTCAAGGACCTTCTTCGCATTGAGTTCAATGATGTCGTACATCAATTATTGTATCAATAGTATGTTAAATGCTTGTGGGGTGTGTCCTTCTTCTAGGACCGGAGCTTTGTCAAAAGCCCTTTTGTTTTCAAATATGAAAGTGGTAGAACGAATCTAGAATATTCGCGCATTCGTTGAATGCTTCCTAATGAGGACAATGCAATGATACGGAAAAAAGATTAAACTCGCTGTCTTCTCATTCGATCGCCTAGTTCGACCACCTTCATGTCGTGCAATGCTCCTTTCTTGATTTCGAATTTTATGAGGGTTCTTTTCTGATGGAATCCCTGCATGCCGCAGGCGCCAGGATTCATATACAAGCCGCCCCAACTTTCGTCCTGCTTCACAAGCAAGAGATGGCTGTGTCCGCAAATGAAAACGTTTGGTCTGTGACTGAGCAAAGACTGGCGCACACCTTTCGCATAACGCCCAGGCCTGCCACCGATGTGTGTCATGAAAAATTTGATGCCTTCAATTTCCCAGCGCAATTCTTCCGCGGATTCAGATCGAATTACATGGTTATCAATGTTGCCAAATACAATTCGAGCTTTTTGAGGTTGTAGGGCTTTGATGGCATCGATGACTTCGAGGGATCCGATATCGCCAGCGTGCCAGATTTCATCGCAATCTTCGAGGTGGTGGTTGAGTCGTTCATCCCAATAACCGTGATTGTCGGATAGGAGTCCAATCGTCATTCTTCAACTGATTTCGATGATTGTATCATGATTTGAGCTTAATTTCGTGACTTTCGGCTAAATAAAACAAGATGAGCGTGCATTCAATACAGCCCAAGGTCCTCATGTTTTTCTTTTTGATCTTCTGTCTTCAGAGAAGTGATGCTTTGGCTCAATCAAATGAAAAAAAGGCTACCAAACGATACAACGAAGCTACACAATTTTACAGCGAGGGATTGCGCATGGAGGCCTTGACGAAGTTGGATGAAGCAATTCGCATCGATGCGGAGTTTTTTGACGCCTTCATGCTGAAAGGTCAAATTTTTGCAGAGTTGAAAGAATGGCAGAAGGGCGCAGACGCATTGAATCGAGCATTTGAAATTGAACCCTCTGAACGAGAGGATTGGCAAGAGTCATTGGTTTCAATGTACCACCGAGGTGGGATGTACAAAGAAGCCTATCACGCACTCG
>JGI20151J14362_10002516_pt1 | contig 12912 bp, 17 predicted proteins | sample COG_01_FD_14362 | JGI IMG/M metagenome (IMG submission 14362) | reverse complement strand
TTCAGGCTCTCGAGTTTCAGCAACAGCAACAACGCAATGCCCTGACGGGCCAATTGGGCGTAGCCCCTGGCAACGTGCCAGGCTCGAGCATGGCGGCGTAAAGGAGAAATACAATATGCACGGAAAAGGAAAATGTGGAATGAAAATGCCTAAGAAAAAAGCACCTAAGAAACGCAAAGTAGTACGCAAAGTAAAAAAGGGTAAGGGCTATTAAAGGGGTCAAGCATTACACTCGGGACGGGAAGGCTTGGAGCCGAGGAATGCACAAGATGAAGAATGGCGTTCTGCATTCGGGCAAGACTCATACTGCTTCGAGCAAAAAACTTTTCCATTTTGGCCAACTTTCCGACAAGGCGAAAAAGATGGCTCGGACACAACGAGGTAAATAATGCCAGCAGGAAAGCCAAGAAAAGTAAATAGCCCCCGTCGAATCCGTGCGGGTGAGCCTGGCCACGGGAAGAAGAAGTTCGTCGTCTTGGCCTCGGAGGGCGGGAAGACGAAAACGATTCGATTCGGCGATGCGAACATGAAGATCCGCAAGTCCAACCCGAATGCCCGAAAGTCTTTTCGGGCGAGGCACAAATGCGATCAGAAAAAATCAAAACTCACGGCAGGCTATTGGTCCTGCAAGAAATGGTAAAATGCCAAAAGACGCCTGCTATAAAAAAGTAAAAGCTCGAGTAAAGGTTTTCCCTTCTGCTCGAGCTTCGCAACAAATTGCCAAATGTCGAAAGTCCAAGGGTCAGGTTCGCAAGACCAAGGCGGGCTCCTCGTTAAAGCGATGGGGCTCAGAAAAATGGCAAGACACTCGGACGGGCAAACCGTGCGGGCAGGGCAAGTCGAATGAATATTGCCGGCCGACCAAACGAGTTTCGAGCAAGACTCCCAAGACAAAATCGGAGATGAGCAAGAGCCAATTGAAAAGAAAGAAGGCCGAGAAAAGTAAGGTCGGCATGGGCCGCCGAGTAACCCCTGTGAAAAGAAAAAAATGACTTTAAGCGATGCAATACTAAGCCTAAAAGGCCGAGATGATTTTGAAGTAGTCCGAAAATTTATAGAAGACCAAAAGGACTTTTGTTTGTCGGACTTTCAAGATCCCGAGTTGATCGACAACCCAAGCAAGCTTGCTCGATTGGCGGGCGAGATCGGTGGATTGGTCCGCATCGTTGAAGCCCTAAAAGATCCCGATGAATCCGACACCCCATGAACAGTTTAAACGAGCCCACAGGGCTTTGCTGAATCGATGGATCGAGGAGTCTGACATCGAGGATGTTGAGTTGGCCAAGATTGCAGTCAACGATTTAAACGAATGGCTCGATGAGGAAAGCGTTGAGTTCGAGGCGGATTTTGAAGTTGATGAATGAAAATCCAAAACTATCAACTCGGGGCACTGTACGAGGCCGAGTTCGAGGCTGAAAGCCTGCGAAGAAAATTCATCCCCAATCGCCCCACTTATCCCGTTAGTTGGGATTTTTTAGTGGACTGCCCTAAAGGGCTTCTGAAAGTCCAGGTCAAGGGGACTTCGTCTATGGGAACCGACAAAAGCTATAAAATCATGGCAAGCACAGGCTCCCGAGTAAAAAAGCCAATCGGTGACGAGGTTGATGTTTTAGCCTGCTGGATCGATCCCGTCAGATGTTGGTACATCATCCCGACGAGCATAAAGCCGACAGTCACGATTCGCCTGTTCGCATCGACCAATCGATCATCCTCGAAATACGAAAAGTATCGGGAAAATTGGTCCCCGTTTTACGCCCACGGGTAATTTTCCCGACCTCTTGCGAAAATTGGAATTGGCGGACCATCAGGCCCGCAGAAATCCAAGAGAGTGCGAACTCTTCAAACGCAGGAAAATATGGCAGATACAGAATCGACCGAGGCTTCGGGTACAACGGAAGCAGAAACAGAAACGCAGGGACCAATCACCAATCTTGAGCAATTGACGGCATCGTTCGTCGAGAAGGTCGAGGAAAGTGAGGAAGCCCAACAGGAAGCCGAAGCTTCGACCGAGTCCGAGACTCAGTCAGCAGATGCGGAATCCGACAAGACAGACGTTCTTTTACAGTCAACCGAAGAGGAATCGGAAGAGGAATCGGAGGAAGTAGTTGAGGAGGAGGAGGAAGAAGCTGAAGAAGCCGAAGCCGAGCCACCCAAAGCAGTAGGCAAGTTGCTCAAGCAAGTTAATAAACTAACTGCTCGAGCGAAATCCGCAGAGGAAAATGCCAACGCTCTGAAGGCCGAGATTGACGCTCTAAAAGCCAATCCACAATCCGCTACTGAACCGCAAAAGCCGGCACTTGAGGATGTAAATACCTTTGAAGGTTTGGAGTCCTTAAGAAAGGAAGCTTTAGCGGCCAAGAGGTGGAGCCTACAACATATCGGGAAAGACTTCGTAGAATCGGGGGGAAAAGAATATTCGGATGAGGACATTCGAGGAATACTGACTCAAGCCGAAGACTATCTAACCGAGAAGATCCCCGAAAGGGCTCAACATCTTCAGTCCCAAGCCCAATGGGCTAAGGACACTTCAGCAACTCATCCGTGGATCGAATCGAGCGAAGGCTTTGAGGATCGAAAAGAAATTTTCGAGCAAATCAGAAACCAATATTCGCAAGTTCTAGGATCACTCCCGAACGCTGATTTTGTAGCGGCCACCCTCGCAAGAGGAGTCGAAGCAATTCAAGCGGAAAATTCAAAGGTGAGCAAGGCACCGACCAAGAAGAGAAAAGTCAAAGCCCCACCGCCTAGCGAAATCGGAGATTCCTCGCCACCCGTCAGCACGGCGGCCACTCGGTCAACTGTAGAAAAATCGAAAATTTTGGAGCGAGGAAGACTCTCGGAAAACGATCTTGCCGCATTTCTTGCGGACTAAAATTTACAAAACTTAAAATAAAGGAATATATAAAATGGCTATTGCAACAAGCTACAATGTTCTCAGTACCAAAGGTGCTAGGGAAAATTTAGAAAATGTGATGAAGACGGTCTCTCCACACGAGACGCCAATTTACAGCACAATCTCCCAATCCGCCGCTCCAAAGGCGACTCTTAACGAATGGCTCGTCGATTCACTCGCCGACCCTGCTGGCTCTTCTGCCGCAACGAATGCTGATGGCGTTGACATCACTTTGTCGAATGCCGCCAACTTGATNGANANNCGGGCTAGACTCGGAAACCGAGTTGCCACCCTTCGCGACATCTTCGCTGTTTCACGTCAAGCGGAGATGGTTGATGTGGCTCCAGGTGGTTCACTCTTTGCCGCATCTAAGGCCAAGAGCTTAATCCAACTCAAGAATAGCCTTGAAGTGGCAATCGCGTCGAATAACGACCAAGCCGCAGGGGACGCTAGTAATGGCGCCACAATGTGCGGACTTGGAATTTGGTCCGACCCAACTGCAACAGGTAACACCTTCGACACATCCCTCAAGCAGGGCTTCCGTGCCGTGAGTGGGTCTCGAGTATCTCTCGCATCCTTGACCGAATCCGCTTTTCGTGGATTGCTTCAAGCCGTTTACACCGCCGCAGGTTCCAAAGGTAGTTTCAAACTTTTTGCTGGCCCAAATTGTGTAAACCGAATAACCGACTACACGAGATCCACGACTGCAAACAGTGATTTCAACTTCAACCAAGATGTCAAAGACGGCATCTTGAAGTTGAGTGTCGTTCAGTATGTNTCNGACTATGGAGTTGTGGACATTATACCGACTTTGTGGAATGGACGTCGGGACGCAGGAGCCAGCGGAACAAGTACCGCCCTCGGTACCGTGAACACCGACAGAGGTTACCTCCTCCCATCGGATGACACTGTTTCGCTCAAGTTCCTCGAAGGAATGACCATTCAGGATCTTCCCGATAACGGAGCTGGGCAAAGGGCCTTCTCAGAGTGTATGGCCACCATTAGGGTTTCCAACCCTCGCGCACTTGGTTCAATCGTTTAATTTTCGCTATTGTTATTAGCGTTTTATTGGTTGTGTTTTGGGGAAGCCGATTCATGGGGTATCGGCTTCCCCTTTTCTTTTTTAAAAGATGAGTCTTAACATTATAGTAAAGGGTGGAAAGCGAAGTGGTGGAACGTCGGCCGAGGAGATGGCCGCCTATCTTGCCAAACGAGTAGATCGGCAAGCCGAGCAAGAAAAGGCGGGCTACCGAGACAGGGCATTGAAAGCCCGCAAGTATGGCCAATCGGTTGGCGGCGGGAAAAACTTTCGTGCTGTTCGTTCAGTGGACATGGCCACGTATATGAGGCATGAACAGGAACGTCCTGGCTGTATGTCCGATCCCACGTATTCCAAAGACTTCGCCAAATCGAACCCCGAAACGGTCATCGGAAGCTAGATGAGGATAGTAACCTACGATCAATTGAAGACTCGATTCACCTCGGCCATCGGAGTGGATCAACTTTTGGATTCGGAGGAGACGGCATTCAAGAACAGCTTGAACGATCGAGTCAAGGGAGCTTGGACAAGAGCCAAGTGGCCCGAGTTGATGACAGTGGTTGAATTATCGGTTGCGGCCATCACAACGCCATTTAGTGCAGACAAAGCCGTTCAAGTTGACAACAGGAATGCAGGCGACTCGCTTGCTGTTTTGGACATCTTTGGAGTCTATAACAAAAACCCATACACCGACCGCACCGCAATCCAACTCGATTATCGCTTAGTCAATGGGTACATCGTTTTACCGGCCGAATCCTCGGCCACTTCAATTTTCGTAGTAGGCAATCAAGTTCCTCCGTCTAATTATGGTGACGGTGTCGGCGAAACGACAGACCTCCCTCGATTCCTCGAAAGATACCTCGTTTTAGCCTGCGTCTCAGATTGGTACAAGGCAGACGGGATGCTTGAAAAAAGCTTGGCAGAGGAGCAAGTTGCCGAAGAAACCTTGGCCTTGGAAATCGACAGAGTCGAGCGTCTAGAGGGCATGAACAAAATCACAATCCAAACTTACCCGAGCTATACTCTCGGCATATCAATTCTTCAAACTACATAAATATCATGGGACTATCGGGAATAAATATTTTAAACAGCATGGGCGCCAATGGTTGCGTATATGTCAACGACACGGTCGCACGGACCAACGGAACGGACGGCTTCACGGCAATCCAATTNTGCGAGGANTCGGTCTTGGCCGCAATCACGGGNAAGATGGACGATTCGGCGGATCTCATAAGNGATNCNATCGTTTTTAGCCAAGGNCAAGTTATCTATTTACCGACGACGAGTGTCCAACTGACTTCAGGCAGTTGCATCTTATATAAGGCTTAAGNAAAATGCCTTATTTATCACTTGGCTTGCACATCGGGGACGCCGATGCGGACGGGGCAGTTGGTCCACCGATCAATGGNGTTTTGAGGATGGAAAGCGGCCCATATTTAAATTGTGAAGATGGATCTCTACTCGCGTTTGATTAAGGAAAAAAATTATGGCAAATAAGAAAATTTCAGCACTGAGTGCGTTGGGTGGACCACCCGCAAACGACGATATCATCCCAATTACCGATGTTTCGGACACCTCGGGATCGGCCAACGGTACGACTAAAAAGGTGACGGTTACCAATCTTTTATCTTCGGTCCCCGTCTCCTCGGTCAACTCATTGACGGGCGCGGTATCCATTGATGCCGGCAACCTAGCAAATTTCAATTTCGATGGGAATGCGATTCTCGGATTTGACGCAACCTTGAACGATCAGACGGGTACGGCTTACACTCTTTTAGCATCAGATGCGGGCAAACTAATCACTTGCGACAACGGGTCAGCCGTGACGGTCACCGTACCCTCGGGATTGGGCGCAGGCTTTACCTGCTCGGTCATTCAAAAAGGTGCGGGGCAGGTTACTTTCACGGCCTCCTCGACTACGATCAACAATCGCCAAACACATACTAAGATTGCAGGGCAACATGGGGTTGCTTCCTTAGTCGCTACGGCGGCAGATGTTTTCGTCTTAGCAGGAGACACCGCGAGCTAATGAGTTTGGTTTTACCAACATTCAGCGGTTTTTCCCAACCTGCGGGCGGTGGTGCATTTGCAAACACCCTGTCGGGAAGCTTCGATGGCACTGATGATTATCTAGCCGTATCAGCGTCATCTGACTTCAGCTTCGGGACAGGCAATTTCAGCACAAGCTTGTGGTTTAAGGCTGAAGTAATAACTTCAAATCTTTATTACGCCCTGTACGACTTTAGAGGAAGTGGAACCGACATAGCTCCTACGCTGTATCTCGCGACCCAAGACGGGTTTCGTCTGTACGCATGGAACGGATCGTCTGCTGTGAATTACAATACTACACCTACGGCAGGTCAGTGGTATCACGTTGCTTATACCCGAAGCGGCACTACAGGTACGATTTATTTAAACGGTGCGTCTGTAGCGACAGGCACTGACAACGCTAACTACAATATGTCAACACCTGCACCGAGGATGGGTGGACCTGCACCTGGAGTCACAGCAAGTCACTTTAACGGTAAGATTGACGAGTTGTCTGTTTTCGATTCTGCTTTATCAGCGTCTAACATTACTGCAATTTACAACAACGGATTTCCAAACGATTTAGGAGCCAACGGATTAAATCTAAGCCCCGTAGGCTATTGGAGAATGGGAGATGGCACAGGCGATACTGATTCGGGCGGAGGCGCGCCTGCAAGCGGGGACACAATCGGTACGATAGTAGATCAAGGGTCGGGCGGGAACAACGCGACAGGAACGAATGGACCTACCTTTTCAACTAATACACCTTAATAAAATGAGTAAAAACTACGTAATCATCGACGCTTCGGACGTCGCTTCAATTGACTTCAACGAAGTCATGGAAACCTCGGCAGACACGCTGAGATATAACATCGACCCTGCCCGAACCAAGACTTTCGTGAAATTCGAGGGATCGACTCCTAGTTTTCTCGAAGGCAAAACCCAATACGACCATTCGGAAATTCTTACTATCCTTGCAACAGACGAATGGACCGATCCTGACTTCCCGCCCGCATGAAACGATCCTATTTAATTTTATCGGCCGACATAGCGTTGCTTTTGGTCATTTTAATCCTCTCAGCCTGCTCGTTCAGGAGTGCCTATCCGACCTTAGGCGCAGTAGCAGGTGGGGCGGCGGGGACAGTCGCAGGCGGACCCGTTGTCGGCGGCCTTTCAGCAGGTGCAGGGGCATTGGCAGGCGAAGCCTTGAAGAATAAGGACGCACTCATCGAGGCGGAAGAAACTATCGATGCACTGACACATGGGGATGTGGATAAACTTGTACAACTCGGGCTTGAAAAGAGCCTAGAGGAGCATAAAAGCGGTTTTCAAGAATTCACTAGCTACATTAAAAAAATCTTAATTATAGCGGCTTGCATCCTAGCCGCCTATTTGTCGATTCCAATTTTCGTAGCCCGTAAGACAGCAGAAACTTGTTCTAAAACTGCCGCCGAAAAACATATGACGAAACCTCCATTCCCAACAAATGAAAAACTTTAAAACGTTACTTTCGCTCTACTATGGAATGACGAAGCAAGGAAAAATGGTTACTTGGTTCTGCATAATTCTTATCACAATCCTCCTCCTCGATTGGCTCTTCTAAATGATTGATCGAGACTCACTGTTAGGGATGTTGGGAACGGCCGCGACTTTTAGCGGTAACTTGCATGAATACATTGGAGTCGTCGCTGGCTCGCTAACGATCGTTTTTATGGCGTTTAAAATTTGGGCTGAAATCAAGGCTCGGAAGAAATGACCAAATATCGGACATTCGGCAAGCTCGACGATCAATTCGTGACCGAGGGTGATACGTTCTTCACCCGAATGAATGCTCGCCTTCGTCCGAATCAACTTCAGCCAGGCGAGGTCGCTTTGTCGAAGAACGGTAGGATGAATGAGGATGGGACTTGGCAAACGAGAAAGGGGCTTTCAACTCTATTCGGCTCGATCACTTCAGGAGCCGACTCAATCCGCCTGCCGTGGGTTGCAACTTCGGCCCTTCGTCAATCGGGCATCGTTACGATTACACTTAATGCAACCCCGAGCCTATCTTTCATACCTGGCGACAATATCACAGTAGCCGATTTAGGTTTTTCAAGCGATTCGCCAAACGGAACTTTCCCTCTTGCGAGTGTTAATTTTAACACTAAACAGATTACTTATATTTCAAGCTCTTACGTAGTACATAGTGGTGTATTTTACAAATGCATACAAGCAAACACTAGTTCTTCATCTACCGAGCCTGGAACGTCAGGAGGGGCGGCATATTGGTCCACAGATACAAATGCATCAGAAGCCACAGCGTGGTCTGCATCTTCTGTTTCATATAAGGGGCCAGGTGCTGATGAGAATCTACCGCCAAGGACAGAAAGCGTAGGCAATACCTCAGTCGTACAGACGGGTAACTCGATCACTACTACATTAAACTTCACCCTAGCCGATGACGAAGTAAACGAAGTCTATGGCTCTGCCGTTTTTTCCGATCCCAACAGCAATTCGGATGATTATGTTTTCACGGCCACCAACAACCTCGCGGTCATTCTTCGCTTAAAAGATTTGGCACTTTTTAAAGCTCGGTATGAGGGGGGAGGGGAAACAGTAGATAGCCCTTGTGACATGGTTCAAGGCTTTAATAAAATGTACATCTTTCGCACTCGAAAGACTACCTTGGCGGCCACTCCCGCNCTCAATTCCTATGAAATTTCTTCGGCNTCTCAATCGNNTCAGGTAATAACTGTAAACACTACCGACCCGCACCTGCGATCAGTAGGTGACTATATTACATTGGTCGGCCTCGGTGATTATACGACGAACCCGAATGGCGTCTATCAAATCGAAACCTCGAGCACGAATCAATTCACCGTCAAGATGGTCGATTCGCAGACCAAGACTTTCAACATCTCGGGTGCTCGGGCCGAATACTTTGCCGACTTTACCCGAGTTGCCAATGGGACGTACACGGCTCCCGTTTATATGACCGACACCGCAACGGTTTCAAATAATGGCGAAGTGACAATGGACATTGTTTCGCACGGCCTTTCGGCAGGTGATAACCTCACAATTCAATCGGGCGACAGTCCATTTGATCTTTTTGCGGACCAAACTGTTCGAGTTACTTCGGTGCCATCGGTAAGCATTTTTTCATTCAACCTAGATGTCGCCAACGTGTCCATCGGCCAAGCGAAGACTCTGACCGTCTCCAAGCCATTGGCCATCGGAAAAGGATTCATCCATCAGCCGGCAAGCCCCTTTGGAGTAGTCCATCAACGAAGGCTTTGGCTTCCCTTTCAATTTACTTCGGGGACTACTCCTGAAGATCGAAAAATACGGGACGAGATCGTGGCCTCGGACATCTTGGACCCCGACACATTTGACGTGATTGGCAATCAGTTTCGGCCAAGTGCTGGACAAAGCGATTACACGGTCTCGCTTAAACCTTTCACTCAAGACTCGCTTGTTATATTCAATCGAAAATCAATTCATTTGATGGTTGGAGTAAGTGGATCTCTTGCTGACGTAAAAACAAATGTCGTAACGACCGAAATCGGTTGCTCGGCTCGAAAGTCAGTTGTTCAAGTGGCCAACCAAATCTTCTTCCTTTCCGATCAAGGGATTTACTCGGTCGAGTTTTTTGACGAGTTCAATTTGCGAGGTACAGGCACCCCGATCTCGGAAACGATTCAGCCATTCATCGATCGAATAAATCAGGACTATGTCCACTTATCGGTTGGGGTGTATTTTGACAATCGAATATGGATGGCAGTTCCGTTGGATAGTTCGCCAGGACTCGGGAACGGCACAAAATTGAATACCATTTTAGTATATAATATTTTGAATAAGGGCTTTGAATCGATCGACTCGGTCAACTCCACGGACTTTGCAATTCGTGACCTTTTGGTTGGCCGAGAAGGTTCACAAAATGCACTTTATCTTACGACCGAGGAAGGCGGAGTCCACAAGGTCGATGCGGTTGAGAGTGGCGACATCGTTTCTCTAAATGCGGGCGAATCCGAGCCCGAAACAATTACGATCATCAGTCAATTAACTTCTCGTCAATACGATGCAAATCAGATTGATCGGAAAACTTTTGCTCGAGGTGAGATCCATTTGAAAAGCGGATCGGAATCGATCACCGATGGAAGCATTTCTTATTTAACCGAAGACCCCGATTCGACAAGCACTTCGACCTCGGTTTCCTCTTTGCTCGGCTCGACTCTAGCGAGCGACGAGGACGCCTCGATTCGGCTCGGAATTCGCAAGAGGGGCTTCGGTATTCAAGCCGATTTCAAACCATCAGAAGGGCGGCCTTTCGTCCGTGCTTTATCGGTAGACGCACGAATATCGGACAGGTCGAGAACTAGCATTTCATAAGGAGAAAAATCATGGGAGTAATTACAACGGGACAAACATTTTCAAGCGGCGATCAGGTCACCTCGACCAAGCTCAATGACATCGCCAATCAGGCGACCTTTACCTCGGCGCCCGAAACGACTGACGATTCGACCCTAACAGTTTCGGGCGGAAAGCTGAAAGTGAAAGACAATGGGGTTGGCTCGACTCAGCTTAAGAGCGATGCATCGACTGACTCCAATCGGGCTGTTCAAACGAACCACATTCGTGACGATGCCGTAACCCTCGCCAAGATTGCGGACGATGCGGTCGGGAACGACCAACTCGTCGATACTGCGGTCACGCCAGGCACCTACACGAACGCAACGGTCGAAGTAAATCAACAAGGTCGAGTTCTTACCGCATCGAGCGGAGCCACTCCCACCTCGATGACTTATTCGGGGGCAGGTGCTTCACCCGCCACAGGGAGTCTAAGCGTTACCACGTCCTATCAAGACTTGGATCTCTCGGGTTTAGTCGGATCAAATCGGGCTTTCGTGATGATCATGGTGACGGCAGGGTCAGCCGACACTCAGTTTTTCGCCAAGCCAAAAGATGTGACACTCGACCCGACTTATCCATCGGGTGATGTATCGGGTGTAGGTTGTTCAGGTACTTTTTTAGGGACAGGATCGGGCAAGGGCGGATTAATAACGGTACTAACCGACTCGAGCGGGATTCTTCAATATAAGGGAAGCCATGCTTCTACGGCAGTCGCCTACACGGTCCTTTGTTTTCAGGCACTAGTTTAACAGGAATAAAATTATGGACGAACAAACTCAAATCGACCCTTTACAGCAGGCCGCGAGGCTATTGAACGAGGCCGCACCCGAAGGCGAAGGACTCGCATATATAAACCAACAAGAAGCCGAAGTGCTTCGTGGAATGGGCGGGGCGGGCGAGCCTGTCAACTCATCGGGTATCCCCTCGTTTTTCATTCAAAGACTTTTTGGCGGGGGGAAAGATCCGCGAGATTTAGAGAGGCTCGACGTTGGAAAATCGGCAAGGGATTATGTTTCTGCGATGTCGGACCCTGGCATGCAGGGGGATATGCTCCGCCTTCGCCAACAATACGATCCTCAATATCAAGATCTTCAAATGGATCTTGCTCAACGGGCAGTCGATCCAATGGGTCAAATTGCTGAAGACTCAGCTAATCGATCCTACGACACACAAATGAGAATGTCCGATCGAATGGCCGATGATTTGAGGACTCGAGGGGCGGCCTTTACCGAGTCCGTTCGTTCAGCCGACCCACTCATGCAGGCTCGGGTTCAACAAGCAAATCAAATGGCCGACCAAGCTTATCAAGAAGCCCAAATGACCGACCTCTCTCCCGAAGCGAGAAGGCGGGCAACTCAGTCGGCTAGGGAGGGCTTGGTTGCTCGAGGTCGAGGCATGGACAATGCTGGCATCGCCTCTGAGATTATGAGCAGAGAAAAAACTTTGATGGATATAATTACAGAAAAACGAGGCCAAGCCCAAGGGTTAGGCTCGTATGCATCGAATCTTAATCGATCAACTGCCGACCCGCTTGCGATGTTTAGGACGGGGCAAACAGGATTGCAACAAGGATTGGCCGAGCGAAATGCACTTTTTGGCATTCCTCAAGAATCCATCACGCGAATCAACCCTGACGCAGGTGTAAATATAGGGATGCAAGAATTAGCCAATCGAGCGAATTACGATGCCAATGTATATGCGGCTAACGAACAAGCCGCAAGTGGGGCCGCTCAAGGGTTTATGAATATGCTCGGGTCGGCGGCTGCAGCCAAGTTTTCGGCTCCAAGTGGCGGTAGTGGCGGAGGCCCAACCTCCACAACGTTAAACCGATAGGGAGGGATCATGGCAATAGGAGATACAGTAAATGCAGGTCTCATGCGGACCGACTTCTCAGCTTTCCAACAAGCGGGCTTGGCAAATGCTCAGGCAAATGCGGCATTCGGAAATGCGGTAGGAAATTTTATTGACGATTTCTACGAGAAGAAAAAGTTAAAGGAAGAAAAGCAAGAACGTGAAAAGTTTTATCGTTCGCAGGGCTTTAATCCTGACGAGGCGAAAGCCGCTTCGGGTGACAAGGAGCTCGCCAACTTTCTAGCGAGGAAAAGGGTCGAAGATCGGAATTTTGAATTGGCGAAAAATGCCGAGCAAAGGCTTTTAAATACTGCTAATTTTACAAAAGGTAGGCAGGTTAAAGCCGATGGACTTGCAGAGCAAGAAAGGTTGGATGATATTCAGGCGGATTCGTTCTTTATGGAGTCGCCTTCAATTCAAATTGACGATCCTAATTTTGTAAAACCTGAAACTGATCCCGATCCTGATGGCCCATCAATAATGCCTCAAAGGGTTGTATCTCCTGCACTCGCATCATTAAGAGGTCCGTTTGCGGAGGCTGGTAGAAAAATTCAACAGGGATACGAGTCGAAACGAATCTCACCACAAAAAGCAAGGGAGGAGGTCGAAAAATTACAAGCTCGACAGGATGCTACGTCTAGCGATTACAAGGAAAGGGTCGCTTTAACTAAAGAAGTCGAATCTGTTCGCCAATTGATGGAAAAACCCT
>JGI20151J14362_10002515_pt1 | contig 12915 bp, 12 predicted proteins | sample COG_01_FD_14362 | JGI IMG/M metagenome (IMG submission 14362) | reverse complement strand
AAAAAATTTCCAGGGAGGAACAGATAGAAGTTGTGATTGCGTGGGTTCGTTCCCAGGTCTATTCGTTCCATGTATTGTTCGCCAATTTTTTTTTAAAAATTCGAAAATCTTGGTTGAGCCCTTCATACATGTCACTCAATCCAAGAGTTCTAAATTTTTTTAGCTCGTAAATCATGGTTTAGCTCTCCCAATATCACCGAATCCAAGAGTACATAACATTCGCCATCTCCGAGAGGAGAGACGGGTCGTCGTGTATTGCTAGGACGACATCGTTGAAGTTCGTGAAATATACAGACTTATGGCCGTGCAGCTGTATGATATAAACAACACGATTAAAGTTCTTCCGGATAATAGTCTCTTCTGTACGTACGTCATTGATTACATTTAATGGTTGAGTTTAGTTTACGTTACGATTGTAAGTAATTCAACGCATACTACAATTAACCAGGCAATGCCGACTCAGGCAATGCCGACCCACATGGAGCGAACCACAGTCCTCGTTCGATCCTGTAGAATTATTATTATTATCATTCGGCAGGCGATGCGGTTAACGGCTAATACGAAAAGAAAACCGTGAGTAGTCAGTTTGGTTGAAGCGCTTAACAACCGTGTTTATTACGAAGGTATGAAGTAGTAAGCGTCGGACCTGCGTATTTAGTTTTAACACGATACCAGATAATAAGACAAAGAAATCATTGGATCGAGTAACAAGTAGCTATGAGGGAAAAAATACCCTTGGATTCAGTGACGTGTGAGGTAAACCAATATTTACGAGTTAAAAGAGTAAAAAGAAACTGTAAAATTGGTGACATTGTATGGAACGAATAAACCGTGGTGTTTGATTAACGATAGATACCAGGTAGGTGAGTGTGACATTTTTCAATGTTGTTGACATTGAGTCGTGTAATTTACGGCTAGCAGCAACAGCAACTTACGGTACGAAGTTTGAAATTTGAAAAGAGTACACACGTAGCAACCAAACCTGCTGCTGGCAAATTGAGGCCTGAGGCCTCAACATGTACGTCATCAACAGAGATCCATCTTCATCGGCGACATCTTCTATCGGTAGTGCAAATAGTCTTTTCAACAAACGTGTTCCAATATGCCTTCGGGGCGTCGGGCACACTGGCGAGAAGTTCGAGGAACTCCTCATTCGTGTCTTGCTCGGCACAGAACAAGCAGGACAAAGCAAGGTCAGTCAAGTTTTCCTCCACTAACTCGGATATTGCGAAATCAATATGCCAGTAATGACACTCCATTGCGGATATGCACAGGTACTCCACGTCCAAGTCACCAGCGAGTCAGATCCGTTCTTTTTACACCACCTGGAAGTTTCTGAGGATGAGTTCCAGGCTCTCAAGGTCGAGCAGTCGATCCTCGTAACCTTCTCGAAATTCCCCGAAAATCTCATAGCACTGCTTGAAGAGTGCATTTGCTGTCGAGGTCAGCAGCCTCCCAAATTTCTTGCAGTACTGCGCTTGGGAGACGTGGGCGAATTTGAGGGCGCCCGACTTGGTATCGTTGAGACAAATGAGTTCAAGCACTTGTCCCACATCTCCCTCAGTTTAAAGCCTGGCGATGACGCCACCATCAAGCAATTTCTTGCTGGTCGTCTCGCGGACTTGCGATCCGAACGAAATGAATTGGTTCGATCAAACGGCGAAATGTCATCGAAGCTTGGGGACGCTGTCAGAGAGCTGGAGACTTGCACTGCAGATCTTCTGCGGCAGAAGGCACACTCAAGCAAAGCAGAGGAAACAACTCAGGCGAAACTTGACGAACTGGCCGCTAATCTGAAGCTTGCTTCTGTTAAAGAATTGGAGACTACCAAAAAGAAAATGGAGAGCGAGCATCATGCTGCGCAGGTAGGATTGCGCTCCACAATCGAGACAATTACAGTGCAAAACGCCGAGCTTGACAAACAAGTATGCGTGCTCATTGACACAAAATACAAGTTAGACAGTCGACTTTCCGATGTCTCTTCGCGCGCGAGTAATGCAGAGAGGGAACTGCAGCTAGCCAGAGAGGAGGTGGCGAGACTTCAAAATATCAGTGCTGAGCTCAACAAGGTAAGTGGTTGAACAATTTTAACTTTTGACAATTTGGGACAGAAATACTTATTTTTATTTGAACATTTTCCCCTGCAAACCAGGACTGGCATCTGCGCGACAAAACCTCAGCCCAGCATAGCATTCGCGTTGAATGGTTAGAGCAACAGCTGAAGAGCAAAGAGGAAATGATCACGGTCCTCAATGATAGACTGAACAGCAGTGAGTCACACCTGGTAACTGCGGAAAATGCCCTTGAAGTCGTCCGTGCTTCTTCTGCTCGCGCTGAAGAGCGTGTTTCTGCAAGCGGCAGTGAGATTCGCAAGGGAAACCAGATCATAGAACGGCTTCAGGCGGAGCTGCGATCGGCAAAGACAAAAGCAAAGCTGAAGGCCGCGGTCATCACTCAACAGGAAGCTCTACTGCAAGAGCGCCAGGAAGCGATGAAACAAGCTGCACAAAAACACAAAGAACTTGTTCAAAACGCTGAATCCAGCCAGAAAGAGACCCAAAGCTTGAGAACTCAGCTTGAAAATCAGCAGAAACAGCTAGAGGAGAGCCAGGTTCTCCTTGCTAGCAATCAGCAGATGATCCAGTGGCTCAACAGTCAATTGAATGTTGCACAGATTGGAAGACTTGGCAACATGCGGCACTCTCGCCCTACGTCTGGTCTCCTCTCCACGTCTGTCAACCATGCATAGAAAAACAACGGCCCGGCCGGTACAAATAGCTTTCCTGATGTTGTATATCTCTGTACTGCTCACACTTGTCGAAACCAAATTCGTACCAAATTTCACAGCGTTCCTCGCGCGCTTCAAAGGTCTCCATCGCAATAGTTCCAGCAAATTTGATCCTTTCCCGTCACAGACACAAACTCGAGTGCAACAGATCTGCTGCGTGCATAATCTATCAATTCATGAAAAAATGAGGTGGCTCGCGCTTTCCACACTCAACAAATGGGATCTTGCGACGTCGCGTTCGTACTTGGCAGAGCCCTCACATTTTGTGATCTCCTCACTGTAGCTGGCGGCGGGCCAGGGGGTAGCGGCGGAGGTACATTGCCTATTGCCACGGTGGCTGATATGTCCCTCGGTTGGTTACCTGTGACTAGCTGTGATCGTTGAGAGTGCGAGGGTGCTCCGTGCAGATGCCCTGGTCTGCCTATCAATGCCGCCTCTGCAACAGGTGGCGAGCGTGTGTTTAAGGAAGCATGGCGATATCTACACAAACTCCCATGGATACAAAAACCCAGTTTAAACCTGAAGAAAACCAAGGTTAATCATGCCAAGTTATGACGGGAAAGGCAGAACAAATATGTGCAGCGAAATGCTTACATGTTACAATCTTTGACATCTTCCAGGGAGTGCTTGAACGGACAGTCCGGTTCTTTGCATTCATTATATTTAGCAAAAAACCGGCAAGTAGGCATCCGTTGTTTATCAAATTGATGGAGGAAGCCGCAGTTGTTTCCTTTCATGCAAAGCCCACGCAGCCAGTGTCGACAAACCGTCTGTGTCCAACGGAAGTAAAGTAAGGGAATTCGGATTATCACGCAACAAGGCCCCATTCAGACCTTACCTGTCTGTAGTTTTTCCTTGCGCTAGGAGGCATTGACTGAGGTGCCTCAGCAGGCTGACCAACATCGGCGCTGAGATCATGCTCAAAATCAAATTCGAAATCAAACTGCTCCATTTTGGCCCCGAAGACAAGACAGTGAATGATGCTTGTTTTCCTCGTTTCTACGTCGCTCTTTATATACTGTACCTTCGAAGGTATATATATATATATACATAGATCGATCGAGTATATAATAATATAATATATAATAATATATAATATAAGTGTTTATATACGTACGCGTATACGGTGTTACTGTATTAGAACTAGATGTGAATCAGTTCTGGGGGCCCAAAATATGCGAAGAACTTTTGGGGAAGCTTGGGAACAATAGTGAAAAGAAGGAGAGTATTTGGAGAGACTGGTATTGGTATAAAACCAAGAAGGATGCTATGTTTGAGACGAGTAGGTTTCTAAGAAGGTTCTGCAACCTCTGACTTAGACACTCTGACTTGTCTCCACAAGAACCAATATAGCAATATGGCTCTGTGTAACGGTGTGTCTCTTCTATCTTCTCTGAGGTGACTTATCTAGTAAATCACGATTTCAGAATTTAAGTTATTAGTCAATTAGGAATTAGGAATTGGAAATTGGAGTAGGGTCTCTGACTTGATGATCACAACAATATATAATATTACATAAATATAAGGGAGTGCCTGTGGCTCACACACCTCACGTCATCAACTAGCGCCTTCTTGGTGTTAACTGCTCTAAATCACGCTAGATCGGGCTCTTACATACGCGCCATATATGTTCGATACCTCTATCACATGTTCAAGTCCAATGCTACACAACGCGAAAAATGGTTTCCTCGAAGGGGCCCTGCGAGGGTGCCACGCGGGCCTCCTGTCGACGCACGACTATTCGAAGCTGATTCTCTGTGAGACTTTGGACGACGTGAAAACTTTCTTGGTAGTATTTGGATGGGGAGAAGCTTGTTCGAGTAGTACCTGAACTATGTTATTTTACAGTGCAGTACAGACTATTGTTCGCTCCTGCAAGACTTACCATCACCCCTCCTTTCTTCAACAATTGCCACAACGTGCACACAGAAATGGGTGGACGAATTCAATGCTTTTCGTTCGCAGGTATGCCTCTCGACTCTCGGAATTGTATTTTTAACACCTGTCACGCCGTTCTCCTAGTATTCATTTGCGTTTTACCGCAACAGGCAGCCGAACCTCTTGGGACGTTTCTTGACTTCTTGACGTACGGCCACATGATAGATAATGTTGTGCTCTTGGTCACTGGAGCACTTCATGAACGGGGTGTACATGTGAGTCTGATCTAAACATGCGCTTACCCTTTGAATTCCAAAGCAGCTAATTTCCCATCCTTTCCAGGAAATGCTGCCAAAATGTCATCCTCTTGGTACATTCGACGCCATGGCTTCAATGGCGGTCGCAAATAATATGCGGTATTTCCCTTAATACTTGCTGCTTACAGTCAGGAACATCTCAAAATTGTCTGCCAATTGCAGAGAGCTTTACAGAATTGTTATCATCGAAACTCCTCTTGCTCCATACTTTAGCCAATGCTTAAAGCAAGAAGATCTTGATGAAATGAATGTCGAGATCATGCGCAACATTTTATATAAGGTCTGAGACGGATGAACTCGATCATCATGTCATCCAGTTGAAGCGCTACCTGCAAACACATTGTTTAACACAATGACATTATTATTCAGGCGTATCTACACGACTTTACAAAGTTTTGTGAAGGAGTTGGTGGCATCACGGCAACCTTGATGACGGTGTGTCTTAGTATGAAAAAGGCATACTGTAAAATGCAGCTTTTTACGCTACCTGTGCAGGATATCCTGGGTTTTGAGGCAGATAAACAGGCAATCATTTTAACCATTAATTCCTTGTCCACAGACCTATCTCGGAATGACCGACACATTTTTTTCCCTGAAATGGGGTCTCTATATCCAGATGGACATCGTGACCTTGTTTCATGCAATGATTTCGGCCAAGTGCAGACAGTAATGGAGATGTTTGCATCATTTGAGGGAATTTGCACCAGACTTCGACGTTCAAACGATATATCTGTTGAGAAGGTTTGGACTTTTTTCTTTCCAGCCAAGATCGTACTTGCAGACTGACATGCGCAATGTTTTTGTTCATTGAAGACTTTCTCCGAGGAGGAAATGAAGAAATGTCACTGCGCCTTCAAGGAACACTTTAATCTTGCCAGCTTTTATGCTTACATGAAATTGAGAGAGCAAGAACTGAGAAACCTAATGTGGATCACTGAATGTATCGCACAAGATCAAAAAGATCGAATAATAGATGGACTGGTCGATGTAGGGAACGAGCAACACACCTAAGATGCCTCAAGCACATTAGATGTTGGACACAAAACACCCATAGCCGTGGCAGAAATCGATGAAGGATGAAGCACGTGCATCTTCTGCATTCTCGATGGTACGTCGGGCTCGTGAAGAGCTGGCACCTGAATACTTTTTACTTCTGCATTGAAAGTGGTAATATTACACATGATGATGACCTTTGGCGACAAACATACTTCGGGAAGATAACTGGTACCGAACGTAAATCAAGCTGGTACGCTTTTCGTCTCCGGAGGAATCATAACCACGCATGCCTACGTCATGAATATCATATCCGAGCGTCGTAAGCCCCGCCTGGAGATGTGAAACAAAACTTGTAGATTTGGGAGGAGCTAAACTTGATATTTTGCATGCATAAATGCAGCTAGGAGTCGATGGGCCTCTGGTGAGCTTATTCTTCTGCAGAGCCGGTCGCGCGTAGGGGTTACGTGAGCAAGACACATTAGAACTTGACCTAGTGACTGTGGCTTGCTTTGAGACCAGCTTTGCAGATTATTGCGCGCATATAACACATAACTCACAGAGGTCTGCATTTGCATATACTCAAATCCGTTGCATAAACTCGTGTACATAAAGATCAAATTCTAGACAAGGAGCATTTTCTGGTACACCCGCCTGGCTGTAAGCACACCAAAACAAAGCACTATCACATTCCTCATTCTTGAGTTTGCGCACGTCATCCTATAACAGTATTTTCGTTAACAGCCGTAGCTCTGTCAACTCTTCAACTTTTGCTTTGCGACCAAGGCGGCGAGAATTTCACCCTCTCGCCAGAGAAAATCCACGCGCATCAAGTGTAGGCGAAAGAGCTCTATACATATTCCTATTTTCACTGGATTTAGTGTGGTAGCTGCCAGGAGTTCATTGTTGATTAGGGTTTTGAAAAGTATTGACAGCGTGAAACGTCAACGAATAGACCTGGGAAGCGAACAACTTCAAGCTGTTCCATGAGTACGCATGCACTTAGTAAAAACTAATAGAAGATGACATGCGGGTTGGGGCATTGATATGGATATGCGAGATAGTCCCCGATTCTATTACCTCACGTTTCAAACCAACTAAATATGACTGCGCTGACACAAAAGTAGCGGGCAGTTCTGCTTTGTGAGTGGAGTGGTTGTCGTGCCAATCGCGTGTGCAAGAACCAAAGCTATCAAAAAACGCATTGCAGACATCCCTAGCACACACCCGTGCAGAAGTTCTTAGCCGCTCGAACGGGATCTGCAGGATCAGTGGTTATTCACAACACAGAAAAAAGTTCACCAGAGATACCTCAGCTTCGTGCCTGCCGCATTCATCCCACATCATAAACTATGGTGTTTCGGTTCAGGGTAGCTCTGTGAGAAAATGGAGACGCCGCTAGAGCGCATCCGTATCTATTGAGCGCGTGTGCTGTATGCAAATCTAAGAAATATTGCACTATCAACCATGGGTATTCGATGTCTTAGCAGCTCATCAGGTTCTTCATTGTGACAACGTGCATTGCTGAAGGTCGCAAATTTTCTGCTTCTTCGAAGGCTGACCTACTTCTCCTGCGTTCCTTTCCTAATGCGTAGCTTTGTGGCTTCAACCTCAGAGCTCTCTCAAAGTCTGACAACGACTGAATAAGCTTTCCTAACTGTCTCCTGCATATACCTCGCTGCTGGTACGCCTGGGGCATTTTTGTCGTGAAATATTTCGACCAATTAAGAGGCGGACAAGTTACCTTTGTGCATCGCCAGTCAAGTTTCAGGGCTCGATTGCAGTTTACCTCTGCATCCATCCAGTTACCTGACTTGATGGAGCGAAGCGCATGATCAGTGAGCGTATGGCTCGTTCCTTCGCAAGCCGTGCGCTGCGAAAGACGAGCACTTGCACAGGCCTGAAACTTAGCACTGCTATCGATCATCGTGTCAGCTTTCTCAGGTATGTATTGAGGAACAGTGGACTTCCTGAGTTGTTCATGGCACAACTCGCTAAGCCCATCGTTCGTGGAACCTAGGTCGACTCTTCCTGCGCGGAGAAGGGCGTTATCCTCAACTGTCACCTCTTCCGTCCAGGAGATAATAGCTCGTAGCACTTCCTGAGCTTTCAGCGAGCTCTTGCGCACTTCTTCCTGGACCAGAACTGCTTTTCGCATCTTTTCGGATGTCGATCGCTGTTGCTAAAACCCGGTGAAATTTGGGATTGACAGGCGACAGTGTGCCGTCGCTAGTTCTGTGCCACGAAACAAGAGAATCTTGCGAGCGGTCTGATAGACCTGACAGTATAACATATGTCACGTTTTTCGGCATAGCCATCTTACGGGGAGCTCTTACGGGGATTGCACGAAAAAAATTAGTTCGCACCTGGTATCGTTAATCAAGGTCGAAGGTTTATTTTCCCCATACATTGTAACACAGTTTGTCATCGTTAACTCATAATCGTTGGTTTAGCGTTACATACAGTTGTTCCTTCATTGGACGAAATCAACCAATTTTCTTGAGTCGCGTATGAAAAATTTGTCCCATGATGTTTGCCATATACGTGAGGGCATTTATATACTATTAAAAACGATTAATTTCACATTTGTTAAATTACACACATACACCAAACAACCAATAATAATCAACATATCATTATTCTATCATGATTTAATAACCATGCGGGGGGCTATGCCGACACACCTGGGAGCGAACCCACGCAATCACGTTAAACACTACCCCTGTTCCTCCCTGGAAAATGTTTATTATTACATTACAGTTAATATTAAATAAGTTTCGAACGACTTAGAAAGCCAAAAAAAATGTCCGGTTCATCACCTGCTGGTATCGTTAATCAAACATCACGGTATATAATTATATAGACCTAGCTCCATATCGTTGACTTTCGGTCGGCAAACCGGTTATCATACGATTACTGGTCGGTTGCAGATATCGACGCGCGCTCCGCGCCATTTTTTTGGGTCGCGTGTCCTATTTTTTCCTATGGCGCCTTGTCAGGTCTAGTCAGGACGGCGAGCGCGCTGAGCCGCTTGCTAATATGCTGTTCGGCGCCAAACATGCAAATATCGCACAGCACATGCGGCGCGTTCGTTCGAAGTTATTTATCTATTAATACCTTCGTAATATATTTTCAAGGGCTGATGAGCAGTGCTTGTGCGTAAAGTTGAAAAAAGAAAATAGACGGCAAACAGTTAATGAGCCGGAGTGGCCTTGCGCTCTTGGTAGCCAGCGCCATCAAGCCAAGGATAAGTCGTAGAACGGATTTTCTCAAACTCTGCTATCTGGTCACTTTTTTGCAGAGTAAGCCCAATATCATCTAGGCCGTTTATGAGGCAGTTCCTGCGGAACGGATCGACATCGAAAGCAATTTCAGAACCGTCTGGACGGCGGATAACTTGGGCAGGTAGATCGATTTCTAGTTCAGCGCCTGCATCGGCGTCACCCATCAGGACGCGCACATCAGCCTCGGGCAACTTTATGGGAAGCATCCCATTTTTGAAGCAATTGTTGAAGAAGATATCAGCGAAAGATGTTGATATGATGCAGCGAATACCGAAGTCGTTGATTGCCCATGGCGCATGCTCGCGGGAGGAGCCACATCCGAAATTGTCGCCCGCTATCAAGATCTCTGAGTTGCGATAGCCATCTTTGTTAAGCACAAAGTCTCCTCGTTCTTTGCCGTTCTGGTCGTATCTCATCTCATAGAACGCCGATATCCCCAAGCCGGTGCGTTTGATAGTTTTGAGAAACTGTTTCGGAATGATCATGTCCGTGTCGATGTTCTGCAGGTCGAGTGCTGCAGCTTTACCCTTCAGAATGGTAAAACTAGGCATTCCGCTTGCACCCGTAACGGCACCACCTTTCCCTTTCTTTGGCATGGGTGCTACTACAAGGTCATCGCTGAGATAGGATTTTGACTCAGTGTAGGTGGGTAGCTCATCGACCACGTCAAGCTTTCGAACGTCAGATAACGTTCCCATGATAGCAGCTGCGGCCGCCATTGCTGGTGACACCAGATGAGTGCGACCACCGTTTCCCTGGCGGCCTTCAAAGTTTCGGTTTGAGGTAGAAGCACATCTTTCCTGAGGCAAAAGCTTGTCAGGATTCATCGCCAAGCACATCGAGCAGCCAGGTTCGCGCCAGTCGAAGCCCGCATCAGAAAGGATTTTATCCAGGCCCTCATTTTCTGCTTGTTCTTTGACGACACCAGAACCAGGGACGACCATCGCATAGACGCCATCTGCTACTTTCTTACCTTTGGCCAGGGCAGCTACCGCGCGAATATCCTCAATACGACCATTAGTGCACGACCCGATGAAGACTTTATCCACGGCGACATCTTCCATCTTTGTCCCAGGAGTCAGCCCCATGTATGATAAGGCCCGTTCCATTGCTGCTGCGCGCTTGGGATCTCCGGCGTCCTTGGGATCTGGAACGGTGCCAGAAATAGGAACCACATCTTGAGGAGAGGTCCCCCATGTCACGGTCGGCTCGATATCTGCGGCTTTTATAATGATTTCTTTGTCGTATTTTGCGTCATCATCTGACACCAGAGATTTCCAGTATGCTACTGCCTGATCCCATTGTTCGCCGCGAGGAGCCATGGGGCGGCCCTTCAGATACTCAAAGGTGATATCATCCGGGGCAATTATTCCAGCTCGAGCACCGGCTTCGATTGCCATGTTGCTGATGGACATTCTTGCTTCCATGGAAAGCTTTTTAATAGCATCGCCTGCAAACTCTATTACTGATCCTGTACCACCTGCTGTGCCGATAACACCAATTATGTGAAGAATTATGTCCTTTGACGTGACCCCATCCCCAAGATCTCCTTCAATTGTTATACGCATGTTTTTGGAAGGTGTTTGCAGAAGAGTTTGTGTCGCCAGAACATGTTCAACTTCGGAGGTGCCGATGCCGAAGGCAAGTGCCCCAAACGCTCCATGCGTTGCAGTATGCGAGTCACCACACACAACTGTTGTTCCTGGAAGGGTGAAACCTTGCTCTGGGCCTATGATATGAACAACGCCCTGCCGTTTATCATCGAGTCCAAAATACGTCAAGCCGAATTCCTCGACATTTTCTTCCAATGCCAGCACTTGAACACGGGAGTCTGTCTCTTTGATGAAGTTCTCAACAGTATCAAAAGCGGAACGATCAGAGGTCGGTACGTTGTGATCGACCGTGACAAGCGTGCAGTCCGGTCGGCGGACAGCACGGTCTGCCGTGCGAAGGCCATCGAAAGCTTGAGGAGAGGTGACCTCGTGCACCATGTGTCGATCGATATAGACGAGGCGAGTTCCATCTTCTTGCTTGTCCACGACGTGGTCGTCAAGAATTTTATCGTACATAGTCTTCCCCTTTGCAACGATGCCAACGGAAGCAATCCGTGCACGTGTTGTGAGATTGCGCCGCCAACCCGGTTTACAAGTGATCGCCGATCGGCACGACACTCGACCATTTGTTCGGATTACGGCACCGGCTTTTGCAGTGGCCGCGTTGGCTGTCTTGGCACTTACGCGCATCATCGACGTTCGAGGGTTTGGGGTGATAATGCTGATGGGCGGAATAATATCTCTTATTAAAATAATACTTTCGTTCGAATCAAGCAAGGTATATTATTAAATAATACCTTCGTACCTTCGTACCTTCGTACCTTCGCTTCGAAGGAAATAACAATTTTACGGAAATAATAACGAAATATGAAGCCTTGTGCGATAGAACGAAACTTATTAATAAGTCTTAATAAGGGTGTGCCATTTTTTTATGCATAACGATTTTATATAATAACGTGAAGACTTTATCATTACGATCCACACAATCACTCCAGTGGGCAAACAGTATAAAGATTTCCGCTTATGTTCACGTAAGCGACTTATCCTTAACTATAATCAAATTAAGTTACCTTAAAAGTGGCACACCCTTATGAAATTCAGAATACCTTCGTATATGTAATATAAATATAATAAATATTAATACCTACATATGTTTCGTTCGAAGGTAATAATAAAATAAGTTTCGAACGAACGAAGAACGAATGGATTAATAATAAAAATCTTCCAGGGGCGAACGAGTGATCGAGTGACTGATTTGTTGGGGTTCCCTCCAGGTGGGTCGGCATTACAGCCTCCGTGGACGTGGTTAATTAGTTAATCACATGAATAACATTGAATAACCATCTTTATAAATACAACTAACAGCCGACGTATGAGCAAACACATGTCATCATTGTACGGAAGCGAATAGACCGTAATTCCTGATTGGCGATACCAGGTCATGTGGACATTGTATGAAGCGAATCGACCGTGATTCCTGGTTGACGATACCAGGTCATGTTGTCATTGTATGAAGCGAATCAGACTGTAATTCTTTATCAACGATACGATACCAGGTGCGTGTTACATTTTTTCCAAGTTTTAATTATCGTAATCATATCATATATATCATATCTAACATATATATATAGTTTAGCGCGCGGGTGGGACAATGCATTTTGGGGATTATTCTATCTTCAATATAATAATCTTTATATTATGATATTAAGATTAATATTAATATTAAATATTGACTCTCGAAATCGGTTTATTCGGCATCGCCGCTTCTACACGAGTCCGAAAAAATTTTGGCTGTAAAAAAGGACCAAAACATGTCCGGTTCACCTGGTATCGTTTACCAAACACCACGGTCTATCCGTTCCTTATTACCTTCGAAGGTACATTATTGATATCATTTTTTTTTAAATTAAATACTTGTAGCTACATATTATATATACATACTAGCTAGCTAGTCGATCTTATTAGGGGCGAACCTTAAAAAAAGATAAAACATGTTGATAAAGGCAAGGCGGCGCGACAGAACATAGAATATTAAGAAACCGAAGATTGAAACAAACGCTCCGACATCGCCCTTGATAAAGTCACTACGGCGCATACAAATC
>JGI20151J14362_10002511_pt1 | contig 12921 bp, 5 predicted proteins | sample COG_01_FD_14362 | JGI IMG/M metagenome (IMG submission 14362) | reverse complement strand
GCGGCGTGTACGTCGGCGGGGACGGCGGTGGCGCTCGTCGCCGCGATCAACGCCGCCGCCTCCCCGGGCGGCGATGGATCCAAAACGGCTGAAACGCTCGATGCCGCCGCGGCCGTTCTCGCCAAGACGCACAGGACACGGGCGGACGGGAACGACGCGCCGGGGGAGACGCTCGCGGCGTTCATGACCCTCGGGGGCGCGGTTCCGACGCTCTCGCTCCTTCGCGACGACGAATCCATCGGCGTGAAAGTCGCCGCGGCGAGAGTCGCTCGCGAATTGGCGCGCGGCGGCGTCGTCGCTCTGAGGTGTCTCGCATCGTGCGACGCGCCGAGAACGCTCGCGCGGGTCCTCTCGCAGTCCGCGATGTCTCCGTCGCAGCGTGAGCTCGCGCGATTGTGCGTCGACGTCGCCAGATCCCTCACCACGCTGCACACGCGAGCCGTCACCGGTTCCGTGCCGCCGTCGGAGGCTTCGAGGATGGCGTCCGTGTCCTACCGCGGCGGCGTGGATTTCGACGAGGAGGACAGCGGGGACGTCCGCGGCGGTGGCGTCGTGTTCGACGCGTTCGCCCGCGCGGGCCTGATCCCCGCGCTGGTCAACGCCATCCGCGACCTGAACGCGGCGGCGAACGAGGAGCGCGGCGTCGGCCCCGGACGGGGAAAAGGGGCGGGAAAAACTGAGTCCCCTTCGGAAAAGTCGCAGTCCCCTTCGAGCGTGTACAGGGAACGGGTGGCTGATATCTTGCTCGACGCGACGCGAGCCAGGAAGGACCCGGGATGCGCCGCGTCGAGGTCCGCGCTGTGCGAGCTTCAGGCTATGCACGGCTTGCTGGCGCTCGCGGGGTCTCCGCTGCCGAGCTCCACTTCGGCCAAGCTGCTGCGAGTCGTCGGGCACCTGGCGCGCGACGACGACTGCAAGGACTCGATGCAGCGCGCGGGAGCGATGCCAAAGCTCGTGCGGTTCCTACAGTGGGAGGATCCTGGGACACGGGAGGAGGCGTTGAGGGCGCTGTATAACCTATGCCGCGGGGACGCCGCCGCGCTCGAACAGGCTGCGGTTGCGGGGGTCACGCCGCATCTCATCGCCGTAGCCGCCCCCGACGTGTTCAACAAACTCGGTCTCGCGGATGAGCTCGGCGCGGCGACGGGTGCGAACGGCGGTGGGACGCACTGGACCAAGGGTGCGGGCGCGGAGGCGCAGATCGAGCGCCTCGCACCGTTGGCGGCGCCGTTTCTCTGCGACATGGCGTCCGGCTCGAGAAAGACCCGCGGGGAACTCGCTCGACACGACGCCCTCGACGCGTACCTCTCCATAGCCCGAAACAAGCCCGGAGCGTCATCACCGCCCGGCCTCCAGCTCGCCGCGGTCGAGGCCATCGCCGGGTGGATGCGTGACGAGCCGTGGAAGGTTGAGGCGAGGCTCATGGAGGACGACGCCGTGGCGGCGGTGTCGGCGGCGATTGACCCGCGAAGAACGCCGCCGCCCAGCCCCGAGGTTCTCGACCGGCTCCGTGAGATCGCGCGGGAGTCCCCTCGGCTGTGCGCCGCGCTGGCGTCGGGGGGCGCGATGGCGCCGCTGGTGGAGGCGCTCGGCGCTCCGTCGTCGTCCACCGCGACGGTCAGCGCACACGCCACGCACAACGCGGGGACGGTTGACTGGACCGGCGGGAAGGTGACGCGGCGATCGAACGGGCGGAGGCTGAACGCGAGCGGCGTGGTGGGGATCGAGGACCCGGCGCGGCCGCACGATCCGAGGAGGGACCCGACGCGCACGCTGGCGTACGTCCGGCTGTTGGCGCAGCTGAGGGACCATCAGCACAAGGAGGTTGAGGAGTCGGGGCGGGCGCGCGACTTGGCCGGGAGGCTCAGGGCGCTGGTTGCGGACTACGAGTCCGCGGCGTCGAGGCGCGTCGAGGCGCGCGCGATGCGAACGGATGAGGGGCATGACGACGGAGGGGGGGGCGACGTGGAGTCCGAACGGGCGGCCGAGAAGGTCAGGGCCGAGGCGGAGAGGCTCCTCGTCGAGCTGAAGAAGTGAGTGCGGCGCACATTTTTTATTCGAAAACACCCGCGTGTATCAGTACTGTTTCATGCATCAATTTCAACCAATCACAGCGCAGCAGAGCAGAGAGCGAGCGCCACGACTTCGCTGATATTCGCCTCTTTCTTCGAGTGATGACGTAGTTCACTGCGCACGCGAGGATGTCCGCGCTCGCTTTCTCACCCGCGGGTCTCGCGCTCGCGAGCCCCCTCCGCGCCACCGGTGAGTTCCCCGTCGAATATCGCCCCGCTTTCTCTCGTCCGGCCGCACCACGCGGGCCAGCCCCGTTGAAACGAAGACCACGGAGCCGATTTTATCCTCTCCTCGCGTCGCCGCGCGCGCTCGACCCGCCGACCGGAGCATCCTTCGCTCACCTCTCCCCTCTCATCACCGTAGGCGATAAGTCCACTGCCGGTCGCGTCGCGCGCAGGGTCGCGCCCCGCCCCGGACGCGCCTCGGCGAAGCGCGCCGTCGTCGTCCCCACCGCGGTCGCCTCCGGCACCGTCGCCACCCCGTCGGGCGATGCGAACGCGAACCCGTCGCAGCAGTACTACTCCGGCATGAACGGCAAGGCGCTGAACGCGGAGGAGAAGGAGTTCCCGACCATGGCCGAGGTGCTGAACAAGATCCCCAAGCACTGCTTCGTCAAGGACACCGCCAAGTCCCTGATGTACGCCGCGGTGTCCACCGCCATCACCGTCGGCTTGGGCCTCGCCGCGTTTTCCTACATTCCCATGCAGATGGCCTATCTCCCCGCGTGGATCGCCTACGCCTTCGTCGCGGGCACCGCCTCCACCGGGTGCTGGGTCGTGGCGCACGAGTGCGGCCACGGCGCCTTCTCCGATAACCGCGTCGTCCAGGACACCGTGGGCTACATCCTCCATTCCCTCCTCCTCGTCCCGTACTTTTCGTGGCAGCGGTCGCACGCGGTGCACCACTCGAGGACCAACCACGTGATGGAGGGCGAGACCCACGTCCCGGCGCAGGTCAACACCCCCGACAGCGACATCGTGTTCAAGCTCCGGGACATGATTGGCGAGGGGCCCTTCACCTTCCTCAACCTCATCGGCGTCTTTGCGCTCGGCTGGCCAATCTACCTCCTCACGGGCGCATCCGGCGGACCCGTCCGCGGCGCCACGAACCACTTCAACCCCAACGCGGGCGCCACGGGCAAGCACGCGCTGTTCCCCGGTAAGTGGCGCTCGAAGGTGTGGCAGTCCGACGTCGGGGTCTTCGCCACGATCGGCGCGTTGGCGGCGTGGGCGGTGTCGGCGGGATCCCTCTGGCCCGTGCTGGCGCTGTACGTCGGGCCTTACATGGTGTGCAACTTCTGGCTCGTGCTCTACACCTGGCTGCAGCACACCGACGTGGACGTGCCCCACTTCGAGGGGGATGCGTGGAACCTGGTCAAGGGTGCGTTCATGACCATCGACCGCCCGTACGGGTCCGTCTACGACTTTTTGCACCACCGCATCGGAAGCACCCACGTGGCGCACCACATCAACCACACCATCCCGCACTACCACGCGAAGGAGGCGACCGCGGCGCTCCAGGAGGCGTACCCGGATCTGTACCTCTACGATCCCACACCCATCGTGACGGCGACTTGGAGGGTGGGCAGCAAGTGCATCGCGGTGTACAAGCGGGGGAACGAGTGGGTGTTCACGGATAAGAGGATGCCAGACGCCAAGCCTCTGATTGCCTGAGCCGAGGGATGAACGCGACGGACGAGAACTTTGGTTCGAAACACCATAGCACGACGTTTGATTTCCAGATTCTTTTTAGTGACTCTCGCACGCGTCGTCGCCTGAAATGCTTGCATACGTTTTTATCTTATCACAATAACCACTACCTTCGAGGGTATGAGTGAGACCCTCTCTATTATTTTATATATATGCCCGGCTCGACACTTTACGCAATCTTGATGCCGGTCTCGACGTCCTGCTTGAGCGCGGGCAGGGTGGCGAGGGTCATGGAACCGGTCTTGCCACCCTTCTTAGATGACGCCGCCGCCTTCTTATCGGCCGCCTCGTTAAGCTTTCCCTCGATCGCCTTCCAGAACACGGAGAACACCATGGACTGGGCGATGTTGGTGATGAGACGCGTCTTGAGGCCGCGGCCGAAGAGGCCGGCGACGCCGTCCTTCGCGATGACGCCCTTGACGGCGGCCATGTAACCGAGGTTGGCATCGCCGGAGGTCTGCTTGATGGTCTTCACCACGCGCAGGGAGTTGGAGATGCAGTCGGACACGAAGGACGCGCACATGCCGATGGCGGCGTTGCGGGCGAGCTGCTTGACGCCGTCGTACTTGGGGATGTTCGCCTGGAGGTAGTTGAAGGTGACGAACCAGGGGTAGTTGCCCACCCAGTTAGCCGCGAAGTTGGCCGCGGCGCCGCCGTAGAGCACGCCCACACCGCCCGTCTTCACCTTATCCTTGAGGAGCTCGAGCGCCTTGGGGCCCTGCACCTGGAGGGTGGTCTTGAAGGTGTCCACCGGGGTGAGGAAGATGCGCCAGGACGCGCCTCCGAGGGACGCGAACGCGGTCATCTGCGCGACGGGCATGTTCGGGGAGAACTCCTGAAGCGCGCAGAGGATACCGGTGTTCGCGGCGGTGTCGCCGAAGCGGGACAGGGGGTTCTGGATGATGGCAAAGCCGACGCCGCGGTAGAAGCGGCCGACGCCGCCCTCCTTGTAGAGGGTGGAGATGGCGTTACCGAGGGAGCCGCCGTTCGCGTACTGGTAGTTCATGGTGGTGCGAAGCCACATGAAGGAGCCGACCTACACGACGGAAAAAAAGGGTGAGGCGGTCAGCGATCGATCGGGGTTCGTTCGTCGAAATGCGATCGAGCGCGGGTTTGAAACGGGGATCATTCGGGCGCGGTGCGAGTCGCGGGCGGAGGCTCACCTGCACGACACCGGCCGCGAAGCCGGCGATACCGCCGCGGAACGCGCGGTCGCGGGACTTCTTCATGACCTCGCCGAAGGTGAGCTTCGGCTTCTCCGCGACCTTCTTCCCGGACACCTCGCCCAGGACGGGCATCGGAGATCGCTTGAGATCGGCGGCAGTCATCCCTTGGGTCATCGACGCGAAGAGGGGCGCGCGCGCGCGGCCGCGAACGGTGAAGGTCTTGCGCTCCATGAGCTGTTCGGTCGCCATCTTGGACGTCGAAGTACGAGGATTGGCACGAGGGTCGCTCGCTCCGTTGTGCCGTGCCACGTTGGCGGGAGAAGGATAACGAGGTGTTAACCTCTCGCCTCCTTGAGAACCGACGAGTGGGAACCAAAAGTCCGTTGTCGTCAAAACGTAAAGTTCCTCTGACTGCCCGTCACCCAGTAAACTATATTAATTAATTAATTACACTCGGGGGGTGAAATTATACATGGAATGCCTATACTGTATACCCATACGAGTATAGATTTTTTGTACGGAAAAGTAGACGATAGTCTTGTATTTCCTATTTATATTTCCTCCCCCGTCGCCTCAGGCTGACGCTCCTCCTCTGTCGAGGACACACCGGTGGACGGAGGTAGCGGCGGCGAATCGCGCCACCTTGCACCTCTTCCGACGGTATCTGCGCAGCGCGGCGCGATGCTCACAGAGACCCGGGCGGGCGATAGCGGCTCGCCCATGGTGGCCGGTCCCGGCCCCGGTTCGTCCTCGGCGGGTTTCCTCGGCGTTAGCGATCGGAGCGTCGACGCGATGAGCGTCGCCGAGCGCACGCGCCTGGTGCGTCACGTCCACGAGCATTGGGAGAAGATGTCGCACGTGGTGCCTCACGTCAAACAGACGTACAACTGGGACTGCGGGCTCGCGTGCGTCCTGATGGTCGTCAGGGCGCTGGGCGCGAGCGCGCACCACTGCGACCTGCGCACGTTGCGGCAGCTGTGCCGCACCACGTCCATCTGGACCGTCGACCTCGCGTACCTCCTCCGTAAGTTCGGCGCCGACGTGACTTTCACCACGGTCACCATGGGCGCCAACCCGGAATACGCCTCGGAGTCGTTCTACAGGGACAACCTTCGCGAGGACGGCGAACGGGTGGACGCGCTCTTTCAGAACGCGCGCGCCAATGGCATAACCATCGAGCGAGAGAGCCTGAGTTTGGACGCCATCAAGGCGTACGCGGGCGGCGGCGAGTACATCGTGATACTCCTGGTGGACAAGCCGAAGCTCGGGGTCAAGNCCCGGGACGCGATGGTCCTCCCTCCAACCGGGAGCGATGAGAGCGGCGGGACGAGCGGCGGGACGAACGGTGGCGGGAAGAGCGGTGGGAAGAGCGCGGGGGCGCTAGGGTGGCTGGCTGGTGCGGCGGCGCGGACACGTGGGAGCGAGGCGGCGCCGTCCAGGGCGGCGCTGTCCTTCACCTTCACCAACGGCGTCGGTCCGTCGCGCGGATACACCGGGCACTACATCGTGGTGTGCGGCTACAACCCCGTGGATGGCGAGTTTTTGTGCCGGGATCCGGCGTCGCACGTCAGGGACCTGATCATCACCGCGGATAACCTCGAAAAGGCTCGACGCGCTTACGGGACGGACGAGGACATTTTGCTGGTCAGGAACGAGGCGCTGGACCAGCGGTGGGTTCTCGCGGCGGCGAAAGAGGCGGACGGGATCGCGCAGAGCGTGCCCGCTCAGCTAGCGTAGTCATTTATGAAGATTGCAACTAAGCGTCAAATCACCGAGGGACCGAGACTCTCTACCTGTAGTTGCTACCCCACGGCACCTGGCAGAGCGGACACTTCGAACCGCTACTGCTCTGGAACCACTTGTAAAGGCACGCGCTGTGAAACTTGTTGCTGCACTGCCTGCAGACGAGCCTCGGGGTTTGGTGGTTCGTGCCGTGGATGACCAGGTAGCAGATCGGGCACGGCTCGACACCCTTGAACTCCCTGTCGATGTTCGACCTCCACAGCATCAAGCCCTCCGCCACCGCGCCGTTTTGGTGCTGAAGGATGGAAGTGACCGTCAGCATCCACTTGCGCAGTCGCGCCTCCGATATTCCGACCCGTTTCGCGCAGTCCAACTCCGCCGCCGCCAACGGGTACGACGCCGGCAGTCGCACCACCAGCTCCAGACACGCGTCGTCGATGTCGTACCTGGCGATGACCTCCCGGTTTCCCCTCGACGCCTTGATCGTGAGCTCACCCGCGTCGTCGTCCAGTCCCCCGGCGCCGTAGTTCCCTTCGCTCGCGCGCTCCACGGCGTCGAACTCCGCGGCGAGAAGGGCGGGAGAGACGCACGCGGCCGTCGCGGACGCCAAGGCCCCGGCGAAGCCCTTATCCCTGAGATCGGCGAACCACACGCGGACAGCCGCGGGGAGCGCCCGGAGCGCGGCGTGATAGAGACCGACGGCGAGACGCGCGGACTTTCGCTCGTGGGCCTCACGGGCGGCCCTCCTGGACGAGACGCGGGCGTCGTTCCCGACTTCGTCGTCGCCGTCGGACGTTCCCGAGAGTCCCGCGCGTCGGTAGAGGAGGCCCGGCTCGAGCGGGTCGACGGCGGCTCCCGCAGCCGCCTTGCCGCCGCCGGTTCCCCCGGACGCCGCCGCGTCCCTCGCGAGTTGCCCGAGCTCACGCCACGCGGCGGGAAGCGCCGCGACATCCGCATCGCCCCCGCGCCCCGGCGAATCCGTCCGGGTATCGGCGAGGGGAGTGAGGGACCCGCGGCGGGATACCGGAGTGAGGGAACCGCGGCGGGTGACTCGAGTTTGTTTCGCGCCCGCGAGGGGCAGCGTGGTCGATATGGCCGACATGAGTCTCGGGACCGCCTTTGTCGCTCTCGCGTATTCGAGCAGTCGCTCCCTCGTCCGCGACCCCGGGGGCAGGCGCGTGGTCAGGCGGAGCAGCAGGCTCCAGCACAGCAGGGTTCCCTCGGCGACTGGGGACGTCTCGACGAATCGCTTGGGCGCGGGCGAGCCCCGACCTCCGGGACCGGTTGAATCGGCCGGGTCGGGCGCGAGCGCCTCCGCGAGCTGCTCTCGCATCGCCGCTTTCTCCGCGGCGTCGGCTGCGAGTTGCACCAGGTTTCTGGATTTGGGCGCGACCGGTTCGCACACGGCATCCTCGCTCTCGGCGTCCGGTTCTTCGCCGTCCGGAAGGTCTCCCTCGTCCTCCGCCTTGTCCATGGCCTCCTCGATGAGCGCCACGTCGTCGATGTTGGCGTCGAGGCCGATCACCGCGGGCTTGAGCAGCGCCGGTGTGGATAGCAGCGCGTACGATGCCCTGGTGAGGGACTCCGCGATGTCCTCGTCTACGCCGGCGAACGTGCGCTGATCATTCGAGGAGAGCATGAGGGCGTAGAGCGAGGGAATCGTGCCGCACCCGGCGTCTTCCCAGTCGTCCATCTCCCGCCACGCGTCCGTCGCGGCTACGGCCGATTGACCCGATGACGAGCTCCACAGGGTCGCGAGGTAGTTCCACAGGGGCGCCTCCGCGGACCTCGCCCGCCACCACGCGCCGGTCATGGATCCACCNAGGGCGGCGTCCTCATCCCTGACCCTGTCGCAGCAGTGCAGCTGAGCTCCCGCCGCGAGCGCGATCCTGGCGAGGCTCGCGTGAATTCCTCCGCGAGCGGTCGGCCAATCAGCAGACGCGAGTTGGCGTGCGACGACTCCGGCGTCCGGTCCCTTGACGCTGTACGCGACGATGTCGCCGCGGTCACCGGATTTAGACGGATCNGGCGTCGCGACTGTGACCGGGAGGGCGTCTATCCTGATGAGTATTCTCGCGGCGACGGCGGCGATCTTCCACCCCTCGGGGGCGCGCGTGTCTTCGACGATTCGGGAAGGTTGGTCTCCCCCGGGCTCTTCGTGACGCACGTTCGTGGCGATCGANGCGGTCGTCTCCGCGGTCGTCTCCGCGTGCAGCACTCGCGTCTGTGTCCAGGATTCCAGGCGACCTATTATCGTCTGCCAGTCCCTCGCGTCCATGTCGGCGGCGCAGTTTTCAATCGCCGCGAGGCTCAGCGCCGCGACCCCGAGTTCGGCCTCCTCAGCCTCCTCCGGAGTTTGCATGGGGCCACCCGCACCGGCCGCCGCGTCGCCGAATCGCGCGGCGGCGGCGGCGGCGACGGCCTCCGCGGCTTCCCTCTGCGAAAGTTTCCTGAACAAATCGAGAAGCTCGGACGCCTCGCCTTTCTTGACAACCACCGGCCTCAACGCGGCGATCGATCCCGCGTGCGCTCCGCTCTCATGCGGTTCCGAGAAACAGGCCGCCGCGATGAGCAGCGGCGGTCCACTGAGAACTGAGTTGCGTCGCGCGATCATCGCGGTAGCGTCGGCAACGGCGGCGGCGACAAACTTTGCGTGCGAGGCGTCACGGCTGTCTCGAGGGGGCAACAGCAGAGGAAGCACACTCGCAGTCGCCCGCGTCGACCCCTCGTCGTTGGCGGCGTCGAACCAGACTCGGAAAAGGCCTTCACCATCCTTGAGCCAATCCGATCTACGTCTCCGGACCTTTCGAAGTAGACGCTCCACGTGAACGAGGGCGGCGTCGGCTGATTCTTTGTCCCGAGACGTCGCAACCGCCGCCAATCGCGCGAGGGTGCCATCCAGCGCGATGCTTCTGCCGGAACTTTGTCGTTCATCCGCCGTCATCAGGAACGTTTCGAACGACGATGTCACCGCGGGAACGGACATGATTCGATCGGCAAATTCGAACGGTCGATCCGGTTTGACGTCCGCCGCGTCCATCACCGGCTCCCAACCCACGAGCTCCGCGATACCCGCGAGATACATGGGCAAAGTATCGGCGGCGCCTTCAACGGACTCCATCTCCCATGCTGCAGACGCGACCAATCGCCCTGCTTCGCTCGACTCCGCGCCCAGTGCGACGAGGGCGGATACCGCGGAGTGGGACACGGCCGCAGCCTTCGCTCCTCGGTCGCCGCCGAGATACTCCGCGGCGGCTGCGGCGAGCCTGCGATGAATGGAGGATTGGCCGAGATCGGCGGGGTTCGACGCCACCGATCGCTCGAGCGCCTCCCAAGCTTGGCTAGCCCCCCCGACCGACGATCGCGGCTGTGAATTCACGTCATCTTCCCCGCTTCCGTCCTCGCTTCCGTCCTCGCTTCCGTCCTCGCCACCTGAGCTCGACGATCCGTCGTTGTCATCCTCCTCCTCTTCGCTCGAGGAAGCGTACGCATCCGCGCCGATTTCATCCTCGTGCGATTCACACGACGCCAGGTGCTCGCAAAACAAGGCCTCGAACAGGTCCTCCCAAACCGCCTTCGCGTCCGCACTGTCCCCGACGGGAGGGGGCCACGCCCACGCCGCCGCGGCATCCCTCGTCCCGGGTCCGCCGGCGTCGCCTCGCCGAACAGTCGCCGCGAGTCTGGTCATGACGGCGACCGCGGCGTCCGGGGAAACGAAGGGCGCCGCGGCGATCAGGAGCGAACCCGTACCCGCGTCGTCCCCGTCATTTCCATCCGCGGCGTTCACGACGGCATCGTCCAACTTTTCCCCGCTCCATCGTTCGGGCTCGTCGTTCAGCGAGAGTCGGGAGAGGACGTCGGCCAGAACACCGGCTTTACCCGCGAGTGAGGACAACGCGTCGTCCCAGAGCCCCGGAGCCGCGGACACCACCGCGGCGAGCAGCGCGGGCGACTCCGCTTTGTCCAGGAGCCCGGAGGCGTCGCCGTCGGGGAGGCATTTCGATCCGTGCGCGCGTACCATGGCCGCCGCGACGTCAGCCGCGGCGGCGTCACTCGGATCCGCCGCGATTGACTCGCACGCGGATGCAGCGACCGGTGCCGCGAACCGTTCGCAGACCCAGTCCCCACCCTCGCCCGTCTTTGCCTCGCGATCCACCGCCGCGGCGACGAGGCATCGATGGAACGCGACGACGCGTGATGCGCCGGCGGCGTCAAACTTACCTCCGCTCGACCCGCCGCGCGCAAGGTCAATCGCGCGCGCGGCGAGTGCGCTCCACATCTCCCCCGCGGCGACTCCGAGCTCGGGTTTGGCACTGATCGTCGCGAGCACCTCGCACAGTGCGCGTCGTTCCGTGTCCCCGTCGGCGCGCGCCATGCACCCCGGCGCCCACCGGTCGAGCACCGACGCTCGAACCAGCCCGGCTCTGAACGCGTTTGGATTCTCGGCGCCCGGGGCCAGGACGATCAGACCGTAGAGAAGACCCTCTCGCTGGCACCTCAGCAGCGCGGCGGCGTCATCCGACCTCGACGGCGTGCAGCACACTCGCCAGCCTTCCCACGCCGCGGCGAGCACGTCCGCGAGGGCCGACGCGCCGGTTTCAGAGTTTGCGGGCGCCGTCACGGTGAGCGCTCGAGGCGGAAGGAGCGACAGGAAGGGGAGGATGGACGGCGCGGACGCGATCGCGTTGCCGTGACACCCACTCGCCAGATGCGCCTTCAGCGCCGGGATCACCGCCTCGGTCGCGTCGACGTCGCTCCAGCACTCGGGCCGCGCCTGAGGGTAGCTCACGCATAGCTCCCAGACGGCGGAAAAGTTTGACGATTCCGTCTCCTCGAGCGCCGTCGAGACGCACAGCTGTGCGATCTTCTCGCGCCTGACCTCACGACCGACACCGCCCAAGAGCTCATCGGCGACGGGCGCGGAGATGAGATCCATCAGCGCGACGTACGCGGCGCGACGCAGCACCGGCGCCGGGGATCTCACGAACGGCCCGAGGCACCCAGAGTCGTCGAGCGATTCGCCCAACACGTTTCTCGCCCCAACCGCCTTCTCGTCGCTCACCGAGTCGAGCCCGACGAACGCCGTCTTCGCGAACCCGCCCATGGATGCCACCGTGCTCGCGAGCAGCCGCTCGTGCCGCTCGGCCTGCTCGTCGGCGGAACCCTCCTTGTGGGGCATGTCGCCCGGGGACTTGATCGTGAGATTCTCCAAAGCCTGCCCGAAGATCTCCGCGTGCGCGAAGAGCAAGGCGTTGGCTCGTTTAGCGTCGGTGGAGAAGACCTGGTCGAAGGCTGAACGCGCCGCCCTCGCGACGGTCTCGTCCGGATCGTGCTGGGCGAACCACCAGGAAGGGGCTAGTCTCTTGAGGTGCTTACCCAGGCCCTTTCCCGCGCCGCCCGCGACGATCCCCATGGCTTTCGCCGCGGCGACTCGAACCGCGGTGGAGTTGTCGAGGTGCAGCCTGCGGTAGGCGAGGGTCCACTGCGGCAGCGCGGCGGCGAGCTCTTCGGGGGATCGCGCGTACGGCGTAGATGCGGCGGACGCGTCACCGCACGCCCGTCCCTCGCACACGTCGACGAGGTCGGCGAGCGCCTTGAGCCTCGTCGCGGTGTTGTGCTTCACGAGGCGGGCCATGACCCTGGCGAGGTCGTCGTCCACCTCGACCGCGCCCGCGGGGTCGTCGTAGGCCTGCGACGTTAGGGATTGTGCGCCGGAGTATCCCCCGAATCCGATCCTGCGCGTAGAGGGTGAGAGGAGGTTGAGAAGGGGTGGGACGGTCGGTGGTGGAGGTGTGTACATCGCGTCGACCGATGAGATCTCTGGGTGCCGAGTTGCGAGGACTCGTGAAACCGGGCGAAGTTTAGGGAGCGCACCCTCCGAAGGATCCGCCGCCGCCGAAGCCACCCGCGCGGGCTCCCGCCGCGGAGGCCTGGCCCGCCTTCTTGGCCTTGTCCTTCCCCATGGCCGCCTTCGTTTGCCTCTCGGCGTGCGCCGAAAAGTGTGATTCGATGGGAAAAACCCTCGCCGACGGATTTCCAATCCTTGCGACTTTGGTCTCTCATATGTGTATGCAGTTAAGTATATGAAAAGTTTGGCGTTAAGTTGGTGTATTTCTGAGTTTCGCTAACTCTTATGACCGTCGGCCACCCGAAACAAGCCGACGGACGACGTGGCACCCACCAGTGGCCACGATTCGCCGGGTCCCACCACTGAGAGCTCGCGCGACGAC
>JGI20151J14362_10002495_pt1 | contig 12969 bp, 5 predicted proteins | sample COG_01_FD_14362 | JGI IMG/M metagenome (IMG submission 14362) | reverse complement strand
CAGATCTCCAATCTTCTTCCTCTTCTTCCTCTCGTCGTCACAACAGTAGTCCGCGCAATTTCCCCTAATAAGAGGAACATTCCAAACATTCTTCTCCAAACCGTCCTCTTTGTCTTTAATGCGTTGAAAAGAAGAAGAAGAAGAGAGAGAACGCCCCGTGGCAAAAGTAACGCTCCTACTGCAGGACGCTCCGAGACCGCTCATCGCGCGTACTTTTCGCGCGGATGATTGAAGCATGATGACGACGAGGTGACGACGATATATAATATGCCGTTTTCCCAACAAACAAAAAGTTTGTTATTTTGAGGGTCGTGTCAAAAGCACTTCAGTTTAGGGTTTTTAAAAAAGCTAAAAATACGCGAAAGGAAAAAAACGTCTTTTCGTTTCTGTCTCTCTTAAAATCTTAAAAAAGAGCGTTTGACCACCACCACCCTCTTTCCCGCTTTAGTATGTTAATGAAGGCGAGAGAAAGAGAAGAGAGAGGGAAGTTTTACACGTGAGAATATAATGCGCGAAGCGTTGCGGCGATTGGAACGCGCGCACGCGGATCGAGCGTCGGTATCATCAAACTTTTTTGACGAGGAAAAAGGGGAAGACTGGAAGGTTTTGGAGGAGAATAAGGTGGTGGTGACGACGACGACGGGAGGAGATGGAGATGAAAAGACTGCGATGATCATCGACGCGTTCATGACGATAAGTTTAAGAGATTTATCCGCGATTCGCGCGTTCTCGGGAACGAATTATCCGCCGTTGGTGTGCGTAAAGATCATCAACTGCCCGAACGTGAAACGAATACCGAGCGGGTGTTTCGAGAGATGCGAGAAGACGCTGAGAGAGTTGTGGGTGTGCGAGTGCGGATTAGAAACGTTGGACGGGTTGAAAGGGTTTGAATTTGAGAGTTTGGAAGTTTTGGTTTTGTATGGGAATGAGATTGAAGAGGTGGAGAGTACGTTCATGTGTTGTCGTTCTGACGACGAAGAAGAAGAAGAAGACGGCGGGAAAAAAGAGGCGAGGAAAAAGCCGCCGTTTCAGAACTTGAAGCGTTTAATGCTGAACGAAAACAAAATACGGGAGATTGGTAAGAGTTTCACGCACATGAAGTCGTTGGAGTGCGTCGATTTGAGCGAAAACTTGATCACTGGAGAAGCGTTGTTTTTGGAAAAGAGTGGGAACGCGACTGACGTAGAAATGGAGTGGTTACGAAGCGTCGCCGTGCTCAACTTGGCTGCAAACCCAATGAGTAACGACGCTGTCGTCCATGTCATCGCTAAATACGCTAAGAATATCGTTGATATTCGTTTTCGAGACGACATATCTGGCGCGTCTCCCATCGCGTGTGGGATCTGTGATACGAACACGTTGGAATCAAGCGATGCGGCGTATTCGAGATACGCCTCGAAGTGCGTGGCGGCATTTGGAGAGAGCTTACGGTTCCTGGACGGGTACGAGCTGACGCCTTCACTTCGTGAAAGATTACTCGAGCAACACGATAATCGCCGCGCGCTATATTATGCACCGAGTGACGAAAGGGTAAGCGATCTATTTCGAGAAGCTGCCATAACGCCTCTTTTCTTGGACGAACGCGCAATAATTATCCATTCGGAGGCGGAAGAGTTTGCGCACGATGAAACGGAGAAGAAGAACGCAGAGATTCGCGTCGTGATTGAAGAAGACATGGCGCTTATCTCGATGTTGGAGGGAATGACGTTTCGTGACGTTACTTTTCTCGACCTTCCATCCCGCGTTCATTCGAAAACGCTCGTGTCTTTGAAAATACAAAACTGTTCTCTCGCCTCTCTCGAAGGTTTACAGTCGTGCACTAATCTACACAGTTTGGATGCTAGTTTGAACAGGATAAGTAAGCTCGACTCCGCTTGGTTTATTGGACTCAATCGGTTGATATATTTGGACTTATCCGACAATGAAATAACAAATATAGATCGCGATGCCATGCTTTGTGTCCACGACAAGTGCCCAAATTTACGCCATCTTCGCTTGGCTCGAAATCAAATACGAACGCTGCTCGAAGTACAAAATCTCCTCGAGAGGAACACAGATGAGACGTCTTCGAAAACGCAAATAAACAACAAATCGACGTGCTCTGATGATGTACTTCGTGTATTCATATTAAAATATATAGATTTGCGTGGAAACGCAGTCACAAACCTTGAAAACTATCGCGAGTGTGCGGCGTATTTTGCGCCTTCCCTCGTGTTGCTCGACGGCGAGGAGGTTCGAGAGATTTGGAGACGCAAAGGACGATTTCTGTTTCAAGGTCGCCTAACGACGGAAATGATCGAGCAAAAATTAGCAGAGAATATGAATAATAATGATGATGATGATGATAACTTCACCTTGAATTTATCAGAAATGCGCGTGCGAAGATTGGACGAGGAATCCGTCTCTGGCGTCGCCATGGCGTCGGCAAAAATATTAAATTTTGAGAAAAACCAGCTCTCAGATGTATCGGCGCTTGGCAGTTTAAAACATCTGCGAAGACTCTCGATGCCTAAAAATGCGCTTCGATTTGCGCTCGTTCGAGAACCGTTTGTAAATGGAAACACAGGCGACGACTCCCCTGTCGATGAAAGAAACGAAGAAAGCAGTAGGTGTTTCTACGAACAGTTCTTCCCTCAGCTGAAAGAGCTGGACGTGCGGTATAATCGCATAGACTCGCGCCGACTCGTACGATTACAGCTCCAAAAGCTCCAACTTCTATCTTTTGTTGATGTCTCAAACAATCGCTTACAGAATCTGGATGGATTGAAAAGTCTGCGCAACCTTCGAAAAATACGAGCCGACGAGAACCCGTTGCGACAGTTTAACGAAAACACGTTCCTCGGTTTTGGCGCGCTCGAATCACTCTCGATGAAACGATGTGGCGTACGTTCGTTTGCACATTTGAACGCGTTACCACGCGTTAACTCTCTGCGATTAGATGGTAACCGAGTGAAGGATAAAGCGTTGGCGCTTAAGCAACTCGCAGAGGTGAATGGATTAAAAAAATTGAGTTTACGGGGCTGTAAGTTTGCGTCGTCGTATTTCGACGAAGCCGTATTTGCGCTGGAAACGTTAGAGTTTCTCGATGGTATCAAAATCACCTGTGAAGACCGCGAGCGTATTCGGACAGAGATGGAAGAGCGCAGAGCGCGCGAAGAGGCGCTAAAATTCCAAGAGACGACGTTGAAGCGCATGCAAGTAGTTGTGCAGCAAGTTGGATTAGTTCACATCTTAAGAACCCCTTCGAGAACGCTCATTTCAGCTATGCGTTAGGAAAAGCTTTCGTTATCATAGTACGCGTATTGTTACAATGCTTTATATTTAAAGAACTACATGCTATAAATTATCTTCGTTTACTAAGGGACTACGTTCAAAGTTTCGTTTAAAGTCTTTGCTAACGCGTTGTAATCGTCGCTTATTTTTTGCAGCTGCGCGTGCATCTCCTCCGTGGCTTCTTCGGTGCCATCGAGCTCTCGAGAAAGCTTATCGTTTTCTTGACGCAACAGTTCATTCTCTAATCGAAGTTCTTCGAGGTGCTCTAAGTCTTCGTCGTTCTTATTGATATTGGTTGCGGTGTTACTATCATCATTGTCCATGTTTAATTTAGCTTGGACAAAGTCTCGGACACCTAATGGCGACTGGTCCACCGGTTCTCGACCGAACGCGCGAGCGCTTCGAACGCCGCACGTTTTGTATCATCATCGATGCCTTGATTCACGAGATCATCCGAACTGCCAAAATCCTGAAATGGAGAGGATGATTTGTTACTAAACAGTTTGGATTGGTTGAATTCCTCGAGTAGTTCGCTCTGTCTCGCGCGCGCCTCGAGTAACTCTCGGTCTCGTTCTCTCAGGAGCGCATCCAATCGATCGACGTGCGTTCTCAAGTCGCTCATTTGTTTCGAGTTCGCATCATGCATCACGCCGAGGTCGTTTGACCTTCTCACGTGAGCAGACAACGCTTTCTCCAACTTTTCTTTCTCCTCGAGTGCCTCTTCCAGAGATCGCTTGAGCGTTTCAAATTCCTCGCCGTTGGCCGCGAAACCACTGTTTTCATCCGCAAATCTTTTGGATGCTTCTCTCGCGAGACGCAAGTCTTCAAATGCGCCTTGTAACTGCACGCGCAACTCTGATTCTCTCGCCGCGGATCGCTTGGACTTGTTTTCGGCTTGCTTGGCGAACGAGGCTGCCGAAGCTGCCCGATTCTCCGCTTCTTCCACGCGTTCTCGCAAATCTTTCGTCTCCTCCATGATTTCTCGCATACGGCGTTGCTGCTCGACGACGACTGATTCTGAGTGTGCGAGCGATTTTGCCAAATTTCTCGCCGCGTTGAGTGTTTGTGACTCTGAATCTTTTGTGTTCTTCGGGTTCACACTACTGTTCGGTTTGATATTTTCCAGCTCGTTCGAGAGCTGCGCGTTCGTCGCGTTAGCCGCCTCCAAACGACTCGTCAATCGTTCGTTATCTTCACTAAGCGCATCGACTCGCTCTTTTAAAAGCTTTAAGCGTTTAGAGTCATCTTCATTTGTCATAGAAAAGTCGTACTCTCTCGCGCGCGTGGATGCTAACAAACCTTCGAGTTCCTCCGCGCGATTTGATTCTAACTTTGTCCTTAATTTCAACCGATCCCGTTCTTGCGAGGACTCCTCCAACTTGTTGCGCAACGTGCGGAATTCGGATTCAACTTCCGCGTGCTGCTTGCGGTATCTTTCGTTTTGACGCTTCAAGTCTTCGCACGTCTTTGTAACTTCTTCAAGTTGCTCTGAAAGAGATCCTAACCCATTCGGTGCGAAATCTTCTCCACTTTTCCCTCCTTTTCGCGTTTGCGTCGAAGCGGTAGAAGATGACATCTCCTCGAGTTCTTTCGTGAGCTGCGAAACTCTGCGTTCCAAATTTCTCGCTTCCGAGCTCAAAGCTCTGTTTTCGGAATCTAAAACTCTCGATCGCTCTTTCGCTGCTCTCAAACCATCTTCAGTTTGTTGCAACGCCTTCTCTAACTTTTGGTTATCGCTGGACGTCGCCGATAACTCTCTCACGGCTAATTTATGTTCTCCTTCAAGTTCTCTATACGCCCTGGCAACATCTTCGAGTTCTTTTGCAGTTGACACTGAATTTACCTCTACGTTTTCTAAAGCTCTTTCGGCGTGCCGCAAATCTTTCCAAGCGCGATCACGTTCCGCGCACGCTCGAAGGTAATCGTCGTTTACGCTTTGTTGTTCTCTCGTCATTGCGACTAAATCCTCCGCGACAAAGCGCAACTCTTCTCTATGTTGTTTGGTTTCCTCTCTCGCACTCTTCGCATCCTCTAAAGCATCCGCGAGCGAACGATCTAATTGATGTGCCTTATCGATTTCTTGTTGACGCAGCTTTTCAACCGCACTCCTTTCGCGGACGGCTTTCGCTTCGGACGATTTCGCCATTTGAAATTCGTTTACAACGGCTTGAAGTCGCGCCTCGGATTCTGCCAAGGTTTCCGTTAACGCGTCGCACTCTTGTTGTAAGCGATCGCGTTCGATTTCGAGCGCCTTGGCGAGATGATCCGCATCCGTGTTCTTCCCATTCTTTCGTAAAAGTTCAGAAGAAAGGAAAGACGTTCTCGGCGTAGTTTGTCCGTTTTGTTGTGCCTCTGCGATCATTTGCAACTCCTCTTCCGCTTTTTTCGCTCTCGTCTCCGCCTCTTTCAACGTTTCGTGCGATCGTTTAAATTTTTCACCTAAATCCAAGCGCTGCGCGTCCAACCCGTCGATCGTCGCCTTCAAGCGGTCGACGTCTTCTCGTAAAGATTTATTCTCTTCCCTGGACGTTTTCAGCGCAATCTCGTACCCTTCTACATCTCCGTGCGCATCAAATGCTTCTCTCGACTCTAGCGTCATCGTCAACTGTTCATTTGCTCGCATAAGATGATCTCTCTCTGCTGCGTAGCGATTCGCTAACCGTTTTTGCTGCTCCATCTCCTCCCGGACTGCGTTCAACTCTTCCCGCGTTTCCTCCGCTCTGTTCGTCGTCGAAGCAGCTGTTCTCGTCCGATCACCCCGTTCCGTCTCCTCTAACCTATCCGTCAACTCGTCTATTCTCTCGAACAATGTCTCTACCAACTCGTCTTTCGTCTTCCCGTCTCTCGCGTGCGCTTTCAAAAGCTCCACCGCTTCTCTCGACTTTGCGCTTTCGCTCGCTTTCTCCCTCGCGTCCAACAGTTCCGCGGATAAAAGCTTCGTCGCGTCGCGTTCGGCAATTAACGCTTCCGCAAGCTGTTTTTTAAGAAGAAGAACGGCGTCAAAACAACACCGCGGTGAGTAAAGATATTTTCAAGAGAGAGAAAATATGAGTAAAAATCGAGTGCGTCGCTTCGACAAAAATCAAACAAAAATCAAACGCAAGCGTCGTTTAAATAAACTGCGCTCGTTCGCTCGCGCTCTGTGTGTGTTGTTTCTCACCTCGGCAACCATCGGGACCCACTGGCTGGGAAGCTGACCTCGAAACCCGAGCTCTTCTAAAGTATTTGCCAACGTTTGGTGACTCGTGTTGGCGTTTCCGCGGTGGTGGTGGTCCATCATCATCGTCTCTTGGGAAGATGTGTGGATCCGATTGGTGATGGAAATTTCTCTCGCTTTTCTCTCGGAGAAAGAATAAAATATGCGGTGGTGATGCTAACGAACCAGGCGCGCGACGTCGAAAAGCTTCCTCTCCCACTTTCTGTCGTGACGAGACGCGCTCTTTCTCTCTCGCTCGCTTTGTGTACTAAACTGGTTCCTTGTTTCAACGTAGTCTCAGAGTGGTTGAAATTTATGACAAATATCTTTCGACTTAATTTTGGCGGGATTTTCAGGGCATCTTTCTTAAAAATACAAACGTCTGCATTACATATTAGCTCCTTTCTTTCTTTCGCCTTACCCGATGCCCTCTGAACACTCTCTGAATATACACGCACGCCCCGAGTTTGTCTATGTGTTCCAACTCCTTCTCTCGTCGTAATCGAGTGTCCAAAGTGAGCGCCGAGTTGCCGAGCTTGGCGTGGAGGAGCGCGTCGAGACACTCGCTGAAAGGGACGCCTTTGTTCGGGTGGCGGACGTAATGGAGTTCGGCGAAGATTCGGCGGCGCCATTTGGAGATGGTGGAGAGGTATCGAAGGCGCAAGGCGTCGGTTTTGAATTTCTTTTCTTTCTCCTTTTCTAAGTCGTTACCTTCGCCTTCGGCGGTTATTTTCGAGAGCGGTTCCGGGAGGCGTTTGAGGAAAGGCCAGATTTGGTGGAGACCGATGAATCCGGTGGCGTTCGGGTCAAAGGTGGACCAAATGGTTTGGAAGTCTTCGAGATTTTTGGTGGAGACGAGAGAGGATTCTCGGAGAACGCCAAACGTGACGTGATCGAGGATAGCGGCGACGAAGAGGTTGGTGAAGATGTAGCCCATGGCGACGACGTAGGTGACGAAATAGAAGGTGGCGCCGTTACCAAACCCGCAGTTGTCGATGTTATCGCCGGCGTGATTTTTTGAGCAATGCGGCTCGTCAATTTGTAAGTCGTACATGAATTGGCGCCAACCCTCACCAGTTAGAACTTGGAAGAGAAGGAGGAAAGAGTTGACGAAACTCGAGAAATTGGCGTCTTTGTTCAAGCTTTCGCCGTATTTGACGTTGAAAAAGACTTGCGTGCCGACGGCGGCGTAGAGGAACATCCAGATGAGCATGACGCCAATAACGGAGAGGATGGATGGAACAGCGAGAATCATCGTTCGCGATACGCGGCGTAAGTCTGTCGCGTGGCGCAGGATTCGAAACGTTCGGAGGAACCGAAACGGTCGTCCTATTTGCGCGCGGACGCCGGAAGGGTTGGTGGGGAAGAGCGTGGCCGCAGATCCGCAGGAGAGGAAGAGTTCGAAGCAGTTCCAAGGATCTTTGAAGAAGTAAAGTGGATGCGGAAGAGCAACGAATAGACGCACGAGGGATTCGAGAAGGTAGATGGACACAAAAGCAACGTCGCCGATGTTCCATGCGTACTCCCACGAGGCGTCGGCGTCGAAGTGGACCGTGGCTAACAGTACGATGTTGAGCGATAGCAAGAACAAGATGACTTTTTTAAACATCTTGGAGTGTATAGCGTCGTAACACTTCCTTCGCACAGATCCTACGACTGGCTTCATTTCTACTCGCATAGGCTTTATAGACATGGCGACGCCATGCATATCTCTCCATAACTTTTGCCGTTCTGTGAGTAACTTCAAACCGCTGGAAATACCAAACCTGTCGATGAAAACACCGATGATCGTACGAATCATCATGAACGAGCCACATAAGATAAACGTGATGAAGAATAAACACGCCGGCCAGTTTGCATTTTTATTACCGCCGATATCCATCGCGTGATGCATAATATCGATCCATCCGTCCAGCGAGGCGGTTTCAAACAACGTCAATAACGCAGAACCGATCCAATCAAAGTCATATTTCGGAGAATTCCAGTACGTATCCTCGCGTAAATCGCACGAGTACTGGTCGATATCGAGTCTTTTTGTTACGTATGTAGAGGACGACACACTCTGCGTCACGCCGAGTATTTGTTCGCAGAAGCCAAACTTACCCCCAAATATGCGCACGCCGACGATGGCGAATGCCAGGAAAATGGCAAACGTGAGTTTGATGACGGACCCAATCGAAGGTAACGTCTGTGTCACCGATACTACGAGTCGTTGCATTTTTGTGTTGCGCGATAGTACGCGAAACATGCGCAACGAGACCAACACGTTAATAGCTCTCTGAAAATACCAGTTCCATATGGATGAAAACACGATTGGCCCAGCGACGATGACGACGTCCACGCACAAGACCAAAGTATCGAGAATATTCCACATGGACGAGAAATACGCGGTTGGTGTAAAAATCAATCCATCGGAAACAATCTTAATCAAGAAATCGAGCAAGAAGTACCCAGCAACCAGAGCGTTGGCCGCGTCCAAAAAAAACTGGTGTGGATTTACCTCCGTCACCGGGTCGGCGCCGAGAACGGCGGCTATTGATACGACCACGAATAAATATGAGATTCTCTCGTACCATTTTTTCGACAACCATCGCTGTAACATCTGTCGAAGTTTATTCTCTAGGGGGATTGCACCAAGAGATTTATTCGTAAAATACGCTGGCAACGCGTGAAAATGTTCTTCTTCGTGGAAAATATCAAAGTACTCTTCATCTTCCTCGTACAAGTAGGTGTTCATATTCTCTTTCATCGCTGCCTTCTTTCCCTGTTCTAAAAGCGAAAACGATGAGCTCTGCAATCTTAATCTCTCAGTGTCTTTTGGTTCTTCGTTTGGTGTATTCACGCGAGTATCGAAAACAGAACGTCGTCTTATTGCGTTCATCCTCTTGATCGGCTGAATTTGTTTGAAACGCTCGTGTTGTTGTTGTTGTCGCAGCAAAGTAGCGGATCCGGTGGTCAGTTTCTGTGCACGCGATCTCTTACCTGCGAATATTTTTTTCGAGTTACGCTCAGATATCGCACTTTCTATCGCGACCGATATGCGTAGAGCTCTTCGTGCTCGACTCGCTAACCACGGCGAGATTTCATGTTCCTCGTCAATATTCCAGAACCGCACGCGTTTCTTCAAGACAAACCATACCCTAATTTTCTCTAATCGGTCGACAAACGCGCCCGAACGCATGCGTCTTTCAACCTCTCGCTTCACGATCTCGCGTCTTTGCATGTTGTTCTTTTCAAAATCCCTCAATTCCAAGTTCTCGAGGATCACTGCGATGATGAGATTCAAGACGACGTAATTGACGAGAACGAAAAAGGAGACGAAATACGGCGTCGCGAGCCAAGTGACGCGGCGGAAGTGATACAACATTGCAACCCAGCCTTCACCAGTGGAGACTGTAAATATCGCTAATAATGCGTTTGGATAGGTTTCGAAATTTTCGCGAGGATATGGGACGGTCAAATTGTCGATATTCGCGTCGTCGTCGCGTTTTTTCAACGCATCCGTGGCGTATTTTGGGAAGAGCTGCATACCTAATAACGCGTACGCCGCAAGAACGACGCCGTAGAAACAGAGCAAACTCAACATCGTGCCAAAACTTCTAAAGACGCGAGCGAGTGTATCGTTCCCACCACCACTACTGCTTCTTGTTGTAGTACTGCTGTGTTCTTCTCCTTTCGTCGTCGATGAAACTTTTGTGCTCTTCCCACTATTCTTTTCGATGCCGGCGGAAGGATGGTCAAATAATCGCACGACGCGCAAGGCCACTAGATTCGGGCCTTTGTGATCTGCTCCCGCCGCCGTCGCGGAAAGCACTAAAAAATCCCAAATCAAACTCAGTTCACCCGGCTTCAAAGACTGTTTCAAACTAAAAATCCGTCCTAAAATACCCTTAGCCGCGAACAAGCGCAAACCGCATTCGCAATAAAACACCGCCAGGAAATAATAGTCCAAACCGTCTAGAAAACGTTTCGTCGTGTCGGGTTGATAGCTTTTATACGCGCACATCGAACATGTATTCAGAACAATTAAAATGCGGGAGACCAAATCAAACTCTGGGTTTGAAACGATCTCATTCACTCGGTCGCGTTTGTTTCGCGCAACTCCAGATTTGATCTTGCGCGTCGGTAGTTTCCTCCCTTCCTCGATGTCGTTAGGCGACGATAAAGCGCATTCATCATCATCGTCGCTGTTTGTATACGCGCTCAACCGGCCTCTTTCTGACTTGTTACGTTCGAGTGCAATCGCGGCAATATCAACGAACGTATCTTTTTTCTCTCCTCCTTCGTGATGGTGCTTGAAGGAGCGTAAGGCGTTTTTCAGACGCGTAAACCGCGCGAACCCTTTCACAAACTCCTCTTCCTCTTCTTCGTTTGTCGATGATGAAGTTCTTTCTCGAGCATTCCTGTGTTTCAATACTGCAACGTGTTCGCGCCTTAAGCGTAGAAAAACACCACTCACCGCGGCGACAAACACGGAGACGATGAAGTAGGTACCGACGATGATAAGCGTGATGTAATACGCCGCGGACGCTCGGAATTCACTGTTCACCGTCACGTACATGGTTTCTGGCCACTCCTCGAGAGTTATGCACGTGAACATGGACGTCAACGCAGCAAAGAAGTCATCGAACGATTGTTTGCCAAAACGTGGGTTACCTACTTTGTCAGAACAGAACATATTTTTGAACGTCAACTCGTGTTCGATAAAAGTAGACGAGTAGGACAAGCCCAGCGCGTTCGATACCAAAGTTTCATTCAATACGGGACTCGCGTATAACTGTTCAAATGCCAGAGCGTCCTCTACAGATTCACCTCGATACGTCGTGTCGAGAAAATACGCGCCGGGACAAACAAATCCTTTCCCATCGATTGTATTCTCCACGTCCCCGCAGAAAAACGGCGTCGTGTCGTTATACGTTCCAACCCTCGCCGCTTCCTTCGAATCCGCGATCACACACCGTCTCCGAAAGCTCCCACCAAACGTGGATACGCCCATCAGCGCGTAAAATACAAAACAAACGCACGACACTCCAATGACGTCTCTCAGCAAAGGAATCGACGCCGACAGCGCTTCCATGATGACAATCACCGAAGACGCGAACGAAAACGAACGCAACGCCAATGTCGCTCGAAACACGCGCAAATGACCCAACCGTAACCGCGGCAACGCAGGGAACACGTCCGGGGTGAAATCGTAACATTCGCTCATCACAGACATCCAGGAAACCGTGACGATAAAACAATCCAACCTGTTATACGCGTTCGACGTCAAATACGCGTGCCTCGACCCGAAAACGCCCAACGCGTACATCTTCAACGCCATCTCGCACGTGTAAAAAATTAAAATAGCGAAATCAACCGCCCACAGCGGTTTACGAATCAGCGTTTGAAATCCACCGCTCGCGTAGTTGCCATCGTCGTTCTCTCCGTCGTTCTTCGCCAACAGCACCGCCAGCACCGCAAAGTGTGCGAACACGATTGAAAACAACAGGTATTCGAACGTCCTCGAAAACACCGCTTTGAAGACTTTCCTTCGTTTCGAGTCTTTACTGATACAGACCGCCGTGGTGCCGAATTTCGATCGCAACGGTCTCGGTTCCGCGGTTATCGTCGAGAGCACTTTCACGACCGCCTCGCGAAACTTACAAAGCGGCGGAGTCGGAGTTTGTGTTTGTGTTTGTGGTGGTGAAGTCGTCGTCGTCGTCGTCGTCGTTTCTTCTTCTTCTTCTTCTTCTTTCGAACGACCACCTTCTTCACCGACGAAAAAGTCAAGGTCTCTCTCTCTCTCTCCTTCCCGAACAACACACGTCGTCGTCGTCGTCATCGAACGACTGCTCTTTCAAACACCTCTACTACTCGAGAAGAAAGTGAGTCGCAGCAGAGCGGCAGATGTAATAAATACAGCGCGTAATTCTCTCTGCGCGCGATGAAAAGTGATACTGTGATATATATATATATATATAATAACAGTCTCGTGTGCTTCTCGCGTTGGTTGTTCTAAAAATATTTTTGCCGTTTTTGCGAAAAAAGAACGAACGAATTTTTTTCTTTTTTTTGATTTGACCAACAGACAGACCAAACTTTAGAAGGACAGACGAAACAGATCGATTCGCTGCATTCTTTCACACCACGACAGGAGGAGGCGTTTCGTTTGAAACATCATTTCATCATCGAGAGTGAACACTTTCCGAGAGCGCACGTTTTACTCTCGAGCGAAAGAAGCGCGTCTTAACAACGCGCGAGAATAAAGCGCGCTCTCTTTTCCTCTCTGTCGTTCACGAAATAAAAGAGAGTTTGGACGACGACTTTTAGGAGCAGCGTTTAAAAGTTTGGCGGCGAAGAGATCGAAGAGAGAGAGAGAGAGAGAAACGAATTGAAAATGTTCCCGTGGGCGTCGACGGTACGAATGCCGAGAGAAACGCTGGCGAGAATCGCGCGCGAACAGAGAAAAGACGGGGTGACGATTCAGTTTCGGGTGCTACCTGCACCGGTTTCGTCGT
>JGI20151J14362_10002493_pt1 | contig 12975 bp, 9 predicted proteins | sample COG_01_FD_14362 | JGI IMG/M metagenome (IMG submission 14362) | reverse complement strand
CCCCGAACGCTCACCGATCTTCCCACACCTCACCCAATCTTACCTACAGAGACCAAGAACCAGTGGGCGAGGGACGACCCGGCGTTCGTGGTGCTGACGGCGGCCATGGTGTTCGTGGTGTCGATCCTGTACTGCCTGTTCTACAGCCACAGTTTCGGTCAGGCGGTTTACGCGGTGTTGAGGTCGGTGCTGGTGGACTTTCTGGGCGTCGGCGCGGGCGTGGCGACGGCGTATTGGTTCGTGGCCAACCGGTACATGCGGGAACCCGGGGTGAACCACTCGCACGCGGTGGAGCAGCAGGTGGAGTGGATGTACGCGTTCGACGTGCACGTCAACGCCTTTTTCACCCTGCTTCCCTCCCTCTACTGCGGCCAGCTGGTGCTGTCGCCCCTTCTCATGATGAACGGTTTCATCCCGAGGCTGCTGTCGGGGGCGTTGTACGGCGTCGCGCTGTCCTACTACCACTACTGCGTGTTCATCGGGTACAACGCGTTACCCTTCCTGGAGCACACGGCGCTGCTGGTCTATCCCATCGCGGTCATCGCGCTCGTGACGCCTCTCGCCGTGCTCGTCGGGTTCAATCCCACCCGGTTCACGCTCGGGATCTACTTCCACTGACCGTGCTGACCTAACGTAGCGACCTAATACTCTAGCACAACTTTAGTAAACACAGTATCGTATTATACAACAGCTAACATTACGTGTGTAGGCTAGGAAAGTCGCGGCTGGTGTGGAGCCGCGACGCAATCGCCGATTGAATCAGTCCAGACGAGTCGAGGCGGTGTAGTCGTCAGTCACTGGCCCTCTATGCAGCAGGCCTCCGACGACTCGTGCCCCGTGGCGATCGGGCGCCTGGACTTGCCCAAAAAATGGCCCACGCTCAGTCCCAGCACCACGGTGAAGAAAACCCCGCCGTTGCACGTCATCACCGCCAGCATGATGAGGTACGACGAACAGAGATTGAGGGCGTAGAGGGCCGTGCCCACGAGCCTTTGTCGCAGGGCCGGGGACTTGTACGGCCTGGGCAGGATCGGGGCTGTCACGCCCTCGATCTCCTCGGTCGTCTGCGCCCTGACCTTCGGGGGTAGCGTCCGAAGGTAATACAGGCCCTCCTGCATCACGCACAGCGAGAACATGAAGAGGAGAGCCACGAGGTACTCGAAGTGCGTCTCTGTGGCCCACGAGTCGAAGTAGAGGGTGACTCGGTGGCCCCACTCGAAGGCCACGGGCATGCCCTTCATGTGCATGCCGCCACCGTGCATACCACCCCCAGAGCCGCTACCACCGGCCATCTCGCCCCCGAAATGATGGGAATGGTCCATCTCCATACGCGCCTCGGGAACTGAGGCCGGGCGCGGAATTCTCCCGATATCCAAGAAGAACCACGTCACCGGGTGGGGTTCACTTAACATGGGCGGCGGAGGCAGGTTGGCGGGTCGGCTGTTGCGACTCGCGGGCTCCGCGGGAGATGTCGCCGCGGCGGTAGGGACCCGGTGTCGAGCCCAATCCGCGTCGACATCGATCTGGACGAGGTCCTTCGCCGCGGGCGTCGCGCCACTCGCGCGGTGCCCTGGCGGCGATGAGACCTGGTTCGCCGTCTCCAACCGTCGCCGACTCCGGAGGGACCCGACGCGGATCGAACGCCTCCGTTGGTTCGGAACCGCGGCGCCCGTCGAGCTCGATGACGACGACCACGATGCCAATCACGCGGCCGCGTCATCGCCCGCCGGGTCATCGCCGGGCGGGGTCGACCCCACGCCCAAGCCGGCGCAGGTGGACGTGTGGAGGAAAGAGGATCAGAGGTGGCGCGTCGGTAACCGGGCCGGGGTCGCGGGCGGCGGCGACGTATCCGCGGCGACGGACGACCAGGGCAAAGGCAAACGCAAGAACGCGTCGAAGAAGAGGAAACAACAAGGGCTGCAGACGAACCAGCGGCTGATGGACGCGAAGGACCTGAAGGAGCTCCTGTGGCTGGTGCGGACCCGGGCGTCCTTCAGCGATAAGGGCGCCTTCAACGCGATCAACGTGTGCACCGCGCTGTCGCAGATCGTCCGGCTCATGCCCCAGTTCCAGCGCAACTCCCCGGCGAGGACCGCCATGCTCGAGCGACTCACCACGGACAAGGCCTTCAGCAAAAAGTTGTTCCCGATGGTCCTCGACCTCGCGCACAGCCGCGATCGATTCGAGGGCATCCAGTGCGACGCGCGAACCGTGTCGTCGCTCATCAAGGGCGCCGCGGGTCTGACGCAGCGGATAGGTTACCACTTCGACCCGTCCTTGTGGGCCGCGCTGGATCCCGTGATTCGACGAACCGCCCCGGACATGAACGTGTACGAGGCTGCGAACGCCATGTGGTCCTACGGGATGCTCTTCGAGTCTGGCGCGTTTCCCGCGCTCTCGGGGGAGACGCTCAAGGCGCTGACGGAGGCGAGCGCGAGGGTGATCAAAGGGGACGCGCCGGTGAACAATGTCAACGACATCATGTGGGCGTATCTGCGCATATACCAGTACGGGGACGGGCAGGCGTCGTACGACTTTGGGCCGCTCGACACCGACCTGCTTCAGGCGCTGTGCGAGAAGGTGATTTTGCACGGCAAGGCGGACGGGTGGGAGCTGAAGGTGGTCCCACTGGGCATCGCCATGCGGGCGTACAACAAGATGTACGACATCGGCGCGGTGAGCGAGCTTGGCGAGAAGATGGCGGATCGGATGATCTCGGAGACGTCGCGGCTGGTGAAGAAGATGGACGGGAAGCACAGGAGGCTCGCCAAGAGCATGTTCTACAGGTTCGGTCTGGAGCCGAGGCTGCCCGAGGAGCTGACGACGGAGCTGGCGAACACGGATCACAAGAGGCGGGGTGGGTTCATGGGGGCTAAACAGGCGTTCAAGATCAGCGGCGGNAAGGACCAAGAGGTTGTCGAAACCATGGTAGCCGAGGTCAAGGATATCGAGAGCACCGAGCGCAAGAACAAAAAGAGGCACCGACTCTTCTCGGCGAAGGACGTCGCCATCGAGTCCGAGAGGGTTCGGGCGATAGGGCAGGAGTGGTGCGACGCCCTCGGTAACGGCGCGGGGGAGGGGCTTCGCGCGAGGCTAAGCCAGTGCCCCACCCCGGAAGAAGAGGAGCGGCTGCTACAAACCTCGATCAGCGAGGACATCGCCCCGGCGCGGGCGAAGCTCAAGAAGAGGTACCTCAAGGCTGTCGGCCTCCTCAAGTTCAAACGCAAGCACATGAAGAGTGAGGACCAATAGACTGATTTTTTTACGTGCAAAGATTCGCGTTCGTTCACAACCGCCGTTTCTCGTCGTCTAATCCTCGAGTTCCTCGTCTATTTCCATCTCGTCCATCTCCCGGTCCAGGTGGATCCCGCCGGCGGTTATTCGCGCCAGCCGGTCTTCATCCACCAGCGCCGCCTTCACCAACGACTCGTAGGCGCTCGCCTTCCTCCTGTGGTAGCTCATGAGCGCGTCCTGCTCCTCTTCATCGCTGCCCCTGATGCGGTGCAGGCGCAGGAGGCTGTCCAGGCATCCGAGCTGCGCGGGCATGTCCTCCTGCGCCTTGCTGAGGGTGAAGGAGCTCTGGAGCATGTCCAGAGACTGGCTCAGGTCCCCGCCCCTCGTATCCAGCACGATGGTACCGATCAGCGCGAGCGACTGCGCCACGAGCTGGTGGTTGCAGCACTGGGTGTGCGCAAGCTTGAGCGCCTTGGACAGCTTCGGCTTGGCCTCCTGCGACGGATCCCCCTTCACGATCGTCGCGTAGCCCGACACGAAGAGCGCCGCCGCCTGGTGCGCAAAGTTGGGCAGAGCCGAGGCGTCCTTCTCCCCGGTCTTCTCGTCCGCGTTCCCCGCAGCCGCCGCCTGCATCGTCTCGTGCCTCTTCAGAACCGGTCGCACCAAGTCGAGCGCGCGGGAGATTCCCTCGGGGCTACCTTCCGTGAGCTCCGAGAGGCCGCCGCACACGGACGCTATGTCCTTCATCGAATCCGGCCCAAACGCCGCCGCCGCCGCCGACGCCGCCGCGAACCTGGCGGCAGCCTCCTTGTATTTGCCCAGCGAGTGCAGCACCTGCCCCTCGGCGTAGTCCGCGACGGATGCGAATCCCCGCAGGGTCCTCGGGTAGGTCTCCACCATCGCGCGCATCTGCTCCGTTCTCGCCGCCGCGAGCGAGAGCTTCGTGCTCGTCAAATCCGCGCCCACCAGGCCCTGCAGCGCGAGCATGCGGATGTAGAGGTAGGGCCGCGCGTCCGCCGCGGTCCTCGGCGCCAGGTCAACCTCCGATCCGCACCACAGGCGCTTGGGCGGGACCGGAGGCTGGTCCTCTTCTGGCGTCTCCGTCTCTGTCCCCGCCTTCTTGCCGTCCCTCGGTCTCTTCCCCTTTGTCTTGCCCCGCGGGGACTTTTTGGTGGATGGCGAAGCGGCCTTCTCCGTGGACGCGCGCATCTCCGCCATGAGCTGCTCCTGCTCCACGATGGCCCTCGCGTCCGCGTCGCCACCCTCCGGCATCACGCCCAGGAATTTGCACGCGGCGTCGCACTGATCGACGGCGGCTTCCAGGTTGCGCCGAGCCTCGGTGAATTTGCCGAGCGGCCGGAGGGATTCGCCGGTGATTAGCTTGGCGAGCGCGATCGTGGCGCGGATCGGGAGCCACCTGTACGTGTGCTCCTCCTCGAGCTCCTCGTCGGTCTTGTTCTCGATGGACTCGATGAGCCGGGCGACGAACTTGGGTTCGTCCGCGGTGGCCTGGACGTTGCCCGCCGACAGGTTGCCGAGCATGCGGAGCACGCGGAGGTGCAGACGAGCTGGGGCGGCGGCGTCCTCGCCCTCCTTCTCCTCGAGCTCGGTCACCGCCTCCTCCGCGGCAGCCGCACATGCCGCCTCCCCCGCGCCGACGCCTTCGTCCGAGGCCCTCTGCGCGATGGCCCGCTGCAGCCTGGCGAGCGCGAACGCGACGGCGATCTCGTGCATCTCAGCTTCTTTCGCGAGCTCGGCGCCCGCGGTGAGCTCGCGTTCGGCGGCGTGGAACTCGCAGTCCACCATGAAGAGGTCGGCTCGGTCCATGACGAAGTGGAGCTGCCACGTCACCCAATCTGACGTCTCCTCCGGGTACTTCTTCACCGCCTCCGTCGCCAGATCCAGTCCGCTCGTGCAGGCGTTGAGCCACGACCTTCGCGTCTCCCTGCCGAAGAGCCTGTAACAACGAGCGAGGCCGCTGAAGACTTGGCACTTGAGCTTCTCGTACCCGTGCGTGTTCTTCAGGAGCAGCATGCACTGCTCCAGGTGCTGCTTGGCCTTGTGCACGTTGTCGGTGTACTGAAGCAGCAGGGTCGCCAGCCGCACGCGCGCCCTCGCCTCGGGCACCGGGAGCAGGGTGACCTCCTTGAGGCAGAGCGCCTCGTAGCACCGGACCGCCTGCAGCGGCGCGTTGTCCTCCTCGAACTCGTTCGCGAGGAACATGAGGGCGTTGTAGATCTCATCGGTCTCAACCTTCTCGACCGCCTCGGTCGCTTTCTTCGCCTTGGGCGCCATCGTCCGCCCCGATCGCGCGCGCCCCACTGGCGCCAAATTCATCGGATCTGACACACAGATGGAAACATTCAAAAAAAGGAGATGCGGCGTCCCTCGGTTGACCACATCGCCACGCGCGCAGTAGGGTCCGACCGAGCCGAGGGAGACCGGTACCTCACACCCNCGATGGTGGTGCCCCCGTACGCGCACGTCGGCTGCCGGATCGAGACCACCGACGGCGCCAGGGCGGTGGTGCGATACGTCGGTCCAGTGGAGGGAACGGATGGTGAGTGGGTCGGGGTGGAGTGGGACGACCCGACGCGGGGAAAGCACGACGGATCCCACGGCGGCGAGAGGTACTTCGAGTGCGTCGCATCTTCCGCGAACGGCGCCACCCCGGGATCCTTCGTCCGCCCGCACAAGATCCGACCCAGCGTCACGTTCCGCGAAGCCATCGCGACCAAGTACCTCGACGGCAAGGTGCCCGTCCAGGGTGCCAAGTCCACCGGCGGCGACGTCGGCGACGACGGGACGATCGCGACCAAGTACCTCGACGGCAAGGTGCCCGTCCAGGGTGCCAAGTCCACCGGCGGCGACGTGGCGACGACGGGACGAACGAGGAGGGCATGTTCGTCAAGTCGTCGAACGGACAGAAGATCGAGATCCAGCTGTGCCTCAAGAAGGAGGATCCCAACGCCGTGCTCGGCACCATCGACAGGGTCTACCTCCCAGATGCCGCCATCCACACCGCGGGCGAACCGGGCGACGCGTCCTCCTGCGGCCTCCCATCGGAACAGGTGCAGATCCTGGACCTGGCGGGGAACCTGTTCAAGGACTGGAGCGCCGTCGCCGCGTTCGGTCGCGAGTTTCCGAGTCTAGTCAACCTCGAGCTCACCGGGGTGAGAGCCGCGTGGCCCGCGTGTCCGCCGCCCGCGCCGTCGCCGTTTCCGAACCTCTCCGTGCTCGTCATGAACAGGTCCGGCGCGTCGTGGAAGGAGGCGACCGCGATCGTCGCCGCGTGCCCGGCGCTGCGAGAGCTGAGCCTCGCGGACTGCGGCATATCCGCGCTGGGCGAGGGCGAAGGGCCGGTGTCGGGCGCGGCGGCGGCGGCGCTCTCGGGGCTCGTCGCGCTCAACCTGGAGCGCAACGCCCTGGAGGACTGGTCCGAGGTTGAGCGTCTGGCGCTGCTCCCGTCGCTGGAGCGGCTGCATCTGGGCGGGAACCGGCTGAGACGCGTGTGCTATCCTGAGACGCACGCGGGGGGACCGGTACCGTTCGAGCAGCTCAAGGCGCTGTTGTTCGCGGACAACGCGGTTGACGAATGGGACAGCGTCGACGCGCTGAACGATTTCCCGTCCCTCGCGGAGGTGAGGCTGACCGGTAACCCGGTGACGGAGAGCGCGGCGACGCGGCACGAGATCGTGGCGCGCGTGGGACGGCTGTCGCAGCTCAACGGGAGCCTCATCGCGGACCAGGAGAGGAAGGATGCGGAGATTCGGTACCTGCGCCGGGTTCTCGGGCTGGTCAAGAGCGCCGAGGGCGCGGCGGCGGGAGGTGAGGCCGAGGGCGCGGCGGCGGCGGCGCGGGCGCCCCAGCGGGGAACCGAGGCTGTTCAGGCGATGCATCCCCGTCTCAGGGCGCTGGTGGATTCCTACGGCGAGCTGTCCACGCACGCGGCGAAGGGACCGGGCACGGGCAAGATGGGAGAGGACATGCTCGAGCTCACGCTGGTGTGCGTCGCGGCGTCGGCTGGGGAGAAGGCGCCCACGAAGAAGAAGGTCCCGATGACGATCACCGTCGGTAAGCTCAAGCTGCTGTGCGAGAAGCTCTTCAAGGTCAAGGCTGACGCGCAGCAACTGTACTACAAGGAGCCGTTCATGGGTATGCCCGAGCTCTTGGAGCCCGACGACTACGACATAGCGTACCTCGGCGTGAAGGACGGCTCGAGCGTCCTCGTCGAGGAGAAGAGCTGAAGCGATTAGCTCTTAGCTGGCGTATTTCAACAAAATGTCAATCTATCGGTACAGTGTTGAGATCTTACACGTACAATCTGTGAATCTGCGTTTGCCTGAGGGTCTTGCGGCAGGTGGGGCAACGCCGCGGAGGATGCTTTAAAGCTTCCTTGATGCAGTCGTAACAGAACACGTGCCCGCACGTGGTGCTCGCCATCTCCCCTTTCTTTATGACGTCCATGCATATCACGCACTTGATTCCTTTCCCCGGGCTCTCGGGTTCCTGTCGGGGAGCCCCGTAGTCCCCGCCCGGCTCCCTCTCAGGCTCCCCACCCTCGTTTCTTCTGTTTTTCTGAATAGGCAGCCCCGTCCATGTGTCTCTCGGAGGGGACTCCTCGAGGTGGGTCAGGTCCACCGGGCCCTTCTCCGCGACGACCCGGACCTCCTCGTCCTCGTCCCCGTGCTCCCCGTCACTCTCCAGCGTCAGGTCTACCGCGTCAGTCTCCCCCGCGTGAATCCCGCCCCCCGAGAGCCTTCGCCGCCTTGGGCTGCCCACGGACGGCGTGCCCCCCTTGCTCCGCCGTCGGACGCGCGTCCCGACGACCGGCGAGCGCGTCCTTTCGTCGTCGGATCCGTCCGATAGCTCGATGACGGAGCTCGACGGCGGCGAAACCACCGTCTCGCCCCCCCGGGGACCATTCCGCACCATGCCCGCCGTCAACTCTGACTCTGATTGGCGTGGACTCGTTTCGAACTGCGAATTTTGGACCCATATTCGCAAACAGGTTAGGACCTATGGGCAAACGCACTGATGAACCCCGGTGGGCAACCCTGACAAACGAGTATCGACGGAACCTTATCGACGCGTGACCGTATTTTCGAAAAGGGTCGTGGAGGCGGAACGGGGCTCACGCGTCCTTCGACGCCATCAGAACGAAGGGCGCTGCAGCACAGCCCCTTGCGTGTTTCGCGAGGAGTTCGCGCGTGTTCTCGCGGGGAACTCGCCACTCGCGCCCGGTAGATCTCTGGCTCAGAGGGTCGAAGGCATCTTGAAAAAAGGCGCAGCGGGAGGTTTTTCACACACGGAGGGGAAAAATGGCGGGGGTGAGCGTCAGCCTCGGCGCCGGAGTCGTCGGCGCGCGCGCTTCCGCGCGCGTCGAGCGTCGCGCGTCGACCGTTCGAGGCGCGACCGCATCCGTGAACGGCGGATCCAGGGCAACCGCGGTCGGCGGGTCCGTCGGGCGGTCCGCGTTCCTCCACGGGGCGGGGGCGGGCGGCCCCGCGGGTTTGGGTTCGGCCGCGCTTCCCCGGCGACGCGCGTCTCGCGCCCGGACGCCCGTCGCGCCGAACGCGCTCTTCTCCGAGTTCATGCAGAACCTATCGGGTCCCGCGCTCCTCGACGGCTGGGGTTTGCCCAACGCCGTCGAGGCCTTCAAGGCGCTCCCCGCGATCACCACGGAGACGATTGCGGATCTCGCGGTGGGCGCGGTGGCCATCTTCGGCGCGGGCGTGTTCATCAACGACACGGACTCCACCCCCGAGGTTGCGACCCAGACGGGCGGCGGCGGTGGCCAGGGCGGCGGCGGAAGGTTCGGAGGCGGGGGCGGCGACGACTACAACGACAAGTGGTACTTTGAGGATCCCGAATCCGACGCGAATAACTTTTTCATCCGCGGCGGCGTCCAGGGCATCTGGTGGATCATCGCGTGCTCGGCGGCCTCGGCGTACTGCGTCCTCATCGGTAAGGCTCCCCACCTGGGCGCCTTCTGGGGCCTGGCCGCCGTCGGTATCGGCTGGGGCCTCTTCGTCTCCATCGCGCTCGGGCTCACCGCCGTCGTCGTCGTGGTGCTGGCGGTGGATTACTTCCTCCAGTGGTCGCACGGCGATCTGCACGCGGCGCTCAAGGCTGGGCAGGAGAGGCTCACCGGCGGGCTGATCCAGAGGGAGTTCGACATCCAGCCCGCGGCTGCGGATAAGAAGAACGTCGTCTCCGACCCCAACAAGAACCTGCCCGAAGGCGTGAAGATCCTGGGCACCGACGCGCAGATGGTACAGGTGGACCTCAAGCCTGGCGAGGAGATGAGCGCGGAGCCCGGTGCGATGTGCTACATGTCCGCCAACGTGCGGTCCATCACGAGCATGCAGGGCGGCGTGCTCGCCGGCATCTCCCGCGTCCTCGCGGGTGAGCCGTTTTTCCTGAACAGCTTCAAGAACATCGCCAACGACGGCCGCGAGGGATACATCGCGCTCGCCGGTCGACGCGAGGGCGACAAGATCATCGTGCTGGACCTGGAACGCTTCGGCGGGGAGATTCTGTGCGCGCGTGACTCGTACCTGTGCTCCAAGGGCCAAGTGAGCATCGACGCCGCCACGACGTTCACCCGAGGGCAGATGGGTCTCCGCCTGTTCCTGTCCAACCAGAACACCATCTTCATGCAGAAGCTGAGCGGCACCGGCCTGGCGTGCATCTCAGGCAACGGCACCGTGATCAGGCAGGACCTCGAGGAGGGCCAGGAGATGGTCGTGGATGCGCGCGCGGTGTGCGCCTTCTCCAAGACGATCGGGTACCAGCTGAGGCTCATGAGCTCGCCCCTCGCCGCCCTCTTCGGCGGTGAAGGTTTGTTCTTTGCGAGGCTCTCCGGACCGGGAACCTTCTACCTGCAGTCCCTGCCCGCCGCGCGCCAGGACGGTGGACTCCGCGACGAGGGAGAGGTCGCGGTGTAATCACCCATGTCGTCGTCGGAGTCGTCGTCTGTGTTACCCACGCGGCGCTGAACCTCCTTGTAAAGGATCGGTGGCGCGCCTTGTCGGTGGGTCGATGGCAATCAAAATTCTTTTCCATCTTTGCGGCTTCTTGCAAGACGGTAAACGTAGCACCGCGCGGCGCGTCGCGTCGTCGGTTTTCAATAAGACTAACGCAAGTTTTCTCATCAGACACGTCGTCAAGCGTATTTCGCCCTTTGTATTCCTGCTGCTATCTGCTACTCAGTCCATCGTGACCTCGTCGAACGAATCTTTGATGCACAGGTTCCCGCCCTCAACCTTGTCCACCTCCACGCGTGCCTCTCGATAGCTCACCTGACCCGCCCGTGCCTCGTCCTCGGCGCACTCACCCACCTTGGTCTCCCCGGCCTCCCCGTCGATGAACTGCTCCGCCACGTCCCCGTCGTCGTCCCGGAAGAGTTGGCGGGCGAACCATCCCAGTCCTTGTATCCCGCCCATCGCAAGCCCCGAGGTCATCGACACCGCGTACTGTATCACCGGGATCCGTCGTCGCTCCACCGCCACCTCCCTCTTAGTGGAGAAACCGCCGTTGCTGCCGTCCGAGTAGTCGTCCTCGTCCTCATCCTGCGGGTTGTCGTCATCGGTGGGGTTGGACGGTTTGGTCAGACGCGGTTCTTCGCGAATGGAAAGGTTGGGAAGTTCGTGGTCGCCTTCTCTCGAGATCTCGTCGCGTCGGGTGGCCGGTGTGCGCGGGGAGGGATGGTGTGCACGGGGTCGATCGACTCACCCCGAAGACGAACGTCTTGGCCGCCTTGAACCCCCGCTTGAGGAAGTTCATTGGGTTCTCTCTCTTGCGCTTCGTCGTGGCCGGACTCTCGGCCTCAGCCGAAAGTGTGGGCGCACTCGTCTCGGTCCTCGCTTTTTCATCTGAAGACCCATATTCGCAAATGACCATTTTCGCGAATTCTGACCAGTCGCGAGGGGTAACCTGAACTTTCGTCCCCAAAAAATGGAACAGAGGCCGCGTCCTTTCCCGAGGTGCCACTGGATCTGGTCGCCGAGGCGAGATGGCGTCGTACCAGCACCCGTATGTCAAGCAGGTGAACAGATGCGCGACCGTGGCGTTCTCGCCCACGTCGCCCTTCATCGCGACCGGCACCATGGCCGGCGCGATCGACCTCAGCTTCAGCACCACCGCCTGCCTCGAGGTGCGCATCCGAGAATTACAGAGCACCCGTGATTAAAATCCCAACCCCGCGCGCCGCGGACGAGCGCCGATCGCTCACCTCCCACACTTTTCCCACCCGTCGGCGCAGATTTTCAAGTTGGATTACAGTAACCCATCCTCGGACATGCCCCTCGCGGGCGGCGCGGTGGCTGCGAACGAGCGCTTCCACCGACTCGCGTGGGGTCCGCTGCAGACGGAAGGGATGCCCCACGGGCTCATCGCCGGTGGCCTGGTGGACGGCAGCGTGAACCTGTACAACCCGGCGCGGATCATCGGCTCGCCCATCGGCGCCGAGCCCAGCGACGGGGTGTCCAGCGGCGCGCTGGTGACGAAGATGCAGAAGCACTCCGGGCCCGTGCGCGGCTTGGAGTTCAACAGCTTCTCCCCCAACCTGCTCGCGTCCGGCGCCGAGGATGGCGAGCTCTGCATCTGGGATCTCGCCAGGCCCGCGCAGCCGAGCCTCTACCCGGCGCTCAAGGGCGGCGCCGGCGGTCAGCCCGCGGCCGGGGAGGTCAGTTATCTGGCGTGGAACAAGAAGGTGCAGCACATCCTCGCCAGCTCGTCCCTCAACGGCACCACCGTGGTGTGGGATCTGAAGCGACAGCGGCCGGTGATCTCCTTCACCGACCCAAACAGCCGGCGACGGTGCTCGGCGATGCAGTGGAACCCCGAGGTGGCGACGCAGCTCATCGTCGCGTCCGACGACGACAGGTCCCCGTCGCTTCAGATTTGGGATCTTCGCAACTCCATCTCCCCGGCCAGGGAGTTTGTGGGCCACAGCAAGGGCGTCCTCGCGATGGCGTGGTCGCAGGCGGATCCCGGGCTTTTGCTCACCTGCGGCAAGGATAACCGCACGCTGTGCTGGGACACCGTGGCGGGCGAGGTACTCGCGGAGCTACCCGCGAGCAGCAACTGGAACTTCGACGTGCAGTGGTCCAGCACCACCCCGGGTGTCCTCTCCACCTCGTCCTTTGACGGCCGCGTGGGGCTCTACAACCTTCAGCAGGCTGGCGGCATCGACGCGGGCCCCGGGACCGTCGACCAGTACGGCGTGCAGCAACCCGGCCCCAAGACGCCCATGAAAAAGGCCCCGGCATGGATGAGGAGGCCGTGCGGCGCCACCTTCGGGTTCGGCGGTCAGCTCGTGGGCTTTGGCGTCAGAGCCAAGGCGGGTGCCGAGGAACCCGCGGCGGCGGAGAAGCCTTCGGGCACCGCGCTCACCCTCATGAAGGTGTCCACCGCGGTCGAGGCCGAGGTATCCGCCGAGCTCGAGGGCGCCGTGTCCACGGGTGGCGGCGACGCGCTCAAGACCTTCTGCGAGACCAAGAAGACCGAGGCGACCGCGACGGCGGCGAAGGAGGACGAGGAGACGTGGGGTTTCCTCGGGATCCTCTTCGAGGAGGACGCGAGGCGGGAGCTCCTCAAGCACCTCGACTTTGGCGAGGCTCTCGTCGCCAAGGAGCTGGCGGAGTCCGATGCTGAGGCTGAGAAGGCCAGGGCGGCCGCGGAAGCCGAGGCGGCTGCGGCGGACGCGGCCGTCGCCGCCTCCGCCGCGCCCGCGCC
>JGI20151J14362_10002490_pt1 | contig 12983 bp, 10 predicted proteins | sample COG_01_FD_14362 | JGI IMG/M metagenome (IMG submission 14362) | reverse complement strand
CCCCCTTGCACTTCAAATGCTTCTTGGTCGCTCAGGAAGTATCCGTTGGCAGGAATGAATAACGAGCCGTTATCCTGTGTTCCTCCCAAAACAGCGCTTCGCGCGCTGTGGTCCATACCATAGAACTGTGTCACCGATAAATCACGGTTGATATCAACGTAATTTTGACCTCCGTCGACGCTCTTATAGATACCGCCGTCACCGGCTACGTACATGTTCCCGTATGGAGTGAAGATCACCTCATGAATGTCCGCGTGAACGTCGATCGTTGTGCCTGCGAAATCAAACGAATAGGCGGCCAATTCCGCTTGTTGGTTTGGGCCTGAACGCCACAGTTCGATTCCACCGACATAAGCCAAATCAGGCTGGCCTTGGGCGATGCCGAGGGCTAAATCATAAATACCTTGGTTCCTCGGAAGCGGTGTTGCCTCCAAAATGTCGTTGGGCCAAACATTCGACCAAGTTTCCCCGGCATTTCCTGTGTGATACAGACCTCCAAACGAACCTCCGCTCGTTGCAAAAACTGCAAATGCATGATTTGGATCATCCAGTGAAATGTCGACCCGAACACGTCCGTTGCCACTTTGTGGCAAAACCGTATCGTCATTGTTTGAACCTGATACAGTATTGAACGATGTGAAATCTGAACCTTCACTCAAGAATACACGGCAGTTGTTCATGCCAATGAGCATGTATGAACCATCCGGAGCAATCGCTAAATCCGACACAGCCCCGTTGATGTCACCGCTAGGACTCATGGTCATAACTCCGTCTTCGATGAATCCAAAACCTGCGTTCGATCCAAACCACACCCGGTTGTCATCATTGGGATCAGCCACCATGGCATCTACTGCTGAAAAATTACCTGACCCAAACGCTCCTGGGTCAGTCCCTTCGACAAGTTCGAAATTCTCACCGTCAGCGGACCAATAAATTCCACGGCCACGGAAAGAACTCCCTCCTTCTCCACCTCCACCTTCAAACAACGAACCAGACCCGACATAAACATGACCACCCTTGGTCACACCAATCGAACCCACCATCATTTGGTCCAATCCAAACATTTGATTCCAATCGTTTCCTCCATTGTCACTTTTCCAAAGACCTCCGGAAACAGATCCAGCATAGAGCACAGACTCTTCACTGCCGTCCTCGGGAATCACGGCAGCAATGGCGCGCACGCGGCCTCCGATGTTGTCAGGGCCCATTTCATTCCAATAATGCTCTGTTGAACGGCCGTCGATTGCTTGATTTGCTGCGAACCGCACGACTTCGTTGCGCAGGTCACGCAAACCACTTTCATTCACTTCGCCTGTCTCAATGTCACCGCGAAGCATTTTTTGGACCTCCCATGCACCCTCAGGCGATTGGGCTTGATCGGCTTGGACTCGAGGGGCATAAACTGCAGCCTCTGCATCCGCACCAGTGGAAACATTCGTACTGATTTGCCAGCCTACCAGGGCGAGGGCAACTGTTGCTGAAGCAACAAAAAGAGATTTCAATTGCATGGTCTGAATTTTATCAATCTGGAATTCGAAAGTTACAACAAAGCAAGCGCTCACCAAGCATTTGTGTTCAAGACTTCAACGTCAAATAACATCTCAGGGGGATAAGCAGCGGAAAACCGCGCTAGAGTTGCAATGAGCAATTCGGATTGGACAACTTTTATCGCCTTAAAAAAGGTGTTTTTCAGCATGATAGCTGGAGCGAACGAGCGGTCCACTTTCGACAAAACGGAACCCTTTTTGCAATCCGATTTCTTTCAATTCCGAGAATACATCAGGGTGAATAAACTCAGCAACCGGCAAATGTTTGGGGGTTGGCTGGAGGTATTGGCCCAGGGTCAATACCTGGCAATCCACACTGCGCAAATCATCCATCGTTTCGACAACCTCGTCGAACGTTTCACCCAAGCCGAGCATGACTCCTGACTTCGTTTTCATTCCGCCTTGGCGCAGGCGTCGCAGCACTTCGAGGCTGCGGTCGTATTTGGCCTGGATGCGCACTTCTTTGGTCAATCTCCGGACGGTTTCCAAGTTGTGCGAGACAATCTCTGGCGCCACTTGAATGATCCGTGCGAGGTTTTCCCATTTTCCGGCAAAATCCGGAATCAGGGTTTCAAGGGTCGTTTCTGGACTTTGGTGCCGGATAGCCCGAACCGTTTGAGCCCAAATTTCACTGCCTCCATCGGGCAAATCATCGCGGTCCACCGAAGTCAAAACCGCGTGCTTGACCTTCATGAGTTTCACGGACTGCGCTACGCGCCCTGGCTCAAATGCATCCACCTCCAAAGGCTTGCCCGTCGCAACATTGCAAAATCCGCATGACCGCGTACAAATATTCCCAAGAATCATGAAGGTCGCGGTTCCCGCTCCCCAGCACTCCCCCATGTTTGGGCAGTGGCCACTCTCGCAAATCGTGTGCAACTTATGCTCGGACACGATATCGCGGACCTCCTTATACGCCTGTCCAGTTGGCAACTTAACCCGCAGCCATTTCGGCTTTGGCACGCGCTGAGGTGTGGAATTCGGTGGGGGGTTGGTAGGCGTAGTCATCTCTATCTTCCGGTTCAGCGGGTCCAATTTCGTCCAATTTCAAACGTCGCAAACAATGTGACAAACAGGCGGTTGTTCTGTTCAAATCGGTCTGCAAATATCTCAGGTGCAGTTAAAAAAGCATCCGCAGCAATGCCCGCTGTTAATGTTTTGGGCATGAATCGCTCGTTGCCGTACTCGAAGTCCAAGGCATAGCTGGCGTGCACTCCCGGTGTCACACTCAACTCATCCAAGCCACTGCTCCAAGGCCCCTGGCCATAAATGTTATCTGAATAGTGTTCCAATGAATTGTAACGCTCAGTAGCCACGTAATCATACGGGATATCCGGATAACCAATTTCGAGGTAGACAGGCTTCAATATGCCAAGCGAAGCGCCTACTTTCCAGGCCGTGCTGAACCTTGCCGCATCTTTCCTGAGCTTTTCTGTTTTGAGTGAATGGCTTCCAAACCAAAAACGTAAAACCTGCAGCGTATTCTGTTTTCCGTAGACATACGGCCGGCCGTTGTCATAGACGGGATTGGATGTTTTAATTTCTTTGGGATGCTTGAAAAACGCGAAATCTGCGCCAAAGCTTCGGACTTTAAATGCATGCTGGTAAAACCCCCGCCGGAGAGTCACCCCCACCCCTTGCGTGTGGAATAACACCCCGAAATGAACATCGTCGGTCAGCGGGACGTCCACTTTTCCATCTCGATACACGGCTTGATCGCCCGTCAATAGGTCCCCTTCAGATTGACCCCAACTTGCAGACGCACAGAAGAACAGGCAGAACAACAAGGCTCCGAGGCCCAACCCGTTTTGTGAGAATCTTGAGGACAACATTGTTCAAATTTAGCGCGGAAAGGTGGAATTGAAATGCACCTTTGCAACTCTTAAGAATGCCCCCCCATGAATAACACTTCACCTGACTATCGTTCCGTCTACGAGGGAAACCTGCGCACACGCATGACGCACACGCGATCGAACTCTGAAGTCATCACGGACGCACCCATTGACAACCAAGGAAATGGCGAGGCCTTTTCACCCACCGACTTGGTGAGCTCCGCTCTTTGCAGCTGCGTCATGACCATCATGGGAATCAAAGCACGCGACATGGGGCTTGACCCGATTGAAATGAGCGCAAAAGTCTGGAAATCCATGGCTTCAAACCCTCGTCGGATTGCAAAAATTGAAATCCAACTGGACCTCCGTATTCCCGGCGCTACAGATCAGCAGAAAACCATACTTGAGCGCACGACAAAGGCGTGTCCCGTGGCACGCTCGTTGCACCCGGACACGCAAAAGATCATTGCGTTCAATTGGCTTTGATCAGTCGCACACTTCCACTTCAGCGTATGCGGAACAAGCGGAATAACTTGTCGCACAAGAAGCTAAAAGGGAAGCTGCTAAAATCAGCCCTATGGTATATTGAAAAAACCGTTGCATGTTGCGGTTGTTAAAAGTTCTGGTATCCGTACGGAAGTAGCGTGACGAAGGTTACGTTTAGATGTATATTTTGCGCATGCAGTCTTCACAACTTATCACCATCCTGTTTTTAATCCTCGCAGCACTCGCAGCTGGAATTTTCTGGCTTGCCCGGCAACTGAGCAAAACGGGACGTGGCTCCGCTTCCACGGACCTGGACCTTGAACGAACTCAATTTGAGCGCGATCAGATGGAAGCAGATCTGACGCGGGCTCGAGAGGAGCTTAGTGATGTGCGGAGTGATTTGCAAGCTGCCATAGCGGATAAAAGCAAGGCTGAACAGAAATTCGAATATTACTCACAAGAAGAAGAAAATCGCCGGCGAGAGATGACCCAAGAGTTTGACCTGTTGGCCCGTAACATCATCGAAGAAAACGCAAAGCGCCATCAGCAGCATCTGGCAGAAGGGGGCAAAGAGACCCTGTCCGCCGTAGTCAAACCCATCCAAGACAAGTTCGTCGAGCTCCAGAATCAGATGAATAAATTCTACGGCGATGAACGCGAGCAACTGGGGCAATTGGACAAAGAACTTGAGAAGCTTTTTGCCTTGAACCAAACCCTTCAAACTGAGGCGAAGCATCTGACCAATGCGCTCAAAGGTGAAAGCAAGGTTCAAGGGGATTGGGGTGAATATCAGCTCGAACGCATCCTCGAACAGGTTGGACTTGTTGAAGGCATTCACTTTTCAAAGCAATCCACTCAACGCGATGAGGAGGGTCGCCTCTTCCGCCCGGACTTCCTCATTTACCTCCCCGACGACAAAGTGCTTGTCATCGATAGTAAAGTGAGCATTACAGCGTATGAGCGCATGACTCAATCTGATGACCCCAAAGAAGTAGAACGAGAAAGAAGTCTTCACGCGGGCAGCGTGAGTTCTCACATCAAAGAGTTGAGCAATAAAAATTACGCTCAGCTTTATGGAAAGAGCACCGACTACACCCTGATGTTCATGCCCGTCGAGGCCTCCTGGGTTGCCCTAGGAACTCATCTTTTGTCGTTGCAAGAAGAGGCTTTGCGAAAAAATGTACTGCTGGTTTCTACAAGCACACTGATCGCGACACTTCGCACGATTAGTTACGTTTGGCAACAAGAGGAGCAAAAAGCGAACATCCAAAAAATTGCAGAGCGCGGGAGTAAATTGTACCACCAAATCAACCTCTTTCTGGAAGAATTTGGCAAAATCAAAACCCGACTCGGGCAAGCTCAATCCTCGTATGATGATGCGCTGACCAAATTGCAAGGAAGGCAAGGAGCCATTTATCAGGCGGAACAAATGCGGGAGCTCGGTGTGCACGTCAAAACAAAAATTTCTGAAGACTTCCTGATCGAATCTTCCTTGGACTCTGAACCCGAACCAGTCGAGCCATCCAATGAATAAAGCGGCTTCAATCTTTGGAGCAGCGGTCGTGCTCATCTGCGCAGGCTGCGGTGGCTCCGGTCCCCTTGCAGGAAAGGCGAACCAGCGTCCCTATGACTTCGAGGCGAATATTATTCATCCCAAGTGTGCCGTGCTTCCTTTGGGCATTGATTCGGTCGAGATCTTTCTCGAGTGGAGCCGAGAGGAAGGATTGTTTTTGAGAAATTCTCCCCAGTCACCCTTTACCGCGCACATGCGACTCAACGCGGGCACTTTTGAGGTGACTTGGCGCGATACCTTGGTCGATTTTGCCCCACCCATGGACCGTCGGGTCTGGCGTGTGGCCTTGGCTGATTTCGCTGTAAACTGGAACCAAAGCACCAATTTAGTGCCGATGCAGATGGAGGACTTGCATCGAAATACCTCAACCTCCTGGAAGGTCCCCCTTCCGCAGCCTGGTGTTCCACGGACCCCTTTTCACAGCGACGGATGGCCCGTTGACAGAGGCCAGGCGATCATCGGTGACACCCTTTATTTCTCCAGCCTTTCCAATACGCGATGGCAGCATGCAAGCGCAGCGGTTCCCGCATCCATGCCCTCTCCGCCGTTTTCCAGCAGCCGAGACAAATCAGACACCCTTCAACCTGCGATTCTATCTGAATGGCTAACCGACGAGTCAGGATGGAACGGATACATCGTCCAACCTGGCATCAACGCAGTCGGACAACCAACCACACTCAACAAGCTTCGCGTAGCACATCGCGTGCACGGGATGCCCGCTGACCATCCACTCGTCCGGGATTTGAACCTCATGATTCAATCCAGTCGCTACATCACGACTCGTGCCGAATTTGACCGGATGAGGAATGCATCCGACCCCAAAGCTTCCCTGGATGCATTTTGGTTGAGTTGCGGCAATGAAAAAGGAGCTTCAGCGGAATTGATTAAGACATACTATGGTCGCGTTGAGGAGGCCAATCGGTACTTTAGCGGAATCCACCCAGGATGGCGAACCGACCGTGGAATGGTCCACATTGTTTTTGGAATTCCCGATAAAGTTCGCAGCACAATCGACAGTGAGTGGTGGATCTACGGCGAAGAAGGATCTGCCAATGCCATTACATTCCGCTTTTTGCATGTCGAACATCCGTGGGATGAGAACTTCTATGTACTCAATCGATCCATCCAATTTAGGCCGCCATGGGACCGCATGGTCACCAATTGGCGCAACGGACGAATCAAACCAGACTGATTTGCCGGTACCTTTGGCCAACTGATTCTCGCTTACCATGCCATTTGATCTCCCTCCCTCTCCCCGCTCCTCTCGCTCCGAAAATTCATTCAATTCGGATTCGGACAGAGGAGGTAAAAAACCTCCGTATACCGGTCCGAAACGTCCGCCGAAAGGGAGCTACGTGATGGGATGGCATCCGGTGCAAGAAGCGTTGGAGGCGGGAAAAGAATTTCAACGGGTCCTCATTCAACGAGACGAAAAAGGCGAACGCACCTCTGCATTGCTCAGCCAACTGAAGCGGCTGAACATACCGGTTCAACGTGTTCCAAAAGAAAAACTCCATCGCATTACGGTCAAGAACCACCAGGGCATTGTCGCTTTTCTTTCTCCCATTGTCTACCACCCATTGGATGAGTTGGTAGCCCAGACTTATGAGGCAGGAGAGTCACCGTTCTTTTTGGCGTTGGACGGAGTGACCGACGTCCGAAACATTGGTGCCATTGCAAGAAGCGCGGAGTGCTTTGGTGCCACCGCACTCATCATCCCCTCTTTTGGCGTAGCCCCCATTCAGGAGGATGCGATCAAATCTTCTTCGGGTGCCCTCCTGAGGATTCCTGTAGCCCGCGTCCCTGATATGGCAAAGGCACTTCAAGACTTGGCCGCCAACGGAATCACGGCTGTCGCATTGAGTGAACAGGCTGAGACTTCGTTTCATCAGACTCCGGTTTCGGGGCCCGTTTGTCTCGTCATGGGTGACGAAGAGACCGGAATCTCGCCCGGAGTCGAGCGCAATTGTCCGGTACAACTGCGTTTACCAATGGTTGGAAAAACCGGGAGCTTGAACGTTTCCGTTGCTGCAGGAATCGCATTATCCCACCTTGCATTGTGGAAAGACGCCTCTGAAGCGTCGTAAACCTCCTCAACAAATCGGCTATCATTGCTTGAAGAGGTTCCACATACCGGAATCCAAAAAGCTTTGACGCCATGAACATTCTTCGGTCGACTCGATTCTTCACCGGACCTGCATTAGCCCTTTCTGCTCTCTTGCTGCTCAATTCTTGCGGCTCTCGTTTTTTCTGGAAAGGATTGCGCATGTACGAGCGTGAGCGCTACGCTGATGCTGCTGATGGTTTCCAAAAAGCATTGGCTCAATGGCCGAATGATACCATGAGCTGGCGCCTATTGGGCAAAACCCAAATGTTGATGGTCGATTATGTCGCCGCAGAAAAGACATATGAGGAATTGAGTTACCGCACTGCTTTGACCGTGGAAGACCAAGTCAATTGGGCCAAGTGCATGATGAATCAGAAGAAGTATGCGGAAGCTGCTGATGCTCTGGAATCCCTTATGGCCAGTGAATCAACCCCCGAATACGTCCAAAAGATTTGGAGCCAATGCGCAAATCAACTTCACGTAACCGAAGACGACAGGCACTGGGAAATCAGCGCATTGAGATTTCCGGGATTGGAAACGACCTCAGCTCCTCACATCACGGGAGATAAATTGTACTTTTCAAGTGAACCCTTTCGTTGGGGACAGGTAGATCACAAAGCTCGACTGGATCGGAATCAAATGTGGGCGCTGGACCTCAAACCGGGTCAGATGCACACCATGAAAGCACGGGATGTCGTAGCCTGGGATTTGCCGGAACACGACGGCATGGTCTGCCTTTCACCCGATGCAAAAGCCATTGCCTACTCCAAAAAAACCGCCAATGGCATTGGCTGGTTCGGCGATGCTCAGGAAGGTGGTTACCAACTCATGGTGGCCCAAAGACTAGCCTCGGGAGATTGGGGGGAGGCTCGACCGTTTCCATTTGTGGAAAAGGGCTATGTCTTCGCCCATCCAACTTTTTCGCAGGATGGAAAACGCATGTACTTCTCCACCGATCTTCCGTCGCCTGAAGCACAGGGTGGAATGGACCTATGGGTTTCTGAACGCAACGGAACGTTTTGGGAAGAGCCGCTCAATTTGGGACCGGAGGTGAATTCACCTGGAGACGATGTATTCCCCGCCTTTGACAGCAACGGACGCTTGTATTTTGCATCCGACGGCCACCCTACACTGGGGGGACTGGACGTATTTTGGACCGAAATTGACACGGAGGTTCTGCCCGAAACCCGTCACTGGAGAGATGGCGACGCTTGGACTGCACCGGTCCGGCTCAACTTTCCGATCAACAGCATGGCAGACGATTTTGGTCTCGTCATGGAATCCGATGACATCCACGGGTTTGTCTGTTCCAACCGCTCCGGAGTTGATGAAATCTTTCGTGTAGAGGCGACCGAGTCCACTGTACCATTTTCGATTCAAATCACAGATTACTCTACGGGTCTTGCCCTTCCAAGGGTGCCCATTCGATGGATTGACATGCGGGATGGATCTGCTTGGCAGACCCGAACTGAACTTGATGGAACCCTCCAATTGGATCTCCCGTCCAATCGAGCTTATTCCGTCATCTGTGAATTGCCCGGATACATTACAGAACGCACGGTTCGTACCACCGAAACTGCCGAGCCTATTTGGGACGTACAATTGGCCAAAATCAAAACCCTGAACGACGAGCGGTTTTCTGTCAAATGGATGGGAGGAACCCCATTTGAACTGGCAGGAATCGACTGGAACCCCTCCAATGCCCTGGATCGCAAATCCCAATTTGTCCTATACGACTTGGCAGATTTCTTGAAGCTTAACCCCGATGTTTTTCTTGAAATTCGTTGCCATGAAGATGCATCCAATTGGGATTTATTTGATCAGCCAAACAACCGAATTTCTAAAAATCGGGCCATCGAAATTGAATCGTTCCTGCTCAAGGTTGGCGTATCCTCCAAACAACTCATCAGTGTCGGAAAAGGAATCGATGAATTGCGAAATAAATGCCTTCCCGGACAACCATGTGCATCCTATAACCATGCTGAAAACGATCGCACGGAATTCCGGATCTATGGACTATTGCAACAGACACCGGGACAAATAGACCCGGTGCCGTTTACGAAGTCCTTCCAAGAAGGCCAATAAGTCGAGCGAAATTGTACCGTTCGCTTTATCCGCGGAATGCATTTCCACGGTAGATAGCCGCTGACCCCAGTTCCTCTTCAATCCGAAGCAACTGATTGTACTTGGCCACCCGGTCTGATCGGCTTGCGGAGCCCGTCTTAATCTGACCCGTATTCAATGCGACTGCTAAATCTGCGATTGTCGTATCCTCCGTTTCACCGCTGCGATGGCTCATTACGCTGGTGTAATGATTGCGGTGGGCCATGCTCACGGCGTCGATCGTTTCAGTCAGCGTTCCAATTTGGTTCACTTTTACCAAAATTGAGTTCGCGATGTTGTTCTCAATTCCTCGCGCCAAACGATGGGTGTTGGTAACAAACAAATCGTCTCCCACCAATTGCACTTGATCGCCCATTTTATCCGTCATCAGTTTCCAAGCATCCCAATCATCCTCGGCCAAGCCATCTTCAATGCTCACAATGGGGTACTTGTCCGCCCATCCTTTCCAGAAATCAACCAATTCAGCGCCAGTCATTCGATCACCCGTTGATTCGAAGACGTATTGATTCGATTCTGCATGGTAAAATTCAGAAGCTGCCGCATCCAAGGAAATCAGCAAATCATCACCTGGTCGGTAACCCGCTTTTTCAATCGCTTCAATCACCACTTCAATGGCTTCTTGGTTGGATCCCAAATTGGGTGCAAACCCTCCCTCATCGCCAACATTGGTCGCATGGCCGCGCTCCTTCAAAACACTTTTCAGGGTGTGAAACACTTCCGTACCCATTCGCAATCCATCGGAAAAAGTTTCCGCTCCAACGGGCATGATCATAAATTCCTGAATGTCAATTTTGTTGTCAGCGTGGGATCCGCCATTCAGAATGTTCATCATCGGTACCGGCAACGTATGAGCATTGACACCTCCAACATACCGGTACAAGGGCTGCCCTGCGCATTCAGCCGCTGCATGTGCTGCCGCAAGAGAAACACCTAAAATCGCATTGGCACCAATCTTTCCTTTGTTAGAAGTTCCGTCCAAGTCAATCATGGCTTGGTCAATTGCACGTTGGTCAAATACGTCCATGCCCATGAGCTCATCAGCCAGCACATCATTGACGTTGGCGACTGCTTCGCTCACGCCTTTGCCCATCCACTCTTCTCCTCCATCACGCAACTCCACCGCTTCGTGAACTCCCGTAGAAGCTCCGGAAGGAACTGCCGCTCTCCCCATGCAACCATCACCCGTGACTAGATCTACTTCGATGGTAGGATTGCCGCGAGAATCTAAGATTTGACGGGCTTGAATTTGATCAATGTAACTCATCTCAATGTTTTCATTTTAAAAACGCACATGGGCGCAGGAATTTGGTTCATTTCCAAATTCAGGTCGAAACCGGCGCGAAGGTACTGAATCAAACGGGGACGACCGCACGTTCCATGTTCGCAACGAACTGATCGAACAAATACCGGCTATCATGCGGCCCAGCAGATGCTTCCGGATGGTATTGAACAGAAAACACCGGTCGGTCATTCAACGCAATTCCTGCCACCGTGTCATCGTTGAGATGGATGTGTGTTAATTCGATTCCAGGATGCCGATCCAACGACTCTCGATCAACTACGAACCCGTGATTTTGGGAGGTTATTTCAGCCTTGCCAGAAATCAAGTTTTTGATTGGATGATTCACCCCGCGGTGGCCATTAAACATTTTTACGGTCTTCAACCCTTGACTCAATGCGAGGACCTGGTGCCCCAAGCAAATACCAAACATGCACCGTCCAGTTTCGACCAAAGCCTTGACCAATGCAATGGTTTCAGTCATAGCACCTGGATCGCCAGGGCCATTCGAAAGCATGATACCGTCAGGTTTGATGTCGGTTATCGCTTCGAGCGATGTATTCATCGGAAATACGTGAACTCGGCAACCGCGTTGGGTTAAACAGCGTATGATATTCTTTTTCACGCCTAAGTCAAGGAGTGCAACAGTCAACCCTTTGTCGTTCTCAATCGATGGTGCGACCTCGTATGGTTCACTGCACGTTACCTCGCTGCTCAACTCCAATCCCTCCATCGATGGCACATTGGCCAATTGCTTTCTCAATTCTGCCTCGTCCGTTCCATCACTGCAAATGATGGCGTTCATTGCCCCCTGCTCACGGATGTGACGAACCAATGCGCGGGTATCAACCTCGCAAATTCCGACTACACCGTCTCGATCCAAGTATTCCTGTAACGCACCGTTGCCTCCTACTCGACTGGCAATGGATGAGAAATTTTTCGTGACCAAACCAGAAATCTGCACGCGATCGGACTCAACCTCCTCTCCGTGCACTCCATAGTTACCCACGTGAGCCGTAGCCATCACCAGAATCTGTCGGTGATAGCTGGGGTCTGTAAAAATTTCTTGGTAGCCATACATTCCTGTATTGAATGCGATCTCTCCCGATGTCGTGCCGATTGCGCCAATGGCTTTGCCTTCAAATCGCGTGCCATCCGCCAAAAGAATGACGGCAGGAACTTTCGGTGTAGATACTAGAGTCATGCAACAAAGATAAATTCAGGCATTGAGCGTCAGATAAAAAAAGACGGTGATTTTTCATCATCTAAACTGCCTCATTGTGAAAACAAATACCTTTTGAAAACAAAAACGGGAAGCGCTATGCTTCCCGTTTTCAGTATCATCGAATGAGATGAGCAAATTCGGATGGATTAATCCTTCTTCTCGTCTTCTTCAGAGGTCTCGTCAGGAGCAGGTGCTTCCTCTCCTGCTGATTCAACTGCAGGTGCTTCCTCTGCTGCTGCTTCNACCGCAGGTGCTTCCTCTGCTGCTGCTTCAACCGCAGGTGCTTCCTCTGCTGCTGCTTCAACCGCAGGTGCTTCCTCTGCTGCTGCAGGTGCGGCTTTGGCACCGCCACGACGTGAACGACGTGAGCGCTTCTTCTTTTCTTCTGTACCGTAGATGTCGTTGAAATCAACGAGCTCCATCATACACATTTCTGCGTTATCGCCCAATCGATTGCCTGTACGAATAATCCGAGTGTAGCCTCCATCGCGGGTCGCGACCTTAGGGCCTACAGAACGGAAAAGTTCAGAAACCGCAACCTTGTTGCCAAGCGCGCTAAACGCAATTCTGCGACTGTGAGTCGTATCATCTTTCGAACGGGTCACCAATGGCTCAAAGAACTGACGCAACGCCTTTGCCTTGGCCACGGTGGTATTAATCCGCTTGTGCTCAATCAATGAACACGCCATGTTCGAAAGCATGGCTTTACGGTGAGCAGTCTTTCGACCGAGGTGGTTAAAATTTTTGTTGTGCCGCATGACTTCACTCTTTGTCGAGTTTGTACTTGCTCACGTCCATTCCGAACGAGAG
>JGI20151J14362_10002489_pt1 | contig 12984 bp, 16 predicted proteins | sample COG_01_FD_14362 | JGI IMG/M metagenome (IMG submission 14362) | reverse complement strand
GCAACTCGCAAAGACTGACCTTTTGCAAAGATATCAGTTTGACCTACGATTTCATCAAGGAATTTTGGTCTTAATTTTTCAGCAAGTGGTATTGAGAAATCTGATGTCATTTAATTTTTTATAACATCAATATCATCGGGAAAGTTAAATAAGAATTTGCCTTCATTAATGCCTTTATTTTGAATTATTTTATGAAAGTTAATTGTAGTTAAGTTATCAAAATTATCTAAAACCTTCATCCCGTCTAATTTATTATCCTTAAAATTAAAAATAACCTGCTTAAAAAAAGCCGCCTCTTCATTTTTTGGTTCTGCTATGAACTTAGTATTATTTTTTGAATTTGAAATCAACTTTGTATTAAAGAATTCATTTACATTATCAGACACCAAAAGCATTGCAGGGCTCATATTAATTTGCCTATCAAGCTTACTCACAATCACCTGCTTAAGGTCAGGATCATATAAATACAAAAATTCACCATCACTTACAATTTCATTTTCTGATGGAGCCTTATATTCCCAACGGAAAAAGTTTGGCTTTAAAAACATAACCTTTCCAGCAGATTCATCAATTACTTGATTAGAAGAATCTGTTACTTTTTGAATAAAATCAGCTTCAAATGAATTTAACTTAGTTAAGATTTTTTCTAAATTTTCATTTTGAGCAAAGGCGCTTAACGAAAAAAAAAATATTATTAAAAATTTAATCATTCGTACTAGATGAAATAATTTCTCTATTACCATTGCTTTGCATTGGTGTTACTAATCCTGCTTTTTCCATGTCCTCAATAATTCTTGCCGCACGATTATAACCAATTCTTAGATTTCTTTGCACATATGAGATTGAAGCTTTTCTTGATTGAATTACGATTTGAACGGCCTCGTCATAAAGCGGATCTTTTTCTCCACCAAGATCTCCTACATCAGATACACCCTCGATTTCAATTGGGTTTAAAACCTCATCTATATATTGAGGTGAGCCCTTTGACTTTAAAAAATCAACTACCTTATGTACCTCTTGATCTGAGACAAATGCCCCATGAATACGATCTGGATAGCTCGTCCCAGGTGGCATATAGAGCATGTCACCTTTGCCAAGTAAGGTTTCAGCACCCATTTGATCAAGAATGGTTCTTGAATCAACCTTACTTGAAACTTGAAATGCAATTCTTGAAGGAATATTTGCTTTTATTAAACCAGTAATAACATCAACTGAAGGTCGCTGTGTTGCCAAAACCAAATGTATTCCTGAGGCTCTTGCTTTTTGTGCCAATCTCGCAATTAATTCTTCAATCTTTTTACCCATCACCATCATCAAATCAGCTAGCTCATCTATTACTACAACAATTAAAGGTAATTCTTCTAATACCTCAGGGTCATCAGGATTGAGGCTAAAAGGATTGGTTAAAGGATTTCCTTTTGATGCTCCTTCCTTCACTTTTTGATTGAAACTGGCTAAATTTCTCACCCCAAAAGCTGACATGAGTTTATAACGCTTATCCATCTCTGCTACCGCCCAATTAAGGGCATGGCTAGCTTGACTCATATCAGTAATTACTGGAGAGAGTAAATGTGGAATATTATCGTAGACTGAAAGCTCTAACATCTTTGGATCAATTAAGATCATCTTAACCTGTTCAGAAGTTGCTTTATATAACAAACTTAGAACTAGTGCATTGATGGCAACTGATTTACCTGCACCCGTTGTTCCAGCAATGAGCAGATGTGGCATTTTTGATATATCAGCAACCGCCGGGTTACCGGCTATATCCTTTCCAAGAGCGACAGTCAGTAAGCTCGCAGTATCGCAAATATCTTTGAATTCATTATTTCAGATAAAAATACTATTTGTCTATTTGGATTTGGTATTTCAAGGCCCATATAAGTTTTACCCGGAATTGTTTCAACCACTCTTATGCTAGAAACTGATAATGCCCTTGCTAAGTCTTTAGATAAATTTATTACTTGACTCCCCTTAACACCGGCAGCAGGTTCAAGTTCATACCTGGTAATCACAGGACCTGGTTGAGCTGCTATGACCTTGGCTTCAATTCCAAAATCAAGCAGTTTTTTTTCTATAAGTCTTGATATAAATTCTATTGTCTCAGCACTTTGTGGATTAGTTTTCTCCGCTGGCTCGTCTAACAGATGGATTGGGGGGAGATCTTGCTCACTTTCACCGAATAAGTTTTTTTGTTTTTCTTTAATTGCTCTTTTACTTTCCTCAATATTTTTTTGATTATCAACAATGGTCACTGGCGCCCTATCAATAAGCCTCTTTCTCTCTTTTTCAACAATACAAACCTTTCCTTTTCAAGTTTTTTACCTTCTCGTCTATCTTGCCAATCAACATAAAAATCTTTTACAAATGTAATAAAATTAAAGATAAAATTTCCCAAATATTCTGAAATAACAATCCATGACCACCCTGTAAACAAACTAAATCCAATAGCAAATGAGAACAATAAAAAAATTAAACCCCCCTCATAACCGAAAGTTTGGACTATGAACTGATTAGCTAAATGCCCTGCCATTCCTCCCTGCTCAGTAGGAAAAATTATATTAAGCTGAATTATGTATCCTGCTTCAAATGCTGATGAAGACAATATTAATAATAAGAATCCAAGGTAGTGAACTATTAATAAATGTTTCTTGTTGTATCCCTCATCCTCAATTCTTGGATAAATTAAAAAAATACTATAGATACTTAAGAAAACAAGCCACCAAGCAGAGAAGCCAAAAATAGATAGCATTAAGTCAGAAAAATAAGCTCCAACGACGCCTGCTAAATTTTGAATAATTTCATTGCCCCCACTGTGTGACCAGGCAGGGTCATTCACTGAAAAACTTCCAAGTGCTAGAGTTATATACAATCCCAGAAAAAGAAGCGATAACCAGGTAGCTTCCCTCATAATTCGACTGGCTAACTTTCTTGTTGAGGCCTGCGATTCAATAATTTTTTTATTGGCAGCTTTTGATTTTTTTGTAAATAACAATTTTATAAATTTTTGATCGTGAGCATTCTCAAATTATATCAGCATGTTTATAAATTTTACTTCCAAGCAATTAAAAAGTTAATTTTTTAAAGTTAACAATTGCTTCAAATTGATTGCTCATCTAAAATTAATGTTTATTTAAACCCCAATAGAGCACATTTTTATGGCAAAACATTCTCCCTTAATAATTCTTGGTTCAGGTCCTGCAGGTTATAGTGCTGCAATTTATGCTGCCAGAGCCAACTTAAAACCCACACTCATTACGGGGGTTGAGCAAGGAGGCCAATTAATGACAACGACTGATGTAGATAATTGGCCTGCAGATGTCGATGGAGTTCTTGGTCCAGACCTAATGACTCGATTTGAAAAGCATGCGCTTCGCTTCAATACTGAAATTATTTTTGACCATATCCATACAGCCGACCTTCTCAAACCTTCAAAAGAAAAAAAACCTTTTCGCCTAGTTGGTGATGAATCAGAATACAGTTGTGACTCTCTAATTATTTCAACNGGTGCTTCTGCTATGTATTTAGGTCTAGAAAGTGAAAATAAATTTCTCGGCAAAGGNGTTTCNGCTTGTGCTACCTGTGATGGATTCTTTTACAAAGAAAAGGAAGTGGCTGTTGTGGGGGGTGGGAATACAGCAGTGGAAGAAGCTTTATATTTATCAAATATTGCAAGTAAAGTTACATTGATTCATAGACGGGATAAGTTTAGGGCTGAAGCAATTCTCGTTGATAAAATTTATGAAAAGGTTAAAGAAGGTAAAATAGTTCTTGAGCTTCATAAAACTCTCGAAGAGGTGATTGGAGATGATAGTGGTGTCACAGCTATTAAAATAAAGGATGTAAACTCAAGTGAAGTAAAAGAAATAAGTTTATTAGGTGTTTTTATTGCTATCGGCCATAAACCAAATACAAGCCTATTTGAGAAACAACTAAATATGGAAAATGGTTACATCATTACAGAATACGGTAGAGATGGAAACTTTACCCAAACAAGCATACCTGGAATTTTTGCAGCTGGAGATGTTCAAGATCATGTTTATAGACAAGCTATTACGAGTGCTGGGACAGGATGTATGGCAGCTCTTGATGCTGAGAGATTTCTTTCAAAGAATGAATGATGAAGAGGATATTTTTAGAGACGCAGTCAAAGGAGTCAAGCCCCTAAAAATTAAGTCGCCTAAAATTCAAAAGACCGTCAATAAACCAAAGCCTATAGCAAAAAAATTTTTAGAGGATGAAAAAAAAGCTTTGCTTGACACATTAAGTGATGATTTTATTACATCAGAAAATGAGTCTGGGGAGGAACTAAGATATTTAAAAAAAGGACATTCACCTGATATCTTAAACAAACTAAAAAAGGGCTACTGGGTCACACAGAAGTCTATTGATTTACATGGTTTAATTTCCGAGGAGGCAAAAGCTTACATAGTAAACTTCATCGGTGAATGTAAAAAAAAGAAAATTAGGTGTATTAAAATAATTCATGGAAAGGCTTAAGATCTTTTAACAAAGAACCAGTTTTAAGAAATAAAGTAAAAAATTGGTTAGCTCAAAAAGATGAAGTTATAGCCTATATTGAGGCTCCTAGGCATGATGGAGGGAGCGGTGCCGTGCTTGTTTTGCTTAAAGAATATTAAAGCCCTTCAATTGACTCAATTAAACAAGCACATTGTGCAGCAATGCCTTCAGACCTACCAATATACCCCATCATTTCTGTTGTAGTTGCTTTTATATTGATCTGTGATTTTTCACATTTGCAATCTTCTGAAATATTCTCAATCATATCAGGTATATACTCAGACAATTTTGGTGTTTGGCAAATGATTGTTGCATCAATGTTTCCTATTTTATATTTTTTTAATTCAATTAATTTCATCACCTCTTTTAATAAATCTCGAGACTTAATATNTTTGAAATNTNCATCAGAATCGGGAAAATGCTGGCCAATATCTCCCAACCCGGCAGCTCCAAGAATTGAATCTATCAGAGCATGNAGCAAAACATCTGCGTCAGAGTGCCCCTTTAAACCAAGATGAAAGTCAATTAACACCCCACCAAGAATTAATTTTCTTTTCGGCACCAATTGATGAACATCATAACCTTGACCTACTCTTATCATTAATCTGATCCCTTTATAAGCTTTTCAACTCTCATTAAATCCTCTGGATAAGTAATCTTAAAATTAACTAAATTTCCCTTAACAACCTTAGGTGAATGGCCTAGGGCCTCTATCGCTTCAGACTCATCCGTTGGGTTACCTTTAAATGATTTAAGTGCATCTTTTAAAAGGTCAAATTTAAACATTTGAGGAGTTTGAGCTAACCATATTTCATCTCTTTGTTCAGTTCCTATTATTTGTTTTTTTTCATTTACTCTCTTTACAGTATCAAGAGCAGGAATAGCCAAAATGCCCCCTACTTTATCACTCACAACCTCACGGATAAAATTATTGATAAGTGACTCATTGATGCCTAACCTAGCTGCGTCATGGACCATGATCCAATCTTTGGTATCTATATTCTCCTCAATGATTTCAAGTGCATTCAAAACAGTTTCTGACCTTGATGAGCCCCCACAATTAATAAGACTTGTTTTTTGTGAAAACTGACAACCTAAGTTCTCAATAAATTTTTGATTTTTATTTAAAGCGATTGTAATGCTAGATATGGAAGCTAAATTCGAGAATATCGATTCAACAAATTCAAGAATTGTTTTTCCATGAAAATTTGAAAATTGTTTTGGAGTGGCACTTCCCATCCGAGAGCTTTCACCTGCAGCCGGAATAATGAGATGTATTTTCTGCATACTTTAATTTTAGCATGCAGAAAAAAAATGTTGCTTTAATATTTCACTTTTTTATTCTGAAGAAATGGAATTAATCTTATGGATTGAAATATCTGCTCCGTTAAATTCCTCCTCCTCTGTTAACCTAAAATTAAAAATTTTATGGATGACAGAGTAAACAATATAGCCACCTACAAGGGCCACAAATACTCCAGCAATCGTACCAACGAGTTGTGACATGAAGGTCACACCTCCTAAACCACCCAATATTTCTAAACCAAAAATACCGGCAGCAACACCACCCCATGCTCCGCATATACCGTGAAGTGGCCAAACTCCTAATACATCATCAATTTTCCATTTATTTTGAGTGAGTGAAAAACTCCAAACAAATAACGCTCCTGCTACTAAACCGACAATTAAAGCGCCGAGAGGATGAAATAGATTAGAACCGGCACATACAGCAACTAAGCCTGCAAGGGGTCCGTTATATAAGAATCCAGGGTCGTTTTTACCAATGACTAATGATGCCAGCGTTCCGCCAACCATTGCCATTAATGAGTTCACTGCAACAAGACCTGAAACCCCTTCAAGAGATTGTGCCGACATAACATTAAAACCAAACCATCCGACAGTTAGTATCCATGACCCTAGAGCAAGAAACGGAATACTTGATGGTGGAAATGCATTCAATCTTCCATCCTTTGAATATCGACCAAGCCTTGGGCCTAAAACCAATACTGCAGTTAAGGCAATCCAGCCACCCATGGCATGAACCACCACTGATCCTGCAAAATCATTAAACGGAGCACCGAATGTATTGTTTAAGAAATCTTGAAAACCAAAGTTACCATTCCAAATTATTCCCTCATATAGCGGATACAAAAATCCTACCAGGACGAACGAGGCAATAAGTTGCGGCTTAAACGTAGCTCTCTCAGCAATCCCCCCTGAAACAATGGCAGGGATTGCGGCTGCAAAGGTTAAAAGAAAAAAGAATTTGACAAGTTCATATGCACTTTTTTCAGAGAGTACGTTGGCTGCCTCATAAAAATTTATCCCATATGCCAAACTATAACCAATAAAAAAATAGGCTATCGTTGAAATCGAAAAATCTGCCATTATTTTTGCAAGTGCATTGACCTGATTTTTTTCTCTAACCGTTCCAACTTCTAAAAAAGCAAAGCCTGCATGCATGGCGAGGACCATTACAGCCCCTAATAAAACAAATAAAACATCACTCTGACTGACTAGATTTTCCATATTTAACCTATTTAATTATGTTAGAAGTTATAAAAATTAAAAAAATTTTAATATAGAGAATTACATTTATCTATAGAATGATATTTTTTTAGTTTAAAACTTAATTAAATTTAATTTTTTGCATTAATTTGGTGCAAATATAAAATATTTTATAAAAAACTCGTATGCCATACACTTCAGAATTTATTATTTTATCTTTCATCTGCTTTGCTGTTTGGCTATGGTATGACATCATTTCAAAGAGAGAGTTGGCTATCTGTGAAGGTAAAAGGCTTGCCAACAATCTCAATCTTCAATTACTTGATGAGAGTGTCCACTGCAATAAAATAAGTATTGTCCGCACTTCCTCAAATTGGCCTTCTTTAAAAAGGGTATATTTTTTTAATGTAAGTAGTACCAGTGATGATAGATTAAATTGCCAACTAACCCTTATTGGTTCCAAGCTTATTGACTGGTATGTACCGCCATATCCGAGCGATTTATAATGTACATAGGTCGATTTGCACCAACACCATCTGGTGATTTACATTATGGGTCGCTAGTCACAGCTATTGCAAGTTTTCTTGATGCTAAAAAGTTTGGTGGAAAGTGGTTGCTTAAAATAGATGATTTGGACAAACAAAGAGTGAGAAAAGGCTCAATAGAATCGATTCTCAAAACATTAGAAGCTTACACTTATTTTGGGATTCAACAGAAACATATCAAAGCCATCGTCTTGAAGCTTATGAATTTTATTTTAAAAAATTATTAGAAACGAGAAAAACTTATCATTGTAATTGCTCAAGAAAATTTCTTTCTGAAAATGCAAAATTAGGCGAAAGTGGGTATATTTATCCCGGATTTTGTCGTAATAAGGTGCTTGGTAATAGCACTATCAATGCTTGTGCGACACGATTGATAGTAGATGATCTTCCTATATTTATTGATGATCAAATTCAAGGAAAACTAAGTCAAAATTTATCCAAAGAGATAGGTGACTTTGTAATCAAAAGAAATGATCAGCAATTCTCATATCAATTTTCAGTTTGTATTGATAATAAGCTGGATAAAATCACAAATATTGTTAGAGGGGCAGATTTATTGTCATCGACACCTCGTCAGGTATATTTACTAAATTTATTAAATTTTGATATTCCAGAGTTTTCTCATGTTCCTATTGCAAATATTGGTAAAAAAAAGATCAGTAAAAGTGATGATTATAAGGTTTCAATAAATGGCAATCAAAAAGCTATTTGGATGAAAGTTTTAAAATTTTTAAATCAACCTATTTCAAAAAATACTTCTGAAATGAAGCTTGATGAAATAATTAAATATGCAATAAAAAATTGGGAAATTTCAGAAGTTAGCCCTCTAAATTCAATTGAAATTTCCTAAAGTGTTCATAGATAAAAATACCCGCGGCAGCCGCTACATTTAATGATTCAACACTTCCATGCATTGGAATAGAGATGGATTTGGTGGATTTTGAAATTATTTTTTTATCTATCCCCCTTCCCTCATTACCTAACACAAGAAATAAGTCTTCTGGAATATCTTCTTTATAAAGAGATTCTCCACAAAGGCTTAATGAATATATAGGCAATTTGATTTGGTCACACAACATCAGTAAATCATGATTTTCGTGGCATTCTAAATTAACTTGAGCCCCCTGGCTTCCTCTGAGTGTTTTTGGTGACCATAGCTCTGCTGTCTTCTTAGATAAATATATAGAATTAACTCCTGCAGCTTCGGCAGTTCTTAATATGCTCCCTAAATTTCCTGGATCTTGAATGCCATCAATAAATAAATTTAAACCCTTCTGAATTTCTGCGTTTGGCNCTGATGGAATTTTTACTAGNGCAATTAAACCATTTGAAGATTTTAAGTCTGAGAGCTCAAGAAATAATCTATGCTTCAATGTAAAAATATCTATCTTTGTATTTACTTTGGTAATTTCATCTATTTCTTGNGATTGTGNATGTTCATCTTTTATAAGACATTCAATCTCTTTTTTAGCATCGAGAAATGTTTTGATAATATGCGGGCCAATTAGCATAGTTTTATTTTGCTCTTTTCTAAATTTTTTTTTGCTCGCTACTTTTTTAAAATATTTGTACGAAATATTATGTTTTGAATCGATTGACTTATTAGCCATTAGTTAGATTTTTTGAACGCTTCAAGTGGTTTTTTTTTGAAGCCTGCATGAACAAATTGATCTAAAACTCCATCACTACCACCTAGATGGGAAGCCCCAACAACAACAAAAAGATTATTTTTTTTTAATAAAGTCATTAATCTTTCAAAAAAAAGTTTGTTTCTTTTATGGATAAGCTCATTTTTTACATACCCCCAAGATTTATTTGGTATGGTCGATTTTGTGATTTTTTCATCTACGCTTAAAATTTTATCCAAATCAAATGTTAAATATGTTTTTATCATAAGTTCGTAGTTTTGTTCTTTCTTTTCTTCACTCAAAAGTAAAACATTTTTTAAAATTTTAAACTGCTCTTCTACCGGGAGTTTATCCAGTACCGTATAGTGCTCATCAATAGTTTCTAAACCTTTTAATGAGAGCCCATAATCTCTTCCCATTACCATCAATAGATTATCTTGACTAAAGGGGTTCATTGGCTTTGGAGAGCTAAAAATAAACCCCAGCAACCATGGTTTTAGTTTGATAGCAAAGCTCTCTTCGATGGAGTGGAAATTGGATAACTCATTAATTTTTTCGAAATCACCATCACTTAAATAATTAGCGTATTCATTTTCCAAAGCTTTTAAAACCTCTGGATCTTTTACAACATTAGTTTCAGTCACCAGTAAGTCAGATTTTTGCATTGCCTCTTTAACAGAATCACTGAAATTAACCAATCGATTATCATCTACATGAATGCTTCCAAAAATATAAAGCTCTTGTCCTTCTGTATTTTTAAGCTGCCAAAAAATTGAATTTTCATTCGCATTTACATTAAAAATCCAAAATGAAATTAAAATAATTAAGGTTTTTATTTTCATGTGTTTACTTTAATCTATCTTGATAAAATTAGTTAAAAATTTTAGCTATACAATGAAGAATTCTAGTAAAATTTATTTATGGATTTAAATGATAAGCCCTCTTTTGAGAAAATTCATTTTTATACAACTACCAAATATAGTTGTAGTTATATAGACAAAATGAATGCGCAGTCTTTAGTTGTTACGCCTTACAAATCCATTAAACAAAATATTTTTCAGGATCTAGTTGAAAAAGGTTTCAGGAGAAGTGGNCAATACATTTATAAACCTAATTGTGAAAGTTGTACAGCATGTATACCAATTAGNCTTGTNGCAGATAAGTTTTTACCCTCAAAAACTCAAAAGAGAATTATCAGAAATCATAGCCATTTGAGAACTCAAGAGGCACCACTTATTTTTAAACAAAATCATTTTGATCTTTATCTTAAATATCAAAATAAGCGTCATAGCCCTCTAGAGAATAAACAAAATGACTTAAATGATTACAACGACTTCTTAATTAAAAGTAATGTGAAATCAAAGCTTATCGAATTTTGGGATGGTGATTCACTAAAGATTGTAACAATAGTTGATATCCTTAATGATGGAATCTCAGCAGTTTATACATTTTTTAACCCTAATGATAAAAAAGTAAGTTACGGCACCTACGCAGTCACATGGTTAATTAATTGGTGCAAAAAAGAGCAATTAAAATATATTTATTTAGGTTATTGGATTGGTGAATGCAATAAAATGAAATATAAAACTAACTTTAAGCCATATGAGCTATTTATAGACGGATATTGGCAAGAAAATACCAGCTAACGCCGTGTTACAATCCCTATAAACTTAAATCTTAAAAAAATATAATGAAGAATTTACTTATTTTTGGTGTGGGGCTGATTGGGGGTTCTATCGCTCTTGAAAGCCAAAAAAAACGTATGTTTAATCAAGTGATTGGGGTTCAGAGAGACGGTGGTACAGCTTTATCAAGCTTTGTATCAAATGGGATGCTTGATAAAATTTCAAAAAATCTTAATGATGATATTAAACAAGCAGATTTAATAGTCATCGCAACCCCGGTTGCGCAGGTTCAAAATATATTAAAAAAAATTTACCCTTCATTATCTTCAAGGACAATCGTGATTGATGTCGGGAGCACGAAATCAAATATCATGCATTTCGCTAAAGAAGAGCTTAAAGAAAAATTTTCACAATTTGTTGGTTCTCATCCAATTGCAGGATCAGAAAAGCATGGCCCTACTGCAGCAATAGTTAATTTATTTAAGAATAAAGATATTATATTGACGCCTGAAGCGGAAACTGATTCAAGTAAACTTGAAATGACTGTAAGGTTTTGGGAGGATTTAGGTGGAATTATTAAGACTATGGATCCCCTTGAGCACGATCAAATTTTTTCTACAGTAAGTCATATTCCACATCTTATTGCATACAATATGGTAAATTTAATTGCTCAAAAAAATAATACGGACACTTTGCTTGAATTTGCCGCAAGTGGATTTAAAGATTTTTCTCGTATCGCTGGAAGCTCGCCAGAGGTTTGGAAAGATATATCCTCGCTAATAAAACAGCAATTTTAAATGATCTTGATTTATTTATAAAAGAAATCAATAAAACCTCTAACTTAATTAAAAATAATGACTATGTAGCTCTAGAAAAATACTTCGACGTAGCGAGTAAAATCAGAAAAAACTGGATCAAAAAGAACTAGCGATGAAGGAAAAGATTTTAAAGGCTTCATCACAAGTTAAAGGATCGATTAAATTACCTGGCTCAAAAAGTATAACAAATAGAGTTCTTCTGATGGCAGCACTTGCCAGTGGAACAACTAAGATAGTTGACCCTCTCCGCTCAGAAGATACGGATCAAATGATTAATGCCCTAATTCGACTAGGCATACATGTCGAAAAGAATAGTGATAGCTTCATTGAAATAAAAGGAGCTAGTCAAGATTTTCCTAACAAAAATACTAAGCTCTTTTTAGGTAATTCAGGAACAACTTTTAGGCCACTTACAGCAGTTTTAGCAATGATGGAAGGTGATTACTATCTTTCAGGTATTGACCGTATGCATGAACGGCCGATAAAAGATCTTGTAGACTCTCTTGAACAAATGGGGGCAGTTATTGAGTATGAGAATATTATTGGTTACCCACCAATAAAGATTAAAAATAGTAAAATTAGACTTGCAAAGCCAATTCAAATTAAAGGCAATATATCAAGCCAATATCTCACTGCACTTTTAATGGCAGGGCCTATTGTAGGTGGTGAATTTACAATTGAGATAATTGGTGAATTAATTTCAAAACCCTACGTTAATATTACTTTAAAGTTACTAGAAAAATTTAATATTTTTTATGACAACAAAAATTGGCATACATTTTCACTTAAAGCTAATTCAAGGTATAAAAGTCCAAAAGAAATTTTTGTTGAAGGAGATGCTTCATCAGCATCTTACTTCTTTGCAGCGGCTGCTCTTTCTGGTGAAATTGAGATTAAAGGTATCAATCAGAGGAGCATTCAGGGTGATTTAAAATTCTTGGATATTATCTCTAAAATGGGTGCCGAAGTTGAGTATAAATCAAACTCTATAAAGGTATCAAAAGCCAAGGTCCTAAAAGGTTTTGAAATAGATTGCATAGAAATACCAGATGCAGCTATGACGCTTTCTATTTTAGCAGTGTTTGCTGATGCACCAACAACATTAAAAAATATCGGGAGCTGGAAAGTAAAGGAAACTGATAGAATTTCAGCTATCGAAAAAGAACTTAAAAAGCTTGGCGTTGAGGTTGCTTCAACACAAAACTCAATGACAATCTTTCCTCAAAATAACCTCAACAACAATGTTGCAATAGAAACTTACAATGATCACAGAATTGCTATGTGCTTTTCCCTATTTTGTTTAAAGAATTTAAATATTATTATTAAGGATCCAGAGTGC
>JGI20151J14362_10002477_pt1 | contig 13001 bp, 10 predicted proteins | sample COG_01_FD_14362 | JGI IMG/M metagenome (IMG submission 14362) | reverse complement strand
GTAATGCTCAAGATATCATCAATGTCTTGGGTAGCGATGCTCACTTTGACCCAGAACTGATTTTAAACGGCTTAAAATATTTAGACTTATGAAAATTATATATTACATAAAGTTGACCATATAGGCTATTTTTTCTCTTTCATACCCACTTCTATGTAAAAAAACACTAAAAAAACGTTTTATCACATTTAATTTGTTGATTATAACTTCAACATTAACTAAAATCGCGACCCCTATTTTATATATAGGATTTGGGCTGGCGTAGCTCAGTTGGTAGAGCAGCTGACTTGTAATCAGCCGGTCGGGGGTTCGACTCCTCTCGCCAGCTCCACATTTTTTATGTAACTGGGGTTTTGGAAAATTTATTAGGTATATATTGGGTGAGGACGATGTTTTATCTTTTACGCAGGGGTTCCCGAGCGGTCAAAGGGATCAGACTGTAACTCTGACGCGAAAGCTTCGGTGGTTCGAATCCACCCCCCTGCACCAAATTTTATACTTGGTACTATTGTTATTTAACAATAACTTAAGTACCTTATGAACATAGATATTTTATTATCATTGAATTTAACATCAGTGATCACACGGATAGGTTGCATTTGCAACAAAAAATAGATTTGGCTTCATCAGAAAATGAATTCTATGGAGTGGTGGTTATAGGCGGGTATGGTTCAATGGTAGAACCTCAGCCTTCCAAGCTGATGGTGCGGGTTCGATTCCCGCTACCCGCTCCAGATCCTACCGACAGCGATAGTTAATGCTCATATAGCTCAGTCGGTAGAGCACTTCCTTGGTAAGGAAGAGGTCACCGGTTCAAATCCGGTTATGAGCTCCAGTATTTAGTAAGATACGGTATGTCGTATATAATTTTAACTAAGAAGTTTGCAAGTATTGATTGAGGAGTTTTTGTCATGTCAAAAGAAAAGTTCGAGCGTAATAAGACCCATGTTAATGTGGGTACAATTGGTCACGTAGACCATGGTAAAACAACATTAACAGCAGCGCTCACTCGAGTATGTGCTGAAGTGTGGGGCGGAGAAAAAGTTGCATTTGATGGTATTGATAATGCGCCTGAAGAGCGTGAACGTGGAATTACCATTGCCACATCACATGTAGAGTATGACACCGATAAACGTCATTATGCACATGTTGATTGTCCAGGACATGCTGATTATGTGAAAAATATGATTACAGGCGCCGCTCAGATGGATGGTGCAATTCTAGTTTGTGGCTCTACAGATGGCCCTATGCCGCAAACACGTGAACATATTCTACTTGCCCGTCAGGTTGGCGTTCCTTATGTTGTAGTTTTTCTGAATAAAGCAGACCTCCTTGCTGCTGATTGTGGTGGCGTAGGTTCTGATGAATATAACGAAATGATTGAGCTGGTGGAAATGGAGCTTCGTGAACTTCTTGATGCTTATGAATTTCCTGGAGACGATACACCAATTATTTGTGGTTCTGCACTAATGGCTCTTGAAGGAAAAGATGATAATGAGTTAGGAACTACAGCTGTCAAAAAGTTAGTTGAAACACTAGATACATATATTCCAGATCCTGTTCGAGATATAGATAAACCGTTCCTTTTACCAATTGAAGATGTCTTCTCTATTGCTGGTCGTGGAACTGTTGTTACTGGTAGAGTTGAGCGAGGTATTGTTAAGGTTGGTGAGGAAATTGAAATTATTGGTATCAAAGACACTACCAAGACGACCTGTACAGGTGTTGAAATGTTCAGAAAGTTGCTTGATGAAGGCCGTGCTGGTGAAAATGTTGGGGTCTTACTTCGTGGAACTAAACGAGAAGAAATTGAGCGTGGCCAGATTTTAGCAAAACCTGGATCTGTCAAGCCGCACACAAAATTCGAAGCAGAAGTTTATGTTTTGTCAAAAGATGAGGGCGGTAGACACACTCCTTTCTTCAAGGGTTATCGACCACAGTTCTATTTTAGAACTACAGATGTAACTGGAGCTTGTGAACTACCTGATGGAGTTGAAATGGTGATGCCTGGTGATAATATAAAAATGGTTGTCACATTGATACATCCAATTGCTATGGAAGAAGGATTACGTTTTGCTATCCGAGAAGGTGGCCGTACAGTAGGTGCCGGCGTTGTAGCTAAAATTATTGAATAACAAAAAGAACTGCTATGCTAAGTCGAAGTTTTTTGGGCTTCGACCATCTTGTTACTTTATATCTGGGTTTTTATGATAGGCCAGTAGTTCAATTGGTAGAGCGTCGGTCTCCAAAACCGAATGTTGGGGGTTCGAGTCCCTCCTGGCCTGCCAATAAATTTTTTTAATCTGGCTTTATTTAAGATGATAAAAAGTAAATATAATTTAGGGCGCAATTTTATATGAGTGCGACTGCAGAAGAAAAACAGTATAAGTTAGATAGCCTTAAATGGCTGGTTATTATAGCTCTTACCACTTCGGCTATTTATGGTAACTACTATTTTGCAGCTGAATCGTTTCTTTACAGAGCGATAGCTTGGCTACTAGTTGCTGTTATTGTCGTCTTTATTGGTTCGAAGACACAGAAGGGTTCTAGTTTGCTGACATTGATGCATGGAGCATATAACGAAGCACTCAGAGTAGTTTGGCCAACACGTCAAGAAAGAAATCAAACCACACTAATGGTTGTAGTTGTTGTATTAATTATGTCCATGATTTTATGGGGTTTGGACACTTTTTTCGGTTGGATTGCCTCAATAGTGATAGGTTAAGGGGATTACATGCGCTGGTACGTTGTACATGCCTACTCGGGTTATGAAAAAAAAGTTGCCTTGGCGCTAAAAGATAGAGTGGTACTCCATAATATGGAGAAAATATTTGGTGATATCTTAGTGCCAACTGAAGAAGTGGTAGAGCTGAAAGGGGGAGTTAAACGTAAAAGTGAGCGTAAATTTTTCCCCGGTTATGTTCTTGTTCAAATGGAACTAAATGACGATTCCTGGCATTTAGTGAAGGAGACTCCAAGAGTTTTAGGTTTCATTGGAGGCAAGGCAGATATGCCTGCACCTATTACAGATAAAGAAGCTGATGCAATTTTGCAAAGGGTTCAGGATTCTGAAGATAAACCAAGACCTAAAACTGTCTTTGAGGCAGGCGAAATAGTACGAGTTATTGATGGACCCTTTAATGACTTCAATGGTGTTGTTGAAGAAGTAAATTATGAAAAAAGCAGAGTCCGAGTATCTGTATCGATATTTGGTCGAAATACCCCTGTTGAGCTTGAGTTTGTTCAAGTGGAGAAAATTTAATAGTTTTTTATTGCTCTGGATAAAAAAAGAGCAGGGAAGCCTGAGATAAGTTATATATAAACTTTGAGGCGTTAGACCCAAAATGGAGAAGTAAAATGGCTAAAAAAGTAGATTCTTACGTAAAGTTGCAAGTGCCTGCAGGTAAGGCTAATCCCAGTCCTCCGGTTGGTCCCGCATTAGGGCAAAAAGGAGTTAATATCATGGAGTTTTGCAAAGCATTTAATGCACAAACACAGGAACTAGAGCCAGGCTCACCGGTACCAGTTGTCATAAGTGTATATGCCGATAAAAGTTTTACTTTTATTACAAAAACTTCGCCTGCATCATATCTATTAAAAAAAGCTGCTGGTATTCAGAGTGGTAGTGCACTCCTAATACGAAAAAAGTCGGTAAAGTTACCAGAGCACAATGTGAAGAAATTGTAAAAACAAAAGAAACCGATTTAACTGCCTCCGATATGGAGGCTGCAGTAAGAACTATCGCTGGTTCTGCTCGGTCTATGGGTCTTGATGTGGAGGGTATGTAGATGACTAAGCTTTCAAAGCGCATTCGCGCAATTCGTGATAAAGTCGAAATTGGAAAACATTATTCAATACATGATGCAGTCGCATTACTAAAAGAGGTTTCTTCTGTTAAATTTTCTGAAGTTGTAGATGTTGCAGTAAATTTGGGCATAGACCCTAAGAAATCTGATCAAGCAGTCAGAGGAGCAACTACCCTTCCCCATGGTACAGGTAAAAATGTAAGAGTTGCAGTTTTTGCTCAGGGTGATGCTGCAGAGGCTGCAAGAGAATCAGGAGCAGATTTGGTGGGTATGGAAGATTTAGCTGAAGATATTAAAGCAGGAAATATGAATTTTGATGTAGTTATCGCTGAACCGGCAGCAATGAGGGTAGTCGGTCTGTTAGGTCAAGTTTTGGGCCCCCGAGGTTTAATGCCTAACCCTAAAACCGGAACTGTGACACCAGATGTGACAACAGCTGTCAAAAATGCCAAGGCCGGTCAGGTTCGCTATCGCATAGATAAAAATGGAATTATTCACGGTGCAATTGGTAGTCTAAATTTTGATGCATCCGCTTTGAAGGAGAATCTCGAAGCATTAATCTTAGATCTCAAAAAGGCTAAGCCAGCATCAGCAAAAGGTGTATTTCTTAGCAAGATTACACTTTCAACAACAATGGGACCTGGGTTAATAATTGATCAGGCATCGCTAGAGGTATAAAAAGAATAAGATTTCTATACGAGATCAAATAAACTTTGGGGTCTAGGTAGTTCGCTTAGATCGTTAAAGACCGTAGGTGCCTTGATTTAAGGTTTAATGGACTCTTCGATTTTTAGTGGAGAATCGCCTACGCAGACGGTGTAACCCGATTCAGTGTTTAAGTAACTGGATTTGATCGCCGAAATTGCATCAAGATTAAATTTGATGCTTAACCGATTAATAACCCAGTTTGGGTAGTTAATTAAATCCAGGAGAAAGTCTCGTGGCATTAAATCTCGAAAGTAAAAAAGTGATAGTAGACCAAGTTGGCACTACTGCTTCAAACGCTTTGTCATTGGTAATTGCCGATGCACGCGGAGTTAATGTGACTCATATGACAATTCTTCGTGAAAAAGCACGTGAACAAAATATCGAGATTCGTGTAGTGCGCAATACACTTGCAAAGCTAGCGTTCAAAGGTACGGATTTTGAGTGCGTAAGTGAAGTATTGACAGGTCCATCATTATTTGGTTTTTCTATGGAAGATCCAGGCGCTGCTGCTCGTTTATTTAAAGAGTTTGCGAAAGATAATGATAAGTTTGAAGTAAAAGCCCTATCTATCAGTGGTCAACTGTTAGATAACGGGCAAATTGATGTTTTAGCTAAACTACCAACCTTAGAACAGGCTCTTGGTCAATTAGCTTGTGTAACATTGGCACCAATCACTAAGCTAGTTCGTACTTTTAACGAGGTGCCAACTAAAGTTACTCGTGTTGTAGGGGCTGTTCGTGATAAAAAGCAGGAAGCTGCATAATTCACCGAATAGTTTATGTAAATTTATTTAATTAGGAGATAGATTATGGCTCTTTCTAAAGATGATATCTTAGAAGCAATAGCTTCAATGAGCGTGATGGAAGTTGTTGAGCTTGTAACAGCAATGGAAGAAAAATTTGGCGTGTCTGCACAAGCTGCAGTTGCAGTAGCTGCTCCTGCAGCTGGCGGAGATGCTGGTGATGCACCTGCAGCAAAAGACGCCTTTGACGTAATGTTAACATCAGTTGGTGAAAAGAAAGTTAATGTTATTAAAGCTGTCCGTGCTATAACAGGTTTAGGTTTAAAGGAAGCTAAAGATCTTGTAGATAGCGCCCCCTCAGTAATTAAAGAAGGGGCTCCAACATCTGAAGCGGAAGAGGCTAAAAAACAGCTGGAAGAAGCCGGTGCTACTAGTGAGCTTAAATAAGTTCATAGTGCCCATGTCTGATAATTAATCAGACTTAGGCTGAGCAGACATCCTCAGCCTTCCAGCACTTTCTGCCCTTTAGACAGTTAGTGTCAACGAATATCCTTTTTTGTAAAAGATTTATGGTATTAAATTTTCATAACCCATGAAGTTTAAACTAAAAATCAAGATGGGGAACATAATGGCTTACTCGTATACTGAGAAAAAACGCATCCGTAATGACTTTGGCAAGCTTCCACAAGTTATGGATTTACCTTATTTGCTTGCAATACAGATGGATTCTTATCGAAATTTCACTCAAATAGATATCCCAAATGAGGATAGAATAGAGGCTGGTTTGCATGCAGCCTTTAAGTCCGTATTTCCAATTGTCAGTTATTCAGGGAATGCAGGGCTTGAGTATGTAGATTACAATCTTGGAAAACCAGTATTTGATGAAGAGGAATGTAAGCTTAGAAGTGTAACCTACGGTTGTTCCCTCCGTGTGAGGGTTCGCTTGATGATTTATGACAAAGATTCTTCTTACAAAACAATCAAAGAAATTAAGGACCAAGAGGTCTATATGGGAGAAATCCCTTTAATGACTAACAATGGTACTTTCATAATAAATGGTACCGAAAGAGTAGTTGTATCTCAACTTCACCGTTCTCCAGGTGTATTTTTTGATCATGACAAAGGAAAAACCCACTCCTCGGGTAAATTATTATATTCTGCCCGAGTAATTCCATATCGTGGTTCATGGTTAGACTTTGAATTTGATCCAAAAGATTTAGTCTTCGTTCGTATTGATCGTCGACGAAAGTTACCAGCGACAATGCTGCTTCGCGCTCTTGGTTTTAGTGCTGAAGAAATGTTGGCGGAATTTTTTGAAACAAACACTTTTAACCTACGAAAGGATGGAACTTACACCCTTGATTTAGAGCCCTCTAGACTGAGAGGCGATATCGCTACCTTTGACATTCTAGATAAAAAAGGAAAAGTAATCGTTGCAGACGGTCGTCGAATAACAGCAAGACATGTTAAAGAATTAGAAAAACAAAAAATTACCAAGCTTACCATTCCAGCTGACTATTTACATGGACGTCCACTCGCAAAAGATGTGGTGAATCCAGATACAGGTGAAATTTTATTCAAGTGTAATACAGAAATTGATGAAGAAATTTTAAGTGAAATCCGTAAAGCAGGATTATCTTCAGTCGAATCTATCTATACCAATGATCTTGATAGAGGGTCATTCATTTCAGATACATTAAGATCGGACAGTACCCATACACAAATGGAGGCTTTAGTTGAAATCTATCGCATGATGCGACCAGGCGAACCACCAACAAAAGAATCAGCAGAAAATTTGTTTAACAATTTGTTTTTTAGTTTAGACAGATATGATTTATCGGCTGTTGGGCGAATGAAGTTCAATCGTCGACTTGGCCGTGAAGAGGATACTGGTTCAGGTATACTAAGTAAAAATGATATCGTTGGCGTAATGAAAGTGCTGATTGGCATTCGTGATGGTAAAGGCATTGTTGATGATATTGATCACCTAGGAAATCGAAGAATCAGATCTGTAGGTGAAATGGCTGAAAATCAATTTCGTATAGGACTGGTTCGAGTTGAACGAGCTGTTAAAGAACGCTTATCAGTTGCTGAAGCAGATGGTTTAATGCCCCAAGATTTAGTAAATGCTAAGCCTGTTGCTGCGGCTATGAAGGAGTTTTTTGGATCTAGTCAACTTTCACAATTTATGGATCAAAATAACCCACTATCAGAGGTTACCCATAAACGTAGAATTTCAGCTCTAGGACCAGGAGGATTAACTCGAGAACGTGCTGGTTTTGAAGTACGTGATGTTCATCCTACCCACTACGGAAGAGTTTGTCCTATTGAGACGCCAGAGGGACCCAATATAGGACTTATCAATTCTTTAGCTGCATATGCAAGAACAAATGATTATGGATTTTTAGAAACACCGTATAGGAAGGTTACCGACGGGAAGGTAACAGATAATATAGAGTACATGTCTGCTATAAATGAAGCAGATTTTATTATTGCACAAGCATCTGCATCAGTTGATAAAAAAGGTTTTCTGACTGAAGAACTGGTCAGCGTTCGCTATCAGGGAGAATTTAGCCTAAAGGCCCCTCATGAAATCCATTATATGGATGTCTCCCCGCAACAAGTTGTTTCGGTTGCTGCGGCGCTAATTCCGTTTTTGGAGCATGATGACGCGAATAGAGCATTAATGGGGTCAAACATGCAGCGTCAAGCAGTTCCAACGTTGAAAGCAGAAAAACCACTAGTTGGAACAGGCTTTGAAAGATTTGTTGCTTCGGATTCAGGTGTTTGCGTTGTTGCAAAAAGAGGTGGTGAAATAGAGAGTGTAGATGCCAGTAGAATTGTTGTGAGAGTAAATAGTGATGAAGTTGAAACTGGCGATGCTGGTGTTGATATTTACAATCTAACAAAATATACCAGATCAAATCAAAATACATGCATCAATCAGCGTCCTATAGTTTCTTTGGGGGACTCTGTATCTCGAGGAGATATTCTAGGAGATGGACCGTCTGTCGATATGGGTGAGCTCGCTTTAGGTCAAAATATGCGTATCGCTTTTATGCCATGGAACGGATATAACTTCGAAGATTCGATATTGATCTCCGAGAGAGTTGTTCAAGAAGACCGTTTTACAACAATCCATATTCAAGAATTGACCGCAACAGCCCGTGATACGAAACTAGGATCAGAAGAGATAACCGCTGATATACCTAATGTTGGTGAGGCCGCTCTTTCTCGCCTTGACGAATCTGGCATTGTCTTTATTGGCGCAGAAGTTGCTGCTGGAGATATTTTAGTAGGAAAGGTTACACCAAAAGGGGAAACACAACTGACCCCCGAAGAAAAACTTCTTCGAGCGATCTTCGGCGAAAAAGCATCTGACGTAAAAGATACGTCATTAAGAGTCCCATCAGGAACCAAAGGGACTGTTATAGATGTTCAGGTGTTTACTCGAGAGGGGTTGGAAAAGGATCAAAGATCTGTTGAGATTGAAGAGGCAGCACTTACTCAATTTAGACTAGATTTAGATGATGAATTTCGCATTATGGAAAATGCAACCTTTGAAAGGCTAACTGCTGCATTATCTGACAAAGAAATACTCAAAGCACCAGGCTTAAAGAAAGGAGNTAAGCTCACATCCGAGCAGGCAGCCAACTTTAATAGTTCAGATTGGTTCAGTATTCGCATGGTGGATGAGAAATTAAATGAGCAAATAGAGCGTGCAGAAGAGCTGCTTGATGCGCGCCGGACTATTCTCGATGAACGGTTCGATGACAAGAAAAATAAGCTTCAGAGTGGTGATGATCTTGCACCTGGAGTTTTAAAAACAGTTAAAGTTTACCTCGCAGTTAAACGACGAGTTCAGCCAGGAGATAAAATGGCTGGACGTCACGGCAACAAGGGGGTCATTTCAGTAATAATGCCAGTCGAGGATATGCCGCATGATGAACATGGTGTGCCAGTAGATATTGTTCTTAATCCTCTAGGTGTTCCATCGCGGATGAATGTAGGGCAGGTTCTTGAGACACATATGGGTCTTGCAGCAAAAACTCTTGGAGAAAAAATTGATAAGATGATCCAAGAACAAGCTAAAAGCGCTGAAATACGCAAATTTTTACAGGATGTTTATGATGTAGGTATTAGAACCCAAAAAGTCGATCTCGAGAAGTTGTCAGTGTCAGAATTTGATGAACTCACCCATAATCTTCGAGATGGAGTGCCTATAGCAACCCCCGTATTTGATGGCGCAAGCGAATATGAAATAAAACAATTATTGAAGCTAGCTGATTTACCAGAAAGTGGGCAAATGGAGCTATATGACGGTAGGACAGGGGACAAGTTCGAGCGTCCTGTAACAGTAGGATATATGTATATGTTGAAATTGAATCATTTGGTCGATGATAAAATGCATGCTAGATCAACAGGATCCTACAGTCTTGTAACCCAACAGCCGCTTGGAGGGAAAGCCCAGTTTGGTGGACAAAGATTTGGAGAAATGGAAGTCTGGGCATTGGAAGCTTATGGTGCTTCTTATACTCTACAAGAAATGCTTACAGTAAAATCTGACGATGTCAGCGGTCGAACTAAGATGTATAAAAATATCGTGGATGGAGATCACCGCATGGAGCCAGGAATGCCAGAATCATTTAATGTTTTGGTTAAAGAAGTGCGATCTCTAGGTATAAATATTGAGTTGGAGCAAGAAAAATAGTCTTATTGAAATATATTAAAAATTAAGTTGGGGGGCGTTACATTTGCCCTCTATTAAAATATAGCATCCATTATGGAGAAAAGCGTTGAAAGACTTACTAAATCTGCTGAAATCACAAGATCAAATAGGCGAATTTGATGCAATTCGTATCGGTTTAGCGTCACCAGATATGATTCGATCATGGTCTTACGGTGAAGTTAAGAAACCGGAAACAATTAATTACCGTACATTTAAACCAGAACGTGAAGGTTTATTTTGTGCCAAGATATTTGGTCCAGTAAAAGATTACGAATGTCTCTGCGGTAAGTATAAGCGTATGAAACATCGCGGTATCGTTTGTGAAAAATGTGGCGTTGAGGTCACCTTAGCAAAAGTTCGTAGAGATAGAATGGCTCATATTGAGCTTGCTTGTCCTGTTGCGCATATATGGTTTCTCAAGTCACTTCCTTCTCGCATTGGACTAATGCTTAACATGACGCTACGAGAAATTGAAAGGGTATTATATTTTGAATCTTTCATAGTTACTGATCCTGGTATGACCACTCTAGAGTTAGGACAATTACTCACCGATGATGAATACTTCCAGGCTATGGAAGAATTTGGTGATGATTTTCAGGCAACGATGGGTGCTGAAGGTATTCAAAGCTTAATGAAAGATCTTGATATGGATCAAGAAATAGCAATTATTCGTGAAGAAATTCCAGCCACTCGTTCAGAAACAAAAATTAAGAAGCTATCAAAACGCCTAAAACTTTTAGAGGCCTTTCTTGGTTCTGGAAATAAGCCTGAGTGGATGATTTTAGAGGCATTACCGGTTCTCCCGCCTGACTTAAGACCTCTAGTGCCTCTTGATGGTGGTCGTTTTGCAACATCTGATTTAAATGATCTATATCGGCGAGTGATAAATCGTAATAATCGTCTCAAGCGCTTATTGGAATTAAATGCTCCAGATATAATTGTACGAAATGAAAAGCGAATGCTGCAGGAATCAGTTGATGCACTTTTGGATAATGGACGTCGAGGTAGAGCTATCACAGGGTCTAATAAACGACCTTTGAAGTCCCTTGCGGATATGATTAAAGGAAAGCAGGGTCGTTTTCGTCAAAATTTGCTAGGAAAACGAGTAGATTACTCTGGACGATCTGTGATCGTAGTCGGCCCTACTCTCAGACTTCATCAATGCGGCCTACCAAAACGTATGGCTTTAGAATTATTCAAGCCATTTATCTTTTCAAAATTGGAATTACGAGGATTAGCTACTACCATAAAGGCTGCAAAAAAAATGGTGGAACGTGAAGAGCTAATTGTTTGGGATATTCTTGATGAAGTTATCCGTGAGCACCCAGTTCTATTAAACCGGGCTCCTACACTCCATAGGCTTGGTATTCAAGCTTTTGAACCAGTCCTAATCGAAGGAAAAGCTATACAGCTCCATCCTCTGGTGTGTGCTGCATATAACGCTGACTTTGATGGAGATCAAATGGCAGTTCATGTCCCTCTCACTCTGGAGGCTCAGCTTGAGTCTCGTGCTTTGATGATGTCGACTAATAATATTTTATCTCCTGCAAGTGGCGAGCCGATCATTGTGCCTTCACAAGATGTTGTATTAGGCCTTTATTGGATGACTCGTGAACGAACTAACGCATTAGGAGAGGGAAGAATTTTTGGAGATCTCAAAGAAGTTTCTGTTGCTTATTAGTAAACAGATAGACCTGCAAGCCAGAGTAAAAGTTCGTATTAATGAAGTTAACTTTAATGATCTTGGTGAGGCTGAATCAAAAAAATACATCGTCGATACTACCGTAGGTCGTGCATTATTATGGGATATTGTTCCAGACGGCTTGAGTTACGACATGGTGAACCAGCCAATGACCAAAAAGGCAATTTCAAGAATTATTAATCGTTGTTATCGAGATGTTGGGTTGAAGGCAACCGTAATTTTTGCAGATCAACTTATGTATACCGGTTTTGATTTTTCTACAAAGTCTGGCGCGTCTATTGGGGTAAATGACTTTACTATTCCTTCTTCCAAAGAAAAAATTATTGCTCAATCTGAAGAAGAAGTTAAAGAAATTGAAAGTCAGTTTTCTTCTGGTCTAGTCACCCAAGGTGAAAAATACAACAAAGTAGTTGATATTTGGTCAAGAGCTAATGATCTAGTTGCAAAAGCTATGATGGAGGTTATTAGTACAGAGGAGGTTTCTAATAGCGATGGTGAGATAGAGACTCAATCATCTTTCAATTCTGTGTTTATTATGGCTGACTCAGGAGCCAGAGGCTCACCTGCGCAGATCAGACAACTTGCAGGCATGAGAGGTTTAATGGCTCGTCCAGATGGTTCAATTATTGAAACTCCAATCACTGCTAATTTTCGTGAAGGTTTGAATGTATTGCAATACTTCATATCAACACATGGAGCACGAAAAGGTTTAGCAGATACTGCACTCAAGACAGCAAATTCAGGATATCTGACTCGTCGATTAGTAGATGTCTCTCAGGATCTAGTGGTAGTACAAGAGGATTGCGGTACTTCAGAAGGCCTACTAATGACTCCTGTTATAGAAGGTGGAGATATCATTGAATCCTTGGGGGACCGAATTCTTGGTCGTGTCTTAGCAGTTGATGTAACTAAACCTGGCGCTAGAAAAGTTGTGTTAAAAGCTGGCCATATGATTGATGAAAAGTGTGTAGAACAAATAGAAATGCTTGGGATAGATGAGCTAAAAGTGCGCTCTCCAATTACGTGTGAGACTCGTCATGGTATATGCTCACAGTGTTATGGAAGAGATTTGGCAAGAGGACATCGAATTAACTCTGGAGAAGCGGTTGGCGTCGTCGCTGCTCAGTCCATTGGTGAACCGGGCACACAATTAACTATGCGAACCTTTCACATTGGAGGCGCTGCTTCACGTGCATCTGCTGCAGACAGTATTCAGGTCAAGACGGGAGGGAAAATTCGCTTTATTAACATCAAAGTAGCGGAACGAGAAAATGGAGAGCTCGTTGCAGTATCTCGCTCTGGAGGTCTTGCGCT
>JGI20151J14362_10002474_pt1 | contig 13008 bp, 6 predicted proteins | sample COG_01_FD_14362 | JGI IMG/M metagenome (IMG submission 14362) | reverse complement strand
CCCGAGCCGAGCGCCGCGCACCAGCGGGGCGATGTCCACGCACGGGATGGTCCGGACGGCTTCGAACATCGCGTCCCTTCGGGTTGTGTCGGAGACGCGTTTGTTTTGGAGTTTTGGCGCGAGGCGTGACTCGAGCGCCTGATCGTTCAATGGGAATTCGACGGTCTATTTACTCAAGGAAAGTTTAGGACTTAGGGTAAAATTTAGGGTTAGAGAGGTACGCCCTACTGTTTGCCCATAGGAGGAACGGGAATTTGTAATATGTACGAGCAAATGGACTGGGAGTATTAACAATTCGAAATAATAAACGTGTAGTACGACGTAGTAAATCTTAATCAACGTAACTAATTGCCCGTACGACGATGCATTTAAATTATTTCGTGCTCGTAGTGGATTCGGCCTCGGATTGCAAAATATGTCCAGCGGAAATAAGGCCGTTTACCCGTTTGAACCTCGGGTGACATCCGCGCTTCGTCACAGTGAGGTGGGCCTCACGCACGGCGGCCAGGGTTCCGTCCGCGCGAGACTCGCCTTGAGTAGAGGTCGGTGACCTTCGCGAACCCTCACACGGCGACTGAACGCGTCGGCCGCGCGTCGCCCGGACCCCATCAGCCCCGGCGCGTATTCAAAAACTCAGCGCTGACTGCTGCTGAGGCGTCGAACGAACGCGCACGATGGCGGCCAACCTGAGCAACCGCGTGCTGTATCGCTCCCCCGATGCGCTCCAGAACCTTCGGTTGAAGGTGACGCTCACGCGCGTCAGCGGTCCACGCATGGACCGCGCGCGCGAAATGGACGAGCGCTTCGGGGCGGGCCCCACGCCCCAGGCGCAGATCCAAGCGCAGCAGCAACAGGCGCAGGCGGCGACGTCGCTCGCGCCGCCCGGGCCGCCCCTGGCATCGCAGCCCCCCGCGCCGTCGACGCCCCCGCCCGCGCCCGCGCCGCCCCAGTCGCAGAGCTTCGGCGGCGACGAGCTCGCGGGCGAGGCCGACGACGCATCCCTCGCGCCGTCCGCCGCGGTCCCGACCATGATGCCGGCGCCGGGCGGAGGAAGCCGCCGCAACCGCAGCGCGCTCCAGCAGTCATCCACAGCCCTCCCAGGCCAGGGCATCCAACAAGCTCCAACCGCGGCGGCGACATTCGACCCGTACGGCGCGGGCGGCGGCAGGCCGGTCACCGAGAGCTACTCGCCGCCGTCGACCACATCATCCCGAGATTCGCCCCCGGCCCGCGGGATGGAGGCGTGGACGGACGATGACGCGTCACCGGTCGCCGGGCCCGTCGTCGAGGACTACCCGGGCGGCGCGGCGCCCCTCCGCGACCAGGCGTCGGGGTTCCAGGCGCAGCGCGTGGACACCGGCGAGGTTCAGACGTTCACCCGCGAGATCGCGTGGCAGGAGAAGATCTTCTCATTCGTCGAGTGCGATCGCATCGCGCGAACCGGGGGCGCCGTGGAGACGGAGCTGGACCGCAAGTACGCGAGCATGATGCGCGAGCAGGGGACACAGGGTGAGACCATATACACGTACGTATCCGCGGATTCCTTCGCGGATGAACGCGACGCCGAGCGCACGGTGACGACGAGTTTCGGGGAGCAGTGGAACGGATTGTTTCGCGCCGTTTTCGGTACGCCGTCGCAGAGAGTAACGGCTAGAAACGCTTCCGGGCGGGATGCGACGCGCCTGCGGACGGAGCTCGCGCACGGGCGCAGGCGCAGGGCGGGTAACGAGCCCGCGACGTTCGCCATCTGCGCCGACTGCGGCCCGCTCGTGTTACCGCCCGGACACCCGGTGTTCAAAAACTCGCCCCTCGGCCTCAACGCCGAGCGCGAACAGGTGCTGATGACCGTCGAGGCCTACCCCGACGGGTCCATCGCGCTCACCCCGGACTTCAGCCAATCCATCGACGACACGCGTCGCATCGAGCGAAGGGACGGGAGCGTCTGGGAGTACTCCATCGTCAACGCGAGCGAACGCGCGGAGACGCCGCTGGAGCAGCGCACCAAGGACATCGCCCCAACCGCCGCGCTGCGTAAGCTCCAGCTCACCCGCAAGGCGGCTGGGGCGTTCGCGGCGCCACCCGGGGAGAAGGCTGGGTCCGTGCGGTTCCTCGCGCTCGCCGAGATCGTCGCCGCGCGGGGGTTCGACCGGGATTACCTGTACTGCGAGTGGGTCCTCGACTACGACGCGGAGGTATGGCGGGTAGAGGGCGACGGAGCGCAGACGAGCGGGTCGACGCAGATATCGAAGTGCGTCAAGTACCCAGCCACGGGCGACGGCGAAGGGGACGCGTGGGGCAGCGGCGATCGTATGGTGGCTCACTGGTCGCTCCCGGTGGAGCTGTCGTGCGTCGCCGACGTCTTGCCCCCGCCGTCGAAGCACCCCGTTCTTTACTTTCAGGTTTCATCCTACGACGAGTGGGACCGGTACAGGTGCGAGGGATACGGCCACCTCAACCTCGGCTCCCTCCCCGTGGGCTCCTCCACCAAGCTCCTGAAGACGTGGAAAGCTGGTGGGACCATCGCGGACCGCGTGGCGAGCCAGTTCGTGGGCGGATCGCCCGAGATTGGCGACATCACCTACTCGGGCATCCCGGCTGACGCCAAGGGAAAGCCGGTGCACTCGCGGCAAGGGTTCGTGGCGGACACCTCGGGCGAGATCAAGGTCCGCGTGAACGTCATGACGCAGACGAAAGCAGACGCCAGCGCCGCCGCCAAGAAGGGCCTCGGCCTGCTCAAGGGCTTACTCGGGAAGGGCAAGAAGGAAGCCGCGGGTCGGGAAAAGTACGAGAAGAAGGAGGCTGTCGAGGACGTCGTGTCGCGCGCCAGGCAGAGGCTCGCGGACGCGCGCGCGCAGAACAGGCAGAACCCCGCGGCCGCGCCCAGGGCGATGTTGTTGTCGAGGAAGGAGACAGAGGCGAGGCCCGCACCCGCGCAGCCCGCTCCCTACGGCTACGGCGCCCCCGCCCCCGCGGGAGCGGGAGCCGCCACCGCGGATGCCATCGCAAGGGCGCGAGCCAGGGTCTCCGCGCCCGCCGCCCCGGCCATCGAGACCCCGGCTCCCAACATGGCGTCGCCGCCCGCGCCGCCCGTGGAGAGCATCGACGACGACGGCACCGTCGCGTCGTTGGGGGGGACAACCGGCGCCGGTCTCATGTCGCAGTTTGAAGCCGCGTTGGGTGACGAAAACGCGGCGCCCGCGACGGGGTCGGAGCCGAAGCCACCGACCGAGGGCATCGCGCCCGTGGACGCCGCCCTGGCGCCCGTGCCGTGAACGCGATGATGACATAGAGATTGTGAATACACCGACTTTACTACGTACACACCACTAAATGTTACTTACGCGAAGAAACGAGAGACTTACGACGTTGTTGAGCAATCATGAGTTCATGAATTTCAATCCCCACAGCTACCCCGGAGCCAATCCGGGAGGGTTTCGGAGCGAATCCAACGAGGGCGACGACGCTTGCGCGTCGTCGTCGTCGCGAACCCCCTACGCCTTCCCGCGATGATTCCGTTATGCACAGTGTGTATCCCCCCGTTCAACCAAGATGCAGTTACCCCCCCACAAAAGAAGAATTAATCTAGCGGCGGCACGGCCCCGTGCGCAGGGCAAAGTACGCCGCGTACGCGTCATTCTCCGCCTTGACGTACTCGAGCATCTCCATCTTGTTGAGCGCCCGCCCTAGGCCTCGCTGCACCCCCTTGATGAGCTTCACGCGCTCCTTCATCGTCACCCGCGTCGCCGCGCCCATCTTCTCACCCGCCGGCATCTTCGCCTTCTCCGGCGCGAAATGCGCGTAATAGAAAAACGCGTCGGCGCCGAGCGCGTCGTACGCCTCCATGACGCGGGGTTCGATGACGGAGTCCTGGAAGGACTTCGGTGCGATCCTGTGGGCAACCTCGAGGAGCGCGCGGCGCACCTTGCCGCCCACAGCCGCCGGCTTGTACTCTTCAACTGACTCCTTGCCATCCGTGGCGACGCACTCGTAAAACTCGGGGGCGAGGCCGCCGAGCTGCGTCGAAATCTCGCGGTACCCAGTCGCCTGCCTCTCGAGCGAGCCGATCACGTCGCCGAGGGTGGCGTGAGGTGCCGGGCCACCGGAGACCGAGTCGACGGTCGCGGCGATGGGATCGCGGTGAACCGCGGAGATGGTGAGGTCGACACCCTCCTTCTCCGCCATCTTCGCCATGGGTCCAACCTCGGGGAAGGTGAGCTCGGATCCGGCGACGTGAACCGGGTAGGTCACCGCGACGGACGCCCCGCGCTCGATGAGCGCGTTCATGTCAACCTCGGCGACGTCCCGTTTGCCCAGGCCCGCGGAGGCACCCTTAAGCGCGCGGAAGAAACCGGCGGTGGAACCCTCGCACCCTTTCCCGACGGCGGTCTTCGGGCAGGTAACCTCCGAGCCGAGGCTCGCCGCGTAGTGGTACTTGGTGACGTAAGTCGCCGCGACGTCGGTCCAGCTGTTGCCGCCGAGGTCGCCAGAGGCCTCCGCGGCGTCGCCGAGCTTGGGCGCCGAGCTCGCGGATGACACCTTAGGCACGCACTGGGCGAACCAGGCGTGCGCGCAGTCGGCGTCGACGGCAAACTCGGAGAGACCCGCGGGGAGCTTGGAGTCGACCGAGTCAAAGCCGGCGCCCTCAACGCCCATGGCAAACTTAGCCTTGACCTTCTTTCCAACCAAAGTCTTGGCCACCGGAGCGTTCCTGACCGAGGCGGAAGAGGACTCCTCGGAGGTGGACGAAGACGGCTTGGAGGAAGTGACGGAAGACTTTCCAAGGCGGGGCGCCTCGTCGTGGCCGAGAGACGCGGTGAGTACGCCGTCGCTGCCGCCGTCGTCTTCGCAGCCGTTGACCAGGAAGCCCTTGCCCTGGAGGCGGCCGCTGCGCTTGCGGTAGTAGTTGGCAAAGTCCGAGAAGGACGAGAACTTGGACCGGAGCATGGGACCGGGGTTCCTGGAGAGCAAAAACAGGTCCGCCACGGCGTAGACCATGCACTCCGTCTCCCTCGCGCGGTTGTAACCGTGGTTGCAGTAATCCGGTCGGTCGAGGGCGTAGATCTTGTTGTTGGGAAGCCTGGCGCGGAGGTCATCCACGTCGGAGGGCTCGTCCGCGGCGACGAAGATGTCGATGCCCCTCTGCACCGCGTCGGGCGCGCGTCGCACCAGCGTGTTCACGAAGGAATCGACGCTGCACTTGCGGCGGTAGGAGTCGATGAGCTGAATCTCCGCGGCGGCTTCACCCGCCAAGGAGAGATCCTTGGAGAGCTTGGCGTCCTCGCCCGCGCGGATGTGCATGGAGATCATCTCGTCGTCCGTCTTGGACGCGAGGGGCACGGACTTCATCATGTTGCTCACGTCTTTAGACGGCTGGAAGTCACCCATGCCGGCGGAGACGAAGTCGTACTCCTCCTTGTTGAGTTGGAGCTCGGCGTGCGACGACTTGATGAACACCGCGCCGGTCCACGTCTCGGGGTCGCGAAGAACCTCGCCGATGTGAGCCTTGCCCCAGTCCGTGGTGGCGTCGTGCCAGGTGGAGAACATGGGCTTGGCCCCGGTCTTACCGCGGGACTTGTACGCGGCGAGGTCCGCGGACGCGCTGTTCAGGCGCTCGGGCCATTCCTCGATGATGAAGGAGTCGCGGAGGAACGAGGGCGTGAGCATGGTGGCGATGGGCGCGTCGAGGGAATCGTCGCGCTCCCAGATGACGATGAGCTTGCGTCCCTTCTGGTTGGCGAGGAGCTTGGCGGCGGAGAACGCGCGGATGCGGTTACCGAGGCCGTTGACCGCGTGGAGGACGATGAAGCCGCCGGAGTTGCGGTCCATGGCTTCGCTGAAAGTCTTGGAGTTGAGGACGTAGCCCTGCACGGTGGCCGCATTCCAGTCCATCCACCTCCACTTCTTGTCGAAATCGTCGGCGAGGGGGATGGTGGGATCGACGGAGTCGTAGAGGGAATGCCATTCCTCACCGATGGACGCCACCTGATCGCCGGAGGCGGCGTAGACGGACGCGCCGTCGCTCGCCGAGCCGGCGTTCCACTGCGCATCCATGCTGCCCTCCGCGGGAGCCTTGTCCCAGGTGGCGGCAGCCTTCTCGGGCTCGTATGTCTCCTGGGGCTGCTGCATCTGGACAACCTTGGCGGCGGGACCGGTGGAAGGGACGTGCAGCAGATCGGGCTGCTGCGTGTACCACTGCTCCATCTGGTTCGCGAGCGCGTTGGCCTCGCCGAGGGTGGCGCGGTCGGGGGAGATGAAATCGCCCCACCGGTCCCCGCGGGCGGATGCGGAGGAGCCGCGAAGGGAGGCGCGGACGCGCGCGCCGCCGAAAGCGGAGTCCCCGCCGGACGCGGCCGCGCCGAGGGAGGCGCGGATCGTCGCGGAGGACGACACGCCCGCGATGGCGGTCGCCCCGACGACCGCGGCGCCGCAGGCGAGGAGCCACGCGCGGTTACCCCAACCCCTTCCGCCTCGCACATCCGAGGCGAGATCATCGCCCAAGAGCCCGCCGTCCGCCGCGCGGGCGGACGCGCCGCGGTTCAGCAGCGGCGCCGATTCGTGCGACATCTCGTTCGCACTCGTTTCCGTGTTTCCTCGACCTCGTCGCACCGCGCGCTGGGCGAGCGACGCTCGAGTGAAGTGTGCGCGCCTGTTACAAAAAAGAGCCTTTTGTTCCAGGCGGCCTCGGACCGCGTGAAACCTCCTTTGGATTTTGCGAATCGTATGGACGCGCAGTCTAATTTTTACGCAAAATCGTATCGGAGGTGTTTCACAATTTCAACTCGGGTTCGCGAACGGTAGTGATAGTCGTCGTGTTCATTTTTGTATGTAACACCTCTTTTCGGTCGGTTTTCACACGGTCGGACCAAAATCGGCGAGAATCAGGGTGGTTCACATACGGGAAATGTACCACCCGGCCATAGCCTGACGTAGAGGCCGCGGGCCCGGAATCCGAAGCGTTATTGCCACTGCGAGTTGTTGAACTCCTCGGAAGGGGCCGCGGCATCACACTCCGTCGACACGGTGACTACGGCTCCATGCCCGCATCGTCGATCGGCAAGAACAGGTGGGTCAAGGGGGAGACGAGGTCCGTCCTCGGCGGCTCCTCCCGCGTACCTTACATGATGGCGCCGTCGCGCGCGTCCGAGAGCGTCTACAGCGACGATCTCTCCTCCAACAATGGCTCCTACCGCCAGGACGGCCACTTCGGCGCCCACGCGGGCTACCAGGCCGCGCCCCCGGGCGCCCGCGGCTACCGCAACGGGCGGGCCAACTACGTCGCCAACGCGTCCTCGTTCACCCTGTCCGCGTGCTCCCACGCGGGCAAGGCGGCCGTCATGGTGTGCATCGTCATCGGAGCCGCGTTCCTCGCCTTCGGGGGCGACGTGTCCTTCGGGGACGTGTACTCCAAGCTCGCGCCGTCCGCCAAGGCGTTCACCGCGCGCATCGACGACGACGCGGTCCTCGATAACGTGGTCCATGGCGTGCACAAGGCTGCCGCGGACGCCGCCGCGCGACCCGGCTTCGAGCGCAGCTCATTCAGCGCGGCGGAGGGAGAGGCATCGTCCGAGGACGCCGCCTTCTTCGAGCACGCGTTCGCCGATCAACCCCCACTCGTCGTTCCCACGGCGAAGCACAGGAGCAAGAAGAAGTTCGAGAAGCTCAACACCGAGTCCAAGGATTTCCTCATGAACGCGTTCAGGGGCGACGCCAACGACGCGTTCGTGCGAGCCGCGTACGGCGACGGCAAGTTTCTCGACGGAGCCTACGAGAAGACCAAAGCCAAACAAGAGAAGACCAAAGCCAAAACCGCGCACCACTCCCTCGAGTCTGCAAAGTCCACCGAGACCGAGCACCGCCTCGCGAAGGAGTTACACGCGAGAAAGGCTGCGAAAGCCACCGAGGCTCGTCACGCGAGCGCCGAGAAGAAGGAGAGCGCCGCGAAAAAGGAGGTCGCCGTGAAGGAGAAGGAGATTTCAACCTCTGCTCACGGCGCCGGGGGCTCCGCTCATCGCGTCGAGGCCAAGACCGAGCCCTCCGTGAAGAAGGTGTCCACGAAGGTGTCCAGGACGGGTAAGCACAGGGAGCACAAGAGCAGGCGTGTGGAGAAGAAGGAGAAGGAGGAGGAGGAGGAGGAGGAGGAGGCGTGGAGGGAGGAGGAGGCGCAGAGGCAGGCTGAGGAGATCATGGCCGCCGCCGCGAAGGCGGAGGCGCACGCCGACTCCGACTTCAAGGCGACCGAGGTGCCGAGGGAGGGCGAGGTGCAACTCGCGTGCGTCACCGACGAGTCTGGCGCGATGCACTGCGAGTACCCCGGCGCGTTCGACGGCGAAACGCCGATCACCGCCGAGACGAACGAGAAGGACGGGAAGGAGTCAAAGAAGTCCAAGTCTCACTCCCACCACTCCAAGCACCACGCGAAGAAGGAGGAGGCGTCCGAGGGGAAGAAGGAGAAGGAGTCGCGCCACTCCGCGAAGCACGAGAAGGCGAAGCTCGGCGCGGAGATCTGGAAGCCCGTGGGCAGTGGACGGGAGATCCCGGTCAAGCTCCACCCGTTTGAGGCTGACGACATGGCCGACATGCCCGCGGGCGTCGACATGTGAGACGACGACTCGAACCCACGTGAACGCCGCGATGCCCCCGCGCTGGACTGAAGCGAAGTCTGGACGACGAGGCGAGCGCGACACGATCACTTGTAACAATTGACACTGATGATAAGTCACCGATGATACACTAACACTTGAGACTAAGTCTATTCCTCTAACACACCCGTCCCGCGAATTTGGCCCTCGGGTACCTCCGCGCCAGTCCCTCCCACTGCACGAACACCTCGTCCGCCAGCCGCGTCGTGTACAGTATCCGCCCCGTCAGCGACATCGTCTTCGTCCTCGCCGCGCTCTCCACGTACACGATCGCCGGCCGTGAGCCGACGCCTACAAACCACGTCACCGGCCGAAGCGTCCTCGCGACAAACGCCCACGCCACGACGGGCACGCACGTCCCCGGACCGTTGCACAGCAGCACGTGCGGTCGTTCCCTGAANACCACCGCGGCGGCGTGCACGGCGGCGCGGACGGTGGTGAAGAACGAGTGGATCCACCCTTGGCCCACCTCGCGCGCGCGCGGGATGGTGCCGACGGAGTACTCCGACGCGATGGAGAGCTCGTCGTCGTCCACGTCGGATGACTCCGCCAATGACTCGCCCACCGCCGCCTCGTGGTGCTCCGCCTTGACCCGCGAGGTGGTGTCCGTGTCCGCGATGACGTAGTGACGCGGGGCGTACCGCCGCGGGCTCATCGCGCGAAGAAGCGCGAACATCTCCGCGGTGTGACCGCCGCTGCCCAGGACGACCATGGTCCGTAGTGGGGGACCGTCCATGGGGCGACGGGGCGGGGGCGCGAGCGCGACGTGTAGGACGCGGACGCAGAGGATCGTGACGGCAATCACGATGTATACGTGGGGTGGCATATCTAGGGGTAAACCCAGCGACNCCGCGGTCTCCATCACCATCGCCCGGCTCTCGTCGCCTCTCAGCCGCACGATGTGTAAAAATGTGTTGAAAAGTTAAAAAAAAGTTCCGGAACTTTTTATCCCGCGCTTTGTTTTTGGTTCGACACACACTCGTCGAACAAGGCGATGGACACCTCCGTGGTCGACGTCGAGCTCGGCATCGAGGCCAAGCCCGGTCTCGAGTCGNTCGATACCGATGGCTCCATCGACGTTCTGTGCCTGGCGTGTGACAGCCCNGCCGGCGACTTCACCGTCAGATCCATGCGACGACGAACTCCNAACCCGCACGACGTCGTCATCGACATGAAGTACTGCGGCGTGTGCCACAGCGACCTCCACTTCGCGGCGGGGCAGATGGCGGGCGTCACCGGTGCGGTCGAGTACCCCATGTGCCCCGGGCACGAGCTCGCCGGGATCGTCAAGGCGGTGGGAGCCGAGGTGACGCGCTTCAGGGTGGGCGACCAGATCGGCGTCGGCTGCATGNTCGACTCGTGCGGCACCTGCGCGCGGTGCGAGGCCGGCGAGGAACAGAAGTGCGCATCGCAGGTGGCGACGTACGGAGGCAAGGATAAGTCCGGACGCGCCGCGCAGGTCCCGGCGGGCAGGCAGACCCTCGGCGGGTACACCGACACGTTCGTCGTCAACGAGAGGTTCGGGATAAAGATACCGGACGGATACCCGCTCGAAGCAGCCGGGCCGGTGATGTGCGCGGGGGTAACCATGTTCGACCCGCTCAATAACTTCGGCGCGAAGAACGGCACGCGGGTCGGCATCGTCGGCCTCGGGGGCTTGGGGCAGATGGGGGTCAAGATAGCCAAGGCGAGGGGATGCGTCGTCACCGTGATCAGCGGTCACGCGTCCAAGGAGCGTTTCGCGCTCGAGTGCGGCGCCGACCGCTTCGTCGTCTCTTCGTCCGACGATGACATGCGACGCAACGCGAAGTCGCTGGACCTCATCCTGAACACCGTCCCGGTGTACCACGACTACCACAAGTACCGCAACCTGCTGGTGGACAAGGGAGGGAGGCAGGTGCTGCTCGGGCTGCACGTCGGATTCATCGGCGCTTTGCTCGCGGGTGGCATCGTGGGGAAGAAGTCGACGCTCGCGGGCAGCGCCATCGGGGGTATCCGCGCCACGCAGGAGGTCATGGACCTGTGCGCCGCGCACGATATCAAGCCCGACGTGGAGGTTGTTCCGGTGACGGACATCCACAGGGTTTACCAAAGTTTGGACGACCAGAACGACTCGGGCAAGCGGTACGTCCTCGACCTCGCGGGGACGATGACGGGGACGATCTCGCGATCGGAGATGGGACCGCCGCCGACGCTGGCGAAGGTGCAGAAGAAGCCGAGCATCTTCAAGGCGCTGTGGGAGACGTTCAAGATCCTCGTGCTGTTCCGGTGGAGGTGAGGGCGGCTAGACGCGTCGATGCATAGACTATTGCATTCAAGCTACTTTTTGCCGAGAGCCGCGGGCGTCGCCGCGTACGACGCCAGGCCCACCATCCGTCGCACGAAATCGAACGGGAACCCTTCCAGCAGCCGCGCGCCGTTCCACCGCTCCTCCACCCTCCATATCATCCCCACCGCGGGCAGGTCGTCTTTGTCGTTGGACATCCGCGCCGCCGCCATCGCGTCNCGCCTGTCTTTGGACACCGTGGTGACCACGACGTCCGAGGGCACGTGCGTCTCCCCGAGCACCGGGAGCATCCACGTCAGGGACGTGCGCACCACGTACTGGTCCTCCGCGACCTGCGTCACGCTCGCGGGTTCCAACTCCCTGGGCTCGAAGTGCGACGCCGCGCGGAACGCCTCACGCACCTCCCCGATCCCTTCGCACAGCGCCGCGGGATCTTCGAACGTCACCGCCTCGGCGAACGCGGCGTCGTCCACCGTGCCTTTCAGGTACATGTTCTGGACCTGGCGCAGGATGAACGGCGCCGCGGAGCAGTCCGCGCACTCGCGGTTGCGCCGCCTCCATCCGCGCGACGACGACGACGACTCGTCAGCGGTTGACGACGAGGACCCGGGCGAATCCGCGGATCGCGCGCGTCGATCCTCGGCGTCCTCCGTTGGGTCGACTCGCGCGCCGAACGCGCCCTGGTACAGCGAACACGCCTCGACGACGGAGAAACCCGCGATGACGCGCAAAAACGCGCCGCCGATCGTGGTCACCGGGTGCCGCGTCGACATGGCGCGCGCGGGTCCTATTGGCTGCATCACCGATGGGCGATCGTTCAATCATTCCGTCGTTTCATCAAAACAGCTATCGTCATCAAAACTCGCCGTGTCCCCTCCCCGATCGTCTCCTCTCGTTCCGCCCCGCCCCGATCTCCACCCTGCCCGCCAGCTGGTCCATCACCTTCGGAACGATCCGCGCGGACCACGCGGGCCAGCGCGTGGTCGCCGCCGGCAACTCAGGGGACGCGGTGAGCCACCACTTGACAAACGCCTCGCCCTCGCCCGGCTTTTGCCCACCTTCACCAACGCAAGCGACGAGCTCCGCCAGCCCGGCCAACCTGCGGCCCTCGTACGACGGTGACGTTCCGTTCGGTTCGATGAGGTGCGAGAAGGCGACGGTGGTGGCCAGCGCGATCGCGGTCTTCTCCCCGATGCCGTCGAGCTGTTGGAACTCCTTCACCGCCAGCTCGAGCGGCGTCGGGTCGTCGCGCGCGTTTGAATCGGTAATCCCCGCATCCGAGTCGGCACCCGTCCCCGTCCCGTCCCCGCATCCTCGTCGGCACCCGTCCCCGTCGTCCTCCCCTTTGGTCAAACACCTGCGCAGCTCGGATGGCGAGCACAGGGTGGATAGCGCGCGCATGGTGACCGGGTCGCTGAACCCGAAGAACTGCGGTCCCGAGATCCGCGTCCCGAGTCCTTTCTTCACGCACACCTTCGTCCACGGCTGCGTGGGCGAGTCCCCGGCGTGCGATTCGCCGGTGGCGACGTCGGTGACGACGAAGGATGGGCCGCACTCGCCCGCGTCGATTCGCATCTCCCACTCCCTGCCGAAGTGTGTCTTCCGCGCGCGGTAGCCGACGGGAAACGGGTGATGGTAGATGCACCCGCGCGACGACCAGTAGTTCTGTGGGAACGGGCCGCGGTGTATCGCGCCGAGGTCGAGGACGGAGACGCGCAGGCTCGCGAGCGTGAACGGCGCGCTGACGGTGGAGTTTGGGTCGTCGCGGGGGTCCGGGAACGCGATTCCCCGTCGCTTCGCGCCGTCCCTCTCCACCGCGTTCGATGGCTGGAGATGAGGTTGGATCTGGCCGTCGGTTGTATCATCGATGGGCCTGGCCTTGTCCCCCGGCCCCGGCGCGATCTCCCGCAAGTCCGCGCGATACCCGCGAAGCCTGCGCGACTCCCTCGCGGGCGCCGAACGCTGGCCGGCGCTTCCGCCGTTCAGCTGAGCGGCCGCCGCGCGCTCGTATCGCTTGCGCGGCCTCTTGTTGCTCGATCCCTCCAACGTGGGCGCGTTGGGGTCCATGGGTGCGAGCGCCAT
>JGI20151J14362_10002471_pt1 | contig 13023 bp, 13 predicted proteins | sample COG_01_FD_14362 | JGI IMG/M metagenome (IMG submission 14362) | reverse complement strand
AAACTGCGTTCACTGTAAAACCTGTGATATTAAAGATCCAACTCAAAACATAAATTGGATAACACCACAAGGTGGTGGTGGCCCAAACTATCAAGGCATGTAATTTAGAAAAGTTATTAGACTTAAAAGTAAAATTTAGTTAACATGGTAATAACTTTAGGAAACTTTATATTTTGAATCAATCTATCATTGGAATTATGTGGATGGTGTTAACCACTATCTTATTTGTTGGCGTTACTGCTACAGTAAGGTATTTAGAAGGAGAAGTACCTGCTCCACAGGCTGCCTTTCTTAGATATGCAATTGGAACTTTGCTCTTAACTCCATCCTTAATAACATTAATAAAAATTAAACCAAATAAGCCATTAATGAGTAAATTCTTGTTGCGTGGATTAGTGCACTCATTTGGAGTAACTTTATGGTTTTATGCTATGTCCGTAATGCCCGTTGCAGAAGTTACAGCGATTGGTTTTCTCACGTATATTTTTGTTTCAATTGGGGCTTGTATCTTTTTGAAAGAAAAACTTCATAAACATAGAATTACAGCAGTCATTATATCTTTTCTTGGAGCCTTAATTATTTTAAGGCCAGGTTTTAAGGTAATTGAAAGTGGTCAATTAGGAATGCTTATGGCTACAGTTGTATTTACTGCTTCATATTTAATAGCTAAGATAGTATCAAAAGAGCGTTCATCATCTGAAATTGTTGCAATGTTATCAATTTTTACAACAATTTTTTTAATACCATCTGCAATATATAGCTGGGAACCTATATCTATAGAAGCATTATTAATATTAGCATTTACTGCATTAATAGCTACTATTGGCCATATAACAATGACACAGGCTATTAAGGCAGCTCCAATGGTTGTAACTCAACCAATATTATTTCTTCAGCTTGTATGGGCTTCAATGGTTGGTTTGTTTTTATTTGACGAACAATTTGATCTATATGTTATTATAGGTGGAACTATAATTATGATATGTGTTTGTTATGTTTCTTATAGAGAACACGTATTAGGAAAAAAAATTACGAATGATGTCTTACAAAAAGTAATTTAACAAAATCAGCAAAATAGATCCAAAAAGAGTTAAACACCCTGTTGCTATTAAATTGGGTCCAATTATTAATTTTTTAATAGAAATTTTAAAATTTTCTGCAGTTGTTAATACCGAAAGAGAGGTAAAGCTACTAGCCGTGCCAGCACACCACCCAATTAAATGAGCCTGCATTAAGAAAGCAGCTTCCCAAACAGATAATAAAGGCCCAAACAATGATAATATTGGAGCTGAAGTAATTATAGGATGCACTCCTAATAAAGCAAAAAACCATACTACAAATGGGAGTAAAATAATCATAACCCAGAAAGGGAAATTCTCACCAATATTTAAACTAATAAAATTTTGAATTTCGGTTGATCCGCTTAGTATCGAACCTAAAAACATTGAAACTGATATCAACAACATTTCATCACCAGAATTTTTAATCAAACGAGTCAAATTTTGAATAATGAATTGGGTGGTTTCAGGCCTCCTCATCATCTGAAAAATCACTAAAATAGGAATAACTATCACAATCGCATTCAAGGCAGTTTTATTAAATATTTGTCCAACAAATAGAACGGATCCAGATAAGATTAATAGCCTTGACAAAATTGGTTTTACACAAGATATAGCTTCTAAAAGATAACCTAATGTCAACTTTCCAATTAGAAATCTCATACTTATATATTAAACAACAAAGCTACTAATAATCCAAAGGCTATGCCTAACCACGCTGAATTAGAGGGTAAATAAAGCTGTCCAACTGCAAAACTTACAAAGAACGGAGACCATAAAACAGCTGTATTCATTCCCCTTATAGCTGCTTCTCCTGCGGCTTGCCTTATTTCATCTTTTGCATTTTGCGGTATCACTGACGATAATAATGGAAAAGTTCCAATATTTAAAACACCACCAAGTATGTGAGATGTTACCTGTAAACCTGAAAGTATCTTCGTAGAAATAAGTTCAGACAAAAGCTTTTGTGTTTTTTTTACTGATGGCATTGTTATAGCTGTAGCTCTTAATAACCATAAGCTTGGAAGAAAAGCAGCAAAAATAATAAAAAAATTCCCTGCCCTTGAAAGTTCTTCTTCACTTGGTAGATTAGGCAAAATCAAATAAGTAACAACAAACAAGAGCATGATAATGATTTTCGTAATATGTCTTGAAAAGATAAACATTAAAAATAACAACAAGACATAAACACATATAATTGAGTAATTATAATAAATTCCAAAATTAAAACCATAAACAATTGGTAATACAGATAGCCAACAAAATATCGTTAATATCAGTTTAAAAATCATAATTTTTTATTTCTTTAAACCAATAGGTTTTCCTAAAACTGAAGGAAATTTTCCGTTTTGATGAGTTTTTTTGAGTTTCAGAAGTCTATTATAAGCCCATGTGGGATATTTTTCTGTTTTACGTATTGCTAAGTTTACATTAATTAAAACTGTCTCACTAACAGCAATAACTTTATTTTGTTTTATAGAAAAAATATCAAGACATAAATGCATTTTTTTTTCGTCACAATCAACGACCAGTAACCTTACATTAAATTTTTCATCCAAGCTCATTTCATTTAGATAATGGTAATGAGATTGAAGCACAAAAGGACCTTGTTGGTTTTGGAAGGCATGTGTCTCTCCTATGCCAAGAGTATTCTCAAGAAACTCATCTAGAGAATTATCAAAAGCAAGAGTATAAAAAGCTACATTCATATGGCCGTTATAATCAATCCACTCTTTAAGAACTATTTTCTCAGAGAGAATAATTGGAGTTTTATATGGACCATCATGTCCTTTTTGAATATTTCTGTTATTAGTCAATTTAATAAATTCTAATTAGTTATTTTTTTGATAAAATTTTAGTAGCTTCTTCAATTCCTTTTAAAGTAAGAGGAACCATTCTATCTGAAAATATCTCTTTAATCATATGAGTTGATTGAGAATAATTCCAGTGTTGTTCTTTAGTTGGATTTATCCACACATTTGAGGGCCATTGTGTGATAGCCCTTTCTAGCCAGACCTGTCCAGGTTCTTGATTAAAATGTTCATTAGCTCCACCCTGAATTAATATTTCATAAGGGCTCATAGAAGCGTCACCAACAAATATACATTTATACTCTTTCCCATACGTCCTAAAGATCTCAGTTGTTGAAAATTGTTCTTTCCATCTTCTTGCATTATTTTTCCACACGCCCTCGTATAGACAGTTGTGAAAGTAAAAAAAGTTTAAATTTTTAAATACATTTCTTGCTGCTGAAAATAAGTTCTCCACTTGCTTGATATAGTCATCCATTGATCCACCAACATCTAAGAAAAGAATAATTTTTATTGAGTTTTCTCTTTCTTGCCTAGTTTTAACATCTAAATACCCATTTTTTGCTGAATGGGATATTGTTTCATCGATATCTAGTTCTTCTTCTACCCCAGTTCTTGCCCACTGTCTTAAGCGTTTTAAAGCTACCTGCAGTCCTCTAGTATCAAGTTCTCTAGTATCATCAAAATCTCTAAAGGTACGTTTGTCCCAAACCTTAACTGCTTTTCCTTGACCCCTTGCATGTTGCCCAATTCTGATACCCTCAGGATTATAACCATAGGCTCCAAATGGAGATTTTCCAGCAGTACCTATCCATTTATTTCCACCTTGATGACGTTTTTCCTGCTCTTTTAACCTTTGTTCAAGTGTTTTCATCAATTCATCAAAACCACCTAAAGATTTAATTTCATCCATTTCTTCTTTTGAAAAATACTTATCTAACATTTTTTGTACCCACTCTTTTGGTACATTAAGAGAATTCAAAATATCATCTAATTGTATTGATTCAATTCCTTTGAAATATTCACTAAAAACTAGGTCAAATCGATCAATTAATCTTTCATCTTTTACTAGACTAGTTCTAGCTATGTAATAGAATTTATTTACGTCATACTGAATAAAATCTAATTGTATTGATTCCAAAAAAGTAAAAAATTCATTCAATGTTACAGGTATTCTAGAGTTTTTTAATTTGAAAAAAAAATCTAAAAACATTCCTTTATCTATTTCCTCTTGCTATAAAAGCCAATCTTTCAAAAAGATGAATATCTTGTTCATTTTTGATTAAAGCCCCGTGCAGTTTTGGAAGAATATCTTTTCCATCACTTTTTAAATCTATAGGATTAATGTCTTCTATTAATAATAATTTTATCCAATCTAACGCTTCTGATGTAGATGGCTTCTTTTTTAAACCTGGAGTTTCTCTAATTTCAAAAAATCTATTTAAAGCATTGTCTAATAATAGTTTTTTAATATCAGGATAGTGAACGTTAACTATTTTTTCTAGCGTATTCTTGTCCGGAAATTGTATATAATGAAAAAAACATCTTCTCAAAAATGCTTCTGGCAATTCTTTTTCATTATTTGAAGTGATAATTACTATTGGTCTTTTAATTGCTTTTACAGTTTCATTTGTTTCATAAACAAAAAACTCCATTTTATCTAATTCTTGAAGCAAATCGTTTGGAAATTCTATATCGGCTTTATCAATTTCATCAATAAGTAGAACTGCTCTTTGTTTAGATTCAAATGAGTGCCAAATTTTTCCCTTTTTAATATAATTACCTATATTTTCTATTTTTTTTTCGCCTAGTTGACTGTCTCTTAACCTGCTGACCGCGTCATACTCATAAAGACCTTGCTGAGCTTTCGTAGTTGATTTTATATTCCATTCTATAATTTCTAATCCTAAGCTAAGAGATATTTGTCTTGCTAATTCAGTTTTTCCAGTTCCAGGCTCACCTTTAATCAACAACGGCTTTTCAAGTGATATTGCTGCATTGACTGCTATATTAAGATCATCAGTTGAAATATAGTTATTAGTTCCATTAAATTTCATTAAACTTAAACTCCTAGTTATTTTTTTAAATATGAAAGCTGTTTACTTAAAGCAAGTATATAATCTGGACTAACTTCACAACAACCACCAACTATTGAAGCACCATTTTCTATGTATTCCATTACGAAATTTACAAAACTTTCTTTATTGAAATCATCTCTTTTTTTTAAAACAGAGACATCTTCTCCTGGAGTTAGAGGTAAGCACGTTTCAAACCCATTAGGTAACGCTCCAAAAGGTTTTGAAAAAGTTTTCATAATATTTGTTGATTGCAGTATCGCCTCAGGCGTTGAACAGTTTACCAAGAATGAATCTATTTTAGAATTCTCAAATTCTGCTAGAGCACTTTTTAAACTTTCTCCAGATCTTAAAATTGAACCGTCAACTTCATCAACAGTAAAACTTAAGATTACTTTTTTTGAGATTTCTGAGGTGGCTTCAAAAAGTATTTGTGCTTCTTCAATTGATGTAATAGTTTCGCAAATAAAAACATCAACTTCGTTTTCTTGAATTTCAATCATTTTTTTGTATGTTTCAACAGCGTCTGTTCTATTAATACCAACAGTCCTATAATAACTTCCAATTAATGGTGGAAGACATCCATATATTTGGATTTTTTTAGTTGAAGACATTTCGTCTATAGCTTGCTTCGCAGCTGCAAGTGCCTTTTGTTGAAGAGTTAGGAACATATTTTCTAAGTTATGTCTTTTTAACCTATGTGGAGTAATACCATAAGAATTTATAGTAATAGCATCAGCTCCAGCTTTAATAAAATCTTTGTGTAAATTTACTACTAAATCATATTCATCTAATAATACTCTTGTAGACCATAAGCTATCAGGTTTAAAAGAGGATCTATGAATTAATTCCTGTCCCATGCCTCCATCTAAAAGGGTAATATTATTATTTAACATTTTTATCCTTTATAAGTTTATTATTAACTAATCTTTTTTTTGTAATTTTATCAAGAAAATTAATGGAATTGATAAAAAAGCAACCCATGAGTAAAGTTTAAATGCATCTATATATCCAACCATTAAACTTTGTCTATTTAATTCATTAGTAAGTTTTGTTATCTTTAGTTCATCTAATGTATTTGTTAAATTATTAAAATTTATTCCTTGATTCCAAATTGATACCATGGAGCCAATTTCTTCAAAGTTCACCTGACCCATGTGAAGCACTATAGCTACACTTACTGATATAAAAAAACTAGATCCTATGTTTCTTATTAAATGAAACATTGCAGTTGCTTCACCGTGATATTTATTAGAAAGAGTAGCAAAGCAAATGACACTAACTGGTGGCCATGTCAAACCTACACCTAAACCTTGAACCAAACTTGCCCAAGCAATACTAGAGAAACTCATATTAATATCAAAAGTTGACATATAATAACCTGATACAGCTTGAATAAAAAAACCAAAGAAAATAATTATTCTTGGATCTACTCTTCCTGTAAATGCTATTATAAAAAATCCAATGAAGGTTCCTATACCTCTTATCCCTAATATCAATCCGATTACAGATTGAGGGTATCCCCTTAACTCTTGAAGCAAAGGTGGGAAAATAACCATTGGTACAAAATTTAACATCCCAAAGAAAAAAATTAGAATTAAGCCTACTGTATAATTTCTATCCTTAAAGATTATTAAATTTATGAAAGGTCTTTTTGAAGTTAAGCTATGAAAAATAAATATGTAAAACCCTAAAATAGCTACCCCACACTCTATTATTGTTTCAGTACTCTCGAACCAACTATTTCTTTCGCCTCGGTCAAACATAATCTGCAAAGCAGCAACACTACTTGCTAAAGCTAAAAAACCGATCCAATCAAGTGACATACCTCCAGTAACTGGTTTTTTAGGTACAACAGCTATCACTGCAAATAAAGCACATAAACCAAATGGAACCAAAGTATAAAAAATCCACCTCCAATCAAGTAATTCGCCTAAATACCCTCCAATTGTTGGGGCAATAACTGGGCCTAAAATAGTTCCCATACCCCAAATTGCCATTGCTAATGATCTTTGCTTAACCGGAAATGCTGCTAAAACTAAGGTTTGTGATAAAGGAGGGAGAGGTGCTCCAAAAACTCCTTGAGCTACTCTTGAAATTACTATTTCTTCTAAGGAGTTAGATAACCCACAAAATATAGATGATATAATAAAGCCTAAAACACTAAAAATAAGAATCGTACGAATTTGTATTCTTGATGTTAACCAACCAGCAAATGGTGTAAAAATAGCTGTTGCAACAATATTACCTGTGACAACCCAAGAAATTTGATCTTGTGTTGCACCCATAGCACCTCTCATGTCTGATAGCGCTATCGAGGCTATTGTCACATTCATTGCATAAAGCATAGTTACAAAAGTAGCAGTAGCTAATATGAACCATTTAAATGATGATTGAGTATCAGTTACTAAAGTATTCAATTTTATCTCAAAACAATTTAAACAAATAAGTAAAAGGTCTAATTATAAATGGAATATCCCTTTCATATTTAGTATCAATGGTGACTGAAACAGACATACCGACTCGAAGATCTTTATTATAATCATTTTTGATATTTTCATTAATAATTGCTGAGCCGATAGCTATTTTGACAGGAACTCTTTGAACTACTTTAACCCAATTTCCAGAAGAATTTTGAGGTGGTAAAATTGAGAATTCTGATCCAGTTGCTGGACTTATACTCTCAACCTTTGCATTCCAACTATTATTTGGAAAAGCATCCGGTGTAAAAACAGCTGATTGATTAACTTTGATATTAGTCAATTCTGTTTCTTTTAAATTAGCCTCTAACCAAGCATTTTTTTCATCTACTATTGCAAAAAGTACTTTTCCTATGTCTATATACTCTCCCTCTTCTAAATTCATTTGTGCAATAATTCCATCTTGTTCTGCAAAAATTATAGATTGGTCTATATAAAGATTTATTTGGTTTAATTTACTTAAATGCTTTAAATATAATGGATGTTCATCAAACTCTAACTTTTCATCACCATAGAGCGTAGTTAAAATTGTCTTCGCTTTATCATTAATGATTTTTAGCTTTTGCTTTGAGGATGCATATGAATGTTTAGTTTCTTCATACTTATTATTAAGTTTGACAACTTTTAAATTATTTATAGCAGATTTGTATAAATATTGTTCTTCATCCATTTTACTCTTTAGACCAACACCTTTTTTTACTAATTTTTTAATTCTATTAAATTCGCGTTGATGATATTTAACTTTTTCTTCAGCATGCTTTATTTCAACATTAATTAAAGCTTTAGCTCGTTTCATCTCTGATAGATAAAATTTTATTTCTTCTTCAGCTAATTTTATTTCTTCTTTTGCTTCGTTATACTTTGATTTTCTATTCTCTATTTCTTTTTTGATTGTTAATAAGTTTTGTCTTTGTTCAGATAAATCAAGTTTAAGTTTTGCTGTATCAATTTTGAAAAGTTTTTGTCCTTTTTTTATTTCTTGGTTATTTTTTATAAATACAGTTTCAACTCTTCCTGGTATTTGAGATTGGATTGATACAATAGGAGCTTTAATATAAGCATTTTCTGTTTTTATATATCTTCCTAGAGAATAAAAATATCCTAAAGTAAACATCACAATGAGTAATGGAACGATAATTAGAAAAATAAATCTCTTAAAATTATTTTTTATTTCAAAATCGTTTTCTTTATCTATTTCGTCCTGCATTTATTTGAATTTCCTTTATTATATTTTAGACGATAAATCTTGTTTAAGATCTTGAAGTAGTTCTGTTAATTTATTAAGGTCTTCAGTTTTTAAAATTGATAGAGATTCCTGTCTATACTTCGGCAGCTTTTTTTCTCATAGATTCTATAAGTGGCTTAACATTGTCAGATAAATAAATATTTTTAATTCGACCGTCTTTGCTATCAACTTTTCTTACAATCCATCCCTTTAATTCCATTCTGTCTATTAATCTACTGAGAGGTGCTTTTTCTATATCCATAAGCACACCTAATTCAGACTGATTTATTCCATCTCTAAATCGTAGATATGTCAAAAGCCACCACTGTGATCTCGTTAACCTATGGATGCCATTTGCCTATCATATAATACTCTCAACAACCTAGCTACATCGTGTATTAATAAACCTATATTTTCTTCAAAGTTTTCTTGCAAAACAACACCACAATTTACAAATTAGTTTCCTAGTAAACTATTTAGTTAACACATTTAATAATTAAGTAAACAAAAAAGAAATATTTAGGTAAGTTTCTTCTAAATTTTAATTTTGATGAACACTAGCTGCACTAAATTTTAACTCCGGGATCTTTCCGATAGGATCTAAAGTGGAATTAGTTAAAATATTTGCTGCGGCTTCTTTAAAACAAAATGGTAAGAAAATCATTCCTGGCAGAAGATCATCATCTAATCGTATATTAATACTAATTTCACCTCTCCTGGTTTTGATTTTCACCTTCCTATTCAAGTCCAAATCATAGAGTTTACTGTCAATTTCATTCATGAAAATAATCGGATCAGGCTCTAACTTGTCTAGTATTATTGCTTTTCTAGTCATAGTGCCTGTGTGCCAATGCTCTAGCAATCTACCAGTAGATAAAACTAATGGAAATTCTTTACTTAATTCATCATTAGGCATTATTAATTTAGTAGGAGTGATTTTTGCTAACTTATTTAGATGTAGGAAATCCATCATTAAAAATAATGTCTTGACCTAATTCAAATTCACTTTCTACCGGATAAGTGACAAAACCATCTCTTTCTAATCTTTCCCATGATATATTATTTAAAGAAGGCATGATTAGTTTCATTTCATTAAAAATATCTTTTGGCGATTGATAATTCCAATCTAACCCCATCCTTTTAGCTATTTCTTGAATTATCCACCAATCTTGTTTTACATTTTCAGGTGTCTTTACAACAGCTCTTCCTAATTGAACTTGTCTGTTAGTATTTGTATATGTCCCATTCTTTTCAGCATGAGCGGATGCAGGTAAAATAACATCAGCGTGCCATGCTGTTTCAGTCATAAAAATATCTTGAACAACTAAATGTTCTAATTTTGCTAAGGCCTTTCTTGCATGATTTTGATCTGGATCAGACATAGCAGGGTTTTCACCTTGAACATACAAGCCTTTAATTTTATTCGAATATATATCTTCTATAATTTCAACTACTGTTTTACCTTCATTAGGATCCAAAGTAGCATTCCAAAAACTTTCCATTTCTGATAGATTTTTATTGACATCTACTCTTTGGTAATCAGGATATGACATAGGTATCAAACCAGCATCTGAAGCACCTTGAACATTATTTTGACCTCGAAGCGGATGTAATCCTGTCCCATCTCTTCCAACTTGACCTGTAATTAAAGCTAAATTTATTAAGCANAAAGCATTCTGNGTTCCATGCACATGCTGAGAAATGCCCATNCCCCAAAAAATAATTGAGGNTTTAGATTTTGCGTATAATCTTGCAACTTCTCTAATAATTTCTGAATTAATTCCACATATTTTTTCCATTATTTGAGGGTTAAAACTTTTAATTTCTTTCTCTAAAAGTTCAAAACCTTCTGTATTATTTTTAACATAATCTTCATCAATTAGACCCTCTTCAATGATTGTATAAATCATTGCATTCAATAATGATAAATCTTGGCCTGGATTAAATTGTAAATGGTGTGTTGCATATCTAGAAAGGTTTTGCTTTCTAGGGTCCATTATAATTAGCTTTGATCCATTCTTAACAGCTTGTTTTAAATATGAAGCCGCTACAGGATGATTTTGTTCAGGCCTTGCACCAATTACTATAATACATTCTGCATCTTTAGCTGCTGTAAATGGTGCTGTTACGGCAGCAGAGCCAACAGATTGAAGTAATGCTGCGACGGAAGACGCGTGGCATAGACGAGTACAATGATCTACATTATTAGTCTTAAAACCAGTTCTGATTAATTTTTGAAATAAATAAGCTTCTTCGTTAGAGCCTTTGGCAGAGCCAAATCCAGCTAAAGAGTTAACTGGGTTATTATTTAAAATTGAATTAAATTTTTTCGATGAATAACTTAAAGCTTCTTCCCATGAAGCTTTTCTAAAATATTTATAAACATCCTTACTCTCTATTGTTAGATCCCATACTTTTGATTTTTTATCTATTCTTATCAAAGGTTCTGTTAACCTTAATGGACTGTTAATATAATCAAATCCAAAACGACCTTTTACACATAATCTATTTTCATTTGCTGGTCCATTATCTCCATTGACTGCAACTATTGAATTATCTTTTACACTTACGTTAGTCTGACAGCCTACTCCACAAAATGGACATAAACTTTTTATGTGCTTGTCAGGAAAAACTGTTTGAACATTATTGTCATCTAATAGAGCAGTTTCCATTAATGCCCCAGTAGGACAAGCTTGAACACATTCTCCACAACCAACGCAACTACTCGATCCCATCAAATCATCAAAGTCAAAAACAGGGTAACTCTTGCCCCTCTTCCAGACATTCCTAGCACATCATTGACCTGTACATCTCTACACGCTCTAATACACAACCCACATTGGATACAAGCATCCAATGCAACAGTCATTGCCGGATGACTGTTATCCAACGAAGGAACAATTTTTGAATCTTTCTTTGGAAATCTTGTTTTTGATATTTGATTAGTCTGTAAGAATTTCCCAGAAATGGCTTTTTTGATTATGAGACTTTTCTTTTTCTGGCTGGTCAGACAACAAAAGTTCTAAGACTAATTTTTGAGATTTTTCAACTTTATCATTATTTGTTATTACTTCCATACCATTGGACGGTTTTCTTATGCAAGATGCAGCTAATGCTCTTTCACCTTTGATTTCCACCACACAAGATCTACAATTACCGTCAGCTTCATAACCTAGTTTATTACTGTGACACAAATGAGGAATAAAATTACCCTCTCTTTTGGAAACTTCCCATATACTCTCATCTTCACTTGCTGTAACAGCTTTACCATTAATGAAAAACTTAACCAAATCAGGCATGATTTTTTATCTCATCTGGAAAGTATTTTATACTTGATCTAATTGGGTTTGTTGCAGCTTGACCTAATCCACAAATTGACGAACTTTCCATGACTTCACAAAGATCTTCTAGAAGTTCAATGTCCCATTCTTGTTCATTCATTATAGTTACTGCTTTTTCACAACCAACTCTACAAGGTGTGCATTGACCACAACTTTCTGCTTTAAAAAACTCAATCATATTTAAGGCAACTTGTCTGATTTTATCTTGATTTGAAAGTATTACCACTGCAGCAGAGCCAATAAATGTATTATGTTCGTTTAAAGTATCAAAATCTAAAGGAACATTATTTAAAGAAGCTGGCAAAAGTCCTGAAGATGCTCCTCCTGGCTGGTAAGCTTTAAAGGTATGGCCTTCACTCATCCCTCCTGCTGAATCAATTATATNTGAAATGGTTGAACCTGAGGGAAGAAGATATAAGCCTGGTTTTTTTACNCTTCCAGAAACGGAGTAACTTCTTAAACCTATACGATCATTTTTAATTNTNTTGTTAAAAACATNTGGACCATCTCTCATAATTTTAGACACCCAATAGAGTGTTTCAACATTATGAACTAATGTAGGACGTCCAAAAATACCTACTTGGCCAACAAAAGGCGGTCGGTGCCGAGGCAATCCTCTTTTACCTTCAATGCTCTCAATCATGGCACTTTCTTCACCACATATATAAGCTCCCGCTCCTCTACGAACATCTATATAAATGTTTGCTTATTATATTATTATCTTCGAGTTTTCTGATTTCTTCTTTTAGTATTTTTAAAATAGCTGGGTACTCATCTCTAATATAAATAAAACATTTTTCAGCTGAGAGGCTAAGGAAGCTATTAACATTCCTTCTAAAAACATATGTGGCTCTGTTTCTAAATAGTGCCTGTCTTTAAAAGTACCAGGTTCACCCTCATCTCCATTAACTGCAAGATATCTTGGACCTTGTTCGTTAGAGACAAGTTGCCATTTTTTAGCTGTTCTAAAGCCAGCTCCACCTAATCCCCTGAGATCAGATTTTATTAAATCATCATACCAATTATCACCATT